>Ga0126379_10001699_pt1 | contig 13619 bp, 12 predicted proteins | sample PanSoiMetPlot_24_FD_92640 | JGI IMG/M metagenome (GOLD analysis project Ga0126379, IMG submission 92640) | Tropical forest soil microbial communities from Panama - MetaG Plot_24 | ecosystem: Environmental > Terrestrial > Soil > Tropical forest > Bulk soil | place: Panama | collected 2016-02-17 | reverse complement strand
GGAAGCCGCGGTGTCAATGAGAGTCGGCGCTGCGCGTTTCTTCGTCATCCCGAGCGAAGTCGAGGGACCCCGCGGCATCACGCACAGATTGCTCGACGGGATTGAAAGCCTGGCCTCGTCCCGAAGGGGTTTCGGGGCTACGTTGCAGCCTCGACTACGCTTCGCTCCGCTCGGAATGACACCTAACGAACTATGAAAAAGATCGGAATACTTTTTGGACAGGAACAGAGTTTTCCGCCGGCGTTTGTCGAGCGGGTAAATCAGAAAACCGGCGGCAAGGAGATCGCCGCAGAGTTCGTCACAATCGACAAGGTCGTGCAGGGCGAACCCTGCGGGTACGACGTTGTGATCGATCGGATCTCACAGGACGTGCCATTCTATCGCGCATGGCTGAAGAACGCTGCGTTGACCGGCACCGCTGTGGTAAATAATCCGTTCTGGTGGAGCGCTGACGACAAATTTTTCAACAACGCGCTGGCGACCAAGATAGGCGTTGCAGTTCCACGCACGGTATTGCTCCCGTCACATGGGTTGCCGCCGGACACGAACGAAAAATCATTTCGCAACCTCGGTTACCCGCTCGACTGGGAAGCGATTTTCAATTACGTCGGCTGGCCGGCCTTCTTCAAACCGTTCAGCGGCGGCGGATGGAAGAACGTTTACCGATTGCATAACCGCGAGGAATTCTTCCGTGCCTACAATGACACCGGACAGCTGGTGATGATGCTGCAGGAGGAAGTCAAATTCGACATGTATTTCCGCTGCTATTCGATTGATCAGCGACACGTCCGAATCATGCCGTACGAGCCACGGAACCCATTTCATTTGCGCTACCAAACGGAATGGCACGCGCCGAAAGAGGTTTTGCGAAAAGTGGAAGAGGGCGTGCTTCGGCTGAATCAATTTCTCGGTTACGATCTGAACACGGTGGAGTTCGCGGTGCGCGATGGTGTGCCCGTCGCCATCGATTTCTGTAATCCCGCGCCGGATTGCGAAGCGGCGTGGATCGGGCAACACAATTTCGAATGGGTCGTGGACGCAATTTCGGAGATGGCCATCCGCAAAGCGCGCGAGCACGTCCCCGGCCGCGACAATTTAAGCTGGGGCAAGTTCCTGCAATCCGCGGTGACCTGCCGTTCGTTAGACGAAATGGTGTAGCGATTGGCGCGGAGCGTAGGACCAAGCATTTGGCACCTAGCCTGGCAGGGCTCGCCACTCCTGTGCGAGCCGATTCGGCGTGCAGGGGACTGCCCGCCCGACCTAGCAGAAATAATCTGTGTAAATCTGCGAAATCTGCGGATGTTTTGTTCCGCGCAAAATGAAAGAACACGTCTTCACCCTGGGAATTGAGGAGGAGTTTGCGATCATCGATCCGGAAACGCGCGAATTGCGTTCGCATATTCACGAAATCCTCGAAGGCGGAAAGGTTACCCTTAAGGAGCAGCTTAAGCCGGAGATGCACCAGTCGGTCGTGGAACTGGGCACGGAGATCTGCGATTCCATTAGTTGTGCGCGCGATCACGTCATCGCACTGCGCACGAAACTCGCTGAGTTGGCCGGACGCAGCGGATTACAAATTGCCTCGATGGGAACGCATCCGTTCTCGCATTGGCGTGATCAGCTCATCACCGAAGGCGAGCGCTACCAGGAAATTCTCAAAGACATGCAATCACTCGCCCGTGCGAATTTGATTTTCGGATTGCACGTGCACGTAGGGATTCCCAATCGGGAAACGGCCATCCATGTGATGAATCAAGCCCGATATTTCCTGCCGCACATTTATGCGTTGTCGGTCAATTCGCCTTTCTGGGTCGGACAAAATACCGGATTGAAAGGTTATCGCCTGAAAGTGTTTGAGCGTTTTCCGCGCACAGGCATTCCGGATTCATTCGAATCGCTGTCGGAATATGAAGATTATTGCAAGCTGCTGGTGAAAACCGGTTGTATCGATAATGCAAAAAAAATCTGGTGGGACATCCGGTTGCATCCATTCTTCGACACACTGGAGGTGCGCGTGTGCGACGCGCAATCGCGCGTGGACGACACGCTCGCAATCGCGGCGCTTATTCAGGCCGTGATCGTGAAATTGCACAAGCTGCTTCATCGAAATACCACGTTCCGCATTTATCGGCGTCGTCTTCTGGATGAGAACCGCTGGCGCGCAGCCCGCTACGGCATTGATGGGAAATTGATCGACTTCGGCAAGGAGGCCGAGGTGGCCGAACGGAGTCTTTTACAGGAACTCCTCGAATTTGTGTCCACTGAGGTAAAAGAACTCGGCAGCGAGAAAGAGATGGCCCACATCGAGCGGATCATTCGCGAAGGCACCGGCGCAGACCGGCAACTGAGCGCGTGGGAAGACGCTCAGGATATGAAAGCCGTAGTCGATCACATTGTTGCGGAAACGTACGAGGGTTTAAGTGTCGCATAGCGGCCGATCGCCGCGACAAGGTCCCGCACGTTTTGCTCGCTAATACGGCCAATGGTTCCGATCCGGAAGCTGTTGGCAGGACTCAACTTGCCGGGATAGATGAGGAAACCGCGCGCGCGGAGATAGCGATAGAAATCTTCAAATCGGAAGTTCGGATCCTCCGGATAACGAAACGCAGTGATGATGTTGCTCTGTCGCTCCGCCGGCAAATATTCGACGAAACCAAGCTGGCGCATTCCCGTTTGCAACGTTTTATGATTAGCGTGGTAGCGGGCGGCCCGAGCGGAGATGCCGCCTTCTTCGCGCAGTTCTTCGAGCGCTCTAGCGAAGGCGAGCAGCGCGTGAGTCGGCGGCGTGAAGCGGAATTGGCCATTCTGTTCAAGACCTTCCCATTGTGCGAACAAATCCAGACTGACGCTTCGCGCACGTCCTTTGCTGGTTTCGATCGCTGCGCGTCGCGCCAACACGAAGGAGAATCCGGGAACGCCTTCGAGGCATTTGTTAGGCGAAGAAACTAGATAATCGATTTCCTGTTTGCTCAAATCGATGGGCACTCCGCCGAAACTGCTCATCGCATCGACGATGACTTCGCGGCCACTAGCTTTTACAAGTCGCGCAATCTGACCGATCGGATTCAAAATGCCGGTGGTCGTTTCACAATGCACGATCGCCACATGCGTCGCGGCTGGTTCCTCCTCGATAAGTCGTTGTACGCTGCCAGGATCCGGCGATTCATTCTCCGGCCAGCGTGCCAGCCTGGTGGAAATTCCCAGGCGCTCCGCGATCGCAGCCATACGCTCGCCATAAGCGCCGTTTCCCAGCACCACGAATCTGCCTTCCCGCGGGATCACTGATGAAATCACCGACTCGAGTCCAAATGTTCCGCTTCCCTGTGTCAGCACAGCTTCGTAACCCTGTTCGCGCGAGACGCCGGCGAGGTGAAGCAATTCCGAGCGAATGCCTGCGACCAGTTCGATGAAGTCAGTGTCGCGCGAACCGATGTCGCGTTGCATCGCGGCTTTCACGCTTGCACTGGTGGTGAGCGGTCCGGGGGTGAACAGAAGCGGATCTTTCATTTGGTCCTCGAACTCAAGAATTGTGAAAACCGTTCTTTAACTTCATGCGGCGCTACGGTGGGACGGCCGAGCTTCGCGGGCGAACCCGGTTGTATCTTCACGTGCAACAAGGAAGGTCCAGGTCGGTAGCGCAGCAGACGGACAGCCTCCCGAATGTCTTCCGGGCGGTCCACTGCAAAAGCCGACCGATAATTAGCCGCAGCGGCTATGGCAGCGAAGCGGACAATCCCAGAAGCCGTTTGCTGGCCTCCTGTTGAATCGTGGGCTTGGTTATCGAGGACAATGTGAAGAAGGTTCGACGGTTGATAGAAGCCAATCGTCGCAAGCGCACCGAGCTTCATCAAGGCAGCGCCGTCTCCGTCAATAACGACAACCCGTTGCTTCGGCAACGCGTGCGCCACACCGAAACCAATCGCCGACGCAGTGCCCATGCCTCCAACGACGTAGAGGTGGTTAGGGCGATCTGAGATCGTGAAGAGTTCGCGGCCGGTTTTTCCAGTCGTAGCAATGATCGCTTCGTCGCCGGCGAGAGCATTGAGAATCAACTCAATCGCGGCGGTCCGCGTGAGTCGCTCATTTTGGTTTGCCGAGAGGTCTTGTTGCAGATCGGTCTTGATCGACTCGGGTTCGAAGCGACGCGACAAAGCGTACGGCGCCACCGAGCCTTTTTGCATTACTAATGCGAAAGGCCGTTTTCGCTGCTCCATGCTCGCCTCGACCTGCGCCATAGTGTAAGCGATTTCCGCTTCGCTGACGGGAAAGGGCAACCAGGGGATTTCCAAGGTCTCGAGCAAACGATGCATGATTCTTCCCATCTGCTCATGTTGCGGTTCGTCTTTTACTTCGGGCTGGCCACGCCAGGTAACGATGAGCAACGTGGGAACACGAAACGGGTAATTGAGCGACGTCAATGGATTGACCATGTTACCCAGGCCGGAGTTCTGACACATTGTGACGGTTTTCCGTCCGGCGAGAAAGGCTCCGAAGGTGATCCCGACTGCTTCGCCTTCGCTCGTCGCACCGATGTAATCCAGACCGGGACCACCGATCACGTAGTTAATCAGAGAGGTAAAAAAGGAGCAAGGCACTCCGGCGTATTGCGAATAGCCAAGGCCACGCAGGTGATCAATGAACGAGAAAGGGCTGATCATGATTTCAGGACGCCAGCCTGGATAAGACTTAAAATGCCTGGGCTCGCGCGAGATCCTCGAGATCGTCCACGTCCAGCCATTGTCCGGTAATGTACAGGGCCTGCACGCGTTGTCCCTTGCTCACGAGGTAATTGAAAAGATCGTCGAAGCGCAATCGACGAAAATCCGGTCGCTTGGATAACACATTCAACGCGTCGCATATCGCCGTGGAACCACGCGCTGTCGCTTTGATCAAGCCGATCCATTCGCCATGGATTTTGTCCGCCGAAAGATTGGGGCCTATCTCCGTTAGGAACGCGTCCTCTTCGTCATAACGCAGCGAGTAGGGCCGCGTCGCAGTGATATAGTCGATATATCCGTTCGCCTCACGCTTTCGACGCCGTTCCCACATTGCATCCACCGCAATAACGATGTCGTGTTCTTCGGCGAGCAGATTGTTCAGGATATGCTGGCGAAAAAGGATATCGCCAAAGGAAATGATCGTATCACCGTCTATCCGATCACGGGCCTTGTGCAGCGAAAGCAATTCGCCCGTGCCTTCGAAATCTTCGTTCTCTACGAACTCAACGTCCGGTGCGCCCACGTTCTCGGCGGCATAACCCCGCACCACCGTGATCGCATCGACACCGGCCGCGCGAAACTGCGCGACGAGCTTGTGCAATAGGGGTGTCCCGCCAACAGGCACCATGGCTTTGGGGATCCCGGCCGTGACCTCTCCCAGTTCGTTACCGCGACTCGCAGCGAGAATAATCGCGCGCATCCAAGCCCGTCCCTTGGGCAAATAACGCTCCTCGGCAAGCAACAGTTCTTCCGCATTCTGAAGCCGGAAGACTTCTTTCAATGGGACAATTCCATCTTCGACATTTTGGATCGAACGCTCGGCAAAAATACGGCGGGTCGTTTCCTGCATCGCAGCGATTGCGCTGCGGACGTTTTGGTTTGCCCAGATCACGATTCTGATGCCCGCATGCTCAAAAACTTCAACCGGCGTGCTGTAGTAAGTCGTGGGAGCGATCACGAGCGGACATTGATTCTCCCAGGCTTTGGCAAACGCGAGCACCTGATCTGGCGTCACCTTCTTGCTGTGAATGAGAAGTGCGTCCGCCCCCGCGAGATAGTAGGCTTCCGCACGGCGGAGCATTTCATCGAGACCCCAGCCCGCGATGAATCCCTCCAGCCGCGCAACCAGACAAAAGTCCGGATCCGTTTGCGCATCCTTGACCGCTTTAATCTTGCCTGTGAATTCGTCGATCGTGGCGAGCGGCTGACGTTCGCTCTCGATGAATGAATTGGTCTTTGGGAAAAGTTTGTCTTCGATGCAAACGGCTGCGACCCCCCGTTGCTCCAGTTTCTTCACGAGACGTCGCATGTTGTTGAAATTTCCATAGCCGGTATCCCCGTCGAGCAGGATTGGACATCGAGTGGCGTCGGTCATGAATTCGACCACCTCCAGTACTTGCGTCCAGCTCGCTTCATTGTTGTCGCGCACTCCGAGAGCAGAAGAGATCGCGAGTCCACTGGCCCATATTCCACGAAATCCGGCTTCCTCGACGATACGAGCGCTCAACGCATTGTGAGCCTCCATCAAAAACTCAAGACGATCGGATTGCAGAAGCCGCTTGAATCGCTGGGTCTTGCTGATTTGGCTAGTAGTCGAAGGAGTCATGATGCACAACAGCCTAGGACGGAAATAATTGACTTTCTCCCCACTCAATACCAGTGATTAGTTTCTCCGCTTGTTTCGGTTTTAAGTCGTCGGTTCAGTTCCTTTTCATTACATGCTCGCAACTGCCACTGCCAGGATCGACGAATTGATTTCTGATTCATTGAGGCAAACGGACGAAGCGAATCTGAGAGAAGAGTACTCCGAGCAGGATGAGTTCGTAGTCGTGGAAGATTTTTTGTCCCCGGAGGTGCTAAGCCGGTGGGAGGTAGAGCTGGAAAAGCTAAAGCCCCACATCCATCGCAACTATCTTCCCGGTCATAAGAAGGGCGGCAGCGTTGCCTACCAGACCGTGAATGCGCTGGCGCCGTCAATAACCGGTCTGTATCACAGCGCGCCGTTGCTGGGGTTCCTTCGTCGTGTGGTCAGCGCCGAAATCAATGAATGTCCACCGAATGACCCGCACCGGTGCGCTCTTTACGCTTATACCGAAGAAGGCGATCACATGGGCTGGCATTACGACACCTCTTACTACAAAGATCGGCGGTGGACAGTGCTAGTTGGTTTCAAAGATGAATCCAGCTCGCGCTTGCTTTGCCACTTGCATACGCGCAATCCAAATCGCGACGTCGTAAAACTCGAACTTCAGATCAAACCAGGGGCGCTTGTTATTTTCAATGGCGATAAAGTTTATCACGCGGTTTCACCGCTGAAGGAAGGTGAGTCCCGCTACGTTGTCTCGATGCAATATGTCACCACCGGCGACATGAATCCCTTCATGCGCTTCATCTCCAACATGAAAGATGCGGTCGCTTATTTCGGACTCCGCGGTGTTTTCGGCAAAGGCAAGGTGCGGTGAGAAAAGTCCCCGCCATCCTCGACTGCGTCGCTGAAACGCGCGGGATCCAGATTGCGGGATTGGACTTGCTTGATCGCCTGATCGTCACCGCCCATCGGGCGGGTTGCGCTCCCATCTTTATCATCGCTAAAACCGCGCCGCCAGCTCCACGTGCCCGCGCCCTTGGCGTCGAAATCACACTCGCTTCAGTAATACCGGCACTCGATCAACCCGCCCTCCTCGTCAATGGAGCTGCGCTCGTCGAGACCACAGATCTTCAACGATTGATCGAACATGGAGGGCGCATGTTTTCGGCTGATGACACTCGTCTACCGGTTGAAATGACGACGCGTGACAGCGCGCCTGTACGGGCTGGAAAAGTCGCCACGCTGATCACCGACGCGACTTCGGCCCGAAAGGCCGAGCGCCGTCTTTGGGCATCGCTCACCAGCGGCGCGGACGGAATTGTCGATCGCTTTCTTTATCGTCCACTCGGCCGTTACTTGTCGAAAATTCTTATTCGTGCCCCGTTTTCGCCGAACCAGGTTTCGATTGCTTCAATGCTTGTTGGCATTTTCTCCGCGTGGTTTTTTGCGCGTGGATATTTTATCTCGGGCGCACTTCTCCTCCAGCTTTCCGCCAGTGTCGATTGCGTGGATGGCGATCTTGCGCGTGCCCTTTACAAGGAATCGCTGCTAGGCAAATGGCTCGATTTGGTGGGAGACCAGGTCGTGCACGTCGCGGTGTTCGCCGGCATCGGCTTCGGCCTGGCTTCGAGCGATCCGGCGTCGCCCGCTCTGGCGCTCGGGATCAGCGCGGCACTCGGAACGATCATCTCCTTCGCCGTGATCGTGCGCCTCATGCAACGCAAGAATGGCGGTAGGTCTTCCGTTCTCGAGAAATTGATTGATGCCGCGACCAACCGCGACTTCTCGCTGCTCGTTCTATTGCTGGCCACAGTCGGCAGGCTCGATCTTTTCCTCTGGATGGCCGGGATAGGTGTGCATCTCTTCTGGATCCTTGCGATTTGCTCGCAATGGCAAAGCGTTCGATCCGCGCCGGCGATCTCGGAGAAATCCGCGTGAAGTTGACGTTAAGATTGACCATCGCCGCAGCGGGCCTGGCGTTGTTTGGGTGGTTCGTTCACAGGATCGGAACCGATACAATCTCGCGGGCTTTCGCCACTCTCGGCTGGGCGGCTCCTCTTGTTCTCCTCCCATACGCTTTGGTCTATCTTCTTGATACACTTGGATGGCGCTTGTGCTTCCGTCGCGCGCTTCCAAAAGCGATTACCTTTGGAACACTGTTCCGGATTCGGTGGGCCGGGGAATCGCTCAATAATGTTGTCCCTTCCGCTTACCTCGGAGGCGAAGCGGTAAAAGTTTATTTGCTCCATAAGCGGGGCCTGCCGGTTGCCGACGGAGCAGAAAGCGTGATCATCGGAAAGACGGCACAAGTTTTGTCTGAAGTGATTTTTATTGCGTTTGGAGCGATTGCGGGCTCTGCGATTCTGCCGTCGAATTCATCTGCTCGCTCAGGCATGTTCGCAATTGCCGGCGCGGCCACCGCAGTTGTCGCGATGCTCTTCTGGCTGCAGCATCGAGGAATATTCAGCACACTGCTGGCGCTAACGGCGCGATTGCGGCTGCGCATTCGGGCCCTTGCCTCACGAGCCGAAAGTTTACGCCAGCTCGATAGGCGAATTTTTGATTTCTATCGCAATGATCAGCGTCGCTTCATTTTCTGTGTGACACTTTATCTGGCCGGTTGGATCGCCGATTCGTTGGAAGTTTTGCTCGTCTCCCACTTGCTTGGGATGCCGTTGAATTGGAGCCAAGCGCTCGCCTTCGAAGCATTCATCAGCGTGGCCAAGGCACTCGGGGTTTTTGCCCCAGCCGCACTCGGAGTGCAGGAAAGTGGTGTTATTTTTCTCTTTTACCTTTTCGGTTTGCCGCCCGCGCTTGGAGTCTCGTACGCTATCATCCGTCGCGCGCGCGAACTGACGTTCGTGGTAATTGGTGGCGCGTTTCTCTATGCTGAGGAACCAGCGATGCGCGGTCTCGCGAAGCGCGTTGCGCGAGAAGCTGAGGCTCAGGCATGAAGGCCATTATTTACGCGGCAGGACGCGGAACGCGATTGCAATCGGATCGACCGAAAATCCTTCTCGAATTCGGCGGCCGAACGCTGCTGGAGTGGCACGCTTTGCGATTGAGTGAGGCCGGCGTGCGCGACGTTGTGCTGGTGACCGGCCACCTTCGCAACCAGATCGCAGACATGCTTCCCGGCATTTGCGCCCGGTATGACGTTGCATTACGCCAGATTGTGAATCTACGCTTTCACGAGGGTAGTGTGCTCAGCCTTAAAGCCTCGCTTCCAGAAATCGAAAACAGCTCCGAGCCTGTGTTGCTGATGGACGCCGACGTCTTCTACCCAAAGGGGATGCTAGAGCGTCTGATCAAATCGGCTAACGGCACCGCGCTGCTGCTGGATCGTGAATTTTCCACCGAGGACGACGATCCGATGCTCGTCCCAGTCAAGAAGGGGCGACCCATCGACTTTCGCAAGCAATGGAGCGGTGATGCTGACTTTGTAGGCGAATCAATCGGTTTCTTCAAAATCGCTCCAACTGATTTTTCGCTCCTGATAAAGGAGACGCATGCGCGAAGCCGTAACTCCATCTGCCCGGATTCCTACGATGATGTTTTAAGGAAGCTGGTGCTTGCCGGGCGATTCGGATTCGAAGACGTGACTGGGCTGCCGTGGATTGAGATCGATTTCCCGACGGATGTCGTTCATGCTCGAGACCAATTGCTTCCAATGATCGTTCGCTCCGCATGATCCCGCACGACCTCCATCATTTTTTTGGCGGACAATACGTCTTCGTCACAGGCGCATCAGGTTTTATCGGCAGCCATGTGGCGTCGTTGCTGGTGCAGACGGGCGCGCGTGTTCGGGCGTTCGCGAGATCTACGAAAGGACGCGGCGATCGTGCGATCGAGTGGGTGGAAGGGGATCTGCTCTGTCGAGATTCGATCGATGCGGCGACCAAAGATTGCCGATATATCTTTCACGTCGCGGGCGATTATCGGTTCTGGGCGCGCGATCCACGTGAGATTTTTGCCAATAACGTGCAGGGAACCATTAATCTTTTGGAAGCAGCGAGACGCCGCGATGTCGAAAAAATCGTGTGCACGAGCACGACTGGAATTCTCGAGCCAGGAGCGCCTGAGCGGCTAGCAACTGAAGAGCGTCTCGCTTGTCCCTCCCAATTCAAGGGACCCTACAAACGCTCCAAATATCGGAGTTATCTCGAAGTAAAAGAGAGAACGGACGCCGGCTGGCCCATCGTGACCACGCTGCCCACTGCGCCGATCGGCCCAAACGATGTGAGACCGACACCGACTGGAATGATCATTGTAGCGTTTCTAAATGGGAGGATCCCCTTGCTTGCGCACACGGGGCTCAACTTCGTCGACGTACGGCACTGCGCGCTCGGTCATCTCCTCACAATGGCGCGAGGCAAATCCGGTGAGCGTTATTTGTTAGGGGGAATCAACCTGTGGCTGGGCGACTTTCTAAAACGTGTAGAGCCCTACGCACACTACCGGACACCGCGCTCTTATGCGCCCCATTGGCTCAGTTTTCTCACCGCTTGCGCGAGCGAAACTGCCGCGCGTTTTTGGCCGAACTGGACTCCGTTTGTGACACGCGAATCGGTGCAAATGTCGCGCGCTCCACATTTCTCCAGCAATGCAAAAGCAAAAAACGAGCTCGCCTATGTTCCTACCGTCTCGATAGACCAGGCTGTTTATGATGCGGTCGAAGATTTCGTTGCGCGAGGTCTCGCGCCGGTGGCTACAGAAAGTTTAAAATGCCACCGCCCGGCATTGCAGAACCCGGACCACTGCGAGGAGAAGCATGAAGGCAATGGGCGTGGCAACTATCGCTTGGCTTCCTAAACTGTCGCCTGCCACCGTTCATGCCATCATAGGAGTCCCCGGGAAGTCGGTCTTGTCTTTGCCAAAATCGACAGAAAAGAATCAACGGCATCCCCAGCTTTGTTCCCAGGCTAAGACGGCCTAGCTTCGAACTCTCTTACAGTGCTTTGTAATCCACAGAAATCGTCCGATAAACGAGATTGTCGTGTTGGGCTGAGAAATAATAAAGCTCCAGCATCGTTGTGCCGACCATCCATTGGTAGCCGACCAGCGTTTGAATGACGTCAGTGTCGTGGTCGCGAGAACGTGAGACGAGCTTTCCGATGCCATACTTTTCGTCGAAGTATTTGCGAATCTCTCCCATCCGCTGGTTGTAACGTTCGATCGTCCAGTCCGGGTACTCGTACTGCAGCTCTACGGCGACAAGCGCCCTCTCCTTAAAAGTAAACACCGTGCGTTTCAGTCCCGGGTGAATGAGGCCCTCCACAGTCCAGACTTCCCGGTTCTCTTTTTTTTCCCGCGAAACTATCTTGGCTTTCGCTCCATGCAGCACTGCCTCCACGCGCGCCATTGAGTCGTTCCAGCGGAACCCGAACGGCGGCACGAGTTCATCGACCGCACGGGCCTGTTGCGCGGAAAAAAAACAGACTGGCAGCGCGGCCAAAACGATTCGACGGATTATCGGCCGGTTCCAACGGGCGATGCATAAAGAAAGTCGCCCCATGATTTGGGTATCAATTCGCTGCATCTGCAATTTGCCGAGCGTTTTCCCTCCGCTCCCAGAGGCGAGAAAATTGCGCGTGCAGGCCACTTCGGTCAACTAGGAGATGCCGCACAGAGTCGAGCGGCCAACTGGGTTGACGTTGCGACTCGCAAAAAAAATCTCGAAACACACTGCTTGTTTCCTTTCGTGGGGACACGCGCGTTCTGTTTTTCTAGTCAAGAAAATTTTTTTAACGCAATTGAAAATAAAATTGATTTTTTTCTTGTGGGTTTCGCAACGGATTTCTAATCTCAAGCCCGCTGGCGAAGGCAGCCGTAAAGCGCATGTGAATAAGTTGTGAACATTTCTGAGAAACATCCAGCCGTGAGAATGCACGACCTAGAAAGCTGCTCGATACAACAATTAAGTGCGCAGGCGCGGTGGATTGATGACCGAAATGCAGTGAACGATGCGTCGAGCGGTTTTGCCTCGTATTTACGCGCTTTTGGCAAATTTTTTCAACTTTACACCACGAAACCGCTTTCGGGAACAGCTCGATTGTCGCGCGTTTACGGCGTGCGATCTCCCCTAGCCCCGGCCAGTGTGGCATTTGTGTAACACTGTTAACAACTTCTGTATGGACAAGAAATGCACGCAGCTATGGCAGCGATTGTCGGCTGCGCTCAAGCCAGAGATTAGCGCGGACAGTTTCAAGCGCTGGTTTTCCAATGTTGAGCTGGTGGAGGCGAAGGACAAATCCATCACGCTGACTGTTCCAAACAACATCTACCAGCTTTGGATCGAGAGTAATTACATGCCGGCATTGCAGAATGCGATCATCGCCACTTTTGGCGGTACCCGCTTGGTGAGATTTTGCGCTCCGTCGGCGCCCGGCACGCAAACATTTGCGGACGATTCAACCACAACAAAAGAAACGTTGCCGACGCAAATGGACGCACGGCCTGCGACCACCGTTCCGGGACTCAATCCGCGAAACACGTTCGAATCCTTCGTCGTCGGCCCGAACAATGAAATCGCGCATGCAGCCAGTCTTGCCGTCGGGCAAGCGCCGGCGCGCACGTACAATCCGCTGTTCATTTACGGCGGCGTCGGCCTGGGCAAAACCCATCTGATGCAAGCCATCGGACAATATGTTTGGGCGAAACGAAGAAACGTGAAAGTGATCTACGTCTCGAGTGAACTGTTCATCAACGAATTCATCGACGCGATCCAGCACAGTAATCTTGTCAAATTCCGGAAGCGTTATCGCCAGGCTGATCTTCTGCTGATTGACGACATCCAATTTCTAGGAGGCAAGGAGCGATCGCAGGAGGAATTCTTTCACACTTTCAACACTCTTTTTGATGGGCATAAACAGATCGTGCTCTCCAGCGACCGGCCCGCCTCAGAGATAGCGAACCTGGAGCACCGGCTGGTATCACGGTTTGAATGGGGCCTGACCGCCGAGCTGCAGCCGCCCGATATCGAGACACGCCTCGCGATCCTGCGCAAAAAGGCCGACACAATGCAGATAAGATTGCATGAAGACGTTTTTCAATTCCTCGCCAGTCGTATCCGGACAAACGTGCGTCGGCTGGAGGGCGCACTTATGCGGGTGGCTTCCTTTGCGTCACTCAGCGGCAAGCAACTGACCAAGGAAACCGTGGAGCATTTGCTGAAGGACATTTTGCAGGAAGAAGGAAGGCAATCCATCACAATCGAACAAATTCAGCGTCGCGTGGCCGAACACTTTGACGTGCGTCTCGCCGATATGACGAGCAAGCGGCGCCCGGCCAGCATCGCTTTTCCACGACAAGTG
>Ga0126379_10001698_pt1 | contig 13621 bp, 10 predicted proteins | sample PanSoiMetPlot_24_FD_92640 | JGI IMG/M metagenome (GOLD analysis project Ga0126379, IMG submission 92640) | Tropical forest soil microbial communities from Panama - MetaG Plot_24 | ecosystem: Environmental > Terrestrial > Soil > Tropical forest > Bulk soil | place: Panama | collected 2016-02-17 | reverse complement strand
GCCAGGGAACGCGCGCTTTGCCGGTCGAAATCGAGAACCGCATCGCGAATGCGTTCGGCCGCCTCGCGGGCGATCGAGCGACCAGCGTTATCGAAGAACTTTGCGACGATCTCGTCATTGCTCAAGGGTCGATCCGCGCAACCGCGATTGACCCCTTCCCGGTGCCGCAATGTGCGTCCATCCTCGGTCTCGACGATCACTTCACCAGTGTAATGCCGCGGGAACGTTGAGGCCCGATCGATTTCATAGTCAACACGTGACGCAAGGCCGAGCACGGCTCGATCCTTGAGGGCGTCATCCTCGAGTTCGGCGAGGGTGAAACGTCCCTTCAGCAGCGCCGTCGCGACAATGTAGGGAATGCTGAACTGGGCGTCATAGCTGTTCGCCGGATTGCGTTTGTTTGCGATCGGTTCGCAGACGGTCTTGACCACCTCCTGGGGCACGAGCACTCGCACGCGCTGGATCTGGTTGACCGCCAGGCCGTGTTGCTTATGCAGAACAGCGGCGGCATCTGCGGCCGCGTGAGCGAAGTGGCAGGCGGGAATTGGCTTGACCGCGACCTCCTCGATTTGCCAGCTGCGACCCAGGTCCTCAGTGGCTAGCCCGAGATCCGCCTGTTCGACGTATTTGCCGAGGTGGCTGGCGTAGAGTCCGAAGCGCCCATCGTAAGCCCCCCGGGGGCCGACGAATCCATGCTGCGCCAGCGTGGCTGCCGTGATGCCCACCACCCCGGCCCATCCCGGGTGCATGCGCTTGGTCCAGGAGCCATCCTGCAGAAACTCGAGGCTCCCGCTTGCCATGGACAGCGCAATCCCTTGCGCCATGGTGGCGCGATCCTCGTCGAGACCCAGAAGGCGGGCCGCTGCGAGCGTGCAACCGAATGCCCCGACCAACCCGGTGGGATGAAATCCGACCTGGTGAAAGCCGCCCTTGGCAACCGACCCAAGCCGCGTGGCGACCTCCATGGCGGCCACATACGCCGCCAACAGGGCCTTGCCGGACTGGTCATCGCGGTCGGCCAGGGCCAGCGCACATGGGAAACTGCTGGAAGTCGCGTGGATGACCCCACGTGAATGGGTATCGTCGAAGTCGAGACCATGAATCAGAATGCCGTTCATGAGCACGGCGTCGCGAAGTGCGAGCCGTCGCCCAATGCCGATCACCGGCGACGTGCCGGCGCCCAACTGCTCCATAGCGGCGAACGAAACCGATGCAAACGGATATTTGGTCGAGGCGAGCGCAATCCCCACAGAGTCCAGGATCAGATGCTTTGCGCGGTCACGCACGGCGGTCGGGATTTGGGCATGACTGAGCCCAAGTGCAAATGTCGAGAGCTCTTGCGAAATAGTAAGGGAAGTACCGGCTGCCGTATCGTGTGCCAGTGCGCTCATCGGGCGGCTCCATCATGTGGGCGTTTCGCTTGCGATTCCCGGCCTTCAAACATTGTCATCTACGCCATGCCCACGCTTCGCGAGCGCGCGGCGTCGGATAAGTTCCTCCACGATGCAGAAAAACGCGATCGCGGAGCGGTGACGCCAGGTCGCCACGCAGGAGGCGCGGCAATCCCTAGACTCTGTGCAATGCCGGTAGCAGTTCATCCGAGATCAGCCGCATACTTGCCAGCGCCGTGCATAACGGCATGCCGGCCCAGTGCGTGCGAATGACAATGTGGTTGACACCGAGCTCCTCCCAATAGGGCTTAAGCTGAGCGTAGCATTCCTCAGGGGAGCCGAGGATGAACCGGCCCTCGATCAGCTCATCGAGCGGGCGGCTGAAGTCCTCGCTGTCAGGCATCACCTTATCTTGCCCCCACTTAGCGTAGTCCCTGTATTTCGCAAGCAGATAAGGTCCTGCCATCTCGAGAGCCGTTTTTCGATCTTTGGCACAGTAAACCTCTTTGACCACGGGGAGTTCAGGGGCCGCGGCTTTTCCGGCCGCCTTGAGCTCCGCTTGGTACAGCATCATCTGGCGACGGACCGTATCGATCGTAGAGTGGGGATTGACAAACCACGCATCGCCCAGACGAGCTGCGCGCTTCACGGCCGGGTCGTTATTGGCTGCAATCCAGATCGGCGGTCTTGGCCGTTGCACGGGACGAATATTCATACGGACGTTGCTGAGACGGCATGATGCGTCCTCATAGGATACGCAGTCCTCCGTCCAGAGGCGCTGTATGAGCGCGAGGTAGTTTTCGAACCGCTTGACCCGTTCATTCTTCGGCACGCCGAAGGCGTCGAACTCCACATCGCGATACCCCAAGCCGACACCGAAGATAAAATTGCCACGCGCAATGACGTCAAGGGTGGCAACAGTCTCAGCCGTGTAAACCGGGTTATGTAAATTCAGCAACAGAATACCCAGTCCGATGGTCATCTCTCCGGAAATCGCAGCGAGCCGTGCCAAGAACGGAACTGCCTGAAGCTGCTTGTTGTTGCCTTCATTCAGATAGTGCTGGCCGGTGAAGAGCGAATTCCAACCGCGATCGCGCGCGAGTTCGACCATCATTATCTGATCATTCAGGGCGCTGACCATATCCGTGTCCAGTGGGTGCTGGTTGGTGATGAAGAGGCCGACCTTCATGAAAGAGTTCTCCCGGCTATGCGATGAGCGATGCGGGCCTGGTGCCGCCTTCTCCCGCTAATCGCTCATCTCGAATGTTGTTCTGGTACCCGTTGGTCGTCACTATGGGCGTCCGCCACAGATCATGAACCCGCACGCCGTCCGAGTGATCAAATGGTTCGAAGAGATCCATGCGAACTATCCCTCGTCGGCACGTAGCAATAACGGTAGCGGCCTCGTCAGGTCGAGGGCTTTGGCTGCCTTGAGGTTCACGACCGGATCGATTTTCGCGGGCCGCTCGATTGGCAGGTCCTTCGCATCATCGTAGCACACCACCCGAAGATCGTGCCATTCTGATCACCGTCGATCGGGCCAAAAACGCTAGCTGTCGTTGCACGCTCCGGCCCCGGTGTCGTGGTATGCTTGGGTGTGAGTTTTCAACCGCAAGCTCAACGATGCGGATGGCGATATCCGTAAACCGAAGACCGAGGATGCGTCGCCGATAGCAAGGATGAAGTCGGCCGGCATGTTGGCGCTCGCCGGCACCCGGTTCGGTAGCGAGCTGACACCAATCGGTGACAGAATGCGTCGCGATCGCGCTTTGCAAGAGCACCGCCGCACGTGGCAAGTTCGTAAGCCATTCGCCTCTAGAGACGTGAGCCAGCGATCCGACTCTACGCCGCGTGACCACGACGACGCGCGAGATCGCTGGCGATGAGATCATCATTCAAGCGACCTTGTGCGTTTCGCGTCAGCGATTGCATTGGGTCTGCACCACGCTCGTGAGAATGCGACGACCGGTCAATGCAATGCTACCTGCGTCGACCGTCGCCACGGCGGCATTCCTTACCGCTTGGGCTTCTTAAACGCCGAGACAACGCCGCGCCAAAAGATTGCCCTTGGATGCGAACACCTATGCGGCGTCGTCGCTTGCGGGCTTTCAATTGGGAACACATTTGCCGGTCAAACGGCGATCAGGAACTCAGCGCGCGGGCCCTGCGCCCTCATCGACATACCAAGCAGCGCTCGGCAGGCCTGGCTTTGTTAATTAAAGATACGAGTTCAGCCGACCGATCGCGGCACTCACAATCCGGTCGCGCACCCCCAGTACGGGGCCATTCGATCCTTGTGTCGGTGGTGGAATCAGGGGTCGAACCGGGTTCTCTACAAGCGGTTGGCGATTACGGTCCTCTACGGCAACTGTCCGCGCAAGAATTTCGCACGTTCGTTCGCTCCTGCCATCAGCAAGCCCAAATCACTGCCGGCGATGATCATTCGCATACCCATCGCGATATATTTAGCGAGCAAGTCCTCGGCATACACCCCGCCCATGCCGGGCCATTTGCCGTGCTTGCGGCAGGCGGCAATCACGTTCTCGTAGGCTTGCACGACCTCGGCATGAGCAAACTGTCCAGGCAAGCCCATCTCCATCATTAGGTCATTGGTGCCCACGAGCAACACGTCGACGCCCTTTACTGCTGCGATGGCGTCGGCGTTGGCTATCGCTTGAGGCGTCTCAAGCATGATGACGACCAGTGCTTCCGCGTTGATGACCCGCGCTGCTTCTTCGGTCGGGACCACGCCAAACCCGAATTGGCCCATCGGACCGGCAATCGAACGATGGCCAAGGGGTGGGTACTTGAGGTGCTCGATGATGGCGTTTGCCTCCTCCGCCGTGTCGACATGCGGCATGACGATCCCAAATGCACCGCCATCAAGCGCTCGGGTTGCAAGGGAGTATTGTTGCGCGGGCACCCGAACCAGGGGCGAAATGCCCGCAGTTAACGCCGCCAATGAGATTTGCGTGGCGGTGTCGAGCGTCATGGTGCCATGCTCAAGATCGATGAACAGCCAGTCAAAGCCGCAGGTTGCCATCGCGGACGCGATGTCAACCGTCCGGGCGAGACGGAGTCCGATGCCAAGAGAGAGCTCACCCTTGCTTAGCCGCTCACGGGCAGGGTTACGCGCCACCATACATTCATATCCTTCTCATCATGACTCTCACGACTAAGCCTTCCCATGAATTAGCACGATCGACAAGGGATAAGATCGCCGGCCGTACGAACAGTAACTACGCCGTGATTGTGAAAAGGCCACGGTGCATCAACGGCGTGATTGAGGCGTCACGACTCCTCGCGTGTAGTCGCAACTGGGCCGCGCGGGTCTGGGAACTTGCATGGCTTGGCCTTACATTAAAAACATCGATAGATGGGAAACTGGTTTTGCATAAGTCGCGCCACGGTTTGCGTATGCTGCCCCGCTCTGGTCCTTTGTTCCCTGAAATGACCGGTCATCCAACAGGCATCCACGGCTCATGCCAGCGAAGACGGTTGGGCGCCCCCCGTAGTTCCCCAAGGGTTCGTCACTCAGAGCCCCCGGCTTGGATAGCTGTCGCTCGTCGAGGCAAAATGTTTCCGCCAAGGGAACGGCTGGTCTGATAGGGTTGGATCAGGTGCCGGGCGCCGGTCAGTGAAGGGGAGGTGTGAATGTTGCTTCGCGGGTTGCTGATCGTAGCAGCCGGTTGCGGGTTGCAGGTGGGAACGGCGAATCCCGCTTGGCGATCAACGCCTACGCTCGACTATGGGTTCTTTATCAAACGGGTTGAACCGATCTTCCTCGAGAAACGGCCGGGCCACACGCGTTGCTATGTCTGTCACGCGGAGAGCAACAACGCCTTCCGTCTGGAGAAATTGGCGCCCGGAGCGACGTTCTGGAGCGACGAACAGTCGCGCAGAAACTTCGAGACGACCTCGACTTTGGTCAATCCCGGCGACCCCGACACCAGTCGACTACTCTTGCATCCGCTGGCCCCCGAAGCTGGCGGCGACATTTTCCATTCGGGCGGTCGGCAATTCAGGTCCAAGGACGACCCGGCGTGGAGGTCTCTTGCCCGATGGGTTAGCGGAGAGAAGCTCGGCGGTGATGCGAGGAAGTAGCCGCCGGTTGTAGACCGTCTGGGATAACGAGCGTATTAATTCGTTTGGGCACCTCGCCAACAGGAATGATCGCCACCACTTTTCTTTCCTTGGTATCAATCGCCGTTACTGATCGCAGCCCAGCATTGGAAATGTAGATCATCTTGCTGTCGGGTGTGAATGTCACCCAATTCGCCACCGCCGAGATCGGCCCGTGTTGCGGCAAGGAGCGGCTCGGTAATGTAACCTCGCCAATCAACTTGAGGTCGTCGAGCGAATAGACGTAGACCGCATTGTTGGGAATGCTGGTGACCCATAGCGTCTTTCCGTCGGGGGCAACGCCAATGCCGTGCGAAGGGGCCGTGGCGCGGCCCGGGTCGGTCTCAAACTCGCTCGTAACCTTCGGCAGCTCGATCCTGGCGACCTCCCTGCGCGCAGCGAAATCCACCACGGCAAATCCATTGAGGTCGGACAGCTGCACGAAAATTCGCCGAGTCGAGCCGTCAGGCCCCCGCTCGACGGCCATTGGGCGAATCCCCTTGTCGAGCTTGAGTTCCCACGCCACCGCTTCGCTCGCAAGGTCGATCACAGTGATGATGCCGGTGGCAACCGAGCCGGTAACCACATATTTGCCGTCAGGCGTCACGTAAACATTGTGCAGCGGGCCATGCACCGCGACGCTGTTCTTACGCGCTAACGTCGCAGTATCAATGATGTCAAGTGCGCCCGCGCCCCGAGCGATGCCCACGAGGACACGGCCGCCATCCTTGCTCACCGCGATGTTATTTGGACGATCGGTCAGAGCGATCTTTTTGAGAAGTTTGCCTTGTTTGCGGTCAAACACGTCGAGCGTCGAGTGCGCCTCGTCACTGACATACAGTTTCGATCCGTCCGGAGCGAAAGCGATGCCGTGGGCAGCCTCGATGCCATTGATCACTTGAACCACCTTGTTGGTGGTAGGGTCGATGACGTCGATGCTGTCGCCGGCGCTATTCGTCACATAGATGCGGACCGTATTGGCAGAGAGGGGCAGCGGTGCGAGCGCTAGCAGCAGCAGCACGTGTCTTAAAAGGGAACGAAGCGACCTCATCGCGGTGAGTTCCTCATGGCAAGACCCCACGCGCTTCACGATACGCGAACCTGCGATGCAACATCAAGGCCACCACACGGGTGATCGCCGGACCTTGAGGCCGCATGGCGCCGCGCCGGCAGCTGGCAACCGGGGCAATCCGCACCGGGACGCGCGCTAAGCCTTAACGTCGGCGGTCATCCCCCGCCGACGATCGTTGGGGCTCGCGGCTGACGCGCCTTGCTGCCTGGGTGGCGGCCGCCGCGGCCGCTAGAGATCCCGGACTGGAGGAGCCTCATCCTAGGGTGTTGCGAAGCCTCGCCACGAGATCGAGGTGCCGCTCGTGGTCCCCGGCGAAACGCAACACAAAATGATCGACGCCGGCGGCCGCATAGCCGCGCAACCATTGCCCCAAGCCCTCGCCAGGGCCTGCATAGCACGCCTGCCATTTTCGTACAGCTGCGGCGGGCTGGCCATAGTAGCGCTCTAGATAGTGATCGAGTCGATCATTGGCGCGAGTGATGTCATCGTCGACAACGGCCGAGAGGTACATCGCGCCGGTGAGCGCGGTTGGATCTCGCCTCGCCTGCCGAGCAATGGTTCGAATTTCCGCCCATTGCTGTTGCCATTGCTCCGCATCTGGCGCAATCGGCATCCATCCGTCGAAGTAGCGACCCGCGCGCTCGCGGCTCGCCGGCAATGATCCCCCGATCCAGATTGGTGGGCCCCCCACACGATAAGGCGTCGGACCCAAAACGGCGTTCTCGACTTTCCAACGCCCGTCCCATGACACCGGTTGACCAGTCCACAGCGCCCGAGCAAGCCTCACTCCCTCAAGCAGCCGTCCGACGCGCTTCTCGAACGGCACACCGGCCGCTGTGAATTCCGCGCGGATGTTTGGCACATCCGCGGCGATGCCAACACCGAGAATCAGTCGGCCTTCTGCAATCTGATCAAGCGTTGCAACCTGATGCGCGAGAACAACGGGATTGCGGAGCGCTGGGAGCAAGACAGCGGTCCCGATATAGACCCGCGGCACGCGGCTTGCTACCGCGGCGAGCAATGTCAAAGGTTCATGGCGCGGGCGAGCCAACAGGGAATCGCCTACCCAGAGGGAGTCAAATCCCAGGCGCTCGGCACGCACTGCCAGTTCCAGCAGTGGTGCGGCCTGCGGTTGCCCGATCAAGATCTGTTCTCGTGTCGGCAATAGGTACCCGATGCGAGGGGGCATGGCATTCTCCTGGCAAGTTCCACAGACGCCTTATGATTTCCATCATGAACTCAAGAGTATGGCATTTGAATTTCACAATTCAAGAACGGCCTTTTTTACGATTACGAACGCCTTTTGTTCGCCTCGCGCCCCAGTCGCTCTTGATCGATACCTGTTCATTGAAATGCAAAGCTGCGCGGAGATCTCCTGACGCGAGAGTCCGTCAAGGCGGCGGTCGCTAATCCGCCATAGCGCACCACCCGTGCGGGTTTAGTTTTCAGCCCTGCAAACTCCGGCACGTCGGCCGCGTCTCTCCTGCGTCCGTCGCCATATGTCATCCAAGGTTCTCGCCCCACCTACCGCGGGCGGTAGCAACGGACGGCCATAGCGTGAGAGGTCGATAAGTTACGTGCAAAAATGCTGAATCAGTTTCAGCGAGCTCATGACCCCAAACGTATGGTCCCGGCCGTGCGCTGCAACGGATTTTTTGTCAACCTGGTAGGTCATGAGTCTTGCATCAATGTAATCCGGCCTCTCATAGGAGCGTTGCTCCGGGCAGGCGCCGCGTGCAAGGGTCGGCCGCCTGCCGCGGCAAACACCACGGCGCTGTGATGGCAACCTCTTGAGCGGGGTTACGTTCGTAACACATTTCTCGGTCGCTGAAATCGTGCTGTAGCGCGAGCGCTTCAACCTCCCCGCATTCGGGAGCGCGGAGGCACGATGACGACCACGAGCAATCGCGATGATGGCGCCAGCGCTGGACCTACCGGATCGCATCTGGTCGGTCGCGGCGGCGCGCCAGCTGCGCGGTCTCATCAAAACGGAAACTCAAGACAGCGTCGACGGGGTCGGAAGCGGCCTCGACGTCACATGGAGAATGACAATGCCGGTGACACCAACCGAAATACTGCGCCATCACGTAGAAAGGCGTCCGAAGGCCACAGCCTTTGTGTTTGGAGAAGATGTCTGGACCTACGAACGTCTTGGCGCCGACGCCGATCGGGTCGCGCACGCATTTGTTGCCCTGGGGCTGCGGCCGGGGGATCGTGTCGCTCTGCACATGGTGAACCGGCCCGAGATGCTGGTCGCGTACTATGCCTGTTTTCAGGTGGGGCTGATCGCGGCGCCGTTGCGAACCGCCTTCAAACCTGCGGAGCTGATACCGCTACTCGGCCGCATGCGGCCGTCGCTCTATATCGGTGACGCCGCGCTCTATGGCAATGTCGCGGGCGCAGATCCGTCGATACTGCCCGCGGCGAGGCGCTTCCTCGTGGGCGCGGCTGAGGACCGCCGAGCCAAGCCCTGGTCGATGCTGCTCGGCGGCCTCGCGCGAGAAGCCGCACCCGCTGTCATAGACGTCCATGCGCCGGCCGTGATGCTCAATACGTCCGGGACGACCGGTGAGCCGAAGTTCATTATCCACACGGCCGCGACCCTCTCCGCCTGCGTGGAGATATTGACATACTCAGGACTCTCTGAAGGCGAGGTCGCAGTCGAGGCAGTGCCTCTCGCGCACGCCAGCGGGCTCTTCACGTTCCTGGCCTATGTCCGCTGCGGCATGCCGTTTGTCCTGCTCGAGCAGTTTGATCCCGACGCCGTGCTGGACGCGATCGAGCGGCACCGTTGCAACTCGGTGGTCGCGATGCCGAGCATGTTTGCCGATCTTCTGGCTCGTCAGCGCGCGCGCCCGCGGAATGTCTCTAGCCTGCGGATGTGTTTAACCGGGGGCGACGTCTGTCCGCTGCAGTTGCAGGAGCAGTTCCCGGTCCATTTCGGCGTTCCATTGCGCATCGTCTGGGCCGCGACCGAGGTCATTGCATTTTCCTACGGGCTCGTCCCCGGGCCGGTCAGTCGGATCGTACCCGGCGTGCAATTCCGCCTGGTCGACCACGACGGGGCAGATGTTCCCTGCGGCGAAACTGGCGAGTTGCTCTTGCGCGGGCCCAACATCACCGTCGGGTACTGGGCGGGCCCCGGCCAAATCGCGGATCCCCTCAACAACGGTTGGTTCCACACCGGCGACCTGATGCAGCAGGGCGAAGGGGAGGATCTGTGGTTCGTCGGGCGCAAGAAGGATTTGATCATTCGCGGTGGCACCAACATCTCGCCGGTAGAGGTCGAGCAAGTGCTTGCCACCGCTCATCCGGAAGTGCAGGGCGCGGCCGTGGCAGGCCTGCCGGACGCGGTGCTCGGCGAGCGGGTGGTGGGCTTTGTGGAGCTCGCGAACGGCGGGAAGCGTCTTGTCCTCGAGGAGATCCTGGCCACGGCGAGGTCGCGGCTCGCCGACTACAAGGTTCCTGAGATTCTGATGATCATCGACGCGATCCCTCGCAACGCTCTCGGCAAAGTCGACCGCAAGCTGCTGGCGAGGATGAGTGCCGAACTTCTGGGAGGGAGACCCGAGAGGTTCGACAGGATCGCCTCGCCAAGCGATCGTCGATTCGCGGCTCCAGGCGGGTCGACGCCTTTCAAGAAGAGAGCAAGACAAAGCAAATAGGGCAAATAGATGCATCAATTCGCTGCGTGATGCCAAAGGGCGCTGGCTCGCCGATGCACTCGATGCCGCGCTCTCACGCTGACCACGTTCATCGGTCGAAGGGGCATCTAACTGGCAGTCCTGCGAAGATCCTTGGGAGCAATCGGAGCCTCCGGCTTCGCTCTCAGCAGTAGCGCCCACGTTAGCAATCTCCGGCGCTGACCCTCACCATGTCACTAAGAAGGAGGACGACCATGGAACGCGATCGCGACCGACCCCGATCTGGGCTACAGCTACCTCGCCGCAATGGATTTGGTTGGGCGTACGCCTATGCTGAGCGCGACTGGGTCGAGCGACCAGGCGCCGACGGCTCGTTACTCGACGGTGCATGCCGCCGCAGGTGTTCGGGCGGAAAGAGGCCGAGCGCCGTTTGTCGGCAACATCAGTAGCTTGCGGTGCAAGTTGATCAGCTGAGGCCCGGTGCGGATTTTTGACCCCATGGCCAGCCTGTACGCACCTGCCAAGCCAAATAACCAAGAGCGAGCCCTTCGCAAATGAGCTGAATGCCGAGCAGTACGCCAAGCAGCCAGACCGCGGTCACCGGAAGGCTGACCCAAAGATAGAAGGCGACCAGTATCGTAACGATGCCGCTCGCGAGGACCCAACCCCAGCTCGGAAAGGGCCTTATTGTCAGCGAAAAAATCACCTTCGAGATACCCTCGACCATGAAGTACACAAGTAACAGAAGTGTAAGCGCGAGAAGGCCTGCGCCGCGATGGCGAATCAAAAGTAGACCGACAATCACCGAGAGGACGACCGATACAAGCTGAAGCCAGAAATGCGGCACATGGCGTGCGTCGATGAGACTGATGCCCTGCACGATGCCAGTAGCGATCAGGATCCAGCCCAAGAGAGAGACCACAGCAAATGACGATACCACTGGATAGACCAACGCCAGAACGCCCGCTACAATCATCAGGCCGCCTTGTATAAGATAGCAAAGCGAATGCCGTTTGATCGTTGCGCGCATTGCCTCGCGGAGGGCTTGGGCGGCAGCTTCGACTGACATCGTCATAACCCGTCTCCTTCAACCAAGGCTTCGCCGACTAACCTGGAGTAGAGAATCTACCGTTCCGCCCGCCTTGACAAGTCGGTTGGCCTTTACCTTCAAGCGTTTGCCGCCGAGCGAATGGCACTGGGCCCGCGCCAGAAACCCGATCGAACGGCCGCACGAAGAGTTCAAGAGAATGTTGTTCTAGGCAGTTCTGCTTCTGGCCAGATTCAACACGCGAAAAGCTATGGTTGGCAAGCCCTCGCCACGAAGCCGATCAATCAGCAATTTGATCTCGTCGCATAATGCTATTCGGTTTCTTGCATTTATGCCGCTAAGAATTGCAACCACATGCCAGCCGCGCTCGTTATCATGCACCCCCGACGGTATGGCGGTGGTGCCGGAAAGTCCTCAGTTCGGGGACCTGTGGACGTTTTGAGGTGCGATTTCCAAAGCCGGTCTAACAAATTCAAATACTTAGCCCGAAACTCGAATTTTCTACCATTAAACTATCCTGTAGGGCGGCAAAATTGGCGTCCGCCGACTTCGTGGCGGCGGCAATGCCGCGGCTTCCACCTGTGACAAGTACGAGCCCGTCGGCGCTCGTCGCCGTAATCTCCGGGTGGTTTGAACGATCCTCGGATGATCAGCTTCTTGTGTGCTGATATGCCGAATAGATGCCGTCGATTGACCGAAGTCTGCAGCTGGAGCAAACCACCATGCTATATTATTCGCGATCGCGATGACGACTATGGAGAGGCTTTCATTGCCTCAGAGCCATTGGCATACGCGATCACCCGATCTCAGCTCGATCACCTTGGCAAATGGGGCTTGCGAAAAGGGTCATCGGATCCATCCGGCGAGACTGTCTTGATCACGTCGTGATCTTCGGTGAACAGCATATTCGTCAACGGGTCAGCTCTTACCTACAATATGATAATGAAGTTCGCACGCACCTATCGTTGACAAAGGACGTGCCGTCCGCGTGAGGCCAAGAGGGAAGGGCGCGTGTTCTCCCAGCCAGTCTTAGCGGATTACATCATCGGTATGTCCGAGTCTGAAATTTGTGACAAGGACAGGGGTTGCCAGTTCCACATTTATTGGTAAGGTTTGCAATATTCAGAATTCGAATTGCGACCTATTTGAGAATTAAGGCACAGACCGGAATAGCGTATCGCAGCGCCCGGGCGCCAATTCAAGTTAGCAGGATTCGATTGACTGCCCATCGATTCGCGCGGGCGTTCAGCTTTGAGGAGCTTCGCCCTTAGTTGTGATTGTATGCTCTCAACCAACCCTCACTGTCCTGGAGAACCTTATGCTAATCATTCGTCACAGCTTCATCGCTTTGCTCGTCCTGACTCTCTTCTTGATCGCAAAGTGGTGTCTTTCAGCCAACGCGCAAACGGCGCCAGCAATCACTATAGAGGGACTGCTGCAAGAAGGCTGGGACGTGTTCGGCTACACCAGCACGTTTGACAACCGGTCGTCATTGATTTTGTTCCGGAAACCTGGAAAAACTTATCTCGTCCAATGCTCGACGCTCTACGATGTCCTCCGCCGTCAACGGACTGTTTCGAATTGCTACGAGCTGCATTGAATGAGCTGCAGCCACCTCCGAAACGGTGCCGCTCGCGGCGCCTCCCTCTTTCGCCTGTCCGCGCTTCGCGTAAACCCTTGCGAGCGCCAAACGAGCTGACTCTGACCGGCCCTGCCGATCCGCTCCCGATCAGGGTGCAATCGCTGCAGCTTGGTTGAGACGGCAATATATCGATAACCATCACTGGTCGGCGGCTTGATGCCCTGATTTTCATTCCGGCGTGGGCTAAGAAGGCCGATGGATGGCGTGGTGCTGGTGGGCCGCGATGGGATCACCCCACCGATGTAAACCCACACTATGCTCAAGCTGGCGCCGTTGGCGATGACGTCCGACGCCAGCGCCACTGTTTGGCGCGTGGATTACCATTTGCTCACATGGTGCGTGTCACCTCGTCCAAACTGGACAAGGGCACCAGCGGATTGCGGCATTTTGCCCTGCACCCGCGGAATATTACGATTGTAGCCCGATTTCTCTGCGTCGAAATCCTCACGTAACGCAGTGTCGTTAGTTTCGGCTTTGGCAGGACCTCTTGCTACCGAGGTAACGCGGCTTGCCAGTGGAGCGCCATCGCTTGGGGCGGTTGGCTTGCATATGTGCGAGGGAGGCCCATTATGCACGGTACGATATGGACTATGGACGGTCGGCGCATACGCCTCCACGATCGACCTTCTGAGAAGCGTCCCGTCCGAAGAGTTCTTGCGGCGATTGGATTCTTCCTCCTGACTTTTGGGGGTGGGTCAATCG
>Ga0126379_10001697_pt1 | contig 13623 bp, 20 predicted proteins | sample PanSoiMetPlot_24_FD_92640 | JGI IMG/M metagenome (GOLD analysis project Ga0126379, IMG submission 92640) | Tropical forest soil microbial communities from Panama - MetaG Plot_24 | ecosystem: Environmental > Terrestrial > Soil > Tropical forest > Bulk soil | place: Panama | collected 2016-02-17 | reverse complement strand
TGGTTCCACATCCTTGTGGATCGGATTGCGGCACAAAGTGGGGATCGTTCCTGCCGCACAAGTCGGTAAAGTTGCCGCCCGAGTTCGTGAAGTGCAACGGGTTGGAAATGTTATGCCCAATGGTGATGCGACCGTAGCACCATTTGCTAGCTGTCGGACCCATCACGTAACCAGGACAAGCCGGATTGGCGGGTGGATACTTGCCATTGGTGATGTTGTGATTGCCCTCCTCGACCTCGATGTTGTTGTTCACTTTTTCGGTGAAATACGCTTTCTCGGGCGAGCCATCTGGCGCGACAAAAGCCGCGTGTGCCACATCCCGCAAGCCCCAAGCCTGACCACGAGTCTGGATGGCCCACGGGAAATAGCCCCAGCTACTGCCACGCAGATAGTCGCCATAATTCGGTGCCGGAAAAATCAACATCGCGGCAGCCCGTTGAAAGAGCTCTTGTAGGTCGTACCAATCGCCCGTGACGAGATAAGGGATGTAAGTCCAGCCGGGTTGGTGCGCGATGTCATCGGTCCATCCGTTCGTTGTCGTCGGCCCCACGGGCGTGATGCGGTCACCCGAGGCAGTCAGATCGTTGCGCGATAAATCCACATAGATGGTCGGTCGCGCGTCAATGGAAATCGGTTTGCCGAAAGCATCGATGGCCTTCGCGCTATCGAACTTCTTGCCGATCGCCGATTCGCGCAGATGGTTGGAGTTATAGCCAGCGCATGCCGAGAGCCCGCTGATCACGTTATACAGGCCCGCATCGAAGCTGAATAAATACTGGCTGTACCAAGTGGGGAAAGTTCCGATATCAGGTCTACCGCCGGTCATGGGCAAGTATTGAATCCAGAGCCCATGCCCGCCTAGGTCGCACCGGTCGCTCGCATTAAATGCGTTGACCGCGCTATTGACCTGACCCGAAGTAACCACCACGCTCGTGTCGAAGTTCGGCACCGCTTGGGTTGAGATCATGTAAGGCAAATTGAGATCAATACTCACCGCTCCAGGTGCGGGCCCATTCCAGAAACTTTTCCTCCAGCGAGTCTTCGCCGCATGCAGGTAATTCGCTTTGCTGTAAACTTGCGCGGGAGTCTTGCCGGTTTTCAAGCTCAACGAGTAAGTCTGGTCTTCGAGTTTGGTCGTCCATTCGTTCTCCAGAATCATTTCGGTTTTAATGGCGGCAGCATAGCCGGGATAAAACGTCACCACGAAGATCGGATGCAGTGGCTTGTAGGTGTCCCAGCCGAGGTCGTATTGAAGTGCCGTGGTTTGATCTTCGAGGATCACTTGGGTGACGACCGGGCCTTGGAGCCAATAGGTGGCCCGCTTGTCTGCGCTGGTGCCGGCCCAATCGGGGAGGATCTGCCGCGCAGCCGCTGCTTGCGTCATTGCATTGCTGGTGGCCTCGATGCGCGCGCCCCAGTTCGCATTGAGCATCGCAGTCTTGTCGAGGAAGCCGGTGTTGTTGCCAGAGGCTTGATCTACGAAGCTCACCGTAATAGATGCGTTTGCGCCGACATTCGCCAGAAACGAAACCATGACATGCTCGGCACTGCCATCCGGCCAGCGGGTTTTCACATCCGCTTGGGTAGTGAGTTGAGTGCTGCCCAATACCGCGCGCGGAAAATGCGCGATTTCTCCTCGGGCAAATACGCGCGAAATGGTGAAGGGATGATTGGTTTGCGCGGTGCCGCTCGTATCTTTGATGGTGATCGAGTTCGACACCGCAAACGCCGATACAGAAAAGAGCCACAAGAAAACTATGCGGGCCATCATGCTTTCCTTTCTTCACTCGGATTCATCAGTCGGTTCAGGACTCGCTCGCACTCGGGGCAAGTCAGCGAAGGCAACTCGCGATAGGTTGCGCGCCGGGAAAAATTCAGTTGGTCGAGCTCGGCTCCGCAGAAAGCCACATCGTGAAATTGCGGGACCGCGACATGCTCAACACCACCATTCTTGTGTCGCCTTCGCAATAGCATCGCGAGGCGATTGAGCTTGATATCCGGCGCATAGCTCGGCAGATTGTCGATGGCCGCGCGCTTGGATTTGAGGTTAAGGCAACTGGGGCAAGCCAGTTGATTTTTGTCCAGAGTAGCGTTGCAGGTAGGACAAATCATGTGGTTTCTATCGTGCCCGAGCAGATGATCCGTTGCGTTGCGCCCGAACCCGGATTGCTGCCCGGTGTAATGTAAATGCGGTTGTTGTTGACGGCATAAGCGGAGAGAATCGTTGTCCAGTTCCCTGAGAACACCCATGCGGACACGGCTTGATTCTGATTGATGGGCGTGAATGGCACACCGACTTGAATCTGCGTAACGCTCGCATCCGTAAAGCTGATGTCAAAAGAGAAGTTGGCCTTTTTGCCGATCAGCAGGTAATGAGCGAAGGTGATGGTGAGCGTGACTGGAGTGTTGGCCTGATTCCAACCTCCCGGTATCCAAGTATTCCAGGCTCCCGAGGGGGTGACACCGGCTGTTAATTGGTTGGTGCCGTCAGGAAATGTAAATCCTCCCGCGAGCGATTTGACGATTCCGTTGACTTGCAGCCAACTGCCACCATCATCCGTAGTGGTGCCCATTAAAACTCGGCCCGAATCCGTAATCCGCATACGCTCGACTATGGTGGTCTGACCGGCGGGCGTGACATTAAAGCTCATGCGGACACCGTTAGCCCCAGTCGTCCATGCTTCGGCAGTGATGAATTCGATGCTGATTCGTTTGGTGGTGTAAGCCGAGCCGTTGTGGGCGTTGGATATGAGCCCGCCGATGGTCGCGCTACTCGGGACTGCGCCGGGAGTGCCGAAAGTGCCGGAGGCCAATTGCGAGCGGATCGCGGCATCCGATGCTCCCACTCCACTCAACCCGAGCAATTGCCCGGTGTGAAAGATCTGAAACATGGAGCTCATGCCACTGCCGGTGGGATCGCGGCTAATGCCGATTCGGTTGCCCGCTAAGGGAGTGAGGTATTGGCAGAGAATCGCGCCCGCCACATTGGGACCGGCACCACCGACACCAACGGACTTGACGGAATTCAGGTTGAAGCTCGCCGCATTGATATCGCTGGCCCATGGCGTTTGCGAGGCCGAGCCCGCAGTGGCCCATTTCAAGCCCGTCGGCACCACGGTTGAATCCGCAGTGAGCACAAAGCCGTCGGTGCCGACCGGCAGGCGCGCATCGGAGGAGCCATAGACCCACACGTCACCTTTGGTGGTAAGCGGGCTGGAAGTGCTCCCGCCGCTCATCGTGACATTAGTGCGATTGTTCGCGGAGTCATCGGTGGCGCTTACATTGGCACCGATGAAGTTGAGATAACTCCGTTGTGTCAGGGGAGTGCCTTCGTCCTGCACCGCGAGGGGCGGCCCCTGCGGACCCGTCGGTCCTTGACTTCCGGTGGCTCCGGTCGCGCCTTGAATCCCCTGCGGGCCCACATCGCCTTGTGGACCCTGAATGCCCTGAACTCCGGTCGCGCCGGTCGGTCCCGTGGCACCAGTTGGTCCCGTTGCGCCGGTCGAGCCCGTTGCACCCGTCGCGCCGGTATCACCCTTCAGACCTTGCGGACCCGTCGCCCCGTCGGCACCGGCAGGCCCGGTAGCGCCCGTGCTGCCCTGGGGGCCGGTTGGACCGGGATTGCCCTGAGCACCTGCCGGTCCCGTTGGGCCTTGTGCGCCGGTCGCGCCGGTTGGCCCGGTCGGTCCTGGCGGCCCCTGCACCAATCCGGCATCGGTCCAAGAGCTTCCGCCCCATACCCAGAGATGTCCGGTGTCGGTGGTGATATAGCCGTCGCCGGGATTGGCCGAGGCAGGCAGGCTCGCGGCATTCGCCACCGAACCCTTAATCGTGACGCTTTGCCCCGGTGTGCCTTGCGGACCCCGCGGGCCGGTCGGACCCGTCAAACCTTGAATCCCTTGTGCCCCGGTTGGTCCCTGCGGGCCGGTATTGCCCTGTACACCCGCCGGTCCCGTCGCTCCGGTCGCGCCGGTCAACCCGGTGGGTCCGGTCGCACCAGGGCTGCCCTGCGGGCCTTGCGGGCCGGTCTGGCCGATAGAACCCGTCGCGCCCGTCGGACCTACCGCGCCGGTCGCCCCGGTTGGTCCCTGCGGACCCGCCGCACCGACCGCACCTTGCGGGCCCATGCTACCCTGCGGGCCATCATTGCCTTGCGGACCCGTTTGTCCCGGCGGCCCCGGAGCACCCTGCGGTCCCGGTGGGCCTTGCGGGCCGAGCACTGGCACCGCTTCCGCGAATTGCACATCCCATTCATCGGATTCCAGAGTGGCGGTAAGTTGATCTTCTTCGAGTGTGACTACAAAATCGTCCATGGCTCACCTCGTTACTTCTTGCGTCACGGTGATCTGACCCGCCACCAGCGTCTTGATCGATCCGCTCGGCGAGGTCACCTGAAGATCCCAGACATATTTGCCCTTGAGCGTCTCAGTCACATCGTGCGTGAGCGAGATCACGATCAGCGGCGATTGAATGTCTGTAGTAATCGTGGCGACGATGGTGGAAGCAACATCGGCAACATCGGTGCGGATCTGAGCCAGGGCAGTATATCCGGTAAGGTCCATCGGCAGTCCGTTCGGGTCGTACACCGTGAGGGTGCCGGTGTAATCGTCGCCTTGATAGAAGTTGATGTTCGCCTTGTTCGCCATGAGTTCACTCCGTTGCCTTGATCGCGTTATCCATGGCTGCCCGTATGGTCGGCCCCGAGATGGGAATGCGACCGATCTTGATCACCACGCCCGCCTGGGCGGTAGCGCGAATGCAGATCTCGACCTCTTCCGCGATTTCACCGAGCCAATCGATGCGTTTGTAATCCTGCGTGGGCGTGGTCATACATGAACAAAGCCGAGCAGGCGCAGCAAATAGACAATCAGGATGATCACCAGAGCGACATAGATGATGGTCTTAATCGGTGGCGGCACCGGCAGGTAAGTTTGAACCAACCAGAACACCAGACCGACTATGATCAACACGATGACAAGCTGAATTAGCAAAGCGATCATGGTTACTCCCCTTTCTTCGGTTGCGCGAGGCAATCGTTGGATTGCTGCCGCAGTTCAAGGTCAAGCGTTTGGGTATCGACCAGCAATTCCTGGCGCACCCGCTTCAATTGCCGATCGAGGTTGTCCTGGCGCACCGCTATTCGGTCCTCGATGCGCCATAACATGCCGGTGATGCCAGCCAGCAAGATGCCCGAGGCAATCGCGACCGGCACCCAGTGACGCAGAATCATTTCTGCGGCTCCAATCCCAATTGCGCGCAATAGCCCGAAGGCGAATGATCGTCGTCGCAGATCACGTAATCGTGATCGTTAAGATCCGCTAGCCAGATGATCAGCGAGGTGACCGCGATAATCCAGAGCGTGGATAGGATGCGCCCCAAAAGCAAATGCCGGGTTACGATCCCGGCAAACGCTGGCACTAATTTTCTCCAGCCGCCACCGCAGTTCAGAGATTGCGGCTCTCTTCCCGTCATGAGGCTTGCTCCTCGGTGCCGGGATACTCCAGTTTATTGTGCTGCTCCAGTGCGTCGGCGATTCGATCCAAAGCCTCGGCAATGATAATGACGGCTTCGGAATTGAACCTCCCATCGGCATCGGCACTGTCCAGTTTTCTTCTCCGAACCCAATACTCGCGGGAAGGGGCGGCACTCATGCCGCCACCTTCGCCCGCAGAATGAAGGGCATGGGATCATAACAACCCTCCAGAGAGGTAAGCCCCTCTGTTGGGTTGTTCGTGTTGCCAGCATTGGACTTAACAGACTTGCCCACGGGCACCTTGCCGGTGATCACCACTTCAGAACCTTCCAGCCGTGCCTGGAAGTCTAGCAGGTTCTCGTACACGATGCGACGGTTGAGGCCGGTCGGTTCCGCGCCTCGCCGGATCGCTTCGCACGTCTCGGCTACGAGGTCGCGAGGAGCGATTTCGATGACTTTGCCCATGGCGGCAATCTCAGCCTTCAAGGCCACCATCTCCTCGCGCACCGTGGCGAGTTGCCCGCGTTTCTGTTCGATGGTGATGTCGCCTTCGGTGAAGTTGGCGATGATGCGTTGCTCTTTCGCCTGCAGAGCAGCAAGCTTCTCGCGCGGGGCTTTGCCCAGCGGAGGGTTCTTGGCGTTTTCGGCGCGGGCGAAAGCCTCGGCATTCCTGCGGAGCCGCTCGGGATCGAGCAGGAGCTTCCAGACTTCCTTCCACACCACGTCATCGATGATGGCGGCCTTGCGGTTGGCGCAAGAGCAAGCCACGAACGAGGTGTCGAGCTTGCTGCGTTGCTGGTGACCCTGGCAGCGGTAGTGGCGCGCGCAATCGACGGGAGTGCGACCGACCATGGCACCACCGCACTCGCCGAACAGAATACCCGAGAGCTCGAACTTCAGGGCCGGGTTGCCGGAATTCTTGCGAGCCGTGGCGGCCATCTTGGCTTGCACCTCATCGAAGAGCTCCACGGGAATGATGAGCGGCAGCGGATAGACCTTGTCGCACCGCAGGAACTCGCCACGGTACTGCCGGTTCTTGAGCCAGCCGATCATGGTCGAGTTGCCGAACTTGCCCGAGCGAGGCAGCGGGGCACCGATCCGCTCCGCGAGTTTCACCATGAACTCCTCGATCTCTCGCACCGAGTATTCTTCGGATCTCCACTTGAACAGGTGCCGGATCATCTCGGCTTCGGGCTCTTTGACGAGCGGCTTGCCAGGGTGAAAGCCGTAGCCGAGGTTCCACGAATCGGGAAGACCATCGGCGAACTTCCGGTCGCGACCGGCAGTGGATCGTTCCATCGTGGTGGCCCGCTCGAATTCGGCGAAGGCGGCCAGGATGGTCAGCATCAACTGGCCCATGGGACTGGCTTCATCGGTGTCAATGTTGTCCATGATCGACACGAAGCGAACACCGGCATTGCTGAGTTTCTGAACATTGTCGAGGAGGTGCCGGGTATTGCGACCGAAGCGGTCCAGCTTCCAGACCACGATCAGATCATGCTTGCCGGATAATGCAGCCTTCATGAGCTTGTCGAAATCGGGGCGGGAATTCTTCGCGCCACTCCAGCCTTGATCGACATACTCCACGGCTTTGGGCAGCCGTTGGTAATCGATCCAGCGACGACCCTCGCGCAGTTGGAGCTCGGTATCTTGATCGTGGGTGGAAACACGCGCGTAGAAAGCGGGCAGGAAATACTCGCGCGGCTTGGAAGAGCGGGCGGGTCGAGGGGCACTCATGCTGCCACCTCCAGAATCTGCGGCTCTTCGTTCTGGTACAGAATGGCGGCCTTGATGCCGTCATTCCATTCCCAGATGGTGAGGCCCGCATAGAAGCGGGGCAACAGACCTTTGGCGACAAGCAGTGCCGTCTGAAAGTCGGCATAGCCGGGATGATGCGGAGCCAGGAGTTGGCCCCGGATCGTGCAAATGCGATAACTCTTTAGGGTATTCATATGGCTTAAGTATATCATCTCCTCAGGGGGGATGCCCCCTTTGTCAAGCTGGGCTCCATCTCATTGAAGCTCCTGATCAAAACGATTAGCTTGCTCACGAAGCAACTTGATGATGTCCCTGCGGTCGGCTCCATTGGAAATGTAATTACATGTACCATCCGATTCTCCATACTCAAACAACAACAGAACAAAACCAACCTTGCGATCAGCCCCCTTTAAGCCTTCATTGAGCACATCATCAAGTGCTCTGGCGATCCGCTGTTGAATTTCCTCGGTGACCATCCCTATCCTCCATTACCAGTCAAAGCGCAAACCGCGCAGCCGCAGCCGGTTGGCCGGATCTGTCGGTGGCGCGCCTGGATCTCTTTTTCGGCTTGCTGTACCCAAGCCAGTACATAGGACTCTTTGCCCGCCATAAACGCGAGGGTTTGCGACACTCCGATCATCCGTTCCAACATGGCATCGGTGACCACGGCACCACAGTTGGCATTGATGGAAGCCACGCGATTAGCCAGTTCTCTGACTGTGATGGTGGTCATGACTTTCTTGGGCTGCATCAGGCTTTTGCTCCTTTTCCGCTTCCTGCCTCTCGGATGATCCAGCGGCAAAGGCATCCCTCCTTGGCGAGGCTGGGATCATGGATGATCAGATGCCCTTCATGCTGGTATTCCCTCACATGTTTCCGGCATAGCCGAATGCTAGTGCCAGCTACGTAATAGATCGCGGGCTGGGCGCAATATTGAGCCGTTTCATGCGGCATCAGGCGTTTTCTCCTTTTCCGCCTCGCGGGCTTGCGCTTTTCGTATGGCGCGGATGAGCTCTGACGCGAGCTCGTCGTCCTCGATCTCCTCGATCTCCGTTCGCGGCTTGGGCGCGGACTCGGGAAGTGGTACGGGCTTTTTGCGGTGTATCACGCTTGCCTGCCTTGCGCGCTTTGGCGATTTCTCGCTCGCGCGGCTTGTTCCAGAAACGGCTCTTGCAGGCAGGACATTGCGCCGGAATTTTCAGAGTCCTGCGGAGCCAGGAATGTTGGCATCGTCCGCAGTTGAACATGAGGATTCCGCTCAACTGCAGAGCGATTTGTTGGTCTTTGGTCATGCTTTAACTTTATCATCTGAACCCTCGTTTATTACTACCGACTCCAGTTCGCGCCGGTCTAACAGAAACTGCTTGCGGAGGAGGTCGTCGCGGACTAGGTAACGGATTTTGTCGCCCCCGGCACCGGGATGTTGCTCGCCGAATTTTTTACCCTCCCAGCCATAGCACCAACCCACCACGATGAAATCGGGAATGCCTCCGCGCATCAGCACGAAAATCCGGTCGTCAGGGTCATGCTCATAGACAAACAACTCTCCCGGCAATCCGTTGCGTTGCGGTCTTCGCCACTTCACTTCATAGTTGGGCAGCACATCGGGGCTGCGCCCGGTATTCACTCCGCGCGGGCAATAGCGATTGATGAATTTTCCAAAGGCTTGCTCGGCGGCGATACCTTGAATGTTGGATTCTTCATCCCATTCATCTTGATCCACACCCTCTGGCGCGCTACTGAACTTGGAACGAAAACCTAATCGCTTCGCTTCGATCTGCCGCAGATGCCCGATGACTTCCGCGACACAGACTTCATACCAATCCAAATGTATGATCATGCTTCTTCCTTCTGCCCCAAGAATCGATTGACCGTCTTCATCACGCATTGATCACCGCACAAGTGAAAAATTTCCGCACCCAGGATGCTGTTCTCGTTGCCCTTCAGAGTTCGCAATTCCATCCGGCGCGGATTAATCAGGAACACTGCGATGAACCAGTGGTTGGTTTCGGCTTGTTCAGCCCCGCAGATATCGCAATTGAAAATGCTTCGTTGAGCCATTTTTTGTTTACCTCACCAAACCTGACCAGACCTAACCCAACCGTGGCAAAGCCCACCGGGCCGTACCTGACGCGAAAGAAACGTGGCGAACCATTCGCTACCACGCACTACAACGCACAAGAGAATCCTCAGAAAACAAGAGCCCTACAAAACGCGAACGAACCGTAAGTTAGGTGAAACCACGCCACACCACCCAACCCTAGGACTCCGTACTTGACCCAAGATGAATCCCAATGTGGCGGGACTGGAGCCCCGTCCTATTGAGCACACCCTAATCCAATGGTCAAAGCAGATACTGCACCGCACGGGAAGTCGCGTCACCAAAGATAAGGCCGCGCTACAGCACCTAAACCAACCGCACGCACCGCACATAACCGCACCGGACTTAACCGCACCGGACTTAACCGGAGGAAACGCAAGGTCTGGAAAGCAGACCTTGCCACACCGCAGGTGATCACGCTATATCGGAGAATAGCGGAGCCTACCGCACGAAAGCCGAGCAAACCATGGCACTCATCATTCAAGATCCATCCCGATAAGGTGGGGCCGAAGCCCCACCACATCGAGCGGACCCTGCCACGCGCTAACAAAGACTGGGTTGTCAGACCTAACCATAAGATTGGGAACCGTAGAGAAGGCCAGGGCAGGCCACCAGGGTCTACGATAAGGTAGCCAAGGCCACGACAGCCTAGCGAGCAATATGGCAAGCAACACGACATTAGTAGATTCCCTTAAGCAGCCTTCGACATTTCAGGCTCAACCGTGCCGAGACTCTTCCAGCATTGGACTCGAAAAGTTCCAAACCGGCCTTTGCATTGCGGTCGGAAATCACCGAGCCCCATGCGGCTTCCAGCGAGATCGAACAGCCGTCGGTATTGATCCGGTGGAAGCTCGGCAATATCGACGGTGAAGGTCACCACGATGGCCCACTTCTCAAACAGCGGGCGCACGATACAGACCGCTTCGCCACCGTTGGGATTCTTGCCTTTCTTCACGTCATACTTCCATTCAGCCAAGCCCCACTTCGACTCCTGGCCTTCTTTGCCGGGAGCGAGTAAACGATAGGTTTCGTCCTCCAGCATCAAGAGCCCCGGCAAATACGAACTATCCGATTTGCTCAATTGCCGTTTGCCATCGAGGCGGATGAAAACACCCGCATTGATGAGTGCCTTCATCAACATTTCCGAGGTCACACACGGCTTGCCGTCCGCATCCAGGTGAAGCCGATTCTTGGCTTCATCGAACAGCGAGGGCTTCGGTGCCGTGCGCGATTTCTTCATGGTCGGACCTCCACGAATAACGAGCAGATCCTCCACCGACATCGCGTTTTCCAATAAGCCGGGGCCATAGCCTTGCAATGTTGCTTTCAATCGTTCCAAACTCACAATAGATACCTTTCTGTGGGGCGCTAAGGATTTCCGATCCTGCGCCCCCGTTTTTTATTTCCGCCAATACGAGCCATCGAAAGATGGCAAAAACCAAAGATCACGCCAGCCCACCGCACGGGAGCGGACCCTGGGCCAGCGCACGCCACGCCACTCGGCCTAAGGCGAGACAACTGCACATAGAAAAAACAGAGTTGGCTTCACCTAACGCGAAATCACGGAACCGTAGTAAACATCGACCGGCACTGCCGCAATCTAGATCGCCACGCCATAACCCACCAGAGATCACCTCCCACGGGTCAGGCAACGACGCGACAGGGCATCGAACCGCGCAAATACCGAACACAACACAACGCCACTAGAACTCAGCGCACCGAAGCGCATGTTACGTAACCGAAAGACACCAAGCGAGAGGACAGATCGCCGGAGCCCGAACCAACGCACAAAATTCATAACGGATCGAGTTTGACCTTTCGACCTTGGTTGTAGACCTCAAGTACCCGCTCGGCGACACCTCGGGACACCGAGCAATGTCGATACTGGCGTATACCTTTGCCATCGCCGAGTAGCCCCGAAGCACCACCGGGATATTTCGAGAGCTTCTTTACCAAAGCGGGCCGGTCAATCGTTCCGTTGTAGGTTTTGTAAAGCAAGCCCACACCTTCGACCAGCTTCCCCTCCACGGCAGAAGCGGTGTGGCCGAATGCCGTGGTAAGCGTCTCCAGCGTTAAAATGAGAGCCTTGCCATCATCCAGCTTAAAGATCTTCTGCAGTGCGGAGACACAACAAATTGATCCATCTCCCGAGGTTTTACCGATCTTGAGCTTGTGCTCTTCAGCGATCTTGTATACCCGCAGAGCATCGATCTTCCTGGCGGTACAGGAATTCTTGAACTTGTCGAACGGGCTAACCGATGCGCGATTATTGAGCTCCAGAAAAAGTTGGGCGGCGCGAGCGTCATCCTTCACGTCCATGTGAATTTTGACCTCCACTTCCCATTCCCCTAAGCCATGTTTTATTAGCGTGGCTACACGGTGCTGCCCGTCAATGATCCAGATTGCCAATTCGCCATCAATCTCGTACTCCACCGCATGCAAAACGCCAATGGCGTCCAGGTCGAAGTCGTCGTACAGCTTTTTAAGCTGAGAAGGAACAAGATCCCGTTGGGCATTCGGATGGATTCGCAATGTGTCGGCGCGAACCTTGATCACCCTGGTCTTAATCTTTTTTGGTGTCGTCATGCTTGGCCTTCCTTAATCGCAACGCGAAATCGCGTAGCCGTCGCGAGGTTTCGAGACTGATGCCCGTCCACGTCTGCTTTTCCTCGCTGGTCAAAGCAGGCGCGATTAAGTCCGCATTAAATTCCGCAACCCCCCGGCAAAGTCCTCGGATGTTGGAGAGGATCTCTACCATGATTCGTTTGGCGGCATCCTGACGACGCTTCGCATAAGGAGTGCCCGGTTTGGGTTGCGGTAAGCGCCTGCCGTCTCTGGAATATCCAGGTTGCTTGGCTTTGGCCTTGGCAACTTTTTTTGCCGCTTCCGCTTGCCGCTCCTCAACCAACTGTGGCAACCCGGCGGCAAGACGAGCCTGCACCCAACCCGTCTTGATCGGAATCTCGCCAGCCTCAACCTTCTTGCACAGTTCTGGATCGTGTCGGCGAATATAATCCAGGCGACGGATCGAAGCGCCCGAAACACCTACGGCTTTGCCAGCCTGCTCGTCAGTTCGTGTGCCGCGCTTTGGCTTCGCGTCCTGGGACGCGAAGCCATTTTGCCGATGCTCCCGGCCCTTTGCTCCAGCGAGTCTTTGTCGTTCCGCTGCTTCAGCTTCCAGCATGGGAATGAGGTCCAGGCCAACACGGGTTCGCTGGGCACATGACAGATGCCGCCGATGCAGATTCTTGGAGACAACGTAAAGCACGGGCGAATCGCCATTGATGGTCACTTCGCAATAACGAGGTTCGATGCCCGCAATCACGCAACTTTCGGCGCGATTCCTGCCGTCCAAAATTTTGCCTTGGTACAGCAAGATGGGCTCGATGAGTCCATTCGCCTTGATGTCGGCGGCCAAGGTTTCAAGCTCGGCCCGCTCCATCATAGGGAAAATCGCGGCAGCCGGATGCGATTCGTACTCCATACTTCATTCCTTAAAGCCAAAGCTTTGTTGCAGTTCTTCGCGGGTCATAACTTCTTCTCGAAGCGGCTGATTGGTATCCAACCGCACAATACGCTTCACTCCCGGTGTCGGTGTGTCCATCAGGATCAGGACTTCTACATCTCGCATCTCAATGCCGGTTTCAATGCGAACCGTGAGCTCGCGAATCTCGCGCTTAATTACTGCGATATTTCCAGTAATTTCCTTGGTGAGAGCCGCTTTCTGTGCTTCGGCATCCGCGAGGCGCGCCTCGACTCTCGCCAGAAAACGGCCCATTTCGTTGAGTTCCGTATCGGTGAATTGATAGGCAACTTTCTCGAACCGTCTTTGCTCGCTCATGCCACATCCCAATACAGTTGACCGAGCGTCTCGGTGATTCGACGCAGCTTCAGAACATGCGGTTCGCCCGCAACATAACCATCAACCCCCTCCAGCGGGTCAGTATTCCGGTCAAACAAACCACCGGCATAATCCGAAATGAACATGATTCCCTGATCGTCGGTCGCAGCCGCATTGATCAGATACACGCGCACATCGGAGTCTTCGCGCACATAGATGAATTGGCTGTACATGCCGGTGGTCCCGGTCACCAAGGTGGGGCGGAAGAGTCCAAGATTCGGATCACTCGCCCAGGTCATGGCGATATCAGCATCGGTTCGAGTGCTGAACCACCACCAATTGTCTTTATCGACAGGCTTCAGATCGGGAACACCGAGCCCTCCTGCCGTTAAGTTCTGTATGACTCCAGTTGGATAAGTATCCACGGTTAATTTCCTTTCGTTGCGGTTG
>Ga0126379_10001695_pt1 | contig 13623 bp, 4 predicted proteins | sample PanSoiMetPlot_24_FD_92640 | JGI IMG/M metagenome (GOLD analysis project Ga0126379, IMG submission 92640) | Tropical forest soil microbial communities from Panama - MetaG Plot_24 | ecosystem: Environmental > Terrestrial > Soil > Tropical forest > Bulk soil | place: Panama | collected 2016-02-17 | reverse complement strand
GCGATCCTCCTGGCGGGATCCCGGTGGCACATCACGTTCTCGCGCGTCGTTTTCTCCGCCGCGATCACCGGGCCGCTGCTGGAGGTCCTCGCGGTCCTCTTCCTCTGGAGGGCGGTCGAGAGGCGGCGCCGGGTCGATTACGTGCTCTTCGGACTCACCGTCGGAATCGGCCTGCAGACTTACTACTCGTTCAACCTGTTTCCGGCCGTTCTCGCCGTGGCGGTCCTGGGCTACGCGGGACGGTCGGGCTGGAGCCGATTCCGAGCCGAGCTCGTTCCGATCCTTAAGGGACTGGCGTGGTCGGTCGCGGTCGGCGTCGTCGTACTCACTCCGCTCGCGTTCTTCGCCGTCCGCAACCCCGGAGATTTCTTTCAGCGCACGAACACGGTAGCGATCTGGGCCCAGGGGGACGATCAGCCGGTGGCCGCCGCCCTCGAGCGAAACGTCGTCACGCATCTGCTCATGTTCAACTTTCAAGGAGACGGGAATCCGCGCCACAACATTCCGGATGCGCCGCTCCTGAATCCGGCCGAAGGAGTCGCCCTCGCGTTGGGCCTCGGTTTCGCGCTGGGCCGAGGATTCCGGTGGCCTCAGAGTCTCTGGCTGGCCTGGTTCGCCGTGATGCTTCTTCCGGCCATTCTCACGATCGAAGCGCCCCAGGCGCACCGGGCGGTCGGTGCGATCCCGGCGGTGTATCTCCTGATCGGTTGCGGCCTCCAGGGGCTGTTCTCCCTCGCGGCGGAAAACGCGGGAAAGGCGCGGGCCGTGCTCGCGGCGGCGGTGCTTCTCGCGGCGAGCGTCGCCGGCGCTTACCAGGACGCCTGGCGCTATTTCCGGATCCAGGTCGTCCATCCGCTCGTCTGGTCCGCGTTCATGGCGGAACATCACGCCCTCGCGGCGTTCCTCAAACCGTTCGGGGGCCGGTACGAGATCCGGGTCAGCCCGCTCTATTACGGGTCGCCAATCCTCAATTTCCGCCTCGGAAAAGAGTTCCCCTACAAGCGGTTCCGGCTCTCCGACGATCTTCCCCTCGCGCTGTCGGACCCCGGGAAAAAGACGGAGGGGGCGGTCTATGCGCTCGAGCCGTTCCAGAGAGAGCTCTTTCCGCTCTTCCAGGCTCTCTATCCGCACGCGCGCGTCGAGGAACACCGGGATCCGGCCGGCCGGCCGATGTTCGTCAGCGTCGTCGTGCCTCGCGAGGACCTGGATCACCCGTCGGACCCGCGGGCCGCCCAGGAGGGGCTCCTCGGCGCCTATTACTCCAACGAGGAGTGGCGGGGGAAGCCGGAGATCGTGCGGCGCGAGCCGGCGGTCATCTTTCACTTCCACTGGGAAGAGGAAGCGCTCCCCGGAACCTTTACCGCCGACTGGGCCGCGCACCTGCAGGTCGAGCAGGCCGGCGCGTACGGATTCCGAATGGTCACGAGCGGTCCGACCGTCCTGCTGATCGACGACCAGAAGGTGATCGAGACGCACGACTTCGAGAGCGACCTGCCCCACGGGGGCTCCATCACCCTGTCACCCGGGGAACACCGCATCGTGATCCGGTACGTGAAGAAGGGATACATGTCGATGATCTGGCTCGTCTGGCAGCCCCCTTCCGGAGGGTTCTCCGCCATCCCTTTGCGGCTTCTTCGCCCTCTTTCCGAGGAGGACTACCTCGCCCTGCGGAGCCGGCTTCCGCTGCCGCACCCGTAACCGCGCGGTCGCTCACGGGGACAGGAGGACGAGGGCGCCGATCGCGGGGCCGTTCTTCTCCGGTGTCCGGTAAACCGAGCGGACCGAGGCGGCGGGATACCGGAGAAGGATGGCCGCGATGAGCTCTTTCGGGTCGGCCGGGTGCGGTACGAACCGCTCGAACGAGATCATCAGAGCCATCGGCCTGCCGGCGGGAAACGGCATCGCGCGGATGGGATCACGAAGATCCCGGACGTCGAGGCCGGCGAGAAACGGCAGGAACGAGGGGTGCAGGCACGAGAACTCGGCCCGCTGGAAAGTGACGCACGCGAACCGGTAGCGCGGGCCCAGGGCGAGCGCTGCCCGGCCGAAGGCGGTGAAATCGCTCGCCGGCAGCGCGTGCTCGTATCGCCGATACTTCTCGAAGTTGCCCGCCGCCAGGACGATGAGGCCCGCGAAGGCGAGCGCCGTGACGGCGCGCTCCGATCCGGCCCGGCGAATCGGCAGGGTTCCCAGGAACAGGTCAACCACCCGGGCCATGAAGAGCGCGGCGACCGGCGCGACCGCAACGAGCCGCGTGAACCAGGGCGTTGCCTCCGTGAAGGTGCCGCATCCGAGGAGCATCGTCAGGAACCAGGCGAGGCACGCCACGTTGGCGCCGAAGCCGTCGGCCAGGACGACCGCCAGCCCGACCGACAGCAATGCCGCCTCGATCGGTCCCGCGGCCGGCGAGAGAGTCCCCTGGCCGCTGGCGTCCCCCTGGTTGTAGAACATTCCCAGCGTCGTGAGAAACGGCTTCCCGGTGATCCTCTCGAGGACCTCAGCGTGGAAACCGGAGCGCGGATCGTAGAGAGCGAAGGACGTGTCCATCCGGTGAAGAAACGCCGATGGGTGGGAACGCCAGTAAGGCACCATCGGGACGACGGCGACGGCGAAGCCCAGGGCAAACAGGAGCGGCCCGTACCATCGTCGGAGGGTGACCCTCGGCGACCGCAAGGCCAGGAACACTCCGGCCACGATCACGCCCGCCAGGGCGACGCGGGCGGAGTAGAAGAGAAGCAGCCCCCATCCGCCGACAACGCCCAGGAGCAGCCAGGCTCCCGGGTTGGCGGTCCGAACGGCTCGCAGGAGAAGGTAGAGGAGCCACGCGGAGTAGGCCGCGACCTCTCCGAAAGGAGTCGAGCGGGAGAAGTGGAGGAACGGAATCGAGGCGAGCAGGAGAGTCGCAGCGAACAGCCCGAGGCGCGGGCTTCGATACTCACGTCCGAGAGCGTAGGTCCCGAGCACCGCCAGCAGCCCAACCAGCATCCCTCCCCAACGCGAGCCGACGACCGTCTTCCCTTCGAGGAGAAGGCCGAGGCTCGTCGGCAGGTGTCCGGGATACGGGATCTCGGCGTAACCGCCGGCGAACAGGCCGGGCGCCCGCCCTTCCAGAAGGCGCAGAGCGAACTCCACGGTCGACCCGACATCGTTGTGGACGTTCCTGGGTACCCCGTCGAGGTCGCGGCTCAGAAGGATCCACCCGAGCGCGAGCAGTAAGGCCAGGTGGAGGAGGGTTTCCCACGGGATGGCCCGCGCGCGGGCGGGCCGCCGCGAGAGGGCCAGGAAGCCGGCGGCGACAACCTGCAGGGCGACCCACAGCGAAACGGAAGCGAAGGGGTGAATCCCGCGCGACTGCCAGAGCCAGAGAAGGGCTCCCCCGCCGAGCAGGACCGCGACGACGATCCAGGTGGGGAGTGAGAGCCACCGCGGGAACCGCGCGGCCGATGTCTCGAGCCAGCGGAAATCGACGTTCCCGCAAACGCGGCGCGACCACCATTGGGCCGCGGCGGCGGCGAGGACGACGCCCGAAAAGAGCAGCGCCATCCCGGGGCGCGGCGGGTGCTCGCGAATCCGAAGGCAGCCGACGGCGGCAAGCCCGACACCCAGCACGAAAGTTGCGGAGGCGAAGATCCACCGTCGGCCGGCCGGCGCCCGAACGGCTTCCCGGAGCGCCGGGACCTCGAGTTCAGGACTCCCGGCCGATGCAGTCCCCGCCCCCGATCGCTTCCAGACGACCGCCTGGAGCGTCGCGAGGAACGCCAGAGAGCCCGAGACCCACAGGGCCAGGACGCTCCACGCGAAGGGCCGGTGGTCCGGGGCGGGCGGAAGATGCGCCGGCCGCTCTCTGTCGGGCGTCCTCTCGACGGCCACGAAGAGACTTCCATCGGCGGCCGCGGCGATGTCCTGGACTTCGTCGGCGATGGTCACCTTCCCGAGCTCGGCGGAGGTGGGAGAAAGCTCCAGGACCTCGTACGGGGTCCGCGCGACCCAGGTCGTCCCGCCGGAGAGTCCGGCGATCGCCTGGACTCCGGCCTCGGCGGGAACGTCGGCGGCACGCGGGTCTTCGCCCTCCTTCCAATCGAGCCGTCGCCACCCCGTCCAAGGTTGGTACCAGAGCGCGAACCGCCGCCCGGTCGAGTCGAGCGCGCGCAGGCCCGGCCGCAGCCACGGGTCCGCGAACGGTTCGATGTCGGACAGGCGAACGGCGGACCAGTCGGAGGCTCCCGAGGCCGCAACATAGAGCGCGGCGCCGGCGCGGCGCACGGCGCACAGCGTTCGGCCGTCCGCACCGCGCACGGCGGCCACGACTTCCGATGTCGCTTCCGGGGGCGGCGCGCGCCACGAGACGTTGCCCGAGCCGTCGAGCTCGATCACGCCCTGCCGTCCGACGGAGACGAGGAGGTGGCCGTTGGACAGAACCGACCCTCCGAAGATGTCGATCGCCGCGAGAGGGACCCCGCGCAGAACGGTCCCGGACGAGTCGAACTCCAGGAACCGGCGGTTGTCCTGCTCGAAGACGCCCAGCCGTCCCGGACCCGTGACCTGCAGGCTCCGGATACCCGACAACCCTGTCCATCGCCGCACGAGCTTTCCATCCCGGTACTGGGAGACCTCTCCGAGGCCGGTCCTCGACACCGAAACGGTCGGAACTTCGCCGGGCGGCGCCGGCGCGGCCGCGGCGGAAGCCGCGACGACCATGGCGAGGAAGATCATGGCCGGGCCGCTACCGTCAAATCTGGCGCATGGATGGATTCCGGCTGGGGACGATTATATTGGTGTGATTCAACAACGAAGGTGGTTCCCGCCCCTGGCGCTCGTTGCCGGATCGCTCGCCGCATTTGCGGCGTATGCGCTGCTTGGCCGGGCGTCGGACCGGGAGGGAACACGGGTTCTCGGATTTTTCGCGCCGGCCGTCGCGGTCTTCAACGCCGGAGCGGGCGGGACGATCTCGTGGCTCTGGCATCACCGCCTCGAGGTCGCCGCCGCCGTCACCATCCTGGCCGCCGCCTTCGCCTTCCTGGCCGCGGCGCGGGCCCGGTCGCGCGCGCTGCCCCTGCTTCTTCTCCTCGCCGCCCCGGCGCTCGCGGTTTGGGGCCAGGTCCTTCTGCAAAGAAAGATCGCGCCCGCCGGGATCGGCCTTTACCTCGCCGCCGTCCTCTGCGCCGTCGTGGCCGGCCGGATCTTTCCCATGACGCGCCTGCCCGGGTTCCCGCAGCTGCCGTCTCTCGGCGACGCCGGACCGGCGGCGCCCGGCCTGCCTCCCTGGGAGTGGGCGATCGTCTTCGGGCTGACGCTGGCGGGGCTCTTCCTGCGCGGCTACGCCCTGACCGAGAACCCCGCCTACTTCGAGGGCGAAACGCTCCCGATGATGCTCGGGAGCTACACCGGCCACGGGATCCGCAACTACCTGCAGACGGAGTTCCTCGGAACGGGCAACGGGATCTTCCACTCGCTCACGCACTACGCCTTTTACAGGTTCCTCGGCGCCTCCATCTTCTCGATCCGCCTGGTGTCGGTCTTCTGGGGAGTCCTCGCGATCCCGCTGCTCTACTGGCTGGCCCGGAGGATCGCGGGCCGCGGGGCAGCGTCCGTGGCGGGCGTCCTCTTCGTCGCGGCCCCGGAGCAGATTTACTGGTCGCGCACCGACAACACCTTCTTCGAAGCGGTCGCGGTCCTGGCGATCGTGACGGCGCACCTCTGCCTCTCCCTGCAGGAGCGGTTCGCCGCCCGGGCCGCCCTGGCGGCGGCGGCCGGGATGGTCGCCTGCCGCTTCTTCTACACGCCCTCCTGGGTGCTCTTCACACTGCCGCTCCTCCTGGCCGTCCACGAGGCAATCTTCGTGCGCGGCGCTTTCGCGCGGCTCCGGGTCGTGGCTCCGATCCTCCTCGGGGGCTTCCTCCTCTGGGTCGCCGGCGTGTCGGTGATGGAGTTCGCCGCCGACGAGGCACACGGGTGGCGGTTCATCAACCCGGCGGTCGTCCGGGGAGAGTCCGCCTGGCGGGCGGGCGTCCCGGCGGACGCGCGGCCGATCCAGGTCCTCGCACGGCAGAGCGCGCGCGTCTCGAGGAATGCCGGCCACGTCCTGGCCGGCATGACCCACAACACGAGGTACGCGAGCCACTGGTACACGCGTTACTACGTGGACCAGTCCCGGCAGACCACGACCACGGCGGGGCTCGTGGTGCTCGCAGCGCTCGGGGCCGGTTACCTGCTGGGGCAGTTCCAGGACCGCCGGGCGGCGCTCCTTCTTTTCTGGATCGCCGTCGGGCTTCTTCCCGGATGCCTGAGCGACGAGCCGGAAGCCCGCAGGATCTCCCTGATGTTCCCGGCGCTCCCGATCGCGGCCGCCGTCTTCGTGACGGCCTCCGTGAGGCTGGCGCGGCTCCTCGCCGGCCGCGCGGTGGCGAGGATCGTCGCCGTGACGCTCGGGATCGCCGTCGCGGCGACGGCCGGCGCCGGAGCGGCTTCGATCCTGCTGCTCCCCACGGAGCCTCCCCGCTTCGACGTCGTCCGGCGATTCGTCGAGCCACTCCTCTCGCGCTGCGACCTCGTCCTGCACAACGTCGCGGCCGTCTCGAGCGACGTCGTCCAGGTCGGCGGCCTCGACGGAGCGGTCCACCGTTCTCACGGGCAGTGCAGCCAGTTCGTTCACGAGAAGGACTGGCCCCGCTCCGCGCTCGACCCGCGCTGCGAGTTCAACGATCCCGTCTTTGCCCTCAACCTCTCCGAGGAGGAGATCGAGAGCCGCCGCCAGAGCTTTCATCCGAAGCGGGTCGGGTACATCCTGACCGACGCGACGGAGAGTCGGCCTCATGTCGCGCTCCTGCGGCGCCTCTTTCCTCAGGCGCCGGTCCGGGAGCTTCCCGGGGACGAGCCGGAGAACCGGCTCTTCGCCTTCGAGCTTCCGATGTCGGAGATCGACGCCCTGCGCCTGGGCGGGGTCTCGCCGCCGGCCGGCGGGGCGGAATCGGGCGCGACCGTCGAGGGGGGACTGCTCCTTCCGAGGAAAGACTGGTACCGGTTCCGGATCGAGCCGGCGTGCCCCGGCGCGGAGCTCGCCGCCGGGTCCCCGCCGGCGGAGTCGGAACACCACCGGCCGCACCTGGCCGGCGTCCATCCTTTCTCCATCCGGTTTCACTCCGCGGCCGGCTGCCGGCACCCTCTCCGCGTCCGCGCCGACACCGCGCGCCGGCCCGAAGAGCCCATCACTCCCCTGCTGCTCGCTCCGCGGGCGGTCGCGGCCGCTCCGGCCGTGCCGGTCGTGGCGATCCCGGGATACGGCTCGGCGGGGCTCTTCGCCCGGCTCGAGGAGAGGCCCGCCGACGTCGGCGTGGACGCGCGGGGAAACGTCTACGTCCTGACGCTGGGCCTGGCCGGCTGGAAGGTCCACCGTTTCAAGCCCGACGGAAAGGAGGACACGGTCTTCCGCGGCCCCGCGCCGCCGAGGCTCGGCTACGCGTCCCTGTCGGTGGACCCGGTAGGCAATTGCCTGATCCGGATCGGGCCGGCCCTGGAGATCCGCGACCCTTCCGGGGCGCCGATCGGATCGTGGAAGCCCCCCTACGAGCAGCCTGCCTCGGACGCGGCGTTCCTGCCCGACGGCCGGGTCGTCCTTTGCTTCCCCGGGCGCAGCTCCGTGGAGATCTTCTCGAGGGAGGGACGCTACGAGGAGTCTCTCGCCCCGGCGGGCGGGCGATTCGCGACCCCGGCCGGCGTCGCCGTCTCCCCGGAAGGCACCGTCGCGATCGTCGAGGAGACCGGGCTCGCCCGGGTCTTCCGCAACCCGCCGGGCCGCTGGGCGCCTCAGGAGGCAGGCCGGTTCTCCGTGGCGTATCCCGAGGCGCCGTACCATCCCGACCTCGCCGGCTGCGCTTTCGACGGCTCGGAGCGGATCCTCTTTCCCCACCGCTCGCTGGCCTCGCCGCTCGCGTACGACGTCCAGGGGCGCCCGCTGATGGCGTCGGCTCCCGAGCGCGACCTCTCGGAGAAGGGGCTTAAGGAGGCCCGGGGCTCCTGCTCGACGCGGGAGACCCTCTACGTCCTGGAGATCGCTCCCGCCTCGGTCATCCGTGTCGCCCGCCAGTGAGCACCGCGTCCACGATGTAGATCGGGCGCTCCTTGATCTCCTCGACGATGGAGGCGACGTAGGCCCCGAGGATACCCAGGAAGAGCAGGTTGGCTCCGCCCAGGAAGGTGCTGACGAGGATGATGGACGCCCACCCGGGGACGACCGCGCGGTTGAAGAAGAACCAGGCGAAGAGCGCGAAGAGGCCGTAGAGCAGGCTGACGGCGCTGACCGTGAGCCCGAGGACGACCGCGAGCCGCAGGGGCACCCTGGAGAAGGAGATGAGCCCGACCTGCGCGAGCGACGTCATCTTCCGGACCGAGTACTTCGTCCCGCCCGAGTAGCGGGGCGGCGCCTCGAACTCGATCCAGGCGATCCGGAATCCCACCCAGGAGACGAGGCCCCGAAGGAATCGGTCCCTCTCCCTCAGGTCCCGGCGAAAGAGCTCCACCACGCGTCGCGAAAGGAGCCGGAAGTCCGAGGCGTTGGGCTCGATCCGCGTCGAGGAGAACTCGTTGACGAGAGCGTAGAAACCCCGGGAGGCGGCGCTCTTGAACCAGCCGGACCGCTGCGTGTTCTTTCGGACGGTCTGGACGATGTCGTTGCGCTCTTCCCAGCGCCGGAGGAGCTCGGGCAGGAGCCGCGGAGGATGCTGCATGTCCGAGTCCATCGTGATCACCGCGTCGCCGTCGGCGTGGTCCATCCCCGCGGTCAATGCCGCCTGGTGCCCGAAGTTGCGGGAGAGGTGGATGACGCCGAAGTGCTCCGGGTCCTCCTCGTGCAGCTTCTCGAGGACCTCCCTCGTTCCGTCGGTGCTTCCGTCGTTGACGAAGAGGATCGAGTAGTCGTACGGCAGGCCGGCCATCTCGGTGGCCACGGCCCGGGCGAAGTGGGCGACCCCCTCCGCTTCGTTGAAGGCGGGCGCGACGATGGTGATCCGCTTCTTATCCATCAAGGCGACCTTCGCCGCGGGACCTCGCGGTTCCCCGAGCGCTTTCCTTCGCGGGGGACCTCGCGGTCCCCCGAGCCCCCTGGGGGGATCTCCGCGAACTTGAGTGCTTGGGCGGCAGTGTAGCATCGAAGGCCGTGGCGGCCCCGTGCGTTCTTTGCGGCGGCGACCGGTTCGACGAGTACTGCCCGGGGCTGCTCACGTGCCGCGGCTGCACGCTCGTCTTCGCCGACACGCGGCTGTCCGACCGGGAGCTGCGCGACCTCTACGCCGAGCCCTACTTCTTCGGCGAGGAGTACGGCGACTACCTCGCCGACCGGCGCGTCCACGAGCGGAACTTCCGCCGGCGGCTGGCCACGCTCGAGAAGTTCCTCAACCCCTCGCGCCGCGGCAGCCTCCTGGAGATCGGAAGCGCCTACGGATTCTTCCTGGATCTCGCCCGCGGCCGGTTCGACACCGTCGCCGGGATCGACATCTCGCGCGAAGGAGTCGCGTTCGCGCGGGAGAAGCTTGGCCTCGAGGCCGTCTCCGGCGAGTTCCTGGAGCAGGACCTCGGAGACCGGACCTTCGACGTCGTCTGTCTCTGGGACGTGATGGAGCACCTGCGCCATCCCCACCGCTATCTTGAGAAGATCGCCGCGCACACCGTTCCCGGGTCGCTCGTCGCCCTGACGACCGGCGACGTCGGAAGCTGGAACGCCCGGTGGCGGAAGGGGAAGTGGCGGCTCATCCATCCGCCGACGCATCTCTACTACTTCTCCCGCCGGACGATTTCCGCGATGCTCGAGAGGTACGGCTACGAGGTCCTCTCCAGCCGCCACTGCGCGGTCTCCCGGAGCGCCGACAACATCCTCTGGAGCCTCACGGCGAAGAGCGGGCGGCTCCCGGGTCTCCACCGCGCGCTGAAGAAAGCAGAACTCCTTCGATGGAGCGTCTCCGTCAACCTCTTCGACATCCTCTGCGTCATCGCGCGCAAGAGGGGGCCGAAGGTTACGGCGTAGCGCCTTTCTTCGACACGGACTTCTTCGAGCCGCCCCGGTCCGCGGGCGCGGCGGGCTGGGGGCTGCAGTGCGCGAGGATCTCGCCGGAGCAGCGTCCGAAAGCCGGGAAGACCGCCGAGAACCCGTCGAGGCACGGCCAGATCCGGCGCTGGCGGGCGAACTCCGAGAGGGCGGGGCGCGTCGCCTCGGCAAGCGCGCGAACCTGGCCGGTCGAAGTGTCCACCACGAAGAGGCCGCCTCGGTCCGGGTCGGTCAGGTAGAGCGTCTCCCCGGAGATCGCCAGCTTGGCCCCTCCGAACGCCGAGCTCACGTGGACCGGCCAGGACCGGCGGATCGTGTCGGTCTTCGGGTCGATCTCGACGATGCGGTGCTCCAGGTCCGCCGCGTAGATCTTCCCGTCGGCGGAGACCGCGACGTCCACGGGCTGGTCGAGCCGAGTCGAGCGGTCGGCGCCCCCCGTGAATTTCGCCAGGAGCGAGCCGGAGGAGGAGTAGCGGCTCACCGCGCTGTCGCACGGCGACGCGATGTAGAGGTCGTCGGCCGGCCCGACCGCGAGACCCGCCGGGGAGCACCCGACCTTCTCGATCGCGCCGGCGAGCTTCCCGCCCGACGAGTAGAGCTGGACCCGCGACAGGCCCGCGTCGAGAACGGCGACGCGGCCGTCGCGGAGGACCGCGACGTCCTGGATGGTCTGGTATTCGCCCGGCCCGGTCCCGCCCTTTCCCCAGACGGCGGCGAGCCGGCCCGTGCGCTCGAGCACCTCGAGACGGTGGCCCCCGGCGTCGGCCAGGTAGGCCGTGCCGTCCGCGCCCACGGCGCAGCCGCGCTCGTCGCCCACCGGCGCGGGAGGATGCGGCTGCGCGGGAGCGGCGGGCGCCGCGCCGATCATCTCCGGATAGAGGGGCCTCGTCTCCCTCACCTCGTCGGGCAGCCACGCGCCCCCGGCGGCCGAGACGGCGGGAGCCTCGAGCAGCTCGCGCGGCTCGCCCGAGGGAGCCCAGTAGACCTCGAGGTGACCGAAGCCGCGGCCCCAGAGGTAAGAGATCTCGATCGGATGCGCTCCGGCCGACAGCTCCGCCTGCGCGTTGTCGCGCCTGGGCGCGTTGTCGGGCGAGCGGTTCTCGAGAACCGGTTTCCCGTCGGCCGAGACCGTGCAGCCGTTGTTGCAGAGGGTCTCGAAGACGATGCTCGGGCTCTCGGGCGCTTGCAGCGTCCCTTTCCACACGGCCGTCGTCGGATGGCCAACGCCGAGGGTCTGCTCGGCCTGGCGGAATCCCAGGAAAGCGTCGCGGCGATACTCCACCCACTCCCGGGCGTCGGGGGCTTCCCCTTCCTTCCACCGGATCTCCCCGAGCAGGCCGGCGGGAGGTCCCGACCAGAAGAACCGCTCCGGCACGGCGCGAAGGTCGGAATCCGCGACGCCCCAGTCCAGCCGGATTCTCGCTTTGGGGCCCGGCAGCGTGGCGGAGACCGAGAGAGCGTGGAGGCCGCGGGCGAGGACGACGGCGGCCTCGTCGGACGGGTCCGAGCCCGCGAGAAAGGTTCTCCCGTCGAGCGCGAGCGACGCCTCGCCGGGGCTCTCGAGCCGGAAGCGGTACCTCCCGAACGCGGGAGCGAAGAGCTGGCCCTTCCACTCGGCCCGCGCCGGATAGCGAAGCCCCTCGGGCGGCGGCATCGCCCCGGGACCGAGCTCGGAGCGCTCGACCTGCCTGCCGTCCGCGGAGCGGTAGGCGGCCGTCAGCGCGCGTCGGGCCTCGATCTCCTCGCGGCGGACCCGGTAGTACGAGAACTTCTCGGACTCCCGGCCGGGAGGTCCGTACCGGTAGCGGCCCTCCTCTCCCTTCGGGTAGTCGAGGTGGATCGCCGGCAGGTACTGGCGGTTGTCGTCCCAGACGAGGAAGACGGCGTCCCGATCCCGGTTGTCGATGACGGGAAGCGCGTCGGAGGCGTTGAGGACGTCCTCGCCGGTGCTCCCGGGATTCAAGAACCGGTTGACCGAGTAGCCCCAGTAGACGCCGTGCGCGCCGAGCGCGTAGAACATGGGGCCGGGACGGCCCTCCCGCGCGGCCTGCGCCTCCGTATCCCGCACGAAGCTCGCGAACGACATCCCCCCGGAGAAGGGGCGGCTGCCGAGAAAGCGTCCGAAGTAGTCGCGCAGGCTGCGCTCCGACATCAGGGCGACGGCGAGCAGAACGGCGACTGTAACCACGGACCGGGCGTCGGAGGCCCGTCCCTCCCGCGACGTCGAGCGGCGCCAGAGCCGTTCCACTTCGAGCGCGAGCTTGTCCAGCACGACCCCCGAGAAGATCGCGAGCAGGGGAAGGATCCCGACGAGCCTCGCGAGATACGGAGCGTCGATCGTCAGGACGCCGCCGACGAAGATCGTCAGCCAGAACCAGATCGAGAGCATCGCCATCCGCTCGTCGCGCCAGCGCCAGAGCGCCCAGGCGATCCCGAAGACGACGAGCACCGACTCGAATGGCTCGGTGGCGGGCTCCAGCGTGATGTAGACGCCGCTGCGGTCGAAGTTCCAGGTCAGGATGGACAGCGTGGCCTTCACCTGGCTCCAGATCACCCGCGGCCAGAAGCCGTCCCGCACGAGAGCCAGCGCCCTGTGGCGTCCGTCCTTGTCGGGAAGCGGGATCCCCAGCGGCTCGTGACGGACCTTGTAGAGGGACTCCATCGTCGCCGGTTGTCGGAAGATCAGCTTCTCGTTGACCCTCGAGTCCCACTCGTGGCGGTGGTCCACGTAGTAGGCGATCCAGGGACCCGCCATGCAGATCGCCGCGGCGGCGTAGAAGAATCCGGCGCGCAGGAGCGGGGGGATGTCCGCGAATCGTTTCCGGAGGGCGGCGGCCAGCAACAGGTAGGCGAAGAACGCGGCGGCGATCAGCGGCGTCAGCCTCCCGCCCAAGTAGAAGTAGAGGCAGGCGAGGTGGGCGTAGCCGGCCAGGACGAAGGGAAGCATCCGCCGCTCCTCGAAGCCTCGAACCAGGAACAGGAAGCCGGCGACGAGGAGCATCGGCGTCGTGATGTTGCTGAATTCCTGCTTGCTGAAGTGGATCGCCGGGCCCGAGACCGCCAGCAGGAGCGTCGCCGCGACCGCGGTCCGGCTCCCGAAGAGCCGGCGGACCAGGGGGTAGAAGGGAAGCAGAAGGAGGGCGCCGGCGACGGCCGAGAAGGCGCGAAGTCCCGCCAGCCCGGTCCCGAAGATCTTCATCCCGAGGGCGACGCCCCAGTAGTAGAAGTTGGGCTGGCCGAACCATCCCGTCCGGAACGGCGAGATCCGCGGGTTCTTCAGGATCTCCAGCGCGTTCAACCCGACCTCTCCCTCGTCGCCGTGCATGCCGGTCGTCCAGTCGCCGAGGCGGTAGAGGCGGAGCGCCAGCCCGAAGAGGAAGAAGAGGACGGCGAGGAGCAGGTCGAGCCGGCGAGAATTCCAAGGACGGCCGCGATCGCGGGCGATGGCGGGATCTGCCTGCCGGCGCCGGGGGCCGGCCGCCGCGAGGGCCAGCAGGACGAGGCTCGCGAGCCAGACTCCGCCCGCGGCGAGCGAGTCGTAGTCTCGGCGCCGAAGCTCCAGGACGGCGAGCACGTTGACGACGACG
>Ga0126379_10001694_pt1 | contig 13624 bp, 9 predicted proteins | sample PanSoiMetPlot_24_FD_92640 | JGI IMG/M metagenome (GOLD analysis project Ga0126379, IMG submission 92640) | Tropical forest soil microbial communities from Panama - MetaG Plot_24 | ecosystem: Environmental > Terrestrial > Soil > Tropical forest > Bulk soil | place: Panama | collected 2016-02-17 | reverse complement strand
CTCTGCGATGTTTGAATCAATGTGCCGCTTTTGCGCTTCGAATCCTGCAATGGCGGCGGTAATCATTTCCTGAGTCAGTCTTTGTGGCATATGTATTCGGCTAGCCGATCCTTGTATGAACTGTTAATTTGATGCTGGATCAAGACCGCGTGTTTCGTAAGAGAATGAACGTCAGCGCGAGCTTTTTTGGGGATAAGCGGCACTTTTGCGGACGGAAATTGTGGCCTCTCATCGGTCCACGTCCTTGTATAGCATGACCGACACCGTGTGACGCCAGCGCTTGAGGCGACTGCTCGCAGTCACTGCAACTGCGTGTACTACGGAGATTTAAGGCTAGTGCTCCCAGCACAATCTGTCGAGGTTTGTGCGGAATCTGTCGTCATCGTAGTCAGACGCGCGGCTTGCATCAGAAGGTAGTTGCGTTCCGGAAGGTTAGCGGTTTTGCCCGCGCCTGTTCGGTAATATTTCGCGGCAGCCTCCGATTCGCCGGCCATTTCCAGCAGATGTGCGCGAACGGCATCCATGCGGTGGTGTTGGGCGATTCGCTGGTCCGCCTTCAGCCCGTCTAGCAGATCCAAGCCCTTTTTCGGACCGTGCACCATCGCCGCCGCAATTGCATGGTTCAAAATCACCATTGGATTATCAGACATGCGTTTCAGCAACTCGTAGAGCGCCAGTATCTGGGGCCAATCCGTTTCTTCAGCTCGCTCGGCCTCATCGTGAACGGCGGCAATGGCTGCCTGCAATTGATATGGCCCGACGGAACCTTTTGGCAATACGGTCGAGAGCAACTCGACGCCCTCCGCAATCTGCCCTCGATCCCACAGTGCTCTATCCTGCCGGGCGAGCGGAATTAATTCGCCATCCGAGCCGGTTCGAGCAAGCCGGCGCGCGTCCGTCAATAACATCAGTGTAAGCAGGCCGGCGACCTCTGCATCATCGGGCTGAAGGCTATGGACAGTCCGCGTCAGGCGTATCGCCTCATGAGAGAGATCAGCGCGCCACAGGTGTGGTCCTGAGCTGGCTGTATAGCCCTCATTGAAAATCAAGTACAGGACGTGCAACACGGACCGCAGACGCTCGCCGCGCTCTTCGGCCGACGGCATTTGAAATGGGATGCCGGAGTCCCTGATGGTCTGCTTCGCGCGGCTGATTCGCTGCGCCATGGTCGCTTCCGGAACCAGGAATGCCCTGCCGATTTCAGCCGTGGTTAAACCGCCGACGGCGCGCAGCGTCAAAGCGATCGCCGAGGCGGTCGTAAGCGCTGGATGGCAGCACATGAAGAGAAGAACGAGCGCGTCGTCTCCCGGCGGCCCACCGTCTAAGGTCGCCTCGAAGGCCGGCTCTGGCGCGCGCGCTGCCTCCTCTGCAACCTCAGTCTCGCGACGCCTTCTGGCGGACTCGCTGCGGATATGGTCCGCCATCTTCCGAAAGGCGACCTGCGTCAGCCACGCGCGCGGATTGTCCGGAACGCCGACGCGCGGCCATTGCATCACTGCGGCAATCGAGGCTTCCTGAACGGCATCTTCGGCGGCCGCGAAATCACGAAATCTGCGCACTACAGTTCCGAGCACCTGTGGCGTCAGTTCTCGCAGCAGTTGCCCGATTGGAAGATCGGAAGACGGCGGAATCACTGCAATGCGCCCTTCGCACTCACGATTGCGGACCGTGGCTCGCGAACTGCCGCACCTCGATCGGCATGTTGGTCGCTCTTCCGCCGGGCCCGGGCGCCGCTGAAATCCGGCCGGCAATCTCGTAGGCCCGCTCCGGCGTCGCTACGTCTACGATCCAGTAGCCCAGCAGAAACTCCTTGGATTCGGGAAAAACGCCATCGGTGACCGGGGTTCCGTCCTTCAGGCCCCGCACCAGCTTAGCTTCATGCGGGGCTGCCAAGCCCTGTGTCGCCACGAACTCGCCCGATTTGGTGAGCTCTTGGTTGAGGCTGACCAACACCGTCATGTGCGCATCAATGTCCTTCTTACTCCATGCACGGTATGTCTCGACCCCTGCCTTCGTTCCGGTCATAAGCAAAATGTATTTCATGTTCTGGCTCCTCTCTTTCTCGCGCCACCTTCGGTGCGTTCATAGGGTAGTCGGAGCCGGCTCCCGGTTTTCGACATGCTTTCGGACAAATTTCACAGTAACTCCCGGCCAAGTGCACAGTAAAAGATTCTGAAGGACGATGTCGATTTTGAGCCTTCCCGGCCGACGTTCTTACAGAGGTGCAAAGATGACTGCCGACACGGTAGTAGTGGATGTGAGCCAGGATTGGGTGGGCGCCTGCGAGGTGCAAGAACGATTCATGGAAGTTCCATGCGCCAAAACACAGACGCTCATGTACAGTGGCCGATGCCGTCAGATGCGGTCTCTGGGCGGCGATTGCTTCGATTTTCTGCCGCTACCAGGCCGCCGGGTGGCCCTCACTGTAGCCGACGCATCGGGTAAGGGGCTCCCTGCGGCGCTCATCATGGCGAACGTCCAGTCCTCTCTTCGCACAGCCGCTTTGTTCGCCCCCGACAACGTGGCCGCGGTTGTCACGGCCGTGAACAGCCAATTGCACGCATCCTCGCCCGCGAACCGGTACGCCACCTTATTCTATGGTGTTTTCGACGAAGATACCCGGACGCTGCAATACGTGAACGCAGGCCACAATCCTCCGATGGTTATTCGCGGAGAGTCAGTTGCGTGGCTCGATGCCGGCGGGCCGCCCGTCGGACTTTTTGCGGATACCGTCTACAATGCGCACGCCGTTCAGTTGAACCTGGACGATCTGTTCGTCGCCTACACGGACGGCATGGTCGAGGCCGCAAACACGGCGGGCGACGAGTGGGGAGTGCGGGGCCTCCTCGGCGCCTTAGCTGCTTGTGAGACGCGGCAACCTGACAGGATCGTCCAGGCCGCATTCGCCGCACTCGACGAGTTCTCAGGCGACAGCCAGACGGACGACGCCACGATGTTAGCCGCCGTCGTTAATTGACGGCGCGAGGGTGAGCGCGGCCGGAGAAGAGTAGCCACGGATAGATACGGACGCACGCGGATTCACTTAATCCGTGTCGATTCGTGTGAATCCGTGGCCTTTATGCCTAAACAGGTAACGGGACTGCAATATAAACAGAAACTTTCGGGAAGCGTACCCGAATAATCGTTGTTACGGACGCCCATCTGGCGTAGTCTATGAGGGTATCGCGTGAAGTCCTCAGCGCTGGTAATCGCTTTGCTCGCCGTTCCAGTGGCGGTTTTCCCGCAAACTGTTGGGGCGTATTTGCAAGGCACAGTTACGGACCCATCGGGCGCCGCGATCCCCAACGCGGCGGTCGAGATACGTAACGTCGAAACCGGCGCAGCCCATAATCTCATAACGGACGCAGGCGGACGCTGGCGTGAACCGGTTCTGCAGCCGGATGAATATGAGATCCGTGTGCAGGCGAGCGGCTTCCAGGGATTCCGCCGCACGGGCATCCATCTCGCAGTCGGTCAAGAGGTTGTCGCCGATGTCCAACTGGAGATCAGCCCGGAGGTGACCGAGATCAGCGTGGCCGCCGAGACGGCGCGCGTCAACTTGATATCGGGCGAAGCGAGCGGCTTAGTGGATGAGAAGCAAATGCGTGACCTTCCGCTCAACGGGCGCTCCTTCCAGCAATTGGCCCTGCTCGAGCCGGGCGTCAACGCCGTGACCACCGCCGGCAACGACCCGGTAGGCGGCCGGACGCCGAAAATCTCGATCAATGGGGCGCGGCCGGAGCAGAGCAGCTTTCTGCTGGACGGCACTGACATTAACGATGTCTACAACAAAACACCCGGATCGGTGGGCGGCGTGCTGTTGGGAGTGGAAGCAGTCCTCGAGTTTCAGGTGCTCACCAACTCCTATTCGGCGGAGTTCGGGCGTTCCGCGGGAGGGGTTGTGAACGCAGTCACACGCTCTGGTACGAACCAATATCACGGTTCTGTCTTCGAGTTCCTCCGAAACTCGGCGCTTGATTCGAAAAACTTCTTCGATCCGGCAAATCAACCTATTCCACCGTTCAAACGCAACCAGTTCGGTGGTGTTTTAGGGGGACCAATCCGGAAGGACCAAACCTTCTTCTTCGGCGCATTCGAGTCTTTGATCGACCGCCTTGGCGTCACCGGCGTCACATCGGTTCCCGATCTGAACGCGAGAAACGGCGTGCTGCCGTCCGGCGCTGTCAAGGTGAATCCATCCATCGAGCCCGTGCTTGACCTGTTCCCTTTGCCGAACGGAAGAAGTCTGGGTGGAGGAGTTGGCCAATATCTCTTCACTTCGCCACAACCGACGAACGAGTATTTCGGACAGGGCCGGATTGACCATCGGTTCTCGCCGGCTAATTCGCTATTTGGCCGGTATACGGTCGACAACGGCTCCATTGACCGGCCCCCGACCACCAAAGTACCGGGTACAAACACCAAGGAGCGCTCGCGTAATCAATATGTCACGTTGACGGACGAGCACATCTTCAACTCTCGCTTGGTAAATTCTCTCCGGTTCGGTTTCAACCGTTCCGATCACGAATCGGTGAATGAACGGACGATTTCGATTCCCCCGCAGCTCTCTTGGATTCCCGGGCAGCCATTCGGTTACCTGACGATCTCCGGTGTGGCGACCGAAGACTTCGGCGACTACCGCCTTCCGAGGCTGGACCGCCTGAACAACTGGCAATACGGCGACACCTTGTATGTTAATCGGGGAATCAACCGTCTCCGGTTCGGCTTCGATTTCCAGAGAATTCAGTTCAATCAACACACCACAAATCAAGTGGGCGGATTGCTCACGTTCACCAGCCTGGCAAACTTCCTGCAAGGAATTCCCAGCCAGTTTGATTTCGCTGTGCCCGGCGGCTTCGATCCGGACCGGGGATTCCGGCAGAGCGTCTTCGCGTGGTTTGTGCAAGACGACATTCGCCTACGCAAAAATCTGGCGATAAACCTCGGCCTCCGGTATGAATTCTCCACGGTGCCTACCGAGGTGAACGGCAAAATCTCAAATCTTCGCTATGTCACCGATCCGGGCGTCAGGGTCGGCGGATCCTGGTTCGCGAATCCAGCGCTGAAAGATTTCGCTCCTCGCGTGGGAATCGCCTGGGATCCGTTTTCTACGGGCCGAACATCGGTTCGCGCCGGCTTCGGCAGCTTTTACGACGAGATTCTGCCAAAGTATTACGTGTTCTCCGGAAGCACGAATCCGCCCTTTTTCCAGCGCGCCTCGATTGTGGCCCCTTCGTTTCCCAACCTTTTGGCGACCTTTGACCCGAACCATGTCCTGTATCAGTTGCAAACGCTCAACTACCGGTTGCAGACTCCTTATGCACTCCAGTTCAATGCGAGTATTCAGCGATCCTTGGGCCGGGATTGGGTGCTGAGCGTGGGTTATGCAGGCGCCCGCGGAGTGCATCTGTTCCGGGTTGGTGACGCGAACCTTGCTCCCTCCACAGTCGTAAATGGGATCAAAATCTATCAGCCGCAACTGGGCCGCCGAAATCCCAATTTCGGCAGCGCGGCGCAGCGGACCACGGACGCGCAGTCCTTCTACAACGCCCTGCAAGTCAGTGCGCAGAAACAGCTCGCGCGAGGCTTGCGCGCTCAGGCATCCTACACTTTTTCCAGGGCAATCGACGATTCCAGCGGAATCAATTCGCAAGATTACAGCGACGGCACGCCGTACGTTCTGGACTTCTACGATCGCAAAGCCGACCGGGGCCTCTCCAGCTTCTGGGCAAAGCACGTCTTCGCCGGCAACTGGTCGTACGAACTGCCTTTCGCGCAGTCGTGGAAGGGCGCCGCGGGACTTCTGCTGAAAGGATGGCAGCTCAACAACATCATCACCGTACAGAGTGGACAGCCGTTTGAGGTGCGAGAGGGTTTCAATCGCTCCGGTAATCTCAACACGGTGAACTACGCCATGCATGAGAGGCCGAACCTGAAACCGGGTTTCTCGAACAACCCGATCCTGGGTGACCCGGCGCGTTATTGGGACGTCAACGCGTTTGAGCTTCAGCCTGCAAACCAAAGAGGCGATTTGGGCCGCAATACGCTGATCGGTCCAGGCCTTATCGGGTTTGATCTCTCGGCCGCCAAGTTGTTTGCGATCGATGAAATGCGGAGAGTCGAATTCCGGGCCGAATCGTTCAATCTGCCGAACCATCCCAATTTCGCGGTCCCGAGCGGCTTGATCGCCTTCACGGGCGCAAACTCGAACGGCAGCCCGGTAATCGCGCCTAACTGGGGCGTGATATCCAGTACCGTGACTACGTCACGCCAAATTCAGTTCGCGCTCAAATTGATATTCTGACGTTGGGAAATGAAGCATGTCGCAGACTTCCATATCACCGATGCTCTCTGTCCGGAGAGGTGCGGAGGCAGTTGAATTCTACAAATCGGCGTTTGGCGCCAACGTTCTGTATCGTATCGATGCGCCTGATGGCGCGGTGGTCGCCCGCCTCTCGGTCGACGGCGCCGAGTTTTGGGTGGCGGACGAGTCGCCCGAGCACAAGAATTTTAGCCCTGAATCGCTTGGCGGGGGGACGACCAGGATGGTGATGGTCGTGAAGGAACCGGACGGCGCTTTCGCAAAGGCTATCGCCGCGGGAGCCGCTGCGGTTTCGCCGGTGGGAAATCAACATGGGTGGCGCGTCGGAAGGGTCGTCGATCCGTTCGGACACCATTGGGAGATTGGTAAGCCGCTGCCGTAAAAAACCGTGATGGTTTGGATTTGGTCTGGCGTGTCGTGATGTCGGGTAAAGTCGTAGTCGTCAGATCGCCTCCCCTTCCGGTTTGATTCGCTATGCGTCGGACGTCAATGCCGCTTCGAAGGCGCCAATGGTCAATGCCGTAACCTCTGACATGACCTCGAACTGCTTCATCGAAATGTTTCGTATGGACGTGAGCCCTCTTATCTGTGCTACCAATGGACCGTTCAGGTATGCATCCAGGGACGCCTGGCTATCGAATAGATAGATGCCGCCAGCCTCCTGAGCAGCCGGATTTAGAAGCCAGATCTTCCACCTTAGTCCTCGGACATCGAGAAAGGCATGCGCGACAGAATCAGCTATCTTTTGATATTCCGCGACAGGCACATTGAGATTGAAATTGATCTGCAAAATCATGTGAAACGCGTCTCCTCGTAGGGGGGGCCGGCGGCATGGACTGCATGCCGCCGGCGAATGGTCCTCTCAAACCCGGGCCTCAAAGATCAGATTGAATGGTGTTTGCGCGGCTCGGCGGAATAGGCTGAACCCTGAATTGGTGACGACCGCTCGAAGGCGCGCCTCGCCAGCCTGCGCTCCCAGCGCAAGTCCGCCTTCCTGTGACAGTGAGCAAGGCGTGCAAAGCAGCGTCGAGGCCGAGAAGTACGCGCGGCCAACCGGATTGAAGTTCGCCTCCAACCGATCCTCGGCATAGGGCTCAACGATCATCCAGGCGCCGTCCGGCTTCAGGGTGGAGCGGACATGCGCAGCGGCGCCTCCCGGGTCTCCCAAGTCGTGGAGAGCATCGAAGATCGTAACCAGATCGTAGCCCGTCCCCGGAAAGTTCTTGGCTTCGGCAACGGCGAACTGGACCCTGTCTGACAGACCCTTGGTCGCGGCCCGCTCCCGTGCCGCTTCAATGGAAGCGGCGTGGGAATCGAAACCGAAAAACCGCGAGTTCGGAAATGCCTGCGCCATCAGGAGCGTGGATGCCCCATGGCCACAGCCAATATCTGCCACGCAGCCACCCCTCGTCAGAGATTCCTGAGCTCCGGCGATCGACGGTATCCAGTTTGAGATCAGATTGGCAACATAGCCGGAGCGATAGAAGCGCTCCGTACCATGAAAGACCTGGTGGTCGTGCTGCTGCCAAGGTAGCCCGTCGCCGGTTCGAAACGCCTGTTCCAGCACTGGGCGAATGGCCCCCGCTCCCGTCGCCGCCTGGAAGGCGCCCACGATGAACGCGGGGCCGCCTTCCTCGGCGAACAGCATGGACTGCTCCGGCGACAGCGTATATGTTCCATTTTCCGGGTGATAGTCGACATAGCCCGCCGCCGCGTGTGCATTGAGCCACTCCCGGACGTATCGTTCGGCCGTGTCCGTTCGTTCTGCGAGCGCGGCCGGAGTGGTTGGTTGGCCATCCCGCATCGCGCGGTACAGGCCGAGACTGTCCCCGATCAGGATCAGCGGGGCTTGAAACACGGCGCCGAAGTCTGAAACAACCTTACCCAGCAACGCGTGCAGTTTTTGTTCGTTGATATTCATGACGTATCCTCTTTCTCTTCTGAGCGGAATCAGTAGTTGTCTGGCGCCTTGCGCACGGGCGCCAATAACTTCCCCACAGATCTTCCGATGCTGCGCCCCTGGCGGTGTCCGTCTCGCACGGCATGCGGAAAGTGGATGCCGGCAAAGACACGCGAATTTCCGTTCTCTTCGGCCGCGTCGGAAAAGCCGCGGAAGCTGCGGGAAACGCCCGGCAACGTAAGGCTGGTCGTCTCGTAGCGGATCCGGTCGCCGAAAAGGTCGATCAAGATCTCAGCCGCGGCCGCCCCCACCAGAGTGTGCGTGGAAGGATAGTCGGGCACCGGGGGAGTCACGAGGAAAGGCTGCCAGGTGGTATCCGGCTCCGTGCTTTCGTTACCGTCGCTCGCCGCATTCTGGATCGCAGTAACCGGACGCCAGAACCGGAATTCGTACTTCGCCTCGAATCCGGCGATGTACGCATCGGCCATGGCGAAGTTGACCAGTGCAAATGCTCGCGCTGCTTGCCACGAATCCAGGCTCATCTGGCGGACGACCGTATTGGTGATGCGGTTCCAGCTGAGTGGAGAATCTTCGTACCAGAACTGAGCGATCTCCGACTGCTCCTCGGTGCGCGTCGGGCTGTCAATCCGTCCGATCTCTTTGACGAACTGGAAGTCCCGGGCGTAGCGTGCGCTGGAGAGTGCCAGCGGGCCGTCGAGTTCGTGTTCCTTCAGCACGATTGCGAATGGTGTAACGCGGCCCCAGCCCGGGAACGCTGAGAAGTTGAAGGGCGCGGTGAATTGATACTCCCCGGGGCCGGTATGAGGGAGGAACACAGGGTCCGCGGAGCGGTCCGCGCCGTCCTGTTGCCGCCGCCGCAGAATCGCCTGTGCGGCTGCCTCGCCCAGGGCGATGCCCCGGACCTTGGCCGGACCGTCCGCAATCACAGCCAACTCCCCGGCGTAGGCCGTGCGGACGAGGTTGGCTTGATCGGGGATCAGAGTGGTCAGAACCGAGCGTGAGGCCGCCGCAACGGCCGCGGCTGGCGAGGCTCCTGGATCCAGGGGCAGGCCCGGGGTGTACGAGCCGTAGCGGGCATCAATCGCGTTCAGCGCATCGTGAATGGATGCATGCAAGATCGCGTAGGTTCTTGATTGGCCGACAGGGTTGGCGCCCTGCGTCGGGGCGAACGCTTGCCCGGCCACTATGTTCCAGAAGGTGACGGGCTCGGCGTTGGCGAGCGAGTTCGCGGCTCCTACTGCCAGCGCAAGCGTGAACAGTAAACGTTTCGACATGGTTTGCTCCTTAGTTTTGGTTGTGTTCGGCGGGGCCTGCAGAGTTGATCGCCTTCGCTTTACACTGTCAGTTTGGGGCGAGTCGGCCCGGCGCGCATGAGGCTGGGATGAGATCGGGATGAGAAATCAAAACAACTGATAACCCTTTGTCTTTCAATGGGTTGTGACGCAGTATGACTACCATCAAGGACAGTCTTGAGCGCTCTCACGCTGACCGTTTCAGCGGGCGGGAGCGCGAGTTGGCGCGGCTTGCCAGGCTGTTCGATCCCACAGGACCGCTCATCGTGCTCCTGCATGGTGTCGGCGGCATCGGGAAGACAAGTCTGGTGCGCGTATTTGAGCGGGAATCGGCTGCTCGGGGCCGCCAGGTGCGCCTGCTCGATTGCCGCGGCGTCGAGCCGGTTCCGCTCGGCCTTTTGAGCGCCATCGGAACCTCGCTCGGCGTGGAATTGACAAATATCTCCCAGGCGGCGGCCGCGCTCGGCGCCTTAGCCGAGCCGATGGTTTTCGCTTTGGACAACTACGAAGCCCTGCGACTTCTGGATGGTTGGTTGCGCACAGAGTTCCTTCCGGCCCTGCCCATATCGGCGAGGTTCATTATCATGGGGCGTTCGCTCGCTACCGCCCCTTGGATAGCTGCTCCCGGTTGGGCGGACCATGTGCTGAGTTTGCGGCTGGGTCCTCTTCCGGAGGCAGATGTCGCAGCTTTCCTGGCCAGGCGCGGGTTCACGGAAGCGGTCCAGGACCGGATTGCCCGCTTCTCTAGAGGAAATCCTCTCGCTCTCCAGTTGTGTACGGCCAGTCTTGCGGACAAACCCGACGCTCTCAGCGGCAACCTGGAACTCAATCAGGTGATCGATTACCTGGCGCTCGCGTGCGTAAACGAAATCGCCGACCCCGTGCTGAGGGAAGCGATCGAAGCCGCATCTCTCGTTCGCCGGGTTACCAGACCCATTCTCGAAGCGATGCTGCCGGACCATTCCGCCGAGAACATTTTGGCAAATCTGCGCCAGCTTTCATTCGTCGAGTCGGCGGCCGACGGGCTTGCGTTTCACGATGCCTTTCGCCTGGCTATTGAGTCTCGCGTAGCGGCTATGGACCCTGTCCGAACCCGGAAACTGAAACTAGCAGCCTGGCAATCCATGCGGGATCAGTTAGTGGTTGCGGGAGCACGAAATACTTGGCGGCACACAGCCGACTTGTTGTTCCTGTTGGAGCGCCCGGTCCTGCGCGAGGCGTTCTTTCCTTCCGGGGTTACGCTACCTGTCGAAGGGGCCAGACCCGCCGATCGCGACCCGATTTTGGACATAGCACGAATCCATGATGGCGACGCTAGCGCCGCCATCATGTCCGAGTGGTGGAAACAAGCCGCGCACATGTTCTCGGTGGCTCGAGGAAGCGCTGGAGAAGTGGTCGGATTCTACGTGATGGCGCGGCTTCAGGATATCCCGGGATCTCTGTCCGAGTGCGATCCGCTGCTGGCGGTTTGGCTTAGTTACGTGCAGGCTCGCGGGAACGATCCGCGACGGCCCTACCTTTTCATTCGCTGTCTGCTGCCGCGCGCCCTGGGAGAACGCCAAAGTCCGGAATGGGCGGCTTGCGTTTTAGATGCCAAGCGGGCCTATCTGGAGAATCCGCGAGCAGTGGGGGTGTTTACGGCGATCCAGGAACCTGCGTCGCTTCCACAGGCTGTGCTGGACCTCGGGTTCGAACTCGAACCAAGTCTGACTGTCTCGATCGGTCAGTCGTTTATTCACACCGCCGTGCTGCCGTTTGGGCCACAGGGTCCGATGCATTGGATATTGGAGTTCGTCGGCAGCGACCTGTCACGGGAGTCGGTTGGTACTTCGAAATCTCAGGTCGAGCTTGATGTCTCCCGCCGGCAGTTAGCAACCCGCGACGGCGGCCGGTTCAATCTCACAAAACTGGAGTTCGAGTTGATGTCTTACTTGTCACAGCGTCCCGGCAGCGTGGTGACACGCGACGAATTGCTGCGAGAGGTTTGGAAGCAGCCTTTCGGCGGAAGCAATGTTGTCGACGTGGTTGTTCGAGGTCTTCGCAGGAAACTGGGCGGCAACGCTTGGGTTATCGGCACAGTGAAAGGCCACGGCTATCAGTACAACGATACCGAATCGTGAGAGCTGCACATGCGTGTGAGGAATCACTCTGGCCGGCCAGTCAAGTCCCGATACAGCTTCGGATTGCCCCATCGTTGAACGATCCATAAGTGGTGGCGGTCAGCCCCGGCCGGCTCGATTATCAGAATTGGAAACGCGCGACGAGCTGGCCGCCTCGGGGCTGGGCCCCAGCGCCGTTCAACCAATTCAGAAAACCGAAGCCCTGCGACAAGGTGCCGCTGGGGTTGCCGTGGAGAGTAGGCGTATTGACGCTCACATAAGTCCCTCCAAAAGGCGAGCCATCGAGCGGAGTGGAATAGAACAAGCGGTTGAAAATGTTCTGGAACTCCGCCCGGATCTGTAGCCTGTACCGGCCCTCTTTCCCGATTGGGAAAACACGCCCGAAGCTCATGCTCTCGGCGGGCTGCCGCCGCCAGCGAAAATCGTCAAAGTACGGAGCGGATGCCCCGAACGTACCATACGCCGGTTCCACCCATGCGTTCGGATTCAGTGCGAGTTGCTGAGTCGGGTCGAAGTGCCCGTTTGGATCGAACAGAAAAAGAGGCTGCCCGGGCACGCGGTTCAAGAACGTGTAGCCGCCGCCCCACAGCGCAGGGTTGTTCGCCGGTCCGCGAGCCATGTTCGAAAGCAGGTTATTGGCGGAGAACGGGCTTTGCAGGATTTGACCGCTCTGATAACGCAAAATTCCACCGAGGGTCCAATCGCGTGCCACCCACGACAGCGCCTTCATCCCGGTCGAACCAGCTGTGAATCTGGGCGTCTGATAATTGAACGAAATGATCAACAGTTGCGGAATGCTGTAGCTGGAAATCTGTTTATCGATCGCTTTGTTGAACACGTCGTTGATGAGCGGGGGCGAAGGCACCACGTAGGAAAAGTCGGAGTTGGTGCCGTTGGTGAGCTCTTTCTCCCATGTGTAGGCCACCTGCATGCTCAAGCCGTGCTGCAATCGCTGGGTTGCCTTGATCTGAAGGGAATCGTACCAGGTATTCCCATCCGGAGGACCCAGGAAAGGCGGGATCCCGTTCCACTGGGGATAGGGCCTGAAAGTCTGAAGAAGGGTTTGAGAGGCTGGAAATCCGGGGTAGACGCTATCGGGATTGGCCAGGTTTGGGAAACGTTGAATCACACTCGGCGAATTGATTGGCGTATTGAGGAGCGTCGTATCCGCCGGGCTTCGCACGTCGAACCCGTACGCCAACAACTGCTGTGGCGTGAGCGCGTTGTAATTCAAGCCGGCCAGCAGCGGCCCTTCCCACCAGGCGCCGCGATTGCCGACATAGGCGGCATCCACCACTAGATTGCGCGTAATCTCGCGCTGAAAGCCCACGCTCCACTGGAAAATCCGTGGTAACCGGCCGGTGTTCTTCGCGATCGAAATGAAGGGGGAGGACGGCGGGATGACACCCGGTGCGGCTGGAACCGGGTAATGCGGTGTGAAGTCCGGCCAGTGGACCACCGGATTGCCGAACCGGTTACCAGGCCCCTCGGGGTCTCCATCCGCCAGGCGCTCGCCTGGTGCGCCCGCGGCAAAGCCATAGGCGGACGCGGGTATGCTGTAAAAATCACCAGAGCTACCCACGACCCCGCCTTCCACCTCCGCGCCATAGGAGATCGCGAACCCCGCGCGGAACACCGTCTTCGGCGTGATCTGGTAGGCCATTCCCAGGTGCGGTCCGAAGGAATACGGGTAAGCCTGAGTGAAGCTACACTTGCATGTGGCTTCGTATTCCACCGTGCCAATCCGCCCCCCGATCAGCGGGTTGGGAAGGTTGAAGGCCGCGCTTTGCTGGCGGCCATATTGTTCCTTCCAGGCGATGCCGTAATCCCAGCGAAGGCCGTAGTTGAAGGTCAGTTTGCGGGTGATTTTCCAATCGTCCTGGGCGAAGATTCCATAGGTATGGTCTCCCAGTCGCTCATCCGCGGGCGCAGCAGTTGCTATGGTGGTGGGCACACCGAGAAAGAAGCT
>Ga0126379_10001693_pt1 | contig 13625 bp, 10 predicted proteins | sample PanSoiMetPlot_24_FD_92640 | JGI IMG/M metagenome (GOLD analysis project Ga0126379, IMG submission 92640) | Tropical forest soil microbial communities from Panama - MetaG Plot_24 | ecosystem: Environmental > Terrestrial > Soil > Tropical forest > Bulk soil | place: Panama | collected 2016-02-17 | reverse complement strand
TGGATGCTTGGAAGAACACGTTCCTGATTTTCAAAAATTCATTGCTCGTACCGAAGGTGACCCGGTGTTTTTCTAGCGCCCACGTGAGATTGTCCTGAACCTGGTAGATGTCCTGGTCCAGAATATTAGCTTGAGAAAACCGGTCTCCTCCGGCGGCGAGCCATGAGAAATTGTTTCCGAGCTGGCCGAATCCCGTCGCGCAGGTAGTCCGGTCCGCTGGGTCCGGAGGACTCGCGCCCGGGCCCGGGCAGGCCCTCACCAGAATAAGCGGCAGTTGATTCGGTATGTCGCGGTGGTCGCGAATGATCGAAAATCCCCCAAGAAACTCGTTCGATAGCCTGCCGTCGAGAAAATTGGTGGTGAGCTTTAAGCGACCGGTGTTTGTGTTGTTGCTGATGGTGTAGCCGCTGTTGGATAGCTGATAGCCATCGCGCACTCGGAAAGGCAGGGTTGGCGAGGTTGGCGCTCGGATGAGCACATCTTGACCCGCGCTGACGAAGTTGTAGGAGAGCTCGAGTCGGCTGTTCGGAATGAGTTGAGTGTCCAGTTTGGCGAACACGTTGTGATCAGGGTTGGCTAGCAGCGGCGCAGCGTAGGTTCCCGCTCCGGTAATGCCGTATATATTCGCCAGGGTGTTTTGGAAGTGCTGCGCGGCATCCGTGTCGAAGCCGGCATGGGCGCGATCATACTGAGGATCACCGATGAGGTTGAATGAACTGCCGAATGCCGATTTCTTCCCCTGAAGGTCCACAGCGACAAAGAAGTGCAACTTGTCCTCGATGATCGGGCCGCCGAGGGTCGCACCGTATTGGCCGACGGTATATCCGGTGAAAGTCGGATCGTCGCGGAATCCGGCGAGGCGCTTGCTCTGAAAGTAGCCGAACACCGAGCCGTGGAAGTCATTGGTACCGCTCTTGGTAATCGCGTTTACCAGGCCACCGGTGAAGTTGCCTTGCCGGACGTCGAAGGGAGCAGTCTGGACGACAAACTCCTGAATCGCCTCGATGGATACCGGCTTCGCGTTGGACTGACCGCCTGGCGTGCCCTGTGAAGTCAAGCCGAAAAGGTCGTTGTTCGCCCCGCCGTCGATCTGGATATAGTTGTAACGATTGTTCTGACCGGCGATCGAGATGGCGCCGCCTGGCTCGCGTGTGACCATCGGGTTTGTCGAAATGAGGTCGGTGAAGTTACGACCTTGCAGCGGCAATTCGGTGATCGTTGTCTCCTTCATTGAGCTGGCAGCACCAGTGCGGCCGCGGTCATCGAGCACCGTGCGCCGGCGTCCCACGACAACGACTTCCTCGCCCAAGGGTTTCATTGCCAGGTCGACGGGGATCCGCTGGCCCAGGGTGAGCTGGACGCCTGTTTCCTTCGTCGAGACATATCCGGGCGCGACCGCGGTGACGACGTAGGGACCGCCGGCCGGAAGGTTATCGAGGAAGTACTCACCGGCGGCGTTGGTGGTCGCGGTGAACGTGTCCCCGGTGGAAGCATTCCGCGCCTGTACCTGGGCGCCATCGATCGGTCCCCCGCTCTCTTGGGTGACGGTCCCGACCAGCGCGGCGCCAGTCACCCCTTGGGCCAGCGCCTCGTGCTCAGCACCGGCGACAACCACCCCGACGGCCAGAGTTGCGGCGATCCAACGAAGGCGGTGCATGAACCCTCCCAGCTCGGGCAAGTAGAACCGACGGCCCAAAAGAAGTGTGGAATATTGACCAACCGCTGCCGAAGACCAAGCGGATTTTTCGGTGGCTTCGGCCGGTGGATTCTCAAAGCCGAAATTGACGGATGGTATTAGCTCGCGACAGCGAGCCGTCGGCTTGAATGATATTGACGGGCAAGAACGGCCGCGGCAGCCTCGGTCGATGATCCGGCGCATTTGCGTTTTTTGCGGTTCGAGCAGCGGCAAGCGTCCGGTGTACCGAGATGCGGCTCGGGCCTTCGGCGGCCTGTTGGCCGATCAGAAGATTGGCTTGGTCTTTGGCGGAGGCCGGGTAGGCCTGATGGGCACGCTCGCCGACGCGGTCCTCGAGCGAGGCGGAGAGGCGATCGGCGTCATTCCCCGCGCCCTGATGGAGAAGGAGGTCGGCCATCTCGGCCTCACCGAGCTGCGCGTTGTCGGCTCGATGCACGAGCGCAAGGCCCTGATGTCGGATCTGTCCGACGCATTCGTGGCGCTGCCGGGCGGCTACGGCACCTTGGATGAATTCTGCGAGGTGCTGACTTGGGCCCAGCTGGGGTTACACCAAAAACCGTGCGGCCTGCTGAACGTGGAGGGGTACTTCAACGACTTGCTGGCGCTGTTCAAGCACGCGCTTGGAGAGGGCTTCCTGCACCCAATTCACTCCACCCTGGTGCTCGCCGAGGCTGATCCGCAGAAGCTGCTCGAGCTGGTTTTGGGTTCTCACGTGCCGCGGCTAGACAAGTGGCTAGATCGAACTGAGGTCTAAGCTCCTTCAGAGCTCAATGAGGCGCGCTCGCCGCTGTTTGAGCGGGCTGTGCCCAGACCGACGCCTTCTTCCCCCAACTCGAGTTTTGATAGCGTTCTTGGAACTGCTTCGCGGTTTGCGACAGCGCGCCCCCATCTCCGCTTGCCTTGTAGCGCGCCACGCCAGCCCAATAAAGGGCCTCTGGAGCAGCCTCGGTCTCGGGATAGCGTTTCACCACCTCGCGATAGCGCCGCTCCGCCTCGGCGAATTTAGACCGCGCGAACTCCGACTGCGCTAAGCCGAGCTCCTGCTGAGCAAGGAAATCTTGCACGGGCAGGAAGCCCTCTACGCGATGTCGTTCCTGCCCCGAGGAGTCAATCACCAATGTGGTGGGCGTCCACTGAACCCCGTAGCGCTCGCCGAGCCGTTTGAACTCATCCGCCTGGTTACGAACATGCACGCGCACCGGCACAAAGTTTTCGGTGATGAATCGAACGACGCCAGAGTCGGGATAGACCTCGGCATCCAGCCGAGCGCATCCCCCTCACATCGGAGCGGCAGAGAAGTCGAGCAGGACGTGTTTGTTCTGGGAGCGAGCCCGTTCTAGTGCGTCCTCCAACCTCGATTCCCATGCAATGACTGAGCTCATTTGGTTCTTGCCTCCAACGTCCACGCGTGTGGACCATCCATAGTCCACTTACCGCCTGGCCGGCGCTGTTACGGTTGCGCTCGTTTTATATCGAACAGCGATAGTTGGTTAGGCTGCTCGCTTCAGCAGCCCTTCAGCTTCCAATGCGCCCTGGACGCTTGGGCGTTGGCTCAGCCGGCGCCGATATTCCTTGAGCCCGGGCCACTGCGCGGGATCGAATCCCGCCGGGCGCAGCCAATTAACGAGCGTCAGCAGATAAGCATCCGCGACGGTGAAGGTATCCGAGAAGATGAACGATTTGCCGCCGAGCTTTTGCTCGATCCAGGTGAAGCGCCGTCGCAGGCGCTCCGCCTGGTTGGGGCGCTCCTCCTCGCAGCCTTGGTGAAAAAAGGGCCAAAACGATTTGTGGACCTCGGTGGCCAAAAAGTTCAGCCACTCCTGCAAACGATATCTCTCCCAGCTGCCTGGCGGCGGTGCCAGGCGCGCGCCGGGCCGCTGGTCGGCGATGTATTGAAGCACTGCCGGCACTTCGGTAAGCCGCTCGCCGTTGTCCAGCTCAAGGACGGGGACGTAGCCCTTCTCGTTGATCTCTTTGAGGGGCTTGCCCCCTTCGACCGTTTCGCTCTTGCTGTCGTAGCGGACGAGGGTGAAAGGGATTCCTGCCTCGCGAAGGGCAATGTGCGGCGCCAAAGAGCAAGCCCCTGGCATGTAGTAGAGCTTCATTTGCTGATCGTCGGTCACTCGAACCGACCCTCCTTCCCGTGACGGCATATCACGCAGATGGACGAGCCTGCAGCTCGGCGGTGGTCTGCCTGGCCTGCCAACGTGCCCGCTGATATTTTCCGACTGGTGGACCATCAGGCAGACTCACTCATCCTCGAGCTCCTCACGTGGATCTCCTGCGGCCGCCGGACCTACGGCGAAACGATGGAAGCCTGGCGAACCAACTGTCCGCGCCATTCCGTTTGGGAGGACGCGATGATCGCAGGGCTCATTCGAATCGAGGGGAAAGCGCACGAGGTTGTCCTCACGCCGCAAGGTAGGGCCCTGCTCAACGGAACCCCACCGGCCGCTGGGTAACCGAGGGGCCCCCGGGCGCGCCCTTAAGGCAGCACGCCGTGCCGCTTGAGCACTTCACGAGTCTCCGCCAGAGGAAGCGCTTCGATGGTGCCGCTCGGCCCGCGCACCGGGGTGGCCTTGAAAAGCGAGTTGTAGATCGCCTCCTCGGTGGCCTCGACCGCGGCCTCGAAGAGCGGCGATACCTTCTCATTCGGCAGCGGGGGACTCTTCGAGGTGGAGAAGGAGATCACGAAATCGCCGGAGCCGTTGGCCATGGGACTGCCGGTTCGGCCCACGCCGAGTAGCGCGCGGCGGCCGAGCCGCTCCAGCAGCCGATGGTCCAGGGGTGCATCGGTGGCAAGCACGACGATGATGCTGCCATCCGCGCTCGTGTGCCGAAGCTCATCTTGTAAGTAGAACCGGCCCAGCGCCTGTCCGACCGGAGCGCCGGCGATGGTGAGGATGCCGCCGAAGTTCGTCTGGACCAAAACGCCCAGGGTGTGCCCCCCCAAGTTCGGCGGCAGCCGGCGACTGGCGGTTCCGATCCCGCCCTTGAAACCGAAGGCCACCGTCCCGCGGCCCGCACCGACGCTCCCCTCCTCGACCGGGCCGACGCGCGCTTCCCGGATGGCTCGCAACACGTCTGCTTCGGAGATCGGCCTTCGCCGGATATCACTGAGCACTCCGTCGTTGGTTTCGGCGATCAGCGGGTTGACCGAACGCACGTTCTCGTTGCCGGGTAAAGAAAGCAGATATCCGGCGGTCGCGTCCCACGCTTTCCCCACGCACAAGGTGCAGGTGAGAATAATGGGAGACTCGAGTTCGCCCAGCTCGTTGACCTGCAAAGCACCAGCGAGCTTGCCAAATGCGTTTCCCACCACGACCGCGGCAGGGACCTTGTCGCGAAAGAGGTTGCCCGCGTGAGGGAGGACGGCGGTGACGCCCGTGTTGATCTTCCCGTCCTTGCTGACCGTCACCTGACCTACGCGAACGCCCGGTACGTCGGTGATGGCGTTGAGCGGCCCGGTCGGCAGGACGCCGATCTTCACGCCCCAGTCGCGAATGTGCGGGCGAACTTCGGCTGCGCTGGAGCTGTCCGCCCGGCAGATGAGCGCGCAAGCGAAGAGGGTGAGCAACCGTCGCATCCGCTAGGCTGCGCCATCGCCGTTAGAGCAGCGAGGCGTCCGCCTCGATCTCGATGAGCATCTTCGGATCAATCAGAGCTTTGACTTCCACCATCGTCGTCGCGGGGCGGTCGGAACCGAAGAACTCGGCATGAGCCCGCCCGTACTCGGCCCAGCGCGAGATGTCGGTGACGAACATTCGAGTTCGAACGATGTTCTTCCGACTCGCCCCTAGCTGGCTGAGGGCTCGCTCAATCAGCTCGAGGCAGCGCTTCGCTTGCGCATAGCCATCGCCGGGTGCGTGGACCCCTTGACCGGACTCGTCCACCGGAGCCGTTCCGGTGACGAAAATCTGACTCCCCGCCTTCAGGGCTCGGCAGTAGCCGACCTTCTGCTCCCAGGGAGCTTTGGAATAGACGCGCTCAAACGGCACGGTGTGTCCCGCCTCTCAGTAGCTCAGGTCGCAGTACCCGCCCAAAGCGTTGACCCAGTTTTGCTGAATTAGATAGTCGCGGGTACCCAGAGTCATGTTGGCCAGCGAGCCGTTGAGCTCGGTCCACGTCGTTCCAAACATCCAGGCGCATAGGTCGGCGTTCTCTTGACCCGTGCCGTTTTGCCACCAAGCGTCGAGCTGCGGATCAGTGACGCTCTCCTCAAATTCGTGGGCGATGAGGTTTGCCATTCCATCGGCGCCCAGATTGCCGTTGGGCGAGGTTGTTTGATTGGCCGCGCAGGCTCTCAAACAGCGCCGCGAATTACCGACAAAGCTGAACTTGACGGGCGTCCCTTGGTAGGTGCCCCAGGTGTGCCAGCCGCAGTATCGCAAGCAGAATTGGCCTTCGGTCACGTCGGCTGAGGTCAGGACGAAGTAGACGCCGTTGATGTCCAAGGGGAGATCTCCACGGCTGATGGCACCGGCTACGATGTTACCGACCCTCGAAACAGTCAGAACCGAGCCCTGGGAGTAATTGTCAGACGAGCTGCCGCCGAAGTTGGCCAGGTTGATGACCGGGTTTCCGGATCCGTCGGGGTAGCTGGTGTTGATGTTGAAGTACGGCGAGCCGCCGATGTTGGAGGCGAAATCAGGAAGAATGGTGAGCGCGGTGTCCCCGGTCCAATTCCCGTACCAGACAAAGTAGATGTTCGGAGTGTTCGAGAAGTCCGGATTCGTCCCCATCACCGGCCCACCGTGATAGGAGATGCCGTTGTCGGTAATCGCGCTGCGGTTGGGCACCTTGCGGTCGAATCCCGGATTGACCGGCATGTAGTGGACGGATCCCAGCTCGATCTCCGCCGCTCCAGCCGGTGACGAAAGCAACGCCGCGATCGCGGCCCCCAGCGATAGAACTCTCATGAAATCCCCCACTCGATGCAGGTGGCACTACCTGAATCGACGGCGACTTCATGCCACAAAAGGGCCCGCCGGTAAATTGGAGTGTGGCGCCACCCTGTGGCGCCACAGGGCGATGGGACGTGGCGGGCGCGCCCCGGGGAGTGCGCTCCCTCTGAAATCCCCCTGTCCCGGCTCGGCACAAGCCGTGCAAAACGAGCCTGCGCAAGGAGGTAGCCCATGACTTCAGAGAACGGACAAACGAAGGTGGCAAAGGGTCGCGAGCTCAGCTTTTTCCTTATCCCGGCAGCCGTGATTGCAACCTTTGCGCTGACGTTCGTGGGCGTGGTCGCCACCCTGAACCACCATCAACCGCTGACGGCCTCGATCCAGACCGTGCTGGCTGGACCGAGCGCGCCGGAGCAGTGCGAGCCTACCCCCACCGTCGCCGTGGCTAAGGCGGAAAAGCGGTGCAGGACGGAGCTCGGCTCGGTACCGCGGAGCGACTAGCGATCAGCGAAACTCCTTGGTGTCGATCCGGTAACGCTTGATCCAGCGCTGTACTTGAAAGCGGGCCTTGCCCATCGCCCGAGCGACGCTGGTGATGTTCCCGGCGTGCTGACGCAACAGTTGAATGAGTTGCTCCCGGCGCTGGCGATCCGTCTCACCGAGCGGCTCCCGTTCCAAGTCCGGCGCGGGGGCTCGCTCGGCTTTTTGCTCCCGGTGGAGCGCCGCCCGAAGCGGTCCCGGAAAGTGCGCCTCTTGAATTGGCTGCCCCCGGGCCAACACCACCGCCGCGGTGAGGTACTTCTCCAGCTCGCGGACGTTGAGCGGCCAGTCGTACAGCAGCATCGCTCTCGCCGCGTCGGTGCTCAAGGTAATCTGCTCGGTGCGATCGGGAAAGTGACGCCGGATCAGCGAGCGCAGTAGCAGGCCGAGATCCTCCCGCCGCTCGCGCAGAGGCGGTAGGGAAATGGTCAAGCCGGAGATCCTGGCGAACAGGTCCGCCCTAAACTGGTGCGCTGCAACCAACGCCTCGAGGTCTCGATGGGTCGCGGCGAGCAGGCGAATGTCAACCTTGACCGGGCGGGTGGCGCCCACCGGCAGCACCTCGCTTTCTTGCAGCACGCGCAGAAACACCGCCTGGGCTTCGGCATGGAGATCTCCAATCTCGTCGAGAAGCAGGGTCCCCTGGTCGGCACTGCGGATCAGCCCGGGGCGGTCCTCTGTCGCTCCAGAGAACGCGCCCTTGCGGTAGCCAAAGAGCTCGGATTCCACCAATGTCCGGGGAAGCGAGGCGCAGTTGACGGCGACGAATGCGCCGCTGCGTCCAGACAATCGATGAATCGCCTGGGCAATCAGCTCCTTGCCCGTCCCGCTCTCGCCGTGGATCACCACCGAGACGGAGGAGGGCGCGATCACCTCGAGATTGGCGAGCTGCTCGGTGAGCCCGGGAAGCAGCGTTACCATCCCGGCCGCGGCGGGACGAAGCCCGCGGGTGTCGACGAAAGCCGGCGCATTGGCGTGAGTGGAGATCGCGGCGCGAAAGATGAAGAAGGAGTGCCCGAGCTCCACCAGGTCGCCCTCCTCGAGCGAGGCGCGCTCGCAGCGCTGGCCGTTGACGAATGTTCCATTCTTCGACCCCTTGTCTTCGATCGTCCACGTATTGTCGCTGCGCCTCATCACGGCATGCGACGAGGACATCCAGCGGTCGCGCACGCAGAGTTTGGCCCCGCTTGCCAGATCCAGTCTTTCCAAGTGGGTTTCACCGCCTTCGACGGTGCGGCCGAAGGCGAGCTCCTGGACGTCGCGGAGGCAGTAACGGGCAGAGTAGCCGAGAGGGTGATCCGCCTGGAGTACGAGGAACAGGTGCGGCTGCGCACTGATCCGTCCAGACGGTCGGCTCTGCACCAGGTGCGACAGCGTGGAGGTGGAAGTTTCCGACGGCCGGCTCATCTGCGTTCCCAGTCATACGGCGTTTGACCGACGCACAGCAACGAGCCGGGGCGAAATGGTTGGCTACCCTCTCTAATCAGCCGCCTAGCGACCGGGATTCGTCGCGCTCAGCTCCCCTGCACCGGTAGCGAAGACCTCATCTACCGGGGTGATGCGGACGCTGGTGGGGCTCAGCTTGAGCGCGGAGATCACCTTGTCCTCCTCAAGAACGTCGGCTGGCTTCGGGGCGTCGTACGTCAAGGGGGAGGGGGCGTCGCTGAGAATCTTGTCCTTCAGCGAGGCGGCATCGGCGGCGACAATCACCACCGACAGATTCCGGGCGGATAGGTGCTTGCGGATAGCGCGGTTGACGTCGTCCACCGTCAGTTTGGAAAGCTTGTCGCGCATGTAGCGGGTGAATTCCGCGATGCCGTAGAACTTGGAGTCCAAGGCGTACCCATTCTGCAGATCCTCGGTCGCGGTCATCAGATAAACGTTCTTCATCAGGTAGTCGCGGGTGGTTTTGAACTGCTCTTCGGTCAAACCCCGGTCGATGAGCTTCTGCAGCTCGTAGATGGCGATCCTCAGCGAGGCGTGGGCGTTGACGGGGACCACGGGGCGAATCCAGATTTCAAAGATCTGCTTTTGGCGAGCAACGTTGGCCGGGGGGAAGAAACGAGCGCCGCCCTGCGGGAAAGCCTCTACGTAGGCGTAGTCCCCGTAGTTCAACCCCCGCACCTCCCGAATGCGCTGGAAAAGGTGCGACGAGGAGGCGCGGTGTTCGCCGAGCCAGGCGCGCGCCAACCACAGCGCCGGAAAGTCCGGATCGCCGCGCCTCACGTCGATCGGATGTCCGAGAGAAATCGCGGTCGCTCGGGTCTCCTTTTGGATGATCTCCACCTCGATTCCATGGGGAGGCTGTGCGGAAACCGCGACGGGAGCGCTCGCCGATCCCTCTGGCAGGCTGGAGATAGCCTCGCGGAGACGCCTTACCAACTCTTCCGGCGCCGCTCCCACCACCCCGATGGTCAGCTTTCGCCTCGTGTAATGCTGCCGCCAGAAGTCCTTCACATCGTTCAAGGAGATCTGTTGAATTCCGGCGACCGTCCCCAGCGTCGTGTGCCCGTACGGCGATCCGCGGAAAAGGTTGGTCTGCAACCTCTCTCTTCCCAACTCCTCCTCGTCGTTGTTTCGCAGATCCTGCTTGAGCGCATTGAGCTGATTGTCCTTGATCCGCGAGAAGTCCTCTTCGCGAAAGCCGGGACTGAGCAGCATCGGCAGGACGATCTCGAAGAACTTCTTCCAGTTGTCGCGATGAATCGAACCGGTGAAGGTGGTCTGCTCGCGATCGACGGACGCCGTAAGGGTGCCAGCGATCGGGAACAGCGCCCGCCGAATCTCGTCGATCGGCATCTCCGACGAGCCGGCGCTGGCGATCATCGAGCCGGTGAGCCGAGCGAGGCCCTCCTTGCCCTTTGGATCATTGGCGGATCCGGTTCGAAAGGTGAGCTTGATGTTGAGCTGCGGGAGGGCATTTTGCTGCACGGTGAACGGAATCTCCGAGCTGGACGGTTTCGGGGCGAAGGAGGCCAGCGAGGGCAAGTGAGCGACTCCCTCAGGCATCGGCTGCTTCGAGAGGGTCACCACCACCATCCCCGCGTCAGTCAGGTACCTCTTCGCCGCGCTGAGCACGTCCTGCGGTGTCACCGCGTCATACAGCCGGTAGTACTTGTTCAACGTCTCGAACGAGCGCTGCAAGCGGACGTAGCGCGCCAGCACACTGGCGATCGTCTCCGTGTTGTCGAAAGAACGGGCAAAGGAATAGCGCCCGTTCGATTTGGCGTCGGCCAGCTTTTGCGCTGAGACGGGCTCGGAACGCGCCGCCTGCAGGGTAGAAAGAATCGCGTCGCGAACGTAGGCAACATCCTCGATCTTTTTCACCCGGGCGCTGATCGTCGCCAGCGAAGGATCCGCATTCACCGGCACGTAGGCAGCGAGCGAGTCCACCTTTTGCTCGCGCTGCACCAGTCGCCGATACAGGTCCGAGGTTGGCCCGACGTTCAAGTCGCAGAGAATGTCCATAGCAGGAAGGTCATTCTTCGCGTCGGAGAATGCCGGACCGTGAAACGAGATGGTTAGAATCGGCAAGGTGTCCGACTTCCACGGCACGTGGGCGTACTTCGGTCCGCGAGCCGGTGGCTCCTGCGGAATGGTGGTGCGGTAGCTGCCCCGCTTCCAGGTGCCCCAATACTTTTCCACCCATCGAATGACTTGAGGCGGGTCGATATCTCCGGCGACGATCACCGTGGTGTACTCGGGGCGATACCAACGATCGAAAAAGGTCTGGGAGTACTCGAACTGATTGGGCATGTCCTCGATGTCTTGGATGAAGCCCATCGTCGTGTGTTTGTAGGTGTGGGCGGTGTAAGCGGTGTCTCGCAGCACCTCGAACAACTTCTGGAACGGATTGGCGCTGTTCTTGTTGTACTCACCGAGAACGGCGCGGGCTTCGGTCTTGAACTCTTCGACCGAGTAGGTGAGGTGCTGAAAGTTGTCGGCCTGCAGCTTGATGATCGCTTCGAGATCATCTTTGGCGAAGGTTGCGTGGTAGTTGGTGAAGTCGTCGGTGGTATATGCGTTTGAGCGAGCGCCGGCAGCGGTGAGAATTCGCTCGGCCTTTTCCCGCGGATAGGCCGGCGTCCCCTTGAACATGATGTGCTCAAAAAAATGCGCGAACCCGCTCTTGCCCGGCTCGACTTCGTTGCGCGAGCCTGTCTGCACCGGAATTTGAATCGAGACGACGTTGGGGAAGCCGGTTCGCAGCGCGATGACCTTGAGCCCATTGGGCAACGTCTTTTCGGTGGCCTTGAGCGGAAGAATGTCCTGTGCTGCTTCGGGACGGGCGAAGGCGGAGGAACCAGCGAGCAATGAGCAAAGAATCGTCCAGAGAGAGGAGGTTCGCATGGTGAGTTCCTTTGCCCCAACTGCTCTCAAGGTGCAAGGGAAAGGGTGCCAGCGGCCTGGCGCTGGGACGGACACTTCGGTGATAGAAAGCCACAGACCGCGCAAAGGCCCGAGTAAATGAACGTCGCTTATCTACTGATCCGGTCGGCTCGGAGTTCCTCTGGTCAGCCGGCGATCTTTGCAGGAGAGCGGCAGCTCCACGACTACGCCGCTCTGGCGACTCGAGCGGCGGTTCTGGCGGGCCATTTGGCGCATGATTGCGCGTTGCTTCCCGGCGACCGAGTGGCGCTGGTGATGACCAACAACCCATCCTACGTCGAGCTGCTCTTCGGAATCTGGCACGCCGGGCTGGTGGCGGTCCCGATCAATGCCAAGCTGCACCCGCGCGAGCTCAGTTACATTCTTCAGCACAGCGGCGCTCGGATTTGCTTCGTCTCAGCAGATCTGGAGGGCCTCGCCACTGACTTGAAAACGGAGCTGCCGCAGCTGGAGCGGATGGTGGGCGTCGATTCGAAGGAATATCGGCAGATGGCGACCGCCGGCGGACCGGCGGCGATCGTGCCGCGAGCCGCCGATGACGTAGCCTGGCTGTTCTACACCAGCGGCACCACCGGCCGCCCGAAGGGCGCAATGCTCACCCATCGGAACCTCTGGGCGATGACGCTCGCGTATTTCACGGACGTCGACGACATCTCACCGCGCGATTGCATTTTTCATGCGGCGCCGATGTCGCATGGCTCTGGTCTGTACATCTTGCCCCACGTCTTGCAAGCCGCCGCGCAAGTCATTCCCGAGAGCGGAAAATTCGATCCGGGGGAGATTTTTGACCTGCTGGCTGCGCACCGCGGCGTTTCGTTTTTTGCTGCGCCGACGATGGTGAAGCGGTTGATGGATCACCCAACCAGTGCCGCCGCCAGGCTGGAGAATCTCAAGACAATCATCTACGGCGGCGCGCCGATGTATCTCGAGGACATCCGCCGTGCGCTCGATCGCTTCGGACAGAAGTTCGTTCAGATTTATGGCCAGGGTGAAAGCCCGATGACCATCACCGCGCTCTCGCGCGCTCGCCATGCGGAGGTGGACCACCCGCGATACCTCGAGCGGCTTGCCTCGGTCGGCACCCCACATTCTGTGGTGGACGTGCGCGCGCTCGATGAGCGGGGCAGGGAGCAGCCGGTCGGGGAGGCAGGCGAGGTGGTGGTCCGGGGCGATTCGGTGATGCGAGGCTACTGGGAGGATCCGCAGGCCACCGCGGCCGCGCTGAAAGAGGGTTGGCTTTACACCGGTGATGTCGGCGCCTTCGATAGGGATGGGTTCCTCACGCTCAAGGATCGCTCGAAGGACCTGATCATCACCGGCGGAAGCAATGTCTATCCGCGGGAAATCGAAGAAGCGCTGCTCAAACATGGGGGAGTGCGCGAAGCCTCGGTGGTGGGGCGGCCACACCCGGACTGGGGCGAAGAGGTCGTCGCATTCATCGTTGCCAGCGCGCCCGGCGCGGTCGACGAAGCTGCGCTGGATTCGCTTTGTCGGGAAAACATCGCGCGATTCAAGCGGCCCAAGGCGTATCGATTCGTCGATTCGTTGCCGAAGAATAATTACGGCAAGGTTTTGAAAACGGAGCTGCGGCGGCGCCTGGCCGAAGAGCGTAAATTGGACGAGAGCTGAAGCCTACTCGGGCGCTATCGCCGCCGGATCGGCGCTGGTTTCCGGAGGCACAGATGGCGGCGGGGGCATTGCTCCGACATCGACAGGAGCGCCGCAGAAAGAAGAATAGGTGACGGTTAGCAGGGGCTGAAACGTGGGCTCGGCGTTCTCACGGGTGTCGAATCGCTTGGCGGACATCGGGAAGAATTCGTCCGACGCCTTGACTAACCAGCCAAAATTGGTGTCGGGCTGATCCAGCCATTGCTGGACGTCAGTCACCAGTCCAAAATCGAAGTTCGAGTCGAACGTAAAGAAGCCAACCGCGCTCACTGCCGCGCTGGCTGTGACTGGATCCGCGAAATCTCCGCCTTCCGAGCTCCAAGGTTGATCTGGGTAGAAGGTGTTCACCCAGGTCGCATCTCCCGGTTCGGCCGCCGCTCCCTGTCCCTCCTCGAAATCCGCGATCGAATCTCCTTCCCCCCAATCCG
>Ga0126379_10001692_pt1 | contig 13632 bp, 12 predicted proteins | sample PanSoiMetPlot_24_FD_92640 | JGI IMG/M metagenome (GOLD analysis project Ga0126379, IMG submission 92640) | Tropical forest soil microbial communities from Panama - MetaG Plot_24 | ecosystem: Environmental > Terrestrial > Soil > Tropical forest > Bulk soil | place: Panama | collected 2016-02-17 | reverse complement strand
TCTAAAGCGCAATCGAGTGTCTATCAGGACACGGTTGCACAAACGAAGCAGGTCGCAATAGTCACCAAGCTCCGTCCCGGTAAAGTCGCGGTTGCTTATTCGGGGTCAGTTTCAATTCACGGAAATAGCTCAGGGTACCAGTATTCTGTGTCCAGTGGCGCTTTGCGGACCGGGCTCAGGTTGAATGCGAATACCGGCGCAGTGAGTGGCACACCGACTAAGGCTGAAACCTCCTACCTCGAATTGCAGGCCGCTCGTGCAAGTGGGCCGGTAGCCACCCTGCAAACTCAAATTACGATTTCAGGTACCCGTGCTCGCTCCGACCACAATGCACCAGTGCGGCCTTGCGGGGCCTGATCATTCACCAGAATGAACCCGCCCGGCAACGTGCGCTGGAGTTGGTCAACACGTCAGAGTTCGCCCAAGTACAGCGGCAAAGAAAAAAGGCGGAAGCTCTGTTCGCGGAACTGAAGAATCAGATCGGGCTGCGGCGCCTACGCCTGCGACGATTGAAGTTCGTACAGGAGCAGTTCTCCCTGCATCCGCTGCACAGAACATCAAGCGCTTGGTTCGCTTCCTCTGCAAACCAACAGAATCGCTGGCAGTCGCTTTAGAAAAATGATGAAGAAATCCGCCCCACCTTCACTAAACCCAAGAAGTTGCTGGGAATCGTACAATTTGTTTACGGTCGCACTGCGAAGCAACAAAGTAGCGATGTCTGTCCTCCCCATGCCGCCAAAGAAGCGACCGCATTCTGTTCGCACCCTTTCCTCAGAATGCAGCAGAATGCGGTCGCTAAAACCTCTTCCAAAATGTCGTCAAGACCTTCCCTGGTTGCCGAGAGATCAATAAGTGATCGACATAATTACCCTACTGAGGTGAATTGAGGTGGATTGTGCCGAGGGATTGCCCAAGTCTGCTGGAGTTGTAATCCTCGGACAGCAAGTGATTGCTACTGAAGCGAACTCGCCACATTGGAGAAAGCGTTATTCGCATTCGAGCCAACGAGCCGAACCGTTCCTACCACTAAAACGAGGATCACCGCGAGCATCACGGCGTACTCAGCGATGTCTTGACCTTCATCGTCACGCAGCAGTTTTCGTAGTATCGGAATCATCGGAGTGTCCTCGTCCTGAGATTTGCGGGATGCTGGGAAGACCCCTTTTCAGCTGACCGTTGATCTTGCATAGTTCCCAGAAAACCGCAAAAAGAAGAACTGCAATCACGAACAGCAAGAACTGGCTCATGATTGTTCTCTCGCTCGGCAGAAGTGGTGGAGTAATTGGGAACAACACTATACCCGGACGAACCTCTTGACAAGCATGTTCGCCCCCGCGTTCGGAATTTGTAACAGAGTTCATCGCCTTTCCCTACTGAGGTGAACTAAGTCGACTCGCGTACCTCAAGTACTATTTCAACCCTTGCACGGTAGGCGTATCCTTCTAAGTGGGATATGTCTCTCCCAATGCGCGCCTAAAGTGCGGGTGCCCAGTTCGATTGTTAAGGTTTCTCGTCATTGTTAAGGTTTCTCGTCGTTGACGACTTCGGGCCTTGGTGTCGTCAGATCTGCTCGATGCTTCAAAAACTGGCAGAGTTGCAGATTGTCGGTGAGGCGTTCGACGGATTGGAGGCGGTTCAGAAAACCGGTCGATCCGTTTTTCAGCAAACACGGTGCGGGAACCGAGATTCCCATTACGATGACCGGCACGAAATCAGAGCCACATTTTGGCTTTGATTTTGGCCAAAAGAAAAAGCAAGAGAGCAGCCATTAGTGCCGGTTTTGTTGCTCGATTTCTAGCGCGAGAACCAGAAGAAATTGGGCAATAATCCCCATATCCCTAGTTCCTTTTTGTTGAAGTTTGAAGAATTCCGCGAGGAAAGCAGGCCCGGACGTTGCAGGTCGTCGGGTCTGCGCATTTCACGTTCCAACGTTCGAACTGTAAGGGGGCCGCATGATCGACGACGGACAGCGCGCCCAACATCGCAAGAACTATTCAGGGATGGCTGGCCGAAAACCACCACTCTGGTGGAACTCGGCCATCCGAGCACATCCCTGGGCTGTGCAGAACTGTTACCGCGAACTTAACTTTCTGGAAACAGGCAGGAAAAAATCGAAAGCCTAAGCGCGCATTGGAAGGCAGACTGCACCTTCGCTCGACTACGTGCTCGTTTCCGAACCTGGATGTTCCGCTCAACTCCCTGCGCGGGAAATCCATCTCTGAAGGAGTCCGTCCCATGCATTTGCGGACTTCCAGTTTATCGCTTGCCTGCCTGCTTGCTCTCGCGTTCACGATCGTTGGCTGTAACAATACCCTCAACCCGCTCTGCAGCAGTGCCAGGCCCGCCCCGCTAATTCAGTCTCTCTCGCCCAGTTCAATGACTCTTGAAGATGTGTAGCAGGGCGCTCTACTCACCGTAAACGGCAATCAATTCGTCTCGTCGACCGGGGTACTCATCAACTCGACGGCTCTCAGCGCCACGGTTGTCAGCCCTCAGCAATTGAACGTGAAGCTCTCGACCGACGTAATATCGGCACCGGGATCGGTGAAGGTGATGGTCGAGACTCCCAGCGGGAACTCCGCAGACGTCGGTTGCACGAGCGGTGGCAAGAGCAGTGTATTGACCTTGACGCTCAAATAACAGTCGACATAACCAGCATCGAGGTGATTCAGACTCTTCTCCATTGGGGAAGTTGCGATGGCGACTCCAACCTGGCCGCTAGCGCGAGCGTACCCATCTGCCATGTGAGCCGCACCTTGCTCATCGCGGACCAGTACGTGATGGATCTTGCTGTGCTTTAACGCATCGTACGCTGGCAAAATCGCGCCGCCTGGATATCCGAAAACGTGTGTTACACCTTCTCGCTCCAGGCATTCCCACAAAATTTGCGCCCCGGTTTTCACCATCAGATCCAAACTCCCTCTGCTCTCTTTGATCTCTTGCCTGCTCGGAATCGAACCGAGAGCAGACTCGCTCTCTCCCTCGACCCAGTGCTGCGAATAAATGGGGATATGCCTGAAATCATACTCCCCAAAGGTCGTCTTCCTGTTGCTCACTTTCATGCGGAAACATCACCTTTGTACCCTCGCCAACCAGGGCGTTCGCGGGACTTATCGACGAGATTGGTGCTTTCGTCAAACTGGAGACATCAGGGGAAGAATCGCCAGTACGCGTCGCGCGAATGATTTCCATGATGCAACCGTCATTGACCTTTTTTGTGTCGTCTGCCAGCGCTAAGAACTGGCGATAAACATAGTCGATCTCTTTTTGGTCCAGATGGAAGCCAAGCTTCTCACAACGTTGACTCAGCGCATGTCTCCCGGAGTGCTTGCCCAGAACAAAGCTGGTTCCGTGTACTCCGACGGACTGTGGAGTCATAATCTCGTACGTCAATGGATTCTTGATCATGCCATCCTGATGAATTCCGGCTTCGTGTGCAAAGGCGTTACGTCCAACGATGGCTTTGTTCGGCTGCACGGAAAAGCCGACGATATCACTCAACAGCTGACTGGCAGGAAACAGGTGCTCTGAAATCACAGCAGTGTAATAAGGATAGCGATCAGGGCGGACCCGCATGGCCATCACCAATTCCTCTAACGACGCATTCCCCGCCCGTTCGCCGATGCCGTTGATCGTACACTCCACCTGCCTTGAGCCAGCATTGATAGCAGCGAGTGAGTTCGCTACCGCCAACCCAAGATCATTGTGGCAATGCGTCGAAATGATGACTTGGTCAATCCCTCGCACTCGCTGCCGCACTGTCCGAATCAGTTCGCTGATTTCCGATGGAACTGAGTATCCAACCGTATCGGGGATATTAACTGTTGTGGCCCCCGCTTCGACCACCACTTCCAGCACTTCGCAAAGAAAATCTCGATCGGTCCGAGTAGCGTCTTCCGCGGAGAATTCGACATCTTGGCAATAGGACTTCGCCAGGTTCACGGCGTCACGGGCCCGCTCCATGCATTCACGCCGTGAGATTTGCAATTTGTATTGAAGGTGAATATCTGAGGTAGCGAGGAACACGTGGATACGTGGTCGCGCAGCTTCCGCCAGCGCCTGCCAAGCTCGCTCGATGTCATCGCGGCAACAGCGAGCCAAGGCTGCGATCACCGGTCGCCGCACGTCGCGCGCCAGGGCTTGCACGGCATGGAAGTCCCCGTCAGAAGCGATCGGAAATCCGGCTTCAATTACGTCGACACCGAGTTGATCGAGCTTTTGCGCCATGCGAAGTTTCTCTGCCCAGACCATACTGCAGCCAGGCGACTGCTCTCCGTCGCGCAAAGTGGTGTCGAAAATCTTTACATGCTCACGGCCTGACATTTTGAACTCTCCCGGCCCTAAAAAGGCCTGCACGTCTTTCGGGTAAAAACTAAAAGGGCCATCGTCTGTGGATGATGGCCCTTACGAAAATCCCTGAATTGTATTGCTATAGCGGCATCATCCGACGCGTCCTAGGGGTGCAAGCACCAGGCCAATAATGGCCATGCTAAGGGCGAGGAGCCGCAGCCGCACCTCAGAGAGAATCTGGTCCGTGTTAAGTGCCACTGCTTGCATGTTCGAACGATACATTGCCAATCTCAATGAGACTCTAGATTAGAAAAATGCGGCTAGTCAACAAGTCTGTCGGCCCGATCGCGCGCTTTTTTTTCTACATCCAATCGGTTTCTTGGATAGAACTTGAGAACTGGCGATTATTCGGTCCCCCAAGTAACTGAACGGAATACGGACGATTCGATTCTTCCCGGAGTGCAATCAGCGGCTCGATCCTGAACGCGATTTATCCCCAACCCGCAGGGGACAGATTGTGTGAATCGACAGCGGAAACGGTGAGAACGAGTGTATATATGCAGGCATTCTATGGGCTTGTATTTTCCTAAAGACTTGCTAGACTTCCGCTCATCCCCAACTTTTATGAATCGCTTGACTGCAAAACAAGTGCAGCGATTGAAGGATGAGTTGTCCGCCCTTATCAAAGAGCAGTCGGACTCCGAATCTTCAGACCCCTCACGCATCTCGAACCAAGAGAGAGCAAAGTGCGTTCAGCACGTCTTACGCATCGGCCAAATACGTAACATCTTAAGAGACAATCCGCCGAGTGCTGCGCTTCCACGTAATCAACCCAGCAACAGTGAAATCGTCGCTAGGAACGACCTGCAGCCCAAAGCGCCAATTGCGGCATAGGCGCATCGTGAGCGATCGGTTTCGGACTGGACACGCAACAGGGTTTACCGATTCGTTCTAGGGTATTCAATCCACCGAGAGTATATTTGGAAACACAGGCCAGGTGGCGTATGTCTACTACGAACCTTCCTCATGAAGCCCGAAGAAGCACTCGTGTTCAACTAAAGCTCGTGATCGAGGCTAAAAGCGTCACTGAACCTCTGACCTGCGAGGGTGAGACCATCGTTGTCAATCTCCATGGCGCGTTGATCTCGACTGCTGTTCCACTGCGCGTGGGGATGAAAATCCAGATTCACGTTCTCATGATGAATACACGCGCTGCGGCTAATGTTGTCTACGTTGATCCTGAGCGGCCCCGGGTCTGTGGAATTGGGTTAGTGATACCAGAGAATATTTGGGGCGTGGAAGTTCCACCGAACAACTGGCATGAGGGTGCTCATGAATCGTAACTCGTTTACTGCAACGGTCGCCAATCGCTGAAGGCGCAAATGCTTCGCGCTGGGAATTTTTCGACAGTGGGACAAATCGGACAACTAGACCGTTATGTTCCACTGAATTTTGACATCCGTCACAAAAGAGCTATTTTCCCTACGTTTGTATTGGCCGAGCGCTGCTACGTCCGTGCCTGAGGGAAGGCCCAGCTTTAGCAAGCGCTCGGTCTCCGCCCGGAGGTGAGTTGTGGTCGCCACTGACGGATTGCGCGTGTCCTCGTTGTATTTTGCACCTTTTCCTTGCCACCACCGATCGCAGTTACGCTTTACCACTCCGCTAAAGTAGTCAACTCCATTGGTCAGACTGCATGCTCAGAACTCCTGCCGGGGGCATTTTGAGTGTAATGGAGATATTTCGCCAATCTACGGAAATAGATACGACAGACCTATTGTGCGGCTAGCCTGCTTTGCGGCAACCTGCTTGACAAACCCCGCAGACGGATTCATAGTTTCACTCTTCCCACCGGGCCTGTTCAAAAACATCAGATAAAGGTTTCTATTATGGCGACCCTTTTGGCTAGAGATTTGTATCTTTGATCTGCAATATCTTTGGGAAACAAGACCACTATTCAAACAACGAGTTACGTATACTTGGTTGACTGGTTCAAGCCCTCACGGGTTCGAGAATTTGGCTTCGTCGTCTTCGGGTGTCATTGCGCACAGAATGTCAACCAGACCCTTCGGAGTGGTTCTGGCTCTCGCCGATACGACCATGGATGGCGATTGGATGCCTCTAGCCAACATCAGTTGGGCCGAGCTTTCTATGTGGGGCAACCCCGAAGCCGCTGGTGGGACGGTGACTGCGGACTTCTCATTCGTTGGCGAACCGTACATACCTGAACTTGCGATTCATGAAGTATAAGTTTTTGAAACAGTTGAATTCCGCGAATATGACGCGAACGACCAGACCTTCCTGTCGTAAGACCCAGCAAAAGCAGACCAAATGAAGTTGATATGGAGCCATGCAAACGTCAGCTACAAGCTCATTATCGAAAAGGAAGAAGTAGACATCGATTTAAGTACCGATAGGACGAGTGCAGTTCGGCACAGTCTCGCGCTCACGCACGACCGTATAAAACACAAGCCAAGGCCGTGAAGATGCATCCTTAGTCTTGAGTCTTGTCATCTTCGGCCATCGCGTTCCTCGTTAGATAAATTGAATACGCACGTGCCTCTCTCCGGGTCGAAAATTCTTCGAGAGAGACTTTAGTGCCACTTGACGACCGATCATCAGGTCTTCGGCCTCGCAGACGACGCCCATGCCTCCGCCGCCCAGCTTGCGGAAGAAAAACCCATGATAGGCAGTACGGCGGGGGGAACAAGTCAACTGGCGCTATCAGGCGATTTCACGCTTTTGAGCCGCAAAGTGGGATTTTGAGTGAAATGGGGATTTTGCAACAGCTATCGTCCGTTTGCCGTGAATTCGAGTGGTGTGGGTTGCGGCCTACCACCATTCACGTAGGTCTTGCAGTCGCGGTCGATCAATGGAACAAGGCACGAAATCGGCAGGCATGTAAGTGTGAACTTTGCCGCACTTGTCGCACTGGTGGAAAAACCTCGCCGGCAAATCGGCGTCAAGCAGGAACTTATTTGTTCCTTGGCCTTCGCCAATGAATTTCGCGAAGTGGCGGTTAAAGCATCTCGGTGATGTGCAAACGACCGTCCAATACCAGTACTTCACTGCACCGCGAACTATACTCGGGTAGGTATTCGGAGTCCTAGGCGGCAGCTCCACGGCTGTCTCAGAACTAAGAATCGGATGATGAGTGTAATTGATTCCATGACAATGTCGGCGATTTTGCGACAGTTGAGTGATACCCTCAAGCCCAATGACATTTCTTTTCAAGGTTAACTGAAGGGGCCCATTCGCGTCGCGGGCTGTAAAACTAGTCAGACTGTCCTAACCATCGTCCGTCTGGACGATCATTCTGCATGTCCCACGATTCACATATGTTTTTAGTTCCTTCGTAACCTACCGAATATTGTTCTCGTGGAGAAAAATGCAAGCACTGCAGTATTTGTGACGCGGTCATAGGTTATACGCCGCGTGAAGCAAAGCTCTACAAATCCCCCGCCGTGCTTAACAAGCACGTGCAAAAAGAGAGCGAACATGAGGTGTCTTGGTTCCCCCCTGAGACCGGCCTGCTGGATTCCCATCCTTGTTTCACTGTTACTTATGTCGGCTGCAGCTACTGCACAGATGTCAATCTCCGTGTCGAACGTCGCGTTTGGTAGTGTGCAAGTTGGAAGCAGCATAATCATGCCCCTTGCTGTGACGAATACAGGCAAGCAAGCTGTGACGATTTCTCAAGCCACGGTTTCCGGGACTGGGTTCAGCCTCGTTGGTCCCAATCTCCCCGTTAGCCTAGCTCCACAGCAACGCGTCAATTTGTCAGTCTCTTTCGGCCCGCAGACAGCGGGAACCGCCATCGGCAACCTGACCATTTCCTATGGGGCTTCCTGGGGCGGCAAGAACACTCTGCACTCGAGCAGCGCCACCGTTGCCCTGTCTGGGGCCGGCTACGCGGCCGCTTTTTTGACCGCACCTTCCAGCATGAATCTAGGGACCGTCACGGTCGGCAGCAGCCAAACGCAACCACTCACTATCTCGAACGCGGGAGGATCAAGTCTGACGATTTCCGGCGCAGCCGTGAGGGGCACCGGTTTCACTGTGAGCGGCTTAACGTTTCCCTACACTCTACCTGCTGGGGGCAGCGCGAGCCTGTCGGTGACTTTCACACCGTCCACCACCGGGACAGACAATGCCGCGCTATCCCTTAACTCCAATGCCTCGGATCCATATGTCGGTGTGTCTCTGACGGGTAGCGGAACCACATCAAGTGGCACGTTGGGCGTCACGCCGGGTTCCATGAGCTTCGGCAGCGTAACGATCGGAACCACGCAGATTCAGTCCGGTAGCTTGACTGCCAGCGGCGGGAGTGTGACTGTGTCTTCGAGTAGCTCCAGCAACTCAGCGTTCAGTCTCAGCGGATTCACATTGCCCGTGACGCTTGCGGCCGGTCAGATCCTGCCCTTCACCGTCACATTCGCTCCCACCGCAACAGGGACGGCTTCCGCCAATATCTCATTCTTCACTAGTAATTCAACTTCAGTTTCAGAAACCGCGAGCGGCTCAGGTGCTACCATCCAGCACACCGTTGATTTGTCATGGAATGCGAGCACGTCCACGTCAACCTCGGGATACAACGTGTATCGGGGAACCGTCAGTGGAGGGCCGTATGCGAAAATCAATTCTGCACTGGATTTCGCGCTGAGTTACGGCGACAGCACGGTTCAGTCGGGTCAAACATACTATTACGTGACTACAGCCGTTGATTCATCTGGAGTCGAAAGCTCCTATTCCAGCCAAGTGCAGTCTGTGATCCCGTTTCCATGATTCAGGATCCTACAGACTTCACGCGCCCATGGAATAAGATAGTTTTCAGAGGGTCACACACAAACTCCAACTCAACGTCCGAGTTTTCGGCAGGAACATCGAACTTTTTCATCTTGCAACGCTAATCGCGACTTTTTAAATTTAGGCGGCGAGCACTCAATTGGCGAAACCAGATGGGATGAGTTCTACATGCTCTTTTTAGCACAACGGGCTATGAAAACGAGTTAAGCTGCCGGAGCCGTGGACGTATGTGGTCGTCGGCCTTAGGGGCGCCAAGAGCCCGTGGCAAAGCCGTTCCCCCTGTCAATGAGAGCCGTTGCAGCACTCCAATGAGCTTTGGCTATCGACCGTGAAAATCGCTTTTTGTTGATGAGGCACACGGGTTCGAGGTGGTCTGTGTTTGTAAGGTTTCTCGGTGCTGGGCGTCATTGCAGGCAGGATGACAAAACAGGTCCAAAGCGGTCAATGTTACATAAGTGTTTCGCCGAATCGACTTTCGGCTTTCCGGGATGCCCCCGATTGCTAAAACACTCTAGATGCAGACCCGGCCACGAGAGAATAAGAAGCCCTTCGCACATTGGCACTTTCTACAACCGGGTTGAAGCCTTGAAGTGGCTAGACATCAGAGACGATTTCGGACTGTTCTGACTTGTATTGATTTGTGGCAAATCCCGATTGCACGCAAGCTCCGCGTTCACCTCAGTTCTGCTTCGAGTTCGAGCGCTCCGCAAGCCTTCTGGTTACCTCAGGGATACCTTGTGACCGTGGTTTCTTGGAGTGCTACGGATGATCCATGGCGAGTTCCCATAACGATTACTATGCTGCTATCAGGCCTGTTGGTGATTCCTCGTCAGAAAAAGGACAAGCCCCTCAGTGATCTCCTCTCGTTCGAGAACTCGCAACATACTTGATAGGACGTGAACCGACTCCTCCGAGCTGATCACGAAAGACGATCTCCCCGCTTGCAACTAGTCGAAGACACCCCAGTCGTCCTTCGCTGTCTGGATGGGCAACGTGTCTCAGGAAAGTTGCGCTGTGTTTCGCTAACCGGTGGCCTCGTTATGCCGCTCTCACTGCTTCCACCGGGCTCATTGGTCAATTTGATATTTGTCTCGCCCACCGGACCCATAGTGGGCACGGCGACAATGCTGCATCCGGTCTCCTGGAAAGAACAGCCGTTCCGCTTTGTTGCAGTTCTCGACTCACACCAAGACCGACTACGCGCGATGATCCGCTCTGAGAGACGAACGATACCCTTAGACACTGGCGATGTAATTACGCCTCGACCAAGTCTCCCGTTCTAGAAATAGGTCCTGAATATGTAACGTGTGGGTCGCCTCATTGTCGTAACTTCGCCATTTGACTCATCAATCCGAGTCAAAATAAGTTTTTCCTGTGCTCACTCGTACATCGCTGCAGCCCGAATCATGCGGCTCGTGCCTTCGCAGAGGACAGGCACGCCGCAACCTCACGGAGAACCTGCTCGTAGTCAGCGGATGTCGTCCGCTCTACATGAATACGAGCGCCCTTTACGCCTGCTTCTTGCGCCAACCTTTTGAACTCATTCTGAAGAAAGACTTCCAATTGCTGCCGGGTCAAGACGGCAATGGGAACCGTCGAGGACTTGCCGGTCTCGGTCTCAATCCTCACGCAATATGGGGATTCGAACTCTTGTGTTTCCGGAGTCATGCGACACCCCTTTTCTGGAGTGACGAAAGTGGCTGGCAAGATTCTAAGCATTCTAGCGCGTCCCGCCGTTCCCCTACGCGATGAAGAAAATAATTGAGGCACGTTCGGCACAGTTGGCGATAAATCGCTATTGCGCTTACAACCCCTCGGGAAGCGTTTTCGCCTGTTAAACAACAGTTGCGTGAAGTGGAGCGGTGCCCTCTCAAGGGGCGGTTGAAAAAAGCATCTCGGGATTTGCATTTCACCCTCCCGAGACCCTTTGTCGACCGAAAGGCAGGATGCTGATTTATTGCTGTTTTTGCTTCTCTGCCGCTTGTTCCACCACGCCTTTGGGCTTGATCGACCGAGCCACAATCGGCTTTGGGCTCCAGAAGTCCGAGGCCGCAGCCCGGATCTCCTCCGGAGGATTGCTCAGCTCGGCAGAGAAACGGTAGATGGCCGATTCTGAGCCTTCAATCGTGTCAGCGCTGATCTGAAGGAACTTTCTGTAACCTTCCTCGCCCAAGATTTCCCGTATGCTCGGATTCTTATCGAAACCGCCCAAGGACGAACGCAGGGCGGAAATATAGAAGGTGGTACCTACACCGCCCTCGACCACCTGCGACACGAGTACCGGCTGGGTGTTGGGATTCTGTTCCCCTGCTGTCTTGGCATCCTGGAGAAGCGCTTCAAAGTCAGCCACGCGCCCGGGACGAATGTGCACTGCAGTTGTTCGCAATAAGCGCGACTCGCCAACAAATTTCGCATAGGATGCAGGATCCGGGGCTTTGCGCGACAGGTCCCAACGCCGTTTGCGAAATTCGTTACGCGATCCACGCAGGCAACCCTCCCAATCATTAAACAGTTTGGTAGCTCCGTCCTGGCCGTAGGCTTTGTTCAGCGCGGTCATGAAGGCTTCGCTTCCCTTGTCGATCCCGGAGTAGTCCTGACGAGTGCTCACGAACATGATCGTGTCGCCTTCGCCGTACATGGATTCCATTGCAATCCAAGTATCACCACCAAAGCGGTGATTCGCGTCGACCATTTTCTTTGTGATCGCGCGCGCATCTGCCATCTTTTCCGGTTTTATCTTGCCAATGTAGACGTCGAGATAGTCTCCCTGTGCAAGGACGAACGAAGGCACAAAGAGACACACAATCAGCGTGATAGCCCAGAGTGCTCTGCGCAACATAAAACGCCTCCTTGACTCTTGATTTTTGGGATACTTTGTGTGGTGGGTCGGACTCTACACCCCCGCTAGAAGGCAGTCAAGTGGACCCGGCAGCGGGCGATTTGAAGAACAGCCAGCTCCTGGAACATCACGCACGAGACTGCGTAGCTGAGGATCATCAGGACTACAAACCGGACGCCTACGGATGCGACACACCTGGGCTTACTTCCTGAGCGCAGGTATTGTAAGACGTCTTGCGCGGATCAGTTGGCGCAACATCGCCGTTATACTCAAAATCCAGCTAGCGGGGGTTTTGAGTTAGCGTGGGCCTGAGGCGCACCCATTAAAGATGAGAGTCGCGTTTTCCGCCGACGATTGATTTCAGATGGGTTTAAGAAGTGACTTTCGACGGAGTGAACCCACGAGGTTTCGCCAATTTCTCTTGGATGACGCTCAGTGCTTTACGGCACGATCCAGTCGACGACATAGACGTCCTGGGTTCCGGTGTCTCGTAGAAGGAGAGGCGAGTCGCCTGGCGTAAGAGCGAGTGCAGCTCCGTACCTGCCAGTCGTCACAATGCCTTTCAGATCCGCGACCTGTTCGCGCTTTTTGTCGTTGATGCGGATTCTTGCCACCACGTCTTTGTCCTTCGAATCAAGCACGTAGACGTATTGTCCGTCGTGGGACCAGTTGAGCCAGCCGAGTGATCCAGTCGCGAGCTCCGTCCACTTCTGGGTTTGAGTATCGAAGAGCAGAAGCGTTCGTGAATCGGAAGAGAAGGCTGAGATGTGGCGCCCGTCAGGTGACCAGCGCGGCGAAAAGAATCCCTGCGAGCCGGGCAGATCGGAAACTTTTTGGGTGGCGAGATCAAAAACGTGAATCGCTGACACCGGATCGTTCGATTCCCCTGCGAACACGATCTTTGTGCCGTCCGGTGACCAAGTGGGATCGAGTTGCTGGCTAGAATCGTTAGGCATCAGCTCGTGCGGGCTCTCACCGTCAAGCGAAGTCTCGTAAATTCGTGCTGGTTTGTTGGCGCTAACCGAAAACTCAAAGAACACGATCTTCTTGCCATCAGGTGACCAGCGAGGAAGCAAAGGATACATGGGCGGGTCCGTTAATTGCAGTCGCTCGCTACCGTCGACCTTGCTGCGCCATAGCGTGCCATCGCGATAAGACACGTACGTAATCCACTGACCATCCTTCGAAAAGTCAATGTACTCGCCGGAAATGCCGCCAAGAAAGGGCACAAACCTCGACGACTTCGAGTCGTAGCGTATAAGTTCCCCGCGATAAGTATGGCCGATCATGAAGAGCTTCTTGCCGTCCTTGCTCGGAAGCGGCGACGAGAGGGCCATCGGACTGGAAGTCAGGAGAATGGGCTGCGGTTCCGACGGAAACAGACCGGCCGCTTTGGGAAGCGCCCAAATTTGATTGTTAGATTGAAAGATGAAATACATCCCGTCCGCCGTCCATTTGCCGCAGCATTCATTCGGAGGATTGTGCCATCCTTCGAGCAGACGATGCAGGCCGGTGCCATCAGCGGCGACGTCCCACAGTTGTTGTTGGCCGATTGTTCCTGCGGTTTCAGAGGAGCCAAATCGCAGGTGGGTGCTGTCGGGCGACCAACTGACGTTAAGAATGTCTCCCTTAACGCTGAACAGCTTGCGCGACCCGCTGCCGTCGGCTTTGGCTACAAACAAGTCACCGAGATTGGTGTA
>Ga0126379_10001691_pt1 | contig 13635 bp, 17 predicted proteins | sample PanSoiMetPlot_24_FD_92640 | JGI IMG/M metagenome (GOLD analysis project Ga0126379, IMG submission 92640) | Tropical forest soil microbial communities from Panama - MetaG Plot_24 | ecosystem: Environmental > Terrestrial > Soil > Tropical forest > Bulk soil | place: Panama | collected 2016-02-17 | reverse complement strand
TGAAGTCACCCGCGCCCATGTCATGCGTCGACATTCCATCGAAGGCGTCAACGTGGTCGTCGATGCCATCGCAGACCATCGCCGTGTCGCGGTCGCCGGCCAGCAGACCCGTGCCGCCGAGCAGCGGATCACCGTGATAGACGCCGGGGTGATCGTTGCCGCTCGCATCGAACGCCGTCGGCGCGCCCGCGACTTCGCCGAGGCGCCAATACCCCGTGGGGCCGTCTTCCTCGACCACCGCGGGGTACGAGGTGAAGTCGAGATGGAGCGAATGCGCGATGCAATTGAAATTGTCGACGACGCCATTAAGCTGGTCGGTCGCGCGAATCCGCATCGCCACGAGCGCGAGCCCCGGCAGATTGATTGGCGCTTCCGAGCCATACGTGCGCAGCGCCGCCCAGATCGAGGCGTTTTTGAGCAGGGGATCGGTCGAGTCCGCGGTCGTGCGCGTCACCCGCACGTCGTAGCCGACATCGCCGCTATCGGCGACCGTCCAGCGCAGCCCGTTGCGGGTGAAGGATTGCCGCGCGTCCGTCGTCACGACCGGCGACCCGGGCGCCGCGGTCCATAGCGTCGCGCCGACGAGGCGATACTCGACGGTGATGCTGACGCTGGTGGTGAGCTTGTCGGCGCCGCTGGCCCCGCCGAATTGCACGAGGCCCTCGGGAAAGGCGAAGTCAACCGAGAGTTCGACCGCACCGCGCGAGCTTGTGCGGATCTGCGCCACGCCGGCCAGGAGCACGACGGTGAGCGGCGCCTCGTTGATGTCGGTCGTGTAGAGCGTGAGCGGCGCTTCGCCCTCGGCGCCCGTGCGCACTTCGGTCTCGACGGCTTGGAAGTTGGCGAGCGCGGTCTCGCCGAGTTTCAGGTCTGTGATCTCCGTCGGGCCCATGCCGACGCAGAACAACAAGCGCAGGTATTGATCGGCGCCGACCATCTCGGTATAGGGCGCCGCGGCATAGGGCGGAAAGATTTTATGGCGGCCATACACTCGCGGCACGACGGCGTAGGGCCGGGCGGCGTTGGTCTGGCCCGAGATCGAGAGCGTCGGGCTTTCGGGTTCCTGATTGGAGAGCACGCCGGCCAGCGGTTTCAGTTTCGGCGTCGTCGGCGGCGGGATCAGCAAGTTGATCAGGCCCGAGATCACCATCGACGCGCCCGTCAGAATCAGCGGAATGCCCCACGCCGAGAGGGCGCCAAAGGTGACCGTGCCGCCAATCGCCAGCACCGCCCCGACGACGATCAACAGAATGCCCGCGATGATCCCGCCGATATTTTTGCCCTGACGACCCCCGCCGCCGCCGCCCCGGGGCACGACGCGCACGAGCACATGGGCGCCCGGCTTGGGGCGCACCAGGTGGTAATAGTCCGGATAGACGAAATCGCCGTTGAGATAGACGCGCACGGGCGTGCCCGGCGGAATCTCGGCATGCTGGAGTAGCTCGGCGATGGTCAGCCCGAACGGGCGCGCGAGTTCGCGACGCTCCGTCGCAAAGGGCCGGTCAAGGATCTGGAGCGGCGGCGGGTCGAGGATCTCGATCACGCGGCCAACCTCGGATGGCGATAGACGGCATGGCGCCGACGCGCCCACCGGAGGGCATCGAGGCGCTCGACGGTCGCCGTGCCGTGGGCGGCCTCGACGTGCAGAAACTCGGTCGGGCTCACCATCACGCCGACGTGCCACGGCTGCCCGAGTAGGCGAAAGACGACGGCATCGCCCACGCGCGGCACGCCGGCCACGGGCCGCCAGGCATCAGCCGGAATCCGATTCGAGAGCAGCGCGGCGACTTCGTCCTGCTCGTGCGCGGAGACATACGCGCCCTCATAGGCGGGCAGATCAATCGCAAACTCGTCGCGATAGACGGCCACGAGCAGGCCATAGCAGTCGAGGCCCTCGCGCGTCCGCCCGCCATCCTTGAAGGGCAGGCCGACGTATTTCGCGGCCCACGCCATCACGGAAACAGCCCCGGAAATAGAGCGGGCGTAAACGAGAATTGCATGGCCGGCTCGTTGAGCATGTCTTCCGGCGTGAGCGTCCCGGTGATGACGAGCGCATCGTACTCGACGCCGCGCAGGGTGAAATTGATGGGCCCGGCCTCGATGACGTCGGGCGCGCTCGCCAAGACGACTTCCAGCAGGACCGTCGGGGCCGTCGTGAGGGCCCGAATGCCTTCCATGATCCTCCGGTCGACGTTGTCGATCCGGATCTGCACCGTCGGCAGGGCATCCTCGCGCTCGTCGGGCAAGGCGATTTCAAACGGCCAGCCGAGGAATTCGATGCCGCGGCTCGTGATGTTTTCGGTGTTATTGACGAAGTAGAGCGGCGCGGCGAGATCCTCGTGCGTGATCGTGATCAGCGAGAGAAAGATCTCGCCGGTCTCTTGCGCGGTGAGCGCACGGATCGCGGTCGTCGAGAGCGGGCGCGGGCTCACGGCATGATCCGCAACTGCATTTCCGCCACGACGAGATTGACGCCGTCGGGGTGGTTTTGCCGGTAGCGCAACCCGTTCGGCTGCGGCATGAAGCGAAACGTGGCCGGCGCCGTGGTGATCGGATGAATCCAATCAAAGGGCAGGGCGCCGCCCTCCAGGGTGTTCATAAAGAAGTCGTCGAGGATGGCGCGCTGGTCGCGGGTGAGCGCCACCGAGCCGCCGACCAGGCGAAAGCCGGCGGTAAACCGACGCCGGGCCTTCGGCGGGCCGGCGTCCATCGTCGACTCGATGACGACGTCGGGCGGCTGCTCCGTGGCGCCCGGTTCCTGAAGGAACCGCTGCGGTAAGCTCGCCGGCCAGACCGCAGCCATCAGCGATTCGTCGGGACGCGCCGCAGCGCATAGGGCGCCATGACGCCTTCCATTTCGCCGCTGCCGACCATGCGCCGCATTTCGCGAATGACGATGTCGTGAATCTCCGAGCCGGTCATGGTGGTGCGGCGCTGCTGCGTGACCTCGACGTTAGAGGCTTGGTTGTAAATGTTGACCTGCACCGACGTGCCCCCGCCGCCGCTGCCCAAGCGATTCATCGGCACGACCGCCTCGGGGCCCGCTTCGCCGAGTAGCGTCAAGGTCGGCTTGGTGAAAATGCCGCCGTGCTGCGCCATCTGGATCGGGCCGCCGCCGACCTCGGGAAAGCTGCCCGCCGGCAGCGGCGAGGCCGGCGCGAAAATGCCGCTGATGGCGCCGACGGCGAGATTGAGGCCCTTTTGGATCAGCCCGGTCTCAAACAACCAATTGAGAAAGCGCTCGACCTGCGCCTGGAGCAGCTTGAGGATGCGGTCGATGCCGCTCTGGAGCAGGGAGGCGGCGATATTCCGGCCCATGTTCGCGAACGCCTGGGAGATGGTCTGCGTGCCCTGCAAAATGCCTTGCACCGTGCCGGCGAGCGCATTCCGCAAGCCATCGAAAAGCGTCTCGCCGATGTCTTTCACGAGCTTGAGGCGCTCGTATTGCTCTTGCAGCCGCGGCGGGATTTTGTCGCCTTCCCGGTTGAGCACGCGGATCGCTTCGGTCACCGCATCGAGATCGGCCCCGACCTTGTCGAAGGCCAGGCCGAAGCTCTCGGCCGCGGCCTTATTCGCATTGAGGGCATTCGGCAGCGTGACGAGGAATGCCTCTTGCGATTTGTCCTCCATCGGCCGATTCAGTTCTTCCTCGGTCTGGCGCATCCGCATTTCGAGATCGCGCTGCCGTTCCTCGGCACCCTTGCGGTTTTCGCGATCCTGCTCGGTCTGTTTGGTCTGCGCCTCCATCTCTTTGGTGATGGCGTTGGCGCGGGCACCCGAGGCGCGCGTGCGCTGATAGATTTCCTCGTTGATCTTTTTCAGGAGTTCGTATTGCCGGGCCATCGCGTCGCTGAGAATGCCTTCGCGTGCCGCCGCCGCGCTGGCCTGCCCGGTGATGTCACCGCGCGCTTTCGCGACGTCTTGCAAAACGTCGTTCTCACGCAGCCGCGCCTCGGTCTCCCGCGCGATCGCCTCGAATTCGCCCTGCATGAGCTTGAGCGTGTCATCGGTTTCGAGGCCGAGCGCCGCTTGCGCCGTCTTGAGTTTGCCGAGCGCCTCGGCGAGTTCGACGGAGGCCGCGGCGAGCTTGCGGAGTTCGTCTTCGCGCCGGGTGTCGATTTGTTGGGCGCGCGTGAGCGGGGGACGTTCGCCGAGCGCTCCCGCCAGCACCCCGCCGCCCGCCGGCAGCGGGCCGCCGAGGGCGCCGAGATCGGTGAAGTTGGGCAGCCCGGCCGTGCCGGGGATCGGCGGCCGGCCCGGGAGTTGCCCGGCCCACTTGGAGATCAGGGCCCCGATCACTGACTGGCCCTGCTGCATGCGAATCAAAATGTCGTTGTTGAATTGCTCCAGTTCGGTCAGCGCATTTTTCGCGGCGGCGATGGTGGCAAAGAAATAGTCCGAGGCCGCTTTGCCGAGTTTCTCGTAATGCTGACGGCCCTCGGTGGCCATCCGTTCGAGCGTCTCTTTGTGCTTGACCGCCTCGCTGGACGTGTCCGCGATGTTGTTTTTCGTCTTCTCGACGACGGCGGCATAGTAGGCTTGCGCGCGCCCGGCCTCGTTGAGCAGATCGGGCTGCGTGCCGAGCGTGCGCGCGTAATCGCGCAGCGCGCGGTCGCCATCGATGACGATGCCCATCTGCTTCAGCATCCGTTCGCTGCCGTTGGCGACGGCGACGGTGATCTGCTCAAAGGTTTGGGTGACCGTCTGCCCGGTCTCGATGGACTGCGCGCGGGCGATTTCCATCAACCGCCCGAGTTGCTCGCCGCTCAGACTTTCGCGCAGGCCGCGCGTCGCGGCCTGGAGCGTCTCGGTCATGTCGGCCGTCCCGCCCGAGGCATTCTGGAGGGCGGTGCGGAGCGCCGTCGCGGACACGCCGACCTGGTCGGCGACTTTCTTAAAGGCGTATTCGGCCTTTTCCGCGGCCTGCGCCATCTCAAAGCCGGCGGTGACGGCTTCCTTGGCGAAGTTGGCGAGTTGGCCGGCGATGTTCGCGAGACTGACGCCCGAGAACGTCTCGAAAATGCGCCGCATGACCTGGCCAGCGCTCGATACGTTATCCAGGTGCCGCTTGACGTCCTGCATGTCGGAGCGGAACTTGGCCGTATCCGCGGCCATCTGCACGACGAGTTGGCCGATCACATCAGCCATTGCCGTCTCCGTCGGTGGGGTAGCGCACGAGGCCGCGGGCCGCGAAGGCCGCGCGGAAGCGCGATTCCTCCTCGGCGCGCGTCAGCTTGGGCCGCTCGCGATAGAGATCGAAGTCGTCGAGGGTGTAAGCGTCCTGATGCGGCCCGCGATTGATGTTGCCGAGGATCGTCGCGATCAGCGCCGCGTGGCGGTCGGCGCGCTCGTCGGCGATGGGCGCCCACATATCGAGGCCCTGCCACGCCGTGAATTCCTCGGCCGACATGCGGGCCACGAGATCCTCAACGGTCAGCCCGAGGTGACGGGCGAGACGAAAGGCGAAGCGCCATTGCGGGCTTCGCCGGACGCTTCCCCCACGCGGGCGACCTCCGCGGCGGTCATGACGTTGAGGCGCATCGCCGCCAGGCACAGGCGCTCGATGGCCGTCGCCGGCTGCTGCATAAGCGCCAATTCATCCTCGGGATGAAACACGCGGACCCCGGTCGCATCACACGCCGCGGCGATGGCGTAGCGCACGAGCCACCGGTTATAGCCCTCGGGATCTTTCTTCCGGTCGACATCTTCCAGCGGGCCGTTGTGTAGTTCGAACGCGAGCCGCTCGGCGAGCGTGAGGCTGCGCACGCCGATAGTGAGATCGTCGCCCCACTCGGGCACGGGGACCGGCGTCACCTTGGGCGGCGTGCCGAGAATGCGCTCCCGTAAATCCATCTAGCTCTCCACCACCGGGCCGGTCAGCCGCAGATTCAACGTCGCGCGCACGACGTTGTCGCCCGCGATATTGCCCGGCATGCCGGCGACGTAGGCGCTGAAGTCCCACTTTTTGCCGTTGACGAAGGTCAAGCGGTAGTTGCGCTCGGGCGAGGCGGCGTTGAGGAAATCGTTGCGGATCAGCGTGTGAATCGCGTTGCCCGGGATGTAGTGCATCTCGCACGACATGCGCCCGAAGTCCGCCAATCCGCCTTTGAATTGCTTGGCCGCCGAGCCGAGATCGGTCACATCAATTTCGGCCTTGGTTGCGTCGGGCCCCGTGATGCTGACGATATCGGTGATGGTGGCGAAGACTTCGGGGGAGCCACCGTCCCCGCGCGCGAGGATGGTGCCCTGAGTGAGAACGGCGTTTTGACTCATGGTTGTCGGCTCCCTTTCGTCTTTACGAACTCGTGCCGACCAGCACGATCTTGTAAACCTGATTCGCGCCCGCGATCCGCAGCAGGTCGGCCGTGCCCGCGGCGACGGCCCACCCTCCGCTCGGGGCCCGGGCGGTGAACACCCCGCCGGCCGGCAGCACGACCGTATGGGTGGCGGCGCCGAAGGGCCCCACGAACGCATTCGACGGCGCGCCGCCGATGGTCACGTTGCCGCTATTGCTCGCGAGCGCCTCGATGATGATCGCCTTGATCTTCGCGAAGGTGATCGTGGCGCCAAGCGTCGTCAGCGTGCCCGCCGCGAGATCGAGATCCTCATTGCCGCCGCCGGGAATCGTCCGTTGCGCGCTGTAGCTCAGATCCGCTTGATTCGCCGCGACGCCGCTGACGATGTCCCAATTGTTGATGTAGTTGACGGGCGCCGTGCTCGGGCCGAGATCCTGCGCCCCTTGCGCGGTCTGCGTCAGTTGCGCGTGCGCGCCGACCTGTCCAGTGAGTGACATGGCTTCGCCCTCCGCGTTACGCCGCCGCGCGCCCCGCGGTCGGATTCAGTTTCCGCACGACGTCGCTGAGTTTCCGCTGCGCCTCCGCGACGAAGGCGGCGATGGCGATCTGCCCGTCACCCTCCAGCGTCGGCGCCATGAACGGTTGGGGCGACTGATACCGCGTGCCCTTTTCCTGGAAGCGCCCCCAGAACGCACGCACCATCGGGCCCACGTTGGCGACGGCGCGCGTTTTGCTGACGCTGACGCGCATACCGATGGATTGCCAGAGCGGGACGGGGTAGGGCTTGCCGCGCCGGATCACCCGGTGCTCGGGATCTTTCGGCGCGCGCCGGCCCATGCCATCGACGAAGACCTGGCCGCCCGAGCGGAGCCCCGCGCGCACGACTTTGTCTTGGAACTCGTCGGGCAGCTTGCTGATCGCCTCGTCGAGTTCCTTTAAGCCCTTGAATTCCACCGCGACCTCGATCATGGCGTCGGCCAGGGGTGCAGCGTTTGCCGCGCGCTGCTGCCAAGATCCGGCACCAGGATGTGAATGCCCTTCGCGGTAATGCGCGTCAGCCCGAGCGTGGCCGGCGCCACGGGCTGCTCGGCGATGTCTTCGATCTCCAGCGTGCGATTGCGATACAGCACGCGCATCGCCCATTGACTGTCGCGAAAGCCGTAGAGATCCCGGCGCGAGCGGATGTGAAAGTAATACCGCTCGTCGCCGATGGCCTCGACCTGCGCCCACACGACCGGATCGGTCGGGATGTCGGCCCACGTCTCGGTGGTGCCGTCGTGGGCCTGGAGGGTGATTTGCTCGCGCAAGTCGCCGGCTTCCATCAGAGCGCCCAGACGCTTTTGTAGCCGGCCATCGTCCAAAAAAACGTGTTCGGCAGCGTGGCCACCGTGCTCCGGTTGTCGTAGCGATACGCCACCCCGCGCATGATCCAGTTTTTAATCGGCTCGGGCACCGAGGGCGGCAGCCCATAGCCCGCGACAAAGCGCACGGTGACGGTATTCGCCGCGATCCGCGCCGGGGGCCACAGCGTGTTGTAGGCCGGCACGACTTGCCCGGGCTCGCTCGCCACGTCGACCTGATACGCCGCCGGGTCGAGGGTTTGCTGCGCGCCCGAGGTGTCCAGGTACTTGATGCTCGTGATGCTTTGCAGCGGCGGCAACGGCACCACGATCGCCATCTTGCGATTGAGCGCGGTGTAATACGCCGAGGCCGACTCCAGCCCCGGATACGGAAACGTATCGAGCAGCAGATCCCACGTCTGCGTCACCAGCGCGCGCCCAAACCACGCCGCCGGCCCGTCGAATTCCTCGCGGACTTCGCGGATCAATTGCCGGATGAGCCGGTCTTCGGTATGCGCCGTGACGCGGAGAAACTCGCGCATCTCGACGATGTCGACGGGTTCCTGCGCGGGCGCCGTTACGCGCAAGAGTCCCGCCATCAGCCCCGCTTCTGCACGCGCGGCATGACGGCACGCTCGCCGGATGCGAGCGTGCCGGTCTCGGGTTCCTCGTCGTCGCTGACCGGATCGGCGAGCGCCTGCGCAAGCCACCGCACCGCCTGGTCATCCGGCACGTCGCAGACCTCGCCGCCGGCATAGGTGCGCCGCTGGTCGCTCACGTCAAATCGCACGCGGACCTTCATGCCTTCGCTGCGGGCCTCGGCGGGCTCGCCGATGGGTGCGACGCGGAGCCCGAGGCATGAGGCTCGGCCGGCGGCGTCTGAAAGACCACGTAGCCCGGCTCGTTGACCGTCGGCTCGGCGGGCTCCGGCGTCGGCGCATTGCCGACGTTGTGCGTCTCGCCCGTGCTCGACTTCGGGATGGACTGATAGCGGTTCAGTTGCTGTTTCTGTTTCAAGACTTCTTTCTCGGCGTTCGCGACGTCGCTGTATTGCTTCGCGACCTTCTCATCGGCCATGGAATTCTCCTGTTGCCCGGTCGTTGGCTTACGTCGTGTAGGCCAGGTATTTGACGGGGTTCGTGCCGGCGTTCAGCAGGTTGCCGTCGGCGCGGGAGAACGCGAGGAAGGCGACCTGATGATAATCGGCATACCGCTCGTCGAGCCGCAGCAGCGTCACGCCGAGCACGTCGCGGATGATGTATTTCTGAAGCGCGCCGAACAAAATGGCGCGGGTGCCGGTCGTGGTCGCCGTTGACATGTCGTTGTTGATGATGACCGGATACCCGAGCAGCGTGCCGGGCGCGCCCGGGCCGCCGCCGGCCGTGAAGGAATTAATGCCCGACTCGGCATAGGGCTGCCAGATCGGCCGCCCGGTCGTGTCCAGCAGCGACTTCAGCCGGGCCACGACGACGTCGTTCATCATCCACGCCGCGCCCTGCCGCCGATAGGCGATGTCGACGCTGTGCTCTAGCGTGACGAGGTGCGCGTAAGTGAAGCCGCCGGCCACGGTGCCCGTGGGCGCCGCGCCCTGCGTCGCCTGGACGACGATCCCGAACGGCAGGGTCGTCCCGGCGCCGGTCGTGAAATGCGTGTTTTGAATCCGGCCGATGCGCTCGCCGAGCATCTCGCCGAGCATCTGCGGCAGGTTCACCGCGGAGTCCTGCATAAGCTCGACGGGGACCAGGACTTGCTTCGAAGAATATTTCCACGCCTTCATCACCAACTGGCCAAAGGCGACGTCCTGATTGCTGACCTGCGTATTGATATCGAGGATCGCGCCCACGTTGCTGGTGTCGTTGGCGGTCGGGATCGGCAGATCGGCGCCGGTATCCGTGCGGATGATCGTCGCGGCCTGCCGCATGCCGCCGAACCACAGCAGCGCCTTTTCGAGCGCCAGCATCATCTCGTCGGGGATCGTGTAGCCGCCGCCCGTGGTCGTCACGGTCTGGGCGCGCTGCTCGATCTCCCACTCGCGAAACTCGGCCATGCTCCGCGGCGGGCGCCGGGAGAGATTCAGCGTCAGCATGCGGTTGTTGAGATTCATGCCGATCCGCTCGGCCGCCTCGCGATGCTCGGGCAGCAGCGGCTTGTCGGACCCCGCGATGAACCATCCGCGCAGGGCCATCTCGAAATCGGCCCGGCCGCGGCTCAGCCGTCCGCGGACAGTCGGCCGCTCGCCGCCGTTCTCGGGCGCCGGGCTCGGCGCGGTCTTCCGTTCCTCGACTTCGGCGAGCCGCTTTTCGATGGCGTCCTGGCGGACGCGCATCTCGATATTTTTCGACAGTTGCTCGATGGCCTGGTCGCGCGACTTCCACTCGGATTCTTCTTCGTCGGTCAGGACATCGCGGCCATCTTTCGCGGCTTTGGCCAGCAGGGCGCCGTTTTCGTCGTGAAGGCGCTGACGCTTTTCGATGAGTTCCTTGATCATGGTCGGGGTGTCCCCTCATCGCCGAGGGTTCCCGAACATGCCGACGGGCGCAGCCCACGGCGAATCGAAAGTTTTAGTTTCGACTCACCCGTGAGCCGCGCCCGTCACGCGAGCATCAGCACACTATGTCAGCGACGAGCCCGACCCGATCTCAGGGCCGACCCGTCACCGGAAACGCGATCATCGTGCGCGGGGCCATTTTAAATTGCAAGCCCCCGAAAATTTCCGCGCCAGCGAGGCGCTAGCCGCCCGAAATCGAGACTTAGGGCACCGTGACGTTGACGGACACCGGCACCGGCAACGTCTTCACCGAAAACGGCGACGAGGCGACCGAGGGGCCGATCACCGAGCCGTCGGCCGACGTCAGCGTCACCGTCGCCACGTAGCCGTCGCCGTCCGGGACGTCGAGGCCGGCCGAGCGCACCCCCAGATCCGCGATGACCAGCCCGGCGGCATCCGCCTGGCCCGGGATCGCCGCGGCCACTTTCCAGGAGTCGAGGGGCGGGATCGTCGGCGGCACGGTGCGATTCACGGCTTGCCAAGACACGAGTACGGTCGCCATCGGTGGATTCCTCCGCTCCGGTGTCAGCGTGATCACCGGCCTTTGGGGCAGCGGTTTCAGGTGCGGGGTGCTCACCAGCGGGCCGCGCGCGCCGCGGCGCGCTGCTGAAGCGCGAGGATCTTCGGGCCGGTGCCCTGGAGCTTGCGCAAGCTCCGGAGCGCCACCTCGACGTCGGTCTGCGCATAGGCCGGCATCGAGACGACCGACACCTCAAAGACCCGCATATCGGTCACGTAACGCACGATGCGGCCATCCTCGCGCTTCCAGTCTTCGCCCTCGGGCATGGTACGAAACGCAAATGACATTCCCGTGATGTCGCCGCGACCGATCGATTGCAGCAGGTTCGGCGGCTCGGTCGGGCTCGGCGGATCGATCTCGACGTTGACGCCGCGGTGGTCGGGAATGACTTTCAGCGTGCCGGCCGACTGCCGCCCTAAGACCTTGCCCGGGTCATGGTCGAAGAACGCCCGCAGATCAATGCCCTCGTCGAGCGTGCGCTTGAAGGCTTCGGGCCGGATGATCTCGACGAAGCCGCCGAGATCCTGCGACCGCGCGTTGAACACAATAGCCGTGCCCGCGATGATCGGGTGCGACGGCGTGCCGCGCACTTCGGCCCGGCGCTCCCATCCGAACGGTCGCCGCTCAAGCGTTTCCATGTGACACCTCGTCGGTCATGAGGGCCTGCGCGAGCGCCGCCGGCCGGTCGGTTTCCCATCGGTCGACCACGTCGGTCACGACCTGCCGCAAGGTCTCGGGCGGCGTCGTGGCGAGCAGCAGCGTCAACCGCGTCGACGATATCCCCGTGTATTCCGCGATCCGCGAGCGGATCTCGGTCTCGGGATCGTCGGGCCGCCCCAACAGTTGCCGGTAGAGGCGCAGCGGATGCCGTAATTGCGTGAGCGCATACTCCGCTTGCTGCGGATAAAAGCCGTTGATCCAGCCCGCGAGCTTCTCCGGCGAGGCCGCGGCGCGCTTGGCCCGGTCCACTTCGCGCCGCACGAAATCGCGGGCCTTATCCTCGATGAGCATCTGCACGCCGGGCAGCATCGCCGAGATCCGGTCGCGCTGCTCGTGCAGCGTCGCCTCGATGAGTTCGAATTTCTCCAGGATCGGCGCCAGATCGACCGGCGGCGGGGGCGCGGGCGGCGCCGAGATCTCCGTCGGGAGCTTCGCGACGAGTTCGCGCTGCTCGCGTAGGGCGCCCTCGACCGTCTCGACTTTTTCGAGTAGCGGCGTCAGGTCGACGGGCGGCGCCGGTTCGGGCGCGGGCGGCGGCGCCGGGATTTCCTTCGGCAGCTTGTCGACGCGCGCGCTCAGCCCGTCGAAATCGAGATGCTGCTGCCGCATCGCCGAACTCGTCGCCTGGCCGAGCGCGATGAGTTCCTTGAGATCCTCGGCGAACTCGTCGCGCCCGGCGGGCTTGCCGTTCGGCGACGTCGGGGCCGGCGCGGGCGCGGCGGGCGCGGGCGCCGGCTTGGGCGGCCCCTTCGCGAGAATGTCGGCCGGCGATTGGTTCGACGGATTAAAGAGCACGTCGCCCTCGGGCCCGAAGGATTCCCAGTTTTCGAATTTCGCCACCATGTTCGCCGTCAAGAGCCCCGCGTTCTTTAGTTGCACGTAGGCCGTCGTGCGGCTGCTGAAGTCGCCCCGCTCCAGGCCATCCACGAGGAACTCGACGAATTGGTAGTTGAACTCCAGCGGCGAGATGAGCTTGCGCGCAATCTCTTTTTCGAAGCGCACCAGCCAGCGGCGCAAACAGAATTTCACAAAGCCGATGGCCTGCTGCTCGATGCCGGTGCCCCAACTCGTCGAGCGCTCGACGTCGCCGATCATGTGCGGCGGCACGCCGAACCATCGCGCGATCTCGTTGACCTGAAACTTCCGCGTTTCGAGAAACTGCGCGTCGTTGGGCGGCACGCCGAGCTTCTCGTAGGTCATGCCTTCCTGAAGAATGATGAAGTTGTGCGCCCGGTCGGGCCCCTGCGCGCGTTTCTCCAGCGAGGCCCGCAGCGTTTCCTCGGCTTTCTCGTTGAGGCGCCCGGGATGCGTGAGGATGCCGCCGAAGGATGAACCCTGCCCGAAGAACGTGCCGCCGAAGCGCTCGGCCGCCAGCAAGAGCCCGAGCGACTCGCGCGCTTTCTGAATCGGCGAGTAGCCCCAGATCCCGTCGGGCGTGAGTCCCGGGACGTGCAGCATTTCCTCGGGCGCGAGCATCGTCTGGCCGCCGTCGATGCGGTAGCGGATCTCGCCGGCCGCATTGCGCTCCCATTGCACGCGCCACGGCTCGATCAGATAGATCCCCGCCGGATCGCCGCGGCCATTCCAGCGAATCTCCGCGAACGCATTGCCCCACAGCAGGACATGCTGCGCCATCGTTTCCCAGAGCGTGCAGGCCGTCATTTCGTCATTCGGCGTGTCGTGCAGCAGGCGATAGAGCTTGCTGTCGGTGAAGCGCTCTTTATCGCCGTTCGGCAGCCGGCGATAGTGCAAGAGCGGCAGCGTGCCGATCGTGCCGGCAATCAGATTCACGCAGGCCCACACCGCCGAGCTATTGAGCGCCTTTTGCTCGGTGACGGCGACGCCGCTGCTCGTCGGCCCGACGCCAAAGAGCGCCTTGAGCACCGGATCGTTGAGGCCGTAGGGCCCGAACCATCCGCCCATCTGGCGCAACGCCTGGCCCACGACGGCGAGCGCGCGCTGCATGGCGTTCACAGGATCAGCGCCCCGCGCGTCTCGTACACACTCGGCCCGGTCTGGAGCATCGCGCGCCCGAGCGCCATGATCAGCGCCACCGCGACGTCGATGCGCTCGGTGCTCCGTTTCTTCGACGGCTTGATGTTTTTCTGGCCGTCTTCTTCGATGACGGTGTTGCCGACGCACCAGCGCAGCACCGGATGCCCGCCGTGGCGCAGCTTGCCCTCGCGCACGAGCGTTTCGAAGCCCTTCGAC
>Ga0126379_10001690_pt1 | contig 13637 bp, 9 predicted proteins | sample PanSoiMetPlot_24_FD_92640 | JGI IMG/M metagenome (GOLD analysis project Ga0126379, IMG submission 92640) | Tropical forest soil microbial communities from Panama - MetaG Plot_24 | ecosystem: Environmental > Terrestrial > Soil > Tropical forest > Bulk soil | place: Panama | collected 2016-02-17 | reverse complement strand
GCGCTTGCGGGCCACTGGGGATCGAAGCCCGGCGCGTACGTGACGACCATGAGCGCGGGCGCGAGCGGCGGCTCGCCGAGAGCGTCGCTGAAGGCGTTGCGGCTCGCGCCGTCGACGTGGTGCAGATCGTCGATCGCGAGGACGACGCGGCTCTTGGGGGCGCGCTCGGCGGCGCGCGTGAGCGCCCAGCGCAGCGCCTCGGCCGCAGCGAAGCGGCGCTCGTCGGCCAAAGGAATGGAGGGGACGCCGACGCAGAGATGAACTTGTTCGAGATCGCGCTTGGTCTCGAGGTTGATGGGCGCGGCAGTGAGGGGCACGGGTTCGGGATCGAGATGCCCGGAAGGCTGCAGGTGGCCAAATTCCTTTTGCGCGAGGTCGAGTACCTGCTGGTAGGTGACATTGCCAGCGGCGGTGATGACGATATGATCGGGAGCAAACCAATCCTGAAAGCGGCGAAGAAGGGATTCGCGGCTGAAATTGCGGACGGTTTCAGGAGTACCGAGAATGGGACGGCCGAGGGAATGTTCCGGCCAAAAGCCGCGAGTGAAAACGTCGTGGAGGAGATATTCGGGATTGTCCAGATCCATCTTGATTTCTTCGAGGACGACCTGGCGTTCCTTCTTCACGTCGTCGGAGTCGAACTTCGGACGAAGAATAAGATCGGCGATCACGTCAAAGGCGATGGGGAGGTGCTCGTCGAGGACCTTGGCATTGAAGCAGATTTGTTCCTTGGAGGTGAAGGCGTCGAGCATCCCACCCACGGAATCCATTTCGCGGGCGATATCTTCGGCGGAACGGCGCTCGGTACCCTTGAAAACCATATGCTCGAGAAAGTGAGCAAGGCCGTTTTCCGTGGGGGCTTCGCGGCGGGAACCGTTGCGAACCCAGATGCCGACGGAGACGGAGCGGACGTGCAGCATAGTTTCGGTGATGACAACGAGTCCGTTGGAAAGGACGTGGCGATGGATGTCGCGTGTAGTCGAAGTCATAAGACATTGTGGCATAGGGTGGGGCAGGAGGCGAGAGTTAGATAAGTGCTTTATTGTAAAATGTTTGCAGGCTGGCGGAGTGGCGTCACGTAGTGTGGCACTTCGTTAGGAACGCTGCTGAGCAGGGAAACTCGGTACGGTAGGTGGCACAGTAGGAGAGGAGTATGGGCCCGGCGACCTTGGGGCCGCGGAAGGGAAAAGGGCAGATGGCGGGAAAATGAGAGAATGGTGATTGAGGTTTAGGTTTGATGGAATTGCTGGGGAAATCGCGGGAAGAACTGCAGGCGTACTGCAAGGGGCTGGGAGAGCCGGCGTATAGGGGCGGGCAGATTTACCACGCGCTGTATGCGGAGAGAAGGTTTAATGTTGCAAGCTTCACGAACTTGCCAGCGGCGCTGCGCGAGAAGCTTCAGCAAGAAGCGGCAGTAAGCTTGCCGGTCGTGCGGCAGAAGTACGAATCGAGCGATGGATCGGTGAGGTACCTGTTCGGATTGAGTGCTGGGAGAGAAGCGTCGGCGGAAATACCAAAAACGGCACGAATGAAGCCTGCGGCGGTGGAAGCGGTGTTCATGCCGAGCGAAGGGCGGCAGACGATTTGCATATCCACGCAAGCAGGCTGCGCGGTCGATTGCCAGTTTTGCCTGACAGCCAAGTTGGGGCTGATCCGGAATTTGACGGCCGGCGAAATGCTCGCGCAGGTGTTGTTGCCATTGGTGGAGATGGGAGGAAAAGAGACCGCCGGGAAAGTGGGAGATGCTGAGGGCGAGAGCGGGAGTTCGGCTCTTGCGGCGCGAACCAATGTGGTGTTGATGGGGCAGGGCGAGCCGCTACTGAATTACGAGAATGTAATGGCGGCGTTACGGATCTTGCTGGATGCGAAGGGAGTGGGGCTTTCGGCGAAACGGGTGACGCTCTCGACGAGCGGAGTGGTGCCAGGAATTGAGCGACTGGGGAAGGAAGAGGTCCGGCCGAAGCTGGCGATCTCGTTGAATGCGTCGTGCGATGAGCAGCGCGATGTGTTGATGCCGATCAACAAAAAGTATCCGCTGAAGGTGCTGATGGAAGCTTGCCGAAGGTACCCACTGCGGAGTTGGGAGCATTTGACGTTTGAATACGTGATGCTGGGCGGCGTGAACGACAAGGTGCAAGACGCGCGGCGAGTCGTGAAATTGCTGGCGGCGCTGGATCGAGTGAAGGTGAACCTGATTCCGTGGAATCCCGGTGAGCTGCCGTACAAGGAATCGAGCGCGGAAGCGATCAATAGGTTTCAAAAGGCCTTGACGGACAAGGGCGTGCCGGCGTTTGTGCGATATTCGCGCGGGCGCGACGTGATGGCAGCGTGCGGGCAGTTGGCGCTGTTGGAAGTGAAGAGTTGGCCGCTGAGCGTTATCCGGTAGAAGCAGTGAAGAGGACATTCTTCAGGAACGTTCCCAAACTTCAGAGTTGAGATTCTTCGAGCATCCTCGTTGGACGCCCTCAGAATGACAGCTGTGGCGATTCCGGCAGGTTGTTAAGCATGTGCGACCTCTTGCACCGGGACGGGAAAGAGATTGGAGAACCAGAACGAGTATGGCGTAGGACCATGCTGCTGGTAGTGCTCCAGACGCTCGCGGCCCTCCCGAGACCGTGGGGATGTGGCCGGCGGGAATCCACCAGAGACAGTAGTGAGGCTTGTCCATTTTTTCAAACCACTTGGCGTGATCGCGAAAAGCGTCGACGTGTCTGGACATGTAGACGTAGTTGCGCAACACTTCGACGGAGGTCCAGACAGACACGTTGACGATGACGAAGGGATGGTCGTTATAGACGAGCTCGGTGGCGTTGCGGGAAGCAGATTGACCCGCCATACAAAGCCTGGAGCTGCATCGGCGAGTGCGTTGATGGGATCGAGCTCTAGCGACAAGCCGGCGATCTTGGGATCATCCAGAGGTGCGACGAGACGGCCGAGGTTGATTTGAGCGAGGTGGAAATTCATGGCGCATTTTACCTTAAGGAGCGAATCCCGACGACGGCCAGGAGTCGGCCGGAGAGGGGGCCTTCGCGGCGGTAGCTGAAGAGCAGATCGGTGCGGCAGGCGGTGCAGAGGTCAGTGGAATAAATGTTTGTTGGGCGCAGGCCTGAAGCGATGAGTTGCGAGCGATTGGCCTTGCGAAGATCGAGGCGAACATTCTTCGGGGGAGGCTGGTGGCCAGGAGGTGCCATGTTGAGCCATTGAATGGGATTGGGTTCGTCACCCGTGCGTGGCTCGTCGAAATAATCGTGCGCGTCAGCGAATTGGGCGGTGAATTTGGTGACAAGTTCGACGCCAACTTCATAACAACAAGGGCCGATGGAAGGACCAAGCGCGGCGAGAAGGTCGGCAGGCTTGCAGGCGAATTCGAGTTGCATGCGGCCAATGGTCTTTTGAGCGATGCGAGCGAGAGTGCCGCGCCACCCAGCATGAACAGCGGCGACTACGCGCTTTTTGGGATCTACGAAGAGAATCGGTACGCAATCGGCAGTTTGCACGCCGAGCAACAGCCCACGGGCGTTTGTGAGCGAGGCGTCGCCCTTGGGAGGCCCGGCGGCGGACTTCGAGAAAAGGTGAACGACGTCGGAATGGATCTGCTTCAGGGGGAGCAGAGTAGAGCTCCCAGCGGCGACAGCGGATTGGAAGAGGCGGCGATTTTCTGTTACGGCTTCGCGGGAATCCCACTCCAGGAAGCCAAGATTCAGAACTTTCTTTCCGTCGAGGATGCTGGTTCCCCCGGGACGCGTGCTGAAGCCATGGACAAGCCAGGGAATTTTCGTCAAGGGAGCGAATTGTAAAACTTGCAGCCCGGCGGAGCGCTTCAGCAACCACGGCGAAGAAACGGAGGGGCAGCGCGCGGGAGGCTTTGCGTGTTGATCCGTGCGATGATTTCTTCTGAATGTTTTCGTGGCAGCCACAATCTGAACAGTATAATCGCAATTAGTAGAAGGTAAGAAACAGACGCCAAGATGTGTCGAGAAGCCGCTATCAAAGGTGAGTCATGATCGTGGGAATGGGAATCGACATTGCGGAGGTGCCACGAATTCAGGCGGTGATTGAGGCGCACAAAGAGCGGTTCCTGCGGCGGGTGTACACGCGCGATGAAGTGGCCTATTGCGAGCAGTTCAAGAATAAGTACGAGCGATACGCGGGGCGATTCGCGGTGAAAGAGGCGGCGATGAAGGCGCTCGGGACGGGCTGGAGCCACGGGGTGCGTTGGGTGGATGTGGAAGTGGTGCGACAGCGCGGAGGACGGCCGACGTTGGCGCTAAAGGGGGAAGCGAAGAAGATTGCGGATGAATTGGGCGTGAAACATATTGCCGTGAGTATTACGCATACGGCGGAGCAGGCGTTGGCGCAGGTGATATTTGAGGGATGAGGGGTTGCAGTATCATTTGAGTTGAAGTCCGAAACAATGCGAAATGATAATTGGTTGCGGCAGGACCACGCACCCGCCAGACAAGACCACCCAAGAACCGACCTGAAGATCGGCCACTACCAAAGCAGAGAGCAAGCGAAGAGAGGAATCGGCAGCGTTTATTTCACCAGGAGGAAGGGGCCGAGGGCTAGGGCATCGATGCCCGCGCAATAGAAACTGCGGACGGCGCCGCGGGGATCGGTGACCAGAGGCTCGCCAAAGAGGTTGAAAGAAGTGTTGACAAGGATGGGAGCGGGGGCGGACTCGCCGAATTTGTGGAGCAGTTTCCAGAACAGAGGATTGGCGCTGCGCTCGACGGTGTGAACACGAATGGCGTTGCCATGGAAGGCGAAGCGTTCGAGACCGGCGACAGGTTTGGTGAGCGTGGCGAGTGAAGCCATGAACCGGCAGTTGGGAGAAGCTTCGAAATAGTCGGCAGTGCGTTCCGCGGGGAGCGAAAGAGCGAAGGGATGGAATTCCTCGCGATGCTTGATGTACTGGTTGACGTTCTCCACGATGTATTCGGAAAAGGGCGAAGCCAGCAAGCTTCGATTGCCGAGGGCGCGGTGCCCGAATTCGGAGCTGCCCTGGCACCAGGCAACAATTTTGTCGCGATGGAGGAGGCGCGCGGCTTCGCCGACGAGTTCGTCTTCGCCAGAGAGGTAGTGATAGGTGATTTTACAGTTGTCGAGGACAGCCTTGATTTCCTGAGAATCGGCGCGCATGCCGAGGGAAAGAGTGGCGAGCGGTGCGCGGGCGGAATGGCCTGTGGCCTTCTTGAGTGCCAGATAAGCGGCGCCGAGGGCGGTGCCAGAATTGCCGGAGACGGGCTGGACATAGACATGGTCAAAACCGCCGCGCAATTCGAGGGCGCGCACGAGCAGAACATTCAAAAACAAGCCGCCCGCGAGGCAAAGAGAACGCTCGGAAGTTTGCTCACGAAAATTGCTGGTGAGCTGCAAGACAACTTCTTCGAGACAATCCTGAGCGCTGCGAGCGATATTGGCGCGCCATACCGGGGTGCGGGAAAATCCGCGCGAGGAAAGCCCGAGTTCACGATAAAACTGCGGCGAGAAAATGCCGCGATGGTCCGGACCGGACAGATAGTAGCGGCGATTGAGAGCGAGGCTGCCGTTGGGCTTGCACACAAACAATTTGCGGAACACGGGAAGAAATTCCGGTTGGCCATCCTTGCTGAGCCATTGAATCTTGTGTTCATCGCGAAGCGCGCGGAGCCCGGCAAGTTCGGTGACGCGGGAATAGAACCAACCTAGAGAATCGGGGAATTTCAGGGAGAGTAGAGGCTCGAGTTCGTCGCCGTCGCCGAGCGCGATAAGGCCAGACTGCGAGCCGGTGCCTTGATCGAGGGACAGGATCAGGGCGCGGTCGAAGCCGGAGGTGTAGTAGGCGCTGGCGGCGTGACAGAGATGATGATCGAAGTGGGCAGGACGGGGTCCGCCGCGCAGAAGCTGGTGAAGCAGCTCCTGCGCAGCGGAACGCACATGACGCTTGCCGCGCGCGGCCGGAAGAACGCGATCGGCGAGCCCGATAGCGAGGATTTCAGAAAGTTTCAAACGATTTTCAAGCAGGCAACGATCGAGCGCTAGCCGAGGAACTTCCGTGGAGTCCTGGAGACGAGTGAGTTTTTCCTCTTCGATGGCAAAGAGTACGCCGCGGTCATTGAGGAGTGCGACGGCGGAACTGCGCCCTAAGGTGGAGATACCGAGAACGAACATGAACCGTCCAGTCTAACCGCATGGCCAATCTACACGAGCTCAGGCTCAAGGGGCAATGCGAGAAGGACGGTACCGTTGAGACGAGTGACAGAGGCGGCGACGAATTGATTGGGTGGAAGGACAAGCGGGAGCTCCACAGAGAGATAGTTTTCTGAGAGCGCGGGAGTGGAATCAGTGTGAGCCGGGCCGCGACGCAGGGTGAGGAGTTGCAATGTGCGGTCTATTTGAGAATTACGAAAAGCGGCAGATTTGGTTTCGGCGAGGGCGCGAAGTTCACGGGCGCGGGCTTTGATGATGCGGCCTGGGAGATGATTTGGCAGGGACGCAGCTTTGGTGCCCGGACGTGGTGAGTAGGAGAAGACGTGGAGATAGGTAAACGGACGATCTTCGATGAAGCGCAGAGTGGCGGAGTGATCCGCATCGCTTTCGCTGGGGAAACCGGTGATGACGTCGGCGCCGATGGCTGCGTGGGGTAGCCGGTCGCGGATGAGTTCAACGCGGCGGGAATAGTGCTCGGCGCGATACCAACGATGCATGGCAGCAAGGATGCGGTCTGACGCAGATTGCAGGGGCATGTGGAAATGCGGGGCGATGCGATCGGTGGAAGCAAAAAGATCGATGAGCTCGGCGGTAACGTCGAGAGGTTCGATGGAGCTGATGCGGAGGCGTTGCACGGAAGTTTCGTCGAGAATGCGGCGGAGAAGATCGAGGAATTCGACACGGGGAGAAAGATCGTGTCCGTAGGTGCCGAGATTGATGCCGCTGAGAACGATCTCGCGAAAGCCAGAATCGGCGAGATGTTGAATTTCAGAACCAACCGCGTGTGGTGGGAGACTGCGGGACTTACCGCGAACAAACGGGATCACACAGAAAGAGCAGCGCGAATTGCAGCCGTCCTGGATCTTGAGGGTTGGGCGGGTGCGATTCCCTTCCCCGCCAAGGACGGGCGCGACAAGCACATCGCTGAGCTCTGAAATGTTGCCAGTAAGGATGGGAGCGGAGTGGTAAGGAATAGTCTCGATCCCGGTATCGCAGGGCGAAGCAGGCGGCGTTTCCAGAATTCTTAAGGTAGGGTTAGAGAGAATGGGTGCGGCAGGAAGCTCGTGTACCAGGCGAGGAATTTGCGGTTGGTGGGAATTGCCGACGACGAAGGAAACCCCGGCGAGACGGGCGATGTCCTCCGGGGCGCGTTGAGCGTAACAACCGGTGACAATGATGCGAGTGGAAGGATTCGCCGAGTGGATTTTGCGAATGGCGTCGCGGGCTTGAGCGTCGGCTGCGGCAGTGACGGTGCAGGTATTCAAGATAACGACGTCGGCAGAAGAGCGATCGGAAGAGGCGGAACAACCCTGATCACGCAATTGGCGCTCGATGGCGGCGCCGTCGGCTTGCGTGGCGCGGCAGCCAAACTGTTCGATATAGAATGTGGTCATGTGGTGCGACTGAAAAGGATATTTAAGCACAGAAGTGTGGTGAGGGAATAGCGAGCGGGTATATCAGGGATCAGATATCAGGAAACGGCGCGCAGGTGGAGATCGGGTGGAGGCGGAATGAACGGTTGTTTGCGGACCGCCTCAGAAGGCGGTCCCGACAGAACCTAAGACGTCGAGGGGGGAAATGCAAATTCAATTTGCCGGAGCGACTTCGGGCGCGACGCGACGTTTCTGAAGTTTGTTGCTGAGGCGGTGGCCCAGGGAAATCATGGGCTCTTCCACATACCGATAGAGGAGAGCAGATGCGGTGATGGTGAAGAAAAGGAAGACGAACCAGCGCAACCAGAGGGAATGGTTATGGAGTTGGTCGAAAGCCAACCAGATGAAAAAGAAATGAGTGAGATAGACGCTGTAAGAGTACCGGGCAATATATTTGAAGACCCGCCGGAACACGGGAGTGGAGATTTCGCGGAATTGCGGAAGCAGGAGACCGAGGGCCAGGCAACTCCACCACGAGCGAGCAAGGGTATCGTGGCGCAAATAGAACAAAGTGATGAAAGCGAGAGTGCCGGGCCAGAGCGCCGTAGGCAGATTGAGGCGAGGAAGCGATGAGGCTTTGTAGGCCAGTGCGCCGGCCATGAAGCAAGGGGCAAAAATAAACCAGTCCGGGAAGCAAAGTTTTTCCAGGTAGTGAGAGCCCCAGCCGGCAATGACCGCCGCGATCCAAAGAAAAGCGAGAGGGAGCGGGGAGCGCCATTTCTTGGCGATGAGATAAACAAGCGGAAGAAGAAGGTACATGCGCATTTCGTAGGGCAAGCTCCAGAGAGGAGCGCTTGACGATTCCGTGTGCGTGAGATCCTGAAGGAGAAAAATGTTGGAGAGAACGCCGGTGGCGTGCAGGTTGACGAAAAAAAACTGACTGTCGCGAAGGTGGCCAACGGGGAAACGGAACAGTTCGACGAGTACAACAACCAAGATGCTCAATGGATAGATACGAAAAATGCGGCGAATGATGAAAGGCGTGAACAGAGGAGTACCGGGAGCGCCGGATTCCTGGCGTTCGAGAGAAAACAGCAGAACCAGACTGGTGTGAACAAAAAAGATCAGGACGCCGAAATGCCCGATGGGCATTAAATTGAGGTGGCCACGCAAGGTAGTGGTGTGCTGGAAGTAGAGCAGCAGGTGAAAAAGAACGACAAAGAGAATGGCGCAGGATCGGAGGAAGTCCAGGTTTGTGCTTTCCGATCTGGCGTTCAAAGATGAGCTCCTAGGCCGTTTTGCGCAAAGTGGACTAGCTGGCACCGCACTAGGATGTACAATTTTAATATCTACCCTTGCGTTCCTAACATCCCTATTTTCCAATAGTTACACATCATTCAACAGTGGAAATACGGGACGCCGGGAGGGTTGCGGGATAGCCGAAAAATCGAGGATATCATCCAACCGATGCAGATTAGGAATTGAAACCGAGCCGAGCTAAGCCTGGGCCATGCGACGCTGGAAGGTCAAAAGGATCAGGTCAGCGCGGCGGCGAACGCCAAATTTATTGAGCAAGTTGGAAACGTGAAACTTGACGGTGCGTTCGGCAATATTGAGCTTGCTGGCGATTTCCTTGTTGGAGAGATTCTCGAGGAGCGAATCGAGAACTTCCTGTTCGCGGCGACTAAGATTGGTGATGGATTCCGTCTTGAGACGCCGACCCTGACTGGTAAGGATGGAATCGACGAAACCCGAAAGCACCGAACGGGGCACCCAGAAACCACCCTGAGAAACGAGAGGAAGGGCGCGGGCAAGCTGATCGCGAGCTTCGGCATAAGTAAGAATACCTTTGACGCCCAGACGCAGCAGGGAGTAGGCATTGGCTTCGCTGACGGAGTCGCCAACAACGATAAGGCGAGCGTCAGCGTAGCGTTCCAAAATGTTGGTGAGCAGAGCACCAGTGGCCTGGCGCGCGGCATGCGCGTCAATCACGAAGACCTGAGCGCGGGGCGGCTCAAGATTGCGCAGGTCGGGGGCCAAGGTGGATTCGAGCTGCTTGGCAATGACCTTGAACTGAGGGGCTTTGCCAAGAAGACGCTCAAATTCGCTCAAAACAAGCGGATGTGGGGAGAGCAGGCAGACAGTTAGTTTCGGAGACATGCGTTTAGTAGCCACTGTACTTGAGGGTAGTGAAAGCGAGACGGAGGGGCAAGGCCCTTGGGGACAGATGTTCACGAACTGTTACTGACAGATTGGACGTGTTTTCAGAGGTTTGGGAGTGACAGGGAGAGGAGTCGATTCCGGGAGCAAAGCCACGTAAAATAGAGGGATGCGAAGTAAGGATGAAAGGTCCCTGTAGGAACAGAGGTTACAAGAAGCGCGAGAGAAAAAAGGCCGGAATGAGAAACCTGAAGGAATCGGACAAGGCACTACGAGAGCTGCTGCAGGAGCGCATCCTGGTACTGGATGGCGCGATGGGCACCATGCTGCAGCAGCGCTCCTTGACGGCGGCGGATTTTGGCGGAGCGGCGCTGGAAGGCTGCAACGAGAACCTGGTGCGAACAAGACCGGACGTAGTGCTGGACATCCACCGGAAATATTTCGAAGCGGGCTCGGACATCGTCGAGACTAACAGCTTTGGAGGGACGCCGCTGGTGCTGGCCGAATATGGGCTGGGGGCGGACGCGCACGAGTTGAATAAATGGGCGGCGACGCTGGCGCGACAAGCGGCGGAGGAGTATTCGACCCCGGGGAAACCGCGATTTGTGGCGGGGTCAATGGGGCCGACGACCAAGGCAATTACCGTGACGGGAGGCGTGACGTTCGAAGGCCTGCTTGATAACTACTACGTGCAGGCGAAAGGACTGATCGAGGGAGGATCAGACCTGCTGCTGGTGGAGACCTGCCAGGACACGCGGAACATCAAGGCCGCGATTTTGGCGATTCAAAGACTGGGCAGGGAGATCGGGACGGCAGTTCCCTTTCTGGTGTCGGTGACGATCGAGCCGATGGGCTCAATGTTGGCGGGACAAACGGTGGAGGCGATGTGGGCTTCGCTGAGACACGCGCACCCGCTGGCATTCGGGATGAACTGTGCGACCGGGCCGGAGTTCATGACGGACCATATCCGGACACTGAGCACGATGACCGGTGAATATGTGTCCTGCTATCCGAACGCGGGCTTGCCGGATGAGGAGGGCAAATATCTGGAGACGCCGACGACGCTGGCGGCGCAGCTGGAGAAATTTGTGAACCACGGATGGCTGAACATCGTGGGAGGTTGTTGCGGAACAACGGAAAAGCACATCGGCGCAATTTCGCAGATGGTGGATGGAAAGAAACCGCGGGTGCGGCCGGCGGAAGCACACCGGGCGGTGTACTCGGGGATCGAGACGATTGAGGCAGACGATCAGACGCGGCCTTTGCTAGTAGGCGAACGGACGAATGTGATTGGATCGCGGCTGTTCAAGAATCTGGTGGCGGAAGAAAAGTGGGAAGAGGCGACGGAGGTTGGGCGCAGGCAGGTAAAAGGCGGAGCGCACATCGTAGATGTGTGTCTGCAAAGCACCGAGCGGGATGAAAAGAAGGATATTCCCGAGTTTTACGAGAAGCTGATCCGCAAGATCAAGGCGCCGATCATGATCGATACGACCGATCCGACGGCGGTGCAATTGGCGCTGACGTATTGCCAAGGGAAAGCCATCATCAACTCGATCAATCTAGAAGACGGCGAGGACAAATTCGAGAAAGTGGTGCCGATCGCGCACGACTTTGGCGCGGCGATCGTGGTGGGCTGCATCGACGAGGACAAGGTGCAGGCGCAAGCGTTCACGCGAGAAAGAAAACTGGAGATTGCGAAGCGCTCTTACGAATTGCTGACGAAAAAGTATGGGATGGCGCCGGAGGATATTGTCTTCGACCCACTGGTGTTTCCCTGCGCGACGGGAGATGAAAACTACATTGGCGGCGCGGTGGAGACGATAGAGGGGATTCGTCTGATCAAAGAAGCACTGCCGGACACGCGGACCATACTGGGAATATCGAACGTGTCGTTCGGGTTGCCGGCCGGCGCGCGCGAAGTGGTGAACTCGGTATTCCTGTACTACTGCACGAAAGCCGGGCTGGATCTGGCGATCGTGAATACCGAAAAGCTGGACCGCTTTGCGTCGATTCCGGAGCACGAACGGCGGTTGACGGAGAATTTGTTGTTTCAGCATGCGCCCAAGGGCGTTCCCGCAGACCATCCGCAAGCGGCATGGCTGCGCGATGTCGCGAGTGATTGGAGGCAGCAGAGTAAAGAGCAGAAGGCGGCAATCAACCAGTACCACATTGCGGCGATCACGGAATACTCTCGAAAGGCTACCAAGAAAGAGAAGGTGAAAGCAGAAGACCTGCCTGTGGATCAGAGGCTTGCGAACTACATTATTCAAGGCACACGAGACGGCTTGGTTGGCGACTTGGAGCTGAAGCGAGCCGAGGGTGCCGCGCCACTGGCGATTATCAATGGCCCGCTGATGGACGGAATGGCGGAGGTGGGGCGGCTGTTCAACGCGAACGAATTGATTGTGGCGGAGGTGCTGCAGTCGGCGGAAGCGATGAAGGCAGCGGTGAACCACCTTGAGCAATTCATGGAGAAAGCAGACACGGCGAAGCGCGGGAAAGTGGTGCTGGCGACGGTGAAGGGAGACGTGCACGACATCGGGAAAAATCTGGTGGAGATAATTTTGAAGAATAACGGGTTCGAGGTTGTGAACCTGGGGATCAAAGTGCCGCCGGAAGAGCTGATCAAGGCGTATCAGCAGCACCATCCGGACGCGATCGGGCTTTCAGGGCTGCTGGTGAAAAGCGCGCAACAGATGGTGATCACGGCGAGTGATCTGAAGGATGCAGGAATTGATGTGCCGCTACTGGTAGGAGGAGCGGCGCTGAGCGCGAAGTTTACGCAACAAAAGATAGCACCGAGTTATGGAAACGCGGTGTGCTACGCAAAGGACGCCATGACGGGGTTGCGTCTAATGAATGAATTGATGGACCCCGCGACGCGAGCGAGGGTGATCAACGAGCAATTGGCCAGTGGGAACGGAGTGAGCGTTTCTACGACGGTGAAGATTGTGGAAAAGCCGGCGGTGAAACGTTCACCAAAAATACGAACCGATTTGCCAATCCAGCCGGTAGGTTATCTGGACCGGAAGGTGCGACTGGTGCCCGATTTGAGGGAAATCTGGAGCTACATTAATCCGTTCATGCTGTACGGGCGGCATATGGGGTACAAGGGCAACTTCGAGATGCAACTGGCAGCGAGGGAGACGAAGGCGGTCGAGCTGTTTAATGAAATGGAAGAGGTGAAGAAAGAAGCCACGGAGTTCATGAAGATACGGGCGGTATGGCAATTCTTTGAAGCGCAAGCCGAGGGCGAGGCGTTGCATCTGTTTGCGCCTGCCGGGAAAGAGCCGGTAGAGACGTGGCGATTCAAAAGACAGAAAGGCGGCGACCAACTCTGCTTGAGCGACTACGTGCTGGAGCCCAAGGGCGGGAAGCGCGACCACGTGGCGGTGTTCGTGGTGACGGCAGGAGAAGGTGTGCGTGAACGCGGCGAGCAGGCGAAGAACGAAGGGTTTTACTTCAGGTCGCACGGGCTGCAGGCGCTGGCGATTGAATCCGCGGAAGCTTGTGCGGAATGGCTGCACCGGCGAATTCGCGAAGACTGGGGATTTCTGGATCCGGCGGAAATGACCATGGCGCAACGGTTCACATCGAGGTACCGCGGGAAACGGTATAGCTTTGGGTATCCGGCCTGCCCAGACCTAGAGGATCAGGCGGGCATCTGGAAGATACTGAAACCGCAAGATATCGGCGTGCAGTTGACGGAAGGATTCATGATGGATCCGGAAGCCAGCGTGAGCGCGCTGGTATTTCAACATCCCGACTGCACGTATTTCAGCGTGGGAGAAGGAACCGAGGGAAGCGAGAGTGGTCTGGAAGTTAAATCGGAGAGTGAATGAAGCCATCGGGTGATTTTCAGGGACGGATTGGGAAGTCCATAAAAACTTCGATCGATGCGCAACAGAGCCT
>Ga0126379_10001689_pt1 | contig 13639 bp, 13 predicted proteins | sample PanSoiMetPlot_24_FD_92640 | JGI IMG/M metagenome (GOLD analysis project Ga0126379, IMG submission 92640) | Tropical forest soil microbial communities from Panama - MetaG Plot_24 | ecosystem: Environmental > Terrestrial > Soil > Tropical forest > Bulk soil | place: Panama | collected 2016-02-17 | reverse complement strand
TGGCCAGCAGCAGGCGGCCGTACTCGGTCCCGACCAAAGCCGAGACGGTGCCCGCGAGAAACCACGTGTTGACCACCCCGGCCGCGAGCAGGACGGTCACACTCGCCACGGCCAATCCCGAATACCGCCTGATCGCGGTTCGCGCGACCAGCGCCCAATCGGCCTCGTGGGCTCGCCGCGCCTCGGCCAGGAGCAGCTCCAGCGGCGGCAGCGTACCGAGCCACAGGCCCGCCGCGAGCAGATGGAGGATATCCGCCGCAAGGTGCAGATCTCCGGGCGCGCCCGGCGTGGCCGCGCCATGGCCGGCCCAGGCGAGGCTCGCCAGCATTGCTGCGGCGAACACGAGCGCCGCCCAGCTCATTGCACCTCTAGCCAGCCATGGCCGCTGCAGCGCGAGCAGACAGCAGCCGAGGATCCCGGCCAAACCGAGCCGAAGCAGCCAATCCTCGCCGAACCGGGTGCGGGTCAGTACGACCGGTACGACTTGTTGGAAGAAGGCGATGCCGAACGGCCTTCCGCTCATACGCCCTGCCACGACACCGAGCCAAGCGATGCCCGAGCCGATCGCCAGCACCAGGCTGACCGAAGCCAACCAGACGAACTGGCGGCGCAGGCGGGCTATAGTCGCGGGAGTGGCGCTCGACGGCCGGAACGCCGGGCCAGCGACGAAGCATTCGAAGGCGAACACACCAGTCAGCGCTATGGCCGCGGTGAAATGAAGCGTGCGCGCCGTGATCAGAAAACCTTCCATCGCCTTGCCGGGATTTCGCGATTTGGCCTCATCCGTGTCCGACCTCAAAGGTGAAGGTACCCTCGGTCGGGTGGGTGTCGACCGAAACGACGTGCCAGCTGACCGTATAAGTCCCCGCCGGCAATGCTTTCAGCCCAATCTGTAATTCGGCCGGGTTGTCTTGCGGAATGTGGGCGTTCCCGAGGTCGACGGTCTGGCCCGCCTCGTCGGTTACTGTCACGTTGCTGAATGCCGGCTCGAGATCCTGCGTGAACCACAGGGTGATGACTGGCGGTGAAGTCGGCACCGAACTGCCGACCGCTGGGCTCGCATGATCGAGAAAGGCGTGCGCCCATCCCGCCGGCACGACGCCGATAACCGCCGCTAGCGCAGCAAACACCATCATGATCCGTCGCATCACCACCACTCCGAAATCGGTTTGCCAATGCTGCGCGGGAACAGATCGTCGAGGTAAAAATGGAGCTGGACCACCCCGCCGAAGCCATGCCCCGTCGCGTGGTTCGCCGGCAAGATCGCCTCCGCGCCGATCTGAAAATACGGCCCGGCCCAGATGATCCCAGGCTGGATCGTGCCGGTCGTCGTGACGCCGGGCGTGATCCGGTTGATCGGGGTCGTAAAGGCGACCTCGACGAGCGGAATCAGTTGACTGAACGGAGAGCGAAGCCCGATGTCCTTCACACAGCATACCAGATAGGAGAGGCTGTATTCGAAAGCGAAGCCGTAATTGAAGGTGGTCGGATTCGGCACGCCCGCACTCTCGGTTTTCGTCGGAAAACCGAAACCGAGATTGCCGGTGATCGCAATCGGCCGCAGATAGGGGAGCGACCGCGGTAAGTCGCCGAAGCCTTTGCCGAAATTGAAGGTCGGCGACAACGTCGTGAAATCGGGCGCGCCCAGCGCCTGGACCCGGCCGGTATGCGCCCAGGTCACATTGAGCCCCAAAAGGCCGAGTACTTCGTGCGGTCCATTGATGAAGAGCTGGTACTGTCCTTCCGTGTGTAGCGGACCGAGGCCCGTGACGGCCGGCAGACCGGACGGCTTTAAACGCTGCCCCTGATCACCGATTATCAAGCCCGTATCGGGCGTTATGCGCTTTGACAGATCGATTTGAATGTCGGTCGCTCGCGCGCCGTCGGGTCCAGGCGGGTTAACGCTAACCTGCGGCAGCGAAATTTCGTCGGCAACAAACGGGTCGTCCGTCAGGATCGTCGCCGGGAAAAACCGCTGCCCGGCAAACCCATGCGCGAGGGCGGTGGAGTTCGCGAAGAGAAGGATGATGGTCGTCGCGAGCGCACTTTGCACGCGAGCCTCGAGAATGGCAGCAGACATTGAATCGTTCCCATCAAGGGAGAGCCATTGATCGGTACCACCGCTCGCTTGGGCGCCACGCCGAGCGGCGGTGGCGGCGAGGATCAAGCTCTCACTGGTGGGGCGCGTGCACCGGCTGCACCGGTCAGTCGCGTTGACGAGACTTGCCCGGCCGGCAGCGGAGCAACGGTTGCCGGAACAAATGCTATCCGCGTCGGGGGCGTAGCGACGGCTGGACCGAGACCGGCGCTGGCGTGCCAGAAGCAACAGGCCGCATGCATCCGCTGGTTTGGGTCCGGGACTTGCTGTGGCGGCTGCTTAGCGCCGTCGTCATGCCCGCCGAGGCACAAAGCGTGGGCGGGGTCAGACGCAACGTCCGCAAGCCCAAGGCGCTGCGGGATAGAGGCTCCAGGCAGCGCTATCTGCAGCAGCAAGGCCAGCGCCGCAAGGAACCAGCCCAGGCCGCTGATTTTCGGTTCGCATCGAAGTGGGAGCGGTCCCATCGCGTTTGCGCGCATCGGAATGAAACTGACCAACGCTAAGCCTATTTTGCTGGATCGCGAGCTTATTAACCAGGGCGGTAGGGGAGTAAGAAAAAATCCCCTCCGAGGAATATGGCCCGCGCCGATGCGGGCGCGTCATTGCAAATTGATAGTTAATTTACGGATATTTATTGCAACTTAAGCGCAGTGGCCACAGTATGGCCCGAGCATCGTCACGACGCGATTGCGAATCAGACGATGCGTATTGCCCTGACATCGCAGCCAGCTGTTAGGGCACGAGCCCCGGTCGTCTCGGCCGGGGCTTCGCTTTACCACGGATGGCCTTCGGCCGGCGCGCCTCGTCGCCACAGCCGGCTGCTTTCGAGGAGTTGCCACATCGCGAGGGCAGGTAAACCGATCATCAGGTCTCGCGCCCGCTTCAGCAAGGAAAGAGCCAGGGCCGTCTCTGGCGCCAGCCCAAAACCACCGCCGAGAAGGATATAGGCGCCCTCTTGCACGCCAACGGCATTCGGGACGGCGAACGCCGCACTTCGCGCGGCGTAGAGTAGGCCTTCGATCACCAATACGCTCGAGAAGCCGAGCAACACGCCGGCGATCCGCAAGGCAATCCAGGCTTCGAGCGTGCTGACGATCCAGCATGCCAGATGCAGGGCAAAACTGGCCCAAATCCGGGTTTGCCGCCGATAGATGTCGCGCAAGGCGGTATGCAACGCCGCGACGCCCGCAGCACTCTTCTTGGCCCAGCTGCTGCTGAGCATTCGGGCAAAGCGGTCGAGCGCATCGAAACCGCGACGCTGAACGACGAGAAAAGCCGTAGCCAAAAGCGCCGCGATGGCGAGCCCCGTGGCAATGGGGGTCACCGGCGCAACCTGCGGCCTGAGATAGACGAGGCAGAGAAGAGAAATCGCGGTATAGGCGAGCTGAGCGAACAGTTCGAGGGTGACGTCCACGATCGTGCTCGCCATCGCGGCGGTTCCGGAGACCCCGCCCAACACAACGGCACGCGCTCCCAAAACGTAACCGCCGACTTGTGAAAGTGGCAATACCTCGGATCCGGAATCCCGGATGAGGCGGCCCCAAATCGACACCCAGACCCTGGTGCTGGGCAACAGCACTGCCCAAGCCAGTCCCATTGCGGCAATCAGCGCGAGGTGGATGCCACACACGCTTGCAAATCCACCCCAACCGAACGCGGCCAGTGAATGGGTGACGGCGCCAAATCCGAAATGTGCGACCAGCGCCGCCAATAACGTTAGGCCGGCGATCGCGGCGAGCACCGAGAACAGCTTCACGCGCGCCTTTCCCGTAGCACGGCACGCACTCCGGTTCCAAGTCGAAGGCCGGCAAGCACAACGCGTGCTAGCGTCGGCAAAAACCGGGGTTGAAGCAGGTCGGGGCCGAACTCCCCCATGCGCCTGTCGTGTTCGGCGCAGCACTCTTCGGCTAAAGCGCGAAACGTGAAGGCGTCAAGAAAAACGCTTGCTTGTGTGGCTGAGAAATCCTTGCCGTCATTTGCCCGCCGACCCCGTCGGATTGTGCCGAGCAGCCGCCCGATGGCTCCGCCATAGTACCCAGCCGCAGCGATGGCCCGCAGCCACCGTGCGCTCCGTCCCCTCGTGGCCTGGTCCCAAGCCATCCAGTTAACGAAGAACACAATGTGGCGCGTCTCCTCGCGCATGAGCATATCGAAGATCTCGAAGAGCGGCTCCGGAAGAAATCCGGACCGGCGGGCGATCTTGAACACGCCAAAACCAAGAAATGAATCCAGACACTCGCCATAGCCGAAATCGGTGAAGGCGCGGCGCTGGTCGGAATTGGCCGGGTCGTCTAGCGGGCGCTCTTCGGCAGCGATGCCATAACGACGGACCATCACGCGCAAGAGCTCCGCGTGCCGTGCCTCTTCCAGCCCCTGCAGGGTGACCGCATCGCGGATCAGCGGATCGGCGATTGTTGCCGCGTAGGCTGCCACGATCGCCTCCGCTCGCCGCTCGGTGTAGAGCACTTCCTGCCAAAACGGGATGGCGCGCAACCGTCCGAGCGCTGCTTCGTCGAGATCGGGCCACGCAAGGGTCGCCGGATCAAAGCGACGGTGTGTCGCCAAGAAGTGGCGGCAGAAACGCTCCTTATGCTCCTCCGATCCGATCTTCATGAGGTTGCGGCGGCGGGTTTCGGCTGCCGCAGAAAGCGGCGGACCGCGCGCATCACGTTCGGCACTACGCGGGGCCGCAGCAGGCGGGCATCGTAACCGGATAGCCGCTTCTCATTCTCTAGGAGGCAGATATCGATCAGTTCGCCGATAGATAGATCGACGGCCCCGACAGCTTTGCTGCCCGTCAGCGTGAAGTTGCTGTCTTGAGGCGTCAGCTCAGCCGCGGCATCGCCGCCGTTTCCGATTCCCCGGGCCAGGCCAATCCGCTCCCAAAAAAGGAAGACCCAAACCGCTGCCAGCTTCGCGAAGAAGAAGGGGCGCCGCCAGACCGCCAGGTTGCGCTTATGCCAAGCCACCCAATTGACAAAAAAAAGTATGTGCCGGCCTTCCTCCTGCATCACCGGCTCGAAAGTCTCGACAAGGCTGGGCGGAAAAAATCCCGAGCGCTTCGCCAGCGCGAAGAGGCCAAAGGCGAAGAAACTGTCGATGCACTCGCTGTAGCCGGTAACCAAGAAGGCCCATTCGGGATCTTGAGGCGGCAGATACACGGGTTCCGGCGGCAGACGGATACCGTAGGCCCCGACCAAGTTGGACAGCACTTCCTTGTGGCGGCCCTCCTCGAAGCCGTCAAGCTCAACGGCTTGCCGCAGTAGGGGGTCGTCGATCAGTTCCGCGTAGCTCAGCACGCGCAGCCGCGCCTTCCCCTCGGTCTGGACCGCGATGTCCCAAATCGGCAAGCCAACCAGCCGGTTACGCGCCCCGGGATCGAGCACCGGCCAGTCGATGATCGAGGGTTTGTAGGGGTTGTGCGTGTCGATCAGCATACGACAGAATGCCGCCTTGTGCGCAGCGCTCCCCGGAACGATGGGCCCGTCTTCGGGCGCTGCCCATATCCGGGCGTCGCGATCGGCGGCGCTCAGCGCCACTTCATCCAGCATCGGAATCACCTCCCCTGTAGCGACTGCCCCGAGATGGCGCAAATCCCGCCGCTGCACAAGGCGGATGCGTCAACAACGCAGGGGGCGGTTGCTTACTTCCCACCGTTGACCGGTCCAAGCGGCGCTACTATATAGCCCGCCGCTATTCGATACAGATGTCCTAATCGAGGCCGCCGTCGTGAAGCGCACTTACCAGCCCAGCAGACTTGTTCGCAAGCGCCGACACGGTTTCCGGGCGCGGATGGCGACGGTCGCCGGGCGCCGGGTGCTGGCGGCCCGCCGTGCGAAAGGACGCAAGCGCCTCTCTGCGTGAGGCGCCGGCCAGCCAATACCGAGAACTCGGGCGGCTGCTTGGGTAGACTCAAGGCTCGCGCCGACTTCCTTCGCGTCGCCGCTGCTCGCCGCAGAGCGGCTACACCGGGTTTGGTTTTGCAGGCCGCACGGCGGGAGGAGTGCGGTAGCCCCCCCGGGATCAGAGTGGGGTTCACAGCGAGCCGGAAGGTCGGCAACGCCGTGACCCGCAACCGCGCAAAGCGACGGTTGCGGGAACTGGCAGCTCGGGTGTTACCCGTTCGCGGCAGACAGGGAACCGACTATGTCCTGATCGCACGGGAAGACACCGTCTATCGGCCTTTTCCGGCCCTCATCGCCGATCTAGAAGCCGCGCTCCATCGCATCGAGCACGGCGGAATGCGTCGTCCGATCGGAACCGCCCCTTAACGTCGACAGAGGGTGCGGCCGGACCTCAGCCGCGCATGAAGCGCCGGACGAAGCGCATCACGCGAGGCATCACAGTCGGCCGCAGGAGCCGCGGATCATAGCCCGAGAAACGGCGTTCGTGTTCGCTGAGGCAAATATCGATGACCGCGGCGGCAGACACATCTCCAAGGCCGATGGCCTTGCTTCCGGTAAAGACGAAATTGTTGTCTTGCGACCGCGTGCCACACGCCGCCCCATCCATACCACGAGCGATGCCGAACCTTTCCCAGATAAGAAAGACCCAAACCGACAGAATTTTGACCGCAAAAAGCACCCGCCGCCACCGCGGAAGATTGCGCTGATGCCAAGACACCCAATTGACAAAAAAAAGGATGTGACGGCCTTCCTCCTGCACCACCGGTTCGAAAGTATCGACGAGTTCGGGCGGAAAAAACCCCGACCGCTGGGCGAGCGCGAATAGCCCGAAGGCGAAAAACGTGTCGACACATTCGCAGAACCCTGCGAGCAGAAACGCCCATTCCGGATGCCGCGGGGGCCGATATTCAGGCTCGGGCGCCAGTTGGATTCCATAGGCCTCGACCAGGCTTGAAAGAACTTGCTTGTGCCGAGTTTCTTCAAACCCGTCGATCTCGATCGCTTCACGCAGCAGGGGATCAGTCACCGTCTCGCCATAAGTAAGCACGCGCAGCGTCGCATTGCCCTCGGTCTGCATAGCGATATCCCAAATCGGCAGACTGACGAGCCGATCGCGAGCTTCCGGCTCGAGTGTCGGCCAATCGACAACGGATGGCCGGTAGGGATTGTGGGTGTCGAGGAGCATGCGGCAAAAGGCCTGCTTGTGCGCCTCGCTGCCAAGAATAAGCGGCCCAATTTCGTCGGCTGCCCAGTTCCGGGCCGCGCGGTCAGCCTCCTCGACCTCGGCCGCGTGTAGTGAGAACGAAGCGTCCTCTCGCTCAAGCGCCTCCGACATGGTGCCCTTTCCCCCGCAAAAACCAAACCGACGAACCCCTACATTCTAAGGGCCCCGCGGCGCTGACGTAACCAGGGAGCCCGCATGCCTGTACCTATTAGTAGAAAATCGCTCCGGCGAGCACCGCCTCGGGCTCCTGGCCAATGATCATAGCCAGGCGCGTGGGGTTGTAACATTGCAGCTCCGCTCCGATTTTGTAGCGAGCGTCGCACCGCTGCAGTCGAGCCAGCGCGGCTGGGTGCCGCCGATTCTGTCGCCTTAAGTCCGGATACTCGGTAAGCCACCCAAACCTGTGCCGCTCGCGATATTATTATCCCGGCGTCAATCAGCCGTCGCGTGGGCCACCAATAGGGCATCGCCGCGCCGGACCATACTCGCCAGGAGAGAGCCGGTGGGGGCGTCCCCCATGAATAGTGAGAGAGAAAGAGCAAATCATCCCGGAACGGTGAGCCTGACGCTCCAGGCCGCTATCCGCATTTATCAGCTGCTCATCTCTCCATTGTTGCCCCCTACCTGTCGTTTCTTACCTAGTTGCTCCGAATACGCGGCGCAAGCGATCCAGCGACACGGCCCGCTGCGTGGTCTTGGTTTTGCGCTACGGCGGCTCGCTCGCTGTCATCCTTGGGGCGACAGCGGCTATGATCCCGTTCCGGAACCCGACAGCCTCGACCGGTTGCATGCCAGCCGGCACCGCTGAGCCTGCTTTGATGGAAATTTCGCACTACTTAGCACGAGATGGAACAACGCAACCTCCTCATCGCGATCGTGCTCTCGGTCGGGATCCTGATCGCCTTTCAATTCGCCTTCGAACGGCTACGCCCGCCGCAGCCTCCCGGGCCCACCGGCGGAACGTCGGTGACTGGGCCGGCGACATCGGGTCCCGCACCGCAATCGACAACTCCCAGCTCGACAACGAGGACGAATACCACAGGTGCCAATGCTCCGGGGGCAGCGCCGGCGCAAGCCGCGGAGGGGCGCGAGGTCGCCCTTGCTGAGCAGCCGCGCGTCAAGATCGAGACCCCGCGTCTTCACGGCTCGATCGACCTCCTCGGAGCAAGGCTCGATGATCTTACCCTTGCCACCTATCACGAGACTGTCGATCCCAAAAGCCCGGAGGTCGTGCTCCTCTCCCCGTCTGGTACTCAAGACCCGTACCTGGCGGAATTCGGCTGGGTCGCTGCGAGCCCGGACGTCAAAGTGCCGGGACCGCAAACGCGTTGGACGGCTTCGAACGGACGGCTCACCCCCGCCAATCCGGTGACGTTGACCTGGGATAACGGGCAAGGTCTGGTATTCGCCCGCACGATCAGCGTCGACCCCAACTATATGTTCACGATACGGGACGCGGTCCGCAATACCGGCGAGGCTCCGGTCAAGTTGGTGCCCTACGGGTTAATCAGCCGGACTGGAACCCCACAGGTAGCGGGCTATTACATCCTGTTCGAAGGGCTGATCGGTTATATCGACGGCACGCTTCAGGAGGTGAAATACTCCTCGCTAGGTCCCGACAAGCCGCTTGATTATCATTCAAATGGCGGCTGGCTCGGCTTTACCGATAAGTATTGGCTGACTGCACTGGTTCCGCCGCAGGATGAGGCGGTCACGGCGCGCTTCACGCACGCGGTAGAAGGCGGGATCGATCGCTACCAAACCGATTATCTCGGTCCGGAGATGACGATCGCGCCAGATGGGAGCGGCGAGACCTCGGCTCGCTTCTTTGCCGGCGCCAAAGAGGTGAACCTGCTCGACGCCTACGAGGCCGCCAGCATTCCGCTCTTTGACCACGCGATCGATTTCGGTTGGTTCTATTTTCTCACCAAGCCGATTTTCTTGATCCTTCAATTCTTCGACAAGGTCATTGGAAATTTCGGGGTCGCCATTTTGCTGCTTACCTCGTGCGTCAAACTGCTCTTCTTTCCACTCGCGAATAAATCCTATAACGCAATGAGCAAGATGAAGCTGTTGCAGCCCGAGATCCAGAAGCTGCGCGAGCGGTTCCCCGACGACAAGGCGCGGCAACAGCAGGAGATGATGGCGCTCTATAAGCGCGTCGGAGCGAACCCGCTCGCGGGCTGCCTGCCGATCGTGATCCAGATCCCGGTGTTCTTCGCGCTCTATAAAGTGCTGTTCGTCACGATAGAAATGCGGCACGCGCCGTTCTTCGGCTGGATACGCGATTTGTCGGCGCCGGACCCGACATCCTTTGTCAATCTGTTCGGCCTGTTGCCGTTCGCCCCGCCGCATTTTCTGATGATCGGTGCCTGGCCGCTGATTATGGGCCTGACGATGTTCCTGCAGCAAAAACTGAACCCGCAGCCGGTTGACCCGGTGCAGGCGCGCATGTTCATGCTACTGCCGGTCATCTTCACGTATATGCTTGCCGCGTTCCCGGCCGGGCTTGTGATCTATTGGGCCTGGAACAATCTGCTTAGCATTGCTCAGCAATGGCTGATCATGCACCGGGCGGGTGCCGCCTGATCGGTATGCGCCAATCCGCAACGAGTCTGGAGCAGCTCTCGTCGCAAATCTTCCCGCCCCGTGTGGTGGATCCCGACTTGGCCGAGGCAGGGCGGCGCCTCTTCGCGCGGGAAGCCCGCTTCGTCGCTGGCGCCTTCGCACCCTCGACGCTGCCGCCCGAGAGACTGCCCGAGATCGCCTTTGCCGGGCGCTCAAACGTCGGCAAATCGAGCCTCGTCAACGCGTTGACCGGCCGCCGGATGCTGGCCCGAACTTCGAACGCGCCGGGACGGACTCGGCAGATCAACTTTTTTGATTTAGGCGGAAGGTTGATCCTCGTCGACCTTCCAGGCTATGGCTATGCCGATGCGCCGAAAACCGCGATTAAAGCCTGGACGGCCCTGGTCCGCTGGTACTTGCAAAGCCGAGCTGCACTGCGCCGGGTTTGCCTGTTGCTCGATTCGCGGCACGGCATTAAGGAAGTGGATCGCCCGTTGATGCGGATGCTCGATGAGGCAGGCGTTTCCTATCAGATTGTCCTTACCAAGACCGACAAGGCTGCCGCCAAGGAGATCAGCGCCGTTCTCCAGCGAATTACCGGTGAACTCGCCGACCACGTCGCGGCGCATCCCGCTATCCATCTGACGAGCGCGATCGATCGACGCGGCATCCCGGAATTGCACGAGACTCTCGGCGCGTTCGCTGCGCCGCCGGAAAAATCGCGATAAGCTAGGCGCAGCGATGAGCTCCATTTCGAACCCCTCGAGGTTTAGCCCGGACCAGGTCGTCAAGGCCGCGATACTGGCCGAGGCGCTGCCCTATATGCGCCGCTACGCCGGTCGTACTTTGGTCGTCAAGTACGGGGGGCACGCGATGGGGGACGCCGCCGCGGTCGGGGATTCGTTCGCGCGCGATGTCGTTCTGTTGAAACAAGTCGGCATCAACCCGATCGTCGTCCATGGGGGAGGGCCGCAGATCGCCAATATGCTGCAGCGGCTCGGCATTGAGACCAGCATCATAGACGGCTTGCGCGTCACCGATCGCGAGACGATGGAAGTGGTTGAAATGGTGCTAGCCGGGACCATCAACAAGCAACTCGTCTCCGCGATCAATGCCGAAGGCGGCTGCGCGATAGGCCTCAGCGGCAAGGACGGCCGGCTGATCGAGGCGCGAAAGCTCGCCCGCACACGGATCGAGGCGGGCGTGCACACAGAGGTCGATCTCGGTTTCGTCGGCGAGCCTCAGCGGATTGCCGCCGCCGTGCTCGACACCTTCAGACAATCGGACATCATCCCCGTAATCGCGCCGATCGGCGTCGGCCCGGAGGGCGAGACGTACAACATCAACGCCGATACCGTCGCCGGTGCGGTCGCTGCGGCGGTTGAGGCGACGCGGCTGCTGCTGCTGACCGATGTCGCGGGCGTGCTCGATGCCGACAAAAGGCTCATTTCGGAGCTTACAGCCACGACGGCCCGCCGGTTGGTCGCCGAAGGCGTCATCAATGGCGGTATGATACCCAAGATCGAGACTTGCCTACAGGCCGTCGATGGCGGGGTCGAAGCCGCCGTTATTGTCGATGGCCGCGTGCCGCACGCGATCCTCCTCGAGCTTTTTAGCGAAGGGGCAGGAACGCTGATCCGCGCCGGTTGAGCCGGTCCGATGATCGCGACAGATGGCCGGCCATTGGCCGAAATCGAGACCTGGATCTTTGATCTGGACAACACTCTCTACCCCGCCTCCTGCGGGCTGTTCGATCAGATCCACGCGCGCATGACGTGCTTCATCTCCGAGCGCTTGACGTTGTCACCCGAAGCGGCGCTGGCACTACAAAAGGCCTATTTCCGAGAGCACGGCACGACATTGCGCGGCCTGATGATCGTCAACCGAATCGATGCGGAAGATTTTCTTGCTTACGTTCACGATATCGATCTGGCTTGCCTACTTCCGGATCCGGTACTGGTCGAAGCGCTCGCGATGTTGCCGGGCCGCAAGATAGTCCACACTAACGGCTCCCATCGTCACGCCGAGCGGCTGCTCGACCATCTCGGCATCGCGCAATCTTTCTGCGGCATATTCGATATCGCGGCAGCGGGATATGAACCCAAGCCGGCACTTGTCGGGTACCAAGAATTGCTGCGCCGGCACAATGTGAGCCCTGGTACAGCACTAATGGTGGAAGACATCGCGAGGAATCTCGTCCCCGCTGCCGCCCTCGGGATGACGACGGCGTGGGTCCGCAATGCGATCGATTGGGCCGCCGCCACTTCCGAGGCGGACCACATCCACTATGTGGTGCAAGACCTCGGCAGCTTCCTCGCCGCCACAGCGCGGCGCCGCGTTGCGGCGCAACCAGAGTGATCTCTCATGTCGGTCGCCGAGACAATCCGGCGCAAGCTCACGGAGCGGTTTGCCCCCACCCGGCTCGACATTGAAGATGAATCGCACCGGCACGCCGGACATGCAGGAGCGCGCCCGCGAGGCGAGACGCATTTCGCCGTCACGATCGTGTCCGCCGCGTTTGCCGGCCAGAGCCGGGTGGCCCGTCAGCGGCTCGTCTATCAAACATTGGCCGACGAGCTGGCAACGCGCGTCCACGCACTGTCGCTAATCACCCTCGCGCCGGGCGAGGATCATCACTGAGCGACTAAGCCATTCGCCGTTTCGGTGAGGAATTTGCGCAACGGGTCGAGCGGCACATCCTTCATGACCAAAGCTTCGCCGATGCGGCGCGGCAAGATCAGCGTGATCCGACCGTCCCGGACTTTCTTGTCCTTTCTCATATGCGCTATCACGCGATCGGCAGGGATGCGGGCCAGCCCGATTGCGGCAAGATCGGTTGGCAGTCCGGAGGCGGCGAGGTGTTGGCGCACCCGCCCCGCATCCGGTCCCGAGGCCAGCCCCAGTCGAACGGCGAAGTCGAACGCCAGAACCATTCCCACCGCCACCGCCTCGCCATGCAGCAAACGCGAGCTGAACCCTGTCTCGGTTTCGAAGGCATGCCCGAAGGTGTGGCCAAAATTCAACAACGCGCGCTCGCCTTCCTCGCGCTCGTCGCCGGCAACGATTTCCGCCTTCATCGCGCAGCTCGTCAACACGGCGCGCCGCAGCGCGTCTGGGGCGAGTGCGCGCACCGCGGGGCCCTCAATTTCGAGCCAGGAGAAAAAATCGGCATCGCGAATGAGCCCGTATTTGACGATTTCGGCGTAGCCAGCGAGGAGTTCGCGCCGCGGCAGGGTGGACAGCACCGAAGTGTCGGCGAGGACGAGGCGCGGCTGATAAAAAGCGCCGATCAAATTCTTGCCGGCACGCGTGTTGATTCCCGTCTTGCCGCCGACCGAGCTATCGACTTGCGCCAACAGCGTCGTTGGGATCTGCACGAAGTCGATGCCGCGCAGCAGCGTTGCCGCAGCAAAGCCGGTGATGTCCCCGACGACCCCGCCGCCGAGCGCCACCAGCATCGTCCCGCGCTCGATACCGAACGCCAGGACATCTTCTACCAAGCGGCCGTAATGGCTGAGATCCTTGGTCTCCTCGCCCGGCGGCAACAGTACGGCGTGATGGGCAATCCCGGCCTTGGACAGGCTGGCGCACAGCGGTGCCAGATAATCGCCGGCGACGGTCTCATCGGAGATGATGACGGTCTGCCGTCGACGAACCAACGGAGAAATTTCTTCTCCAGCCCGTTCGATCAGCTGGGGGCCAACCAGGATCTCATATGCACGATCGCCGAGTTCGACGCGCAATTTTTCGATCGTGTCCATTGCTTCTCGCTCTAGGGCTCGGGGGGGAGACTGCTGCGGGGGCAGCCGGCAAGCGCGGCGATTGCGCGGTTCACCGTCGCTT
>Ga0126379_10001688_pt1 | contig 13641 bp, 14 predicted proteins | sample PanSoiMetPlot_24_FD_92640 | JGI IMG/M metagenome (GOLD analysis project Ga0126379, IMG submission 92640) | Tropical forest soil microbial communities from Panama - MetaG Plot_24 | ecosystem: Environmental > Terrestrial > Soil > Tropical forest > Bulk soil | place: Panama | collected 2016-02-17 | reverse complement strand
CGCTGGTGCCGCAACGGGCCTGGGCGCGGCGCAGGGAAGGTCGACCATATCGGCCGGGATCTCGATCATGATTGGCCGCTTCTCGGCGATGCAGCGGGCGAACGCGCGGTCGATGCTGCACCACAGCGTCGGCGACTTCGGCACCATGCAGCAGGCTTATTCGGCTGCGGGGCCTCTGCTGGATCGTCTAGCAGCACCGCGGCCGCGGTGATGTGCGCCATCGCCGGCGCCTATGCCGAGCAGGTGCCGCTGGTGGTGCTGGTCGGAGGCCCGCGCACCACACAACGCCGTTCTGCCAGCATCAAAGGCATCGGCTGCGTCTGCGTGACGTGGGGCGTCGGCGGCTTCAGCGCCATGATGCTGCGCGGCACCAAGTAACACGTGGAGAGTGAAGACTCGGCCTTTTAGCGGCCGAACGAGAGACAACTTCTATGCAATTCTTCTTGGGCGCAGTATACGGCGTATTTCTCACCATCCTCGCGGTGTTCCTCGCCGACGCCGGGTCACGACGACCGCTCCGGCGGGAACCCAGGCCGAAAGCATCGTCAACTGGGATGTCGCCGGAAAGAGAGTGGCGAACTCGATCGACGTCATTTGCGAGGACATGCGTCATCTAACGCGCTGAGCGATGGACGCTCCGACCGCGTGTGCCAGTCTAGCGACTAGCGGGTCGGCATCGGCTTCTCGCCGCGATAATCGTAAAAGCCGCGCTTCGTCTTCCGGCCGAGCCAGCCGGCTTCGACATATTTCACCAATAGCGGACAGGGGCGGTATTTCGAATCGGCAAGCCCCTCGTAGAGCACCTGCATGATCGAAAGGCAGGTGTCGAGCCCGATGAAATCGGCAAGCTGGAGCGGCCCCATGGGGTGGTGCGCGCCGAGCCGCATCGCCGTGTCGATGGCATCGACCGAGCCTACGCCCTCATAGAGGGTGTAGACCGCCTCGTTGATCATCGGCAGCAGGATGCGGTTCACCATGAAGGCCGGGAAATCCTCCGACACGGCGACCGTCTTGTGCAGCGTCTCGACGAAATCTTTGGTGCACGCGAAGGTGGCGTCCTCGGTGGCGATGCCGCGGATCATCTCCACGAGCTCCATCACCGGAGCCGGGTTCATGAAGTGGAGGCCGATGAAGCGCTCGGGCCGGTCGGTCGCGGCGGCAAGCCGCGTGATCGAGATCGACGAGGTGTTGGTGCCAATGATGGCCTCAGGTTTGAGGAACGGACAGAGCGCGACGAAAATCTTGCGCTTGACCGTTTCGTCCTCGGTCGCGGCCTCGATGACGAGGTCGGCGTCGGCAAAGTCTTGCAGCGAGCCGGCATAGGAGATGCGGGAGAGCGCCTTCTTCTTGTCCTCCTCAGTGATCTTGCCGGAGGCAACCTGGCGGGTGAGGTTCTTGTCGATAGTGGCAAGCGCAGCGTCGACCCTATCCTTGGCAATATCGTGCAGCGCCACGTTATAGCCTGACAGCGCCACGACATGAGCAATGCCGCTGCCCATCTGGCCTGCGCCTATGATGCCGATCTTGCGAATGGGAGCCGCCTCAATGTCCCGCTGCGTGGCTTGATCGGCGAGAATCGCCGCGCCCTGTACCATGTCGTCCATGATCATTCCTCATGCCCGCTACTCAATAGCCTGCCTTTTTGAGCTCGGCGTCGAGCTCGGGCAGGACCGTGAACAAATCGCCGACCAGGCCGTAGTCCGCGACCTGGAAAATCGGTGCGCCGGCATCCTTGTTGATCGCGACGATCACCTTGGAATCTTTCATGCCGGCCAGATGCTGAATGGCGCCTGAGATGCCGACCACGATGTAAAGCTCGGGCGCCACGACCTTTCCGGTCTGCCCAACCTGATGGTCGTTCGGCATGTAGCCGGCATCGACCGCTGCACGCGAGGCGCCGACCGCAGCACCAAGCCGGTCGGCCAAAGGCTCGATCAACGTCTTGAAATTGTCGCCTGATTGCATTCCCCGCCCGCCGGAAATGACGATGCGGGCGGCGGTCAGCTCTGGCCGCTCGCTCACGTTGATGTCCGAGCTCACGAAGCTTGAAAGCCCGACCGAAGCAGACGGCGTGATGGTCTCGATCGTGGCGGATCCGCCCCCGCCCGTGCTGGCAAAGGCCGTGGTGCGGATCGTGCTGACTACGATCTTGTCGCGGGTTTCCACCGTCTCGAGCGCGTTGCCGGCATAGACCGGCCGCACGAAGGTCGTCGGCGACTTCACCTCGATGATGTCGGAGATCTGCGCCACGTCGAGCAAGGCTGCGACCCGCGGCAACACGTTCTTGCCCATGGTGGTTGCCGGCGCGAGCAGCACTGAATAATCCTTCATCAATGGCTGCACCGTCGCGGCCACCTCCTCGGCGAGACGCTGCGCAAGATGTGGCGCCTCGGCGAGCAGGACTTTGCGCACGCCATCGAGCTTGGCCGCCTCTTCGGCGACCGCGCGGCAATTCTGACCTGCGACGAGAATATCGACGTCACCGCCGAAGGCGCGTGCCGCGGTCAGCGCCTTGGCGGTCGCCGGCGCCAGCGTCCTATTGTCGTGCTCTACTAGCAGAAGGACCGCCATTAGAGGACTCCCGCCTCGTTCTTCAATTTTTCGACCAGCACGGCGACGCTATCCACCTTGACGCCGGCCTGGCGCGTCTTGGGCTCGGCGAGGGAGATCACCTTGAGGCGCGGAGCGATGTCGACGCCAAGCGCCTCGGGCGTCGTCTCTTCGATCGGCTTCTTCTTCGCCTTCATGATATTGGGCAGCGAGGCGTAGCGCGGCTCATTCAGCCTAAGATCGGTGGTGACCACTGCAGGCTTTGCGAGAGTCAGAGTCTCGAGCCCGCCATCGACCTCGCGCACGACTTTAAACTTCGTCCCGTTCAGCTCGATCTTCGAGGCAAAAGTGCCCTGTGGCCAGCCAAGCAGACCTGCAAGCATCTGGCCTGACTGATTGCAGTCGTCGTCGATCGCCTGCTTGCCCATGATCACGAGATCCGGCTTCTCGTTGTCGACGACGCGCTTTAGCAATTTGGCGACGCCGAGCGGCTCGACGGTTGCGTCCGTCTTGATCAGGATGGCGCGGTCGGCGCCCATGGCGAGCGCGGTCCGGAGCGTATCTTGCGATTTGGCGTTGCCGATCGACACAGCGATGACCACCGTCGCCTCGCCGCGCTCCTTGATGCGCACGGCTTCCTCGACGGCGATCTCGTCGAACGGATTCATCGACATTTTGACGTTGGCAAGGTCAACACCCGAGCCGTCCGACTTGACGCGGACTTTGACGTTGAAATCGACAACCCGTTTCACGGGAACGAGAATTTTCATGCGGCTTTAGTGCCCCGCACGTTTGAAAAGCGGCCCCCTAGTCCAGCTATCTCGCAACTGCGAAATGGCCGCGACCGTACTGCCGCATATCAGCCAAGTCAATGGTTTCTAGGGATTTCGGGAGGGTTTCACGCCCCGCCGCGGGTCTTGTCGAACAGCACTACGCCGCGCCGCCGCATAAACAGAATCAGAACCGCGCCGGCCGCGAGGCCGCCTACATGAGCCCACCAGGCCACGTTCTCCTCGCCTTCTATCAGGAGGTTCACGAACTGCGCGGCGATCCAGATGCCAAGCGCCCAGGCCGCGGTGATCTTGATGGGGATGCGCCAGAGCGCAAGGATCCAGACCTTCACCTTGGGATGCAGAATGAGATAGGCGGAGATCACGCCGGCGACCGCGCCGCTCGCCCCGATCAGCGGCAGCTCCGAGGTCGGCATCATCCAGGAATGTAGTACGGCGGCGAAGATCCCGCACATCAGATAGAACATGATGAAGCGGACATGCCCCATCGCGTCCTCGATGTTGTCACCGAACACCCATAAGAACAGCATGTTGCCGAGGAGATGGATCCAACTCCCGTGGATGAACATGTACGTGATGAGCGTGAAGCGCTCAGGGATTGGGAAGGCGCCGGTCGCGAAGATCGAACCGCTGACAGGGCCTCCCGCCATCAGCTTCGCGGGGATCACAGCAAAGGCCGCAGCGTTCTCCTCGTCGAGGGGAATGAACCAGCCGGTCTCGAAGATCGTGTAGATGGCGACGTTGAGCACGATCAGCGCCACCGTCACATATTGGTAACGGATCCGCTTCAGCGGATTGGTGTCATGCAGGGGTATGAACACCGATTCACCGTCCCCGTCTCACCGGTTCTTGCCCGGCACCCATGTCACGTCGGACTTGCCCTTGTCGTTGGCGAAGCGGGCGGCGACGAACAGGAAATCCGATAGCCGATTGATGTAGCGCAGCGCCGGCCCGCCGACTGGCTCATCTTCCCGCGCAGCAAGCGCCACCATCAGCCGCTCGGCACGGCGCGAGGTGGTGCGGGCAAGATGAAGAAAGCTCGACGCAGGTGAGCCTCCAGGCAGCACGAAGGAGCGGAGCGGATCAAGGTCGAGGTTAAGCTCGTCGATCTCCTTTTCGATTCGCTCGACTTGCGCGTCGGTCACTTGCAGCCGTCCGCGCGCACCCTTGGTCTCGTCGGGAAAGCAGAGGTCGGCGCCGAGGTCGAACAAATCGTTCTGAATACGCGCGAGCATGGCATCGAGCGCCGGATGCTTTTCCCGCGTATAGAGGCGCGCGAGCCCGATGGCAGCATTAGTCTCGTCGAGCGTGCCGTAGGCCTCAACCCTCAGATCGTATTTCGACACGCGCCGGCCGGAGCCTAGCGCGGTCGTGCCGTCGTCGCCGGTGCGCGTATAGATCTTGTTGAGGACAACCATAACCAACGCCTTGGAATCCAAGGCCCCGCGGGGTCACTGCGAACTTCCAGTTTAGCGTAATCCCGGGTCGAGGGGGGTCAAGCCTTGTTACAGAGATAGGCTACTTGCCGGAAAGATAGATGGCGGCCATCACGATGCAGATGGCGATGAATTGCAGGACCACGCGCCACCGCATCAAAGTCTGGCTAAGATTGGGGCTGCCGCCGCGCAGCATGTTCCACAGCCCCATCAGAAGCACGAGGGCTACGGCGGCGAGCGCGAATGGGACGGCAAGGCGTACGGCGTATTCCATTATCGGATTCGCTCGGTCCAGGGCATGGCGGGAAACGCCTGGCCCGCGACTTTAATTGCTTGCAGCGACCGCGTCGAGGGCCCGGGTCGGCAACAGGCGCCGGAACAGAGCCGCGACGTAAGTGGGGATCGTGACGTAATAGCGAGGCTTCGGCCGCCGGCTCTCTACCGCGTGGGCGAGTTTGGCCGCGACCGCCTCAGGCCCAAGCTTGAAAGTCTGGCTGCCGCCTGCCTCGAGCCGCGCGATCCTCGCGCGATAAGTCTCGCGATGCGGCGAGCCTTCGAGATCGATGTTGCGGCGATAGGCCTCGAGAGCATGCTCAAGAAAGCGCGAAGCGATCGGACCCGGCTCGATCAACGTCACGCAGATGCCAGCTCCTTTGAGCTCGAGACGGAGCGCATCGGCGAGAGCCTCGATGGCGAATTTCGAGGCGCAATAGGCGCCGCGGTACGGCGCCGCGACCAGACCGAGCACGGACGAGCAGAACACGAGACGCCCGCCGCCATTTGATCGCATCGCCGGGATCACGCGCGCGGTGAGGTCATGCCAGCCGAACACGGCCACCTCGAACTGGGCGCGGAGCACGTCCGGCTTCAAGTCCTCGACCGCGCCGGGCTGGCCGTAGGCGCCATTGTTGAAGAGCGCAGTCAGCTTGCCGTCCGTGGCCTTGAGCACTTGCTCGGCGGCTTCGGCGATCGAGCGAGGCTCGGCGTAGTCAAGGTAGAGGCTGTCGACGCCGACCTCATCGCGCAGCTTAGCAATATCTTGCTCCTTGCGCGCCGTCGCGAACACGCGCCAGCCGCGCGCCTTCATCTCCCGAGCTGAAGCAAGGCCGATGCCCGAGGAGCAGCCGGTGATGAGGATCGAGCGCATGCTCATGACGGTGCGGTCGGCAAGGCCGCCTTCTTCCACGTCTCTAATCCTCACCGCTCGCGGCTCTTCATGAAGTTCAGGACATAGGCGGCGATCTCCGCAGGTTTCTCCTCGACGGCGAAATGGCCCGCGTCGATCAGGTGCAACTCGGCATGCGGAAGATCGCGCAAATAGGCCTCAGCGCCCGGGGCGATGAAGCCCTGGTCGTTCTTGCCCCACACGATGAGCGCCGGAAACTGGTGTTCGCGCAGTACCGCCTGCCAGGCGGGGTAACGATCGATATTGTTCTGATAGTCCTGAAGCAGCTGAACCTGGATCTTCCTGTCTTTTTCGGTCGTGAGAAAGCCGAGATCGCTCGCCCAGGAATCGGGATTCATGATCTCGCGCCGCTCAGGCGGAACGTCGCGCAGATATTGCTGGTTGATGATCGAATCCGCGCCCGTTCGATCGTAGACGAAGGCAACGCCCTCCGGGCTCCGGTCGTCATGGGCGCGGCGGAAGTAAGTCTGACGCGCCGGCGTCAATCCTTCGAGATAGCAATTGGCATTCTGCACGATGATGGCTTCTACGGCCTTGGGGTCGCGCTCCATCAGGCGGAACCCGACCGGACCGCCGAAATCGGTCATGTAGAGCGTGTAGCGCTTGAGGCCGAGCACGTCGAGGAAGTCCTGCATCGCGTCGGCGAGGCGGTCGAAGGTGTAGGGCTGGACGTTGGGATCGGGGTGGTCGCTATAGCCTGAGCCGAGATAATCCGGCGCGACGACATGGTAGTCCTGCGACAAGAGTGGGATGAGCTCACGAAATTCGTGCGAGGTCGACGGGAAGCCGTGCAGCAGCACGATGGTGGGACGCGCGGGATCGCCCGCTTCGCGATAGAAGATGGCGTGGCCGCCCACCGTCGCGGTCCGGTAATAGGTCTTGGGCGGAAGCCGCATCTCATCGGTCGATGCCTGGCGTGCTTGGGGCGAACCATAACGCGACGAGACAGCGACGGTTCGCATCACCACGCCAGGCATCGATATCCTTCAGTGCGCGGTCTAATCGCCGCCGACGGACCCTTCGGGCGGCATGGTCTTTTGCTTGATGTTTTTCAGCCCAGCCATAAAAATATCGCCGACGATCTTCTTCGCCTCGTCGTCGCTCTTGCCGTTGGCGTCGAAGGTCGCGTCCCAATGAATGACGGTGCGTCCGGGATCGCGCTCATCGGGCTCGACCCAGAGCTTGGCCGAATAGTCCTTCACCGGAAGCGGGCTTTCAATGATCTCGTAGCTGTAGCTCGTGTCGTCTGACCCCGTCAGCTTCTCCTCGATCGAGCCGCCATCGTCCTTGAGCGTGAGCACGCGGACTGTGTCGCTGCCTTCCTTGCTCTCCTTGCAATCGGCGACGGCCGGATGCCAATCCTTGATTGAGCAGAACTCTGAGATCGTCGACCAGACGGTTAGCACCTGCGCTGGCGCTGCGATCTTCTTGTTTACGTCGAGCGCATAGGCGGAGCCACTCGTGGCGGCAAGCACGATGAGCGCGGTAATAGCATATTTCACGAAAGGCATTCGCTTCCTCCATTGCATAGGCCGGCTTGCCGTCGGCTTCTCGTGACGTTGGTCAGCCCTCCAGCAGCCGTCGCGCGATGACGTGAGCCTGGATTTCGGCGGCGCCCTCGAAGATCGAGAGGATACGCGCGTCGCACAGGACCCGGCTTATGGGGTATTCGAGCGCGAAGCCGTTTCCGCCGTGAATTTGCAGCGCATTGTCGGCGGCAGCCCAAGCCACGCGTGCGGCGAGCAGTTTGGCCATACCGGCTTCGAGATCGCAGCGGCGGCCCGCATCTTTCTCGCGCGCGGCGAAATAAGTGAGCTGGCGGGCGAGCAGGATCTCCGCCGCCATCATCACGAGCTTGTCCGACACGCGCGGGAAATTGATGATCGGCTTGCCGAACTGAACGCGCTCCCTGCCATAGCGCAGCCCAAGATCGAGTGCGGCTTGAGCGACGCCGATGGCGCGCGCAGCGGTCTGGATGCGCGCCGCCTCGAAGGTCTGCATCAATTGCTTGAACCCCTGGCCCTCGATCCCGCCGAGCAGATTTTCTGCAGGCACGGCAAAGCAGTCGAAGGAAATGTCGAACTCCTTCATGCCACGATAGCCGAGCACCTCGATCTCGCCGCCGGTCATGCCTTCGGCCGGGAAGGGATTGCCGCCGGTGCCGCGCGGTTTCGGCGCCAGGAACATCGAAAGCCCGCGATAGCCCTTCTCCTTGGGATCGGTGCGGGCGAGCACGGTCATCAGATCGGCACGGGCGGCGTGCGTGATCCAGGTCTTCTGCCCGGTGATGCGGTAGACATCACCGTCGTGGATGGCGCGGGTGGTCAGAGAGGCGAGGTCCGAGCCAGTATTGGGCTCGGTGAACACGGCCGTCGGCAGGACCTCGCCCGAGGCGATCTTTGGCAGCCACGCCTGTTTCTGCGCGTCCGTACCCGCGTTCAGGATCAACTCCTCGGCGATCTCGGAGCGCGTGCCGAGCGAGCCAACGCCGATATAGCCGCGTGACAGTTCCTCGGAGACGACGCACATCGCCTCCTTGCCGAGACCGAGCCCGCCATATTCCTCGGGCAGCGTGAGCGAGAACACTCCGAGCTCGCTCATCTTGGCGATGAGCGGCAGTGGGATGTATTCGTCCTTGAGGTGCCATTCCTGTGCGTTGGGCACGACCTCCGCTTCGGAGAACCGGCGCATCTCGTTGCGGATATTTTCGAATGTCTCATCGAGGCCCGGATCGCCGTAGTTGGCTACCGCCGCGCCTTGGGCGTGTTGGATCAACTCGACGACGCTCGAGCGCGTATTGGGAGTGACGCTCTCGATCAGCGGTCTTGCCGCCGCGATGAACCCGATGAGATCGTTCTCGTCCACGCCGAGCTCGTGCATGCGCACGATCTCGCCCTGGCTCATCATCACCCCGCCGAACAGCTGGCCGAGATATTCGCAAGCACCGATCTGGGTGAGCAGGCGCTCGATCTCGCCGAAGCGGCCCTCGCCTGCCATCCGCTTCGCATAGCTTGCAAGCTGCTCGATGGCCGCGGCATAGGTGGCGACCCAGGCAAGGCCATGGGCTGCGCGTTCCTCGCGCTCGAGCGCGGCACCATCGATCTTGCCGCCCCATGAGACCTTGGCGGCGACCGCTTCGACCGCGGTGTCGCGTAGGGTGCTTGCGGCTTCGGCAGCCGACTCCAGTAATGGAATGAGCTCGCGGGAGCTCGGCGCCTCGCTCCCCCTCAAAGTCTCTGCAGCGGTCAAATCTTGCTCCTCATGCGAAAACCCCTATGACCTCGGCCCCACGGAAGCTTGCTCAGGGCGCCAAGTCAAATCGGAATTCGCGCACGCGGAGCCCGTGGCTAGAACGCCCCGAGAGGCTCGCCCTCGACAACCGACTCTTGCACAAGGCCCGTCCACACCTTCTCCGACGGGCCTTCCGGCTCCGGAACGGGCTGGGCCTCAGCCTCGGCTTTCTCGCTCGCAGGCGGATTGACTTTTGCTTCAATGACTTCGAGCGGCCTGATGGCGGCGAGCAACTCGTCGAGCTTGTTCATGGCGACATAATATTTGTTGGCCTGAAGGCGTCTCTCGACCTCTTGGCGCAATTCGAGAATGGCGTCGACCAGATCCGTTTTCACCAGCTGATTGTCCATGCTCTTGCCCCCTTTGCTAAAGCCAGTCGCGCCGCAGCCACGAGGGGTCATCCGCTCGTGGCCACAGGCGAGAACCGAAAAGGAGGCAACTTGGGGACCGGCCCTGCGGTTCCCATCCAGGGGCAAACGGACGTGGATAACTTAGCTAGCTGCCGTGCATCTGGCGGCTCGCCTCGATCACGTCTTCGAAGGTACGAAGACCGGTGCAAGGCGCGCTGACCAGCACAGCCATGTTGCCGGGGCGATGCTCGTTCTTCCACATGCGCATATGCGCCTTCGGGATTTGCTCCCAAGGGAAGACCTCGCTCATGCACGGATCGATGCGCCGCTCCACCACGAGCTTGTTGGCTTGGCTCGCCTGGAGGAGATGGGCGAAATGCGAGCCTTGGATGCGCTTCTGATGCATCCACACATAACGCGCGTCCATGGTGAGGTTGTAGCCCGTGGTGCCGGCGCAGAACACGACCATTCCGCCGCGCTTCACCACAAAGCATGACACCGGGAAGGTAGCCTCGCCGGGATGCTCGAATACGCAATCGACATTCACGCCCTTGCCGGTGACTTCCCAAATCGCCTTGCCGAAAGCGCGCACCTCCTTGGCCCAGGCGTCGTATTCGGGCGTGCCGACGGTCGGCATCTGTCCCCAGCATTTGAACTTGTTGCGATTGATGACGCCTTTGGCGCCGAGCGACATGACAAAGTCGCGTTTCTCGTCGTCGGACACGACGCCAATGGCGTTGGCGCCGGTGGTGGCGCAAAGTTGTACGGCCATCGAGCCGAGGCCACCTGAGGCGCCCCATACGAGCACATTGTGGCCCGGCTTCAGGGTGTGCGGCCGATGACCGAACAGCATGCGGTAGGAGGTGGCGAGTGTCAGCGTGTAGCAGGCAGCTTCTTCCCAGGTGAGATGCTTCGGCCGCTCGAGCAATTGACGGTCCTGCACGCGGCAAAATTGCGCGAACGAGCCGTCTGGCGTCTCGTAGCCCCAGATGCGCTGCGACGGCGAGAACATGGGATCGCCGCCGTTGCATTCCTCGTCGTCACCGTCGTCTTGGTTACAGTGGATGACGACCTCGTCACCGACTTTCCAGCGTTTCACCTTGGAGCCAACTGCCCACACGATGCCGGAGGCGTCAGAGCCAGCGATGTGAAAAGGGTTCTTGTGCCCGTCGAGCGTCGAGACCGGCTTGCCGAGCGAGGCCCAAACGCCGTTGTAGTTGACGCCGGCGGCCATCACGAGGACCAGCACCTCGTGGCTGTCGAGCTGCCAGGTCGGCAGCACCTCGATCTGCATGGCCTGGTCGGGAGGACCGTGGCGGTCTTTACGGATCGCCCAGGCATACATGTTTTTCGGCACGTGACCGAGCGGGGGCATCTCCCCGATCTCATAGAGATCCTTGACCTCTCCAGCCGGCGCAGATGTTGCTTCGGAGACAGCAGCTAGCGACATCTCATTCATCCGATTGTCCCCCAGTCCGGTTTTCTTCGCTCCGTTTTTGCACTGCGGCAATTCTCCTTTATTCATCTCGCGACTGCAACATATTTGCAACGGCGCCCTGTCACACGCAAAAGCGCCCTAAGAGCGCCTCCTCTCCGCCTCAATCCATCGCCGGCAGGGAGCGTTATCAAAAAGCCGTGAGCCTGCCCAGGGGACAAATGAGCTCTTAAGGCGCCAGTCGGAACCCCGCTCCAGTCCACACGTTCCCTGTCGGTTCCGGCACTACCAGGCGACAGATAAGCTTTCGTGCGCGGGCTTCCCCCCAAAGACCTCTCGGAAGGAGACCTCAATGAGATCGAAACTCACGCTTTTGACCACGGCAGCGGCGCTCGCCTTCGGGCTGACTGCCACCGCCGCGCTTGCGGCTGATGCGACCAGCGACGCGCCTGGCGCGAAGAGCGACATCACTATTGTTGGCACTACTCAGCGCGGCGCTGGCGGCGCCGAAACTCAGGCTGCGCCCGACCAGGGCAACGCGGTGCTCCCTGACGCCGGCGATGCACGCGCCGCGGCGCAAGGAAGCCCGCCCGCGAGCGATAAGGGCGGGGCGGCTGCGCAGGGCGGCGCTCAAGACCAGGGCGCTGCCGCACCCGATACGCAGAAGCAGGGCCAGCTCCCCTCCCCGAGCTCGTCTTACTAGAGATCCGCAAATTCGCGGAGTTGGACTGGAAGGGCGGCGCTTACGGGCGTCGCCCTTTCCTTTTAGGAACCGAATGAGAGTATTCTTGCTATAAGCGCAGCGCACATGCTTCGATGCGAGGAAGGCAAGCTTCAGGCCAAAACCATGAGCGGAAGTTCATCCAAACGGGATAAGCCTTGGCTGTTCCGCACCTATGCCGGCCATTCCACGGCGAAGGCTTCCAACGAGCTTTACCGGAAGAACCTCGCCAAGGGCCAGACCGGGCTTTCGGTCGCCTTCGATCTTCCGACCCAGACCGGCTACGACTCCGACCACCAGCTAGCTCGCGGCGAGGTTGGTAAGGTCGGCGTGCCGATCTCGCACCTCGGCGACATGCGCAGCCTATTCGATGGCATCCCGCTCGCCGAGATGAACACATCGATGACCATCAACGCGACGGCCGCCTGGCTGCTCGCGCTCTATGTTGCGCTCGCCGAGGAACAGGGCGCCGACCACGCCAAGCTCACCGGCACGGTGCAGAACGACATCCTCAAGGAATATCTCTCGCGCGGGACCTACATCTTCCCGCCTACCCCCTCGCTTCGGCTGATCAAGGACGTGATCGTCTACACCAACCGTGAGATGCCGAAATGGAACCCGACCAATGTGTGCTCCTATCATTTGCAGGAGGCAGGGGCGACGCCGGGTCAGGAGCTTGCCTTCGCGCTCGCCACGGCAGAAGCCGTACTCGATGAGGTGAAGAACTCTGGCGAAGTGCCGTCCGAGCAGTTTCCAAAGGTCGTCGGCAGCATCTCGTTCTTCGTCAATGCCGGCGTTCGCTTTATCACCGAAGTCTGCAAGATGCGCGCCTTCGTCGAGCTGTGGGACGAGATCGCCGAGAAGCGCTACGTAGTGAAGGATTCCGCGCTCCGCAGATTCCGCTATGGCGTGCAGGTCAATTCGCTGGGGCTGACCGAGCAGCAGCCCGAAAACAATGTCTACCGCATCCTGCTGTCGATGCTTGCCGTGACGCTGTCGAAGAAGGCGCGGGCGCGCGCCGTACAGCTTCCAGCCTGGAACGAAGCGCTTGGGCTGCCGCGACCGTGGGACCAGCAATGGTCGCTCAGGCTGCAGCAGATCTTGGCCTACGAGACTGACCTCCTCGACTACGGCGATATCTTCGACGGCTCGGTCGAGATCGACCGCAAGGTCGAAGAGTTGAAGGAAGAGGCGCGCGCCGAGCTTGCCAAGATCCAGTCGATGGGCGGCGCGGTTGCTGCCATCCACTACATGAAGGAGGCGTTGATCGCGTCCAACGCCGCACGCGTGCAAGCCATCGAGAAGGGCGAACAGGTTCTGGTCGGCGTCAACGCCTATACCGAGACCGAGCCGTCGCCGCTCGCCGGCGGCATCGAAGGCATCATCACCGTGCCTGAGTCGGTCGAGATTGAGCAGGTGGCAGCCCTTCAGACTTGGCGGCGCGATCGCGACGAGAAGGCGGTGAATCAGGCGCTGATCGATTTGAAATCTGCGGCAGCCGAGGGCCGCAACATCATGCCGCCCTCGATTGCAGCGGCGCAGGCCGGCGTGACCACCGGCGAATGGGGCCAGGTGTTGCGCGAGGTGTTCGGCGAGTACCGCGCGCCGACCGGCATCCACGCCAAGCATCACATCGACAAGGCAAGGATCGAGGACGTGCGCCGTCTGGTCGAGGAGGTCTCAAGCAGGCTAGGCCGCACGCTCAGTTTCGTCGTCGGCAAGCCGGGGCTCGACGGCCATTCGAACGGCGCCGAGCAGATTGCCGTGCGTGCCGCAGATGTCGGTATGGCCGTCGTCTATGACGGCATCAGGCTCACGCCTGCCGAGATCGTCGACCAGGCGCGCGAAGCAAAGGCTCACGTCGTCGGGCTCTCGATCCTG
>Ga0126379_10001687_pt1 | contig 13642 bp, 12 predicted proteins | sample PanSoiMetPlot_24_FD_92640 | JGI IMG/M metagenome (GOLD analysis project Ga0126379, IMG submission 92640) | Tropical forest soil microbial communities from Panama - MetaG Plot_24 | ecosystem: Environmental > Terrestrial > Soil > Tropical forest > Bulk soil | place: Panama | collected 2016-02-17 | reverse complement strand
TCCTAGCAGGATGCGGAAAAAATACTTACTAATCCACAGGGGGCCATGATAGGAGAAGGCATGCGTGGAGAAGATCATCAGCAGAATCATGTGTTCAGTTATTTGTCCCCCGAGATGCGGGTGCGCCCGGATCATCCGTTGCGCACCATTCGCGCGATGGTGGATGAGGTGCTGAGCCGGTTGTCCCGTCGGTTCGACAGTATGTATGCCAAGGTGGGCCGTCCCTCGATCGCGCCGGAGAAGCTGTTGCGGGCGCAGTTGTTACAGATGCTGTATTCGATCCGCAGCGAGCGCCTGCTGATGGAAGAAATGGATTACAACCTTTTGTTCCGCTGGTTTGTGGGCTTGAATGCCGACGACGCGGTGTGGGACGCGACGGTTTTTACCAAGAACCGAGACCGGTTGTTACAAGCTGACGTGGCCAAGGAGTTCTTGGCGCAGGTGGTGGCGCAAGCCAGTGGGCAAGGTCTGACGTCGGATGAGCATTTCACGGTAGACGGGACGCTACTGGAAGCCTGGGCGGGAGCGAAGAGTTTTCAAGCTAAGGAGGGGAAAGCCGGGCCTCCGCCGGATGATCCGGGCAACCCGACGGTAGACTTTCACGGCGAGCAGCGGACGAACGACACCCATGAATCGAAGACTGATCCTGAGGCGCAAATGGCGCGCAAAGGACCGGGCAAGGAATCGAAGTTGAGTTACAGCGGGAACCTGTTGGTGGAGAACCGCAACGGACTGATCGTGGCGGCGGAAGTGTTCCAGGCCAATGGCACGGCCGAGCGCGATGCGGCATTGGTCCTGCTGGAGAAGTTGCCGGGCATGCAGCCGGTGACGGTGGCCGGAGACAAGGGATTCGACACGCTGGGATTCGTGGCCGAGTGCCGGAAAATGCGGGTGACGCCGCATGTGGCGCAAAACCACAAACGGCGTGGCGGCAGCGCGATCGATGGACGCACGACGCGGCACCCGGGCTATGCCATCAGCCAAAGAAAGAGGAAGCGAATCGAAGAATGCTTCGGCTGGCTGAAGACGATTGCGCTGATGCGCAAGCTGCGACACCGTGGAGTTTGCAAGGTGGATTGGGTCTTCACCTTCGCCTGCGCGGCCTACAATCTGGTGCGCATGCGAAACCTCGCGGCCGCAGCTCCTGCGGTGTAAGTCGAGGCCGAAGTGTGTCCCGCAGCACAAAAAGATAGCGCTGGGGGCTAGAAAAGCACTGAGAAAACAACTTTTCCGACATAGAAAATGATGAAAACAATGAAAGACGGATAGGAATCTATGTCGTCTCTAGTTTTTCAGTAGCCTGCTAGGACATCAGGCTTAGGACAACAGGAGGATAGGCAAACAAGGTGTCTCAATTGCAGATCAGGATTTTGACTGACAAGGATTCTTTAGGCCGTGCTGCGGCTGATCATGCGGTAGATTCTCTGCAACGTGCGATTCGCCAGCGTGGTGCCGCACGCATCATTGCAGCGACAGGTGCCTCTCAATTCGAGTTTCTCGATGCGCTCACATCTGCCCCTGAAATCGATTGGGAGCGCGTTGAGGTGTTCCATCTGGACGAATACATCGGCATTCCGGTGACACATCCGGCGAGTTTTCGCAAGTATCTATTCGAACGATTCATCAATAAGACCGGAATCACCCGCTACCATTTTCTCGATGGCGACGGAAATGCGATGGCTTCGATCGACAGGATCGGCAAGGAGCTTCAGCGAACGCCGATTGACCTCGCCTTTGTTGGGATTGGCGAAAATGCCCACTTGGCATTCAATGATCCGCCAGCGGATTTCGAAGCTGAGGATCCTTATCTTATCGTCGATCTAGATCAAACTTGTCGGCAGCAGCAGGTGAATGAAGGCTGGTTTGCCAGAGTCGAAGATGTTCCGAAGCAGGCCATTTCAATGTCGGTGAGGCAGATCCTGCTGTCCAAGGAAATCATCGTCGTGGTCCCGGATGAACGTAAAGCGCAGGCGGTCAAGAATGCGCTGGAGGGAGACGTTTCTCCCATGATCCCGGCCTCGATCTTGCGAACGCACCCGAATGTCACCGTTTACCTCGATAAGGAGTCCGCCGCCTTGCTAACGTCAGTTCCTACGACCTAACCCGTTACGTATCTAAGATCCCGATCGGAGAATTCGCTAATACTTTTCAGTCGACGATTCGGGATGCGCTGTGGCTATTGGATATAAGCCCCGCCCGGCAATAGATCCTCAATCGGCCATTGCTCTCGGCGCTGGATCACAAGATCGGACCACTTGATAAAGTCCGTTGGATACAGCAAAAGTTGCACTCCCGGCAGCGCCCGGACGAGCGCATCTGCAAGCACTGCGCTTTGTGGATCGCTTGCAATTGAGAATGTGCCTGCGTGCAGTTTCTCTTGCGAAAAGCGGAGTGCGATCTCGGCATCCTCGATCATCTGCAGGAAATAAGGTCGGCCGGTTAACAGCGAGTTATAAACGTAGTCCGCCAACACACTAGAGAGAGGATTGACGTAGGCCTGCAGGTCATCAAGCAAGGCCAAAGATGGGTCATCTTCTGATACCGCTTTGTAGAGCATGCGCGTCTCGCCCAATCCGCGAAAATCAAATGTGATGACGTCGTATCCGGCATCGACTTGCTTCCGGATCTCCTGCCAGTCCCTCGGTCCTGCTTTGCCATGGTTGGTAAACCACATAAGCCAGCGCTTGCCACCATTCTCTTTGTTATATAGGTGCAGCAGTGGCATCACGAGGCCGTGGCTGTGGTGTAACGCATAACGATCGATCAAAATATTTTCGATCGTGGAACTTCCGCGATGCTCCCATGCGATTACGCCCTCGGGTGGCGTCACATTGTCGTAGGCAGCGACTTTCCACGAGTTGATTCCTGGATAGCCCCGTCCGTAATAGAGGTCGCGCATCGAGGGGGTTTGTTGACCTTTGCGCTCACGGTAGTAGTCGCGAATCAAATCAGTGAGTGGTTTCGCATCCTCAGCGTCGACCACGACCTGTCCTGTCTGCGTGCATTGCACGGTCTTGGCGTCCATCTCCTTCACTGGTGCGAGAGTTCGAGTTGCGGGGAATTCATTGAAGTGATCCAGAAACTCAAATGCGGCCTCCTGGTTGCCGGGGGAGTACTCGTGCCCGTGATAGCCCTCGATCATGGAGATACGATCTGCATGGCCAAAGCGAGAATAAAACTCCTGTACCTCGCGGACTGTTCTCTCGGCACCCTCTATTGGGAAGAAGTCGAGCACGGCGGCAGCGACGAAAACTGGGCGCGGATACATCAGCAGCAGTAAGCCTGCATGGTCGACCTCATTCGAGAGCATGCCGTATAAGTCCTGCTCCGGATCGCTGTCCGGATCCTTGAAGATGCGATTGTGGATACGCATCGGGAGCGAAGTAATGTAGCAGGAGATCGCTGCAACCTTGATCCGCGGCTCCAAGGCCGCGATATGCATCGCCTGAAAACCGCCTCCGCTCGTGCCTGTAATATTGATGCGATCGGGATCAACCTCGAGACGGGTGAGCAGGTAGTCGAATGCCCGCAAACCGTCCCATATTTCCCACCGTGCCAGGTTCGTGCCAGCCAGGTAAGCCAGATTGCCCAACACCGCATGCTCTGCGCAAATCAGGTTGTAGCGGCTCTTCGCGGATTTCGCGTCCCAGAACTGGCTACGCTCGCCTTGGCCGATGGGATCCCAGGCGAGCACGACATATCCGCGCTGAACCAATCGCTGACATAGCGCCTGATAATGGGCTTTGCCGTCTGGAGCGTGTCCCGCTGGAACGAGAATGGCTGGAAGTTTTTTGGCCTTGTTCTCTTTGCTCTGGTCAGGGAGGTAAAGAAGGGCCGTAACGTAAACCCCAGGGAGGCTCTCAAAGAGCAATTTCTCAATGTGAAACCCCGCCATCGGGATGGTTCCCGTGATGCGAGGCTGCAGTGGAGTTCTAGCCGTGGGGAGTCCGCCGATCATGGTAAGAAGTTTTTTCCGCAATTCGTTTTGCAACCGGATCAGATCTGATTCGCTCTGCACGTTACGCCAGGCGGCCAGCCGCGCCGTATCTTGCCGCCACGCCATATCAGTCTGATATTGCAGGTAGGGGGTGATCTGCGGCCCGTTGAGCGGAGCCGGCAATACCTTGAATGCTTCTTCCGGCGGAGCCGCCTGCCCGAAAACCAATCGTGATGTCCACAGGAAAGGAAGCAGGGCAAAGAACGCATATTGCAACGTGATGCGCATTCGCTTGAGACGAGCGGACTGATGCGTCACAGGGTGTGTTCTTGCAGAGCCATGGAAGATACGTACGAGTGTCCCGCAGCGATCTGCCGCACGCTTTCCCGCCGGATGAGTTCGGTGGGCATTACGAGTTGCTGCGGTGGAAGATCTGGCTCCTGTATTCGACGCAACGTAAACTCGGCCAGATGAACGCCTAACTCCTTGGGAAACTCGCGCACCGTTGTCAGGCCGGGATGCAGAACCTCGCCAATCGTATCATTGAAACCCGCAACGCTGATGTCATCGGGTATCCGGATTCCAGACTCCTGCAGCGCCTGATATACGCCCGAAGCGGCTTGATCGGTGCCCACAAATAATGCGGTCGGCCGCTCACCGTTTGCCAGTAAGGCTTTCACAGCGAGATACCCCAGTTCCCGGTCTTCCGAGCCGATCTCGCTGAAACGAGGCTCGAGGTCCGCTTCTTTCATGGCCTGACGGTAGCCGCGACCGCACCGGGCGAACCATGGGAAGCGCTGGTTGCCGATATACCAGATGTTGCGATGACCTTGGGCGATAAGATAGCGGGTAATGTCCGCAGAGCCCCGCACGTCATCGGTGAAGACGCAATCGTATTGTTCCGGTTGCCAGTCCCCGACGATGTTATTGCCCACAAGCGAGAAGGGAATTTCCTCCCCGCAGAGTGCGGCAAGAATGTTGGCAGAGTGCGTGCCGCTCAAAATAACGCCGCTCGGTCGGTTCGACGACGTCAGGATTTCCGGAAGACTCACACTGCTCAAGGGTGCATTCAGGTCGGAACGGAAGGAGACGAAATGCAGCGCCCAGTCTTGCCCGGTGCAGTATCCCTCGGCTCCAAGAAGGATCTTGGACTGGAATTCATTTACGGTGTCGCGGTTCCCTAAAATGAATGTAATGGTACGGGTGCTGGCAGCCGATGTCAGGTTGACGCCCAGATCTCGTGCAGCTGCGAGAAGAGAGCCCGGCTCGGGACGGGCGACCTTATGATTTCCCTGGGCCAGCCGGGACACAGCGGTCAGGCTGGCCTTCGCGACGCGAGCTATCTCCGCATAGGGTTGTGATTCCTTGGATGCGTTAGCCTCGCGATCCGATTCCAGCTTGCGAACCGCGCCGCCATGCGATCGAACCGCGAGACCTTGGGAACACAGCGCATCGAGATCGCCGCGCGCGGTGACGGCGGATACCGAAAATCGATGCGCCAACTCGCGGACCGTGATCTGTCCTTTTTGCTCGATGAGTTCCAGTATCTTCCGCCTACGTTGCTCGGCTAACAAACGGGAATCGCGGGCCGCCATAGTTTGTGTCCTGGCAGGCGTCGAAACCGCCCGCCTGTCGGCCTCATTCTATACGGTCAAGCAGAGCAAAGCAAACGAAAGGTAAATATGGATTGATTTTGCCCCGTAATGCCCTGTGGAAACCGCTCATAACCAGCTAGTTGCTGGCGTTCGCGTCGAAAATAAAATGGCTCACCCTTCTTGATGCTTTCGTATACTTGTCTTTACTTTCCGCGGTCCGGGACGGTACAGCGCATGCAACGAAGAGACTTTCTAGCGACGGTTGGAGCGGCCATGGGACTTGCAATCGTAAACGCTAACTCCGAAATTGTTCCCCGCCGCCCACGTCTACTCGTATCCGGCACGGATCCATTTACCGGGCTTGCATTGTTGAAGATGCGATTTGCGAGTGGGATGAGACCGTCCGATGACATGGAAGGTTGGGCACTATCCTGGCAATTGACCGGAGACAAGCATTTCGCGGAGAGAGCTATCAACGCGATGCAAAACGCTCACCTTCCGAAAGGATCAAGACCAACACGCTCCTGGGCGGACTATGTCGGGTGGTCTCTGGCTTTCGATTGGATCTTCGACTATCCGGGCTTTGATGGCAACTTACGCGATCGCATCGCGTCGGAGTTGATGGATGGCGCCTCCACAATGCTCGCGACCGCGGACTTTGCAGACCCGAGCGCATTTTCCTACCACAACTACGCTCTGCGCTATCTCTGTCTGCCCGCATTTGCATTGGCTGCTCTCGCCGGATACACGAGTTGCCAAAACCGGTGCCAAAGCTTTCAGGAAAAAGTTAAGAACTGTTTCACAAACGTTCTTGAGACCACCGATTTCGCTACACCGGACGGAAGCTATCACGAGTCGATGGACTACATGCGCATCACGTGGGCGTCCTTGACTCTGCTAGCCGAACTGCAGCGCACCACTACAGGGATTGATCCGGCGCGCCATTATTCAATATTTCGCAATATCGGCAATACCTACCTCTATAAACTGCTTCCTGATGGCAGCCCATCTCGCGAAGGCGACAACGAATACCCGATTCTGGACGCCGCGACACATCGGTCATCGGATATGCCGTCAATCGTTTCAAGGACCCGTTTAGTGCCTGGCTATTGCGCGAAAGCGGTTTCTTTGTCAGGCAATGGACGTTGCCGGTTCTTGAATTTCTTTGGAATGACCCCCAGGTGACGCCTCGAAGTCCCGCGCTTGCCGATGAAAGTGAGCTTCCACGACAGCGCTATTTCTCCGGGGTCGGCCACCTGGTCATTCGTGACGGTTGGAAGCCGGACTCCACTTGGATCGAATTCGATTGCGGTCCTTATCTGGCCAAGCACCAGCATCTCGATCAGAATCAAATCAACATCTACCGCGGAGGTTATCTGGCGGTCGACAGCGGAGCTGACTACACAGACAGCGAGAGTCCTCACTATCTTAACTATTACCGTCGCACGGTTGCGCACAATTCGGTGCTGGTTTACGACCCGTCGGAAAAATTCTTCTGGTCAGAAAACTTGCTGCCTGCAGCGAACGACGGCGGGCAGCGCATGGACTCATCTCGATTTTGGAACACGATCCGCAGTCCCGGGGACTGGCAGCGTACTCGCGACGTGTGGGATCTGGGCGCAATGGGCATCGTCGATCATGTGCCCGGCCAATATCACTATGCCTTTGGCGATGCCACCAAAGCATACTCACGCGAGAAGGTGAAGAAATTCACACGCGAAATCGTCTTTGCGCCGCTGCAGAATCTGCTTTTTGTGTTTGACCACGTTGTCAGCACCGGCCCTTCTTTCCGCAAAGCCTGGCTGCTGCATGGAGTAAACCAGCCCTCTGTCGATCAGGACGGAGGGCAGGGAACTGCTGAGTCGAAAACATTCGAGAACGCGAACACCTTTCGCTTTCAAGAAGGCAAAGGTGAGCTTCTCGTCCACTGTTTACTACCTCGCGAACGCGTCATTATCCGGAGAGGCGGTCCGGGTCAGGATTTCTATACTCCTGGTGACGACAAAGGAGGGTCTTGGGGGAGCGGCGAGAACTGGCCACTGGAAGCGGCAGAGGGCGGTCCCCTGCCACAGGACCCAAAGCTAGTCCACATGTGGAAGGCATTCTGGGGTGAGGATTTTTCCAAAATCTCGCCCTCCAATCGCAAGAATGTTGTGCCAGGAGCATGGCGCATCGAAGTTTCTCCCTCAGTTCCTGCGACAGAAGACTTCTTCCTGCACGTTTTTGAAATCGGAGATCTTGGGATGACAGGGAAGAAGCGCATCGCCCGGATCGACGGAAGCAACTTCGCCGGAGCTGCCCTCGAGCAAGGGCCATGCGTCTTATTTGCGACGTCGGAATCGGCGAGCCACACAGGGGAAGTCTCCGTTCCTGACATACAATGCGCGTCCTTGATGTTGCTAAGCCTGCAGCCCAACACCGTCTACGAACTGCGATTCTATGGGCCAAACGTCTCCTCATCTCAAACAGCGGCGCTGCCTGGCATTGAAACTGACCAGTTCCGCATCGCGACCAACAGTTCGGGGGTACTCAGGCTGGACAAATCGTTGGCAGGAAATTTACGTTTTCATATCGTTCGGCTGTAGAACCCGGCCATTGTAAAAACGGCTACCATCGCCGCTCAAGCCGGATCAAATTCCACGACTAGACTGGATGGAAAGGGAGCGCGGTATTGAAGTTCCCCCCGATTCTTCTAAAACGCGACGCACCCCTGTTTGTTGAAGTAAGGGCTTCAGAATGTCTGGTACCTGGGCGCGATCCATATACTTCGCCAAAGCACGTATGCAGGCCGAATCCAAAATACATGTAAATGTAGTCCGGGCGATCGACGCGGGCTTCATTGCGCGAGTCCACGACCCGCTCATCGAACATTGCCGACTGTCTCGCGGGTAACACCGTGGTGCCTTTGGGAATCGGGGTGGCATGTAAAGCACCTCGGGCAACCAGATCATCTTGGGTAGCTATACGGAACACTCCCGGATTATTGGGATTGAAGCGAAGCGCTTCGAACACCTACCGGCTGAGCAAGGTGTCGTTGTTGTTGCGCGCCGCCTCCTGAGCCTGCGCCAGTTCAGTCGGTCGCTTCAGCAATTCATCGAGGGCGGGAGGGCAGCACTTCGAGGTCGTCGGAATCGCATCCGCCAGCAAACCGATAAGGTTGTTCTGGATCGAGACATCGTCCATTGCAGCCAGGCCCGCCGCCTGCAAGGCAAGACAGCGGTTTAAAACATCGTCCGTTGAGCCGGCTTGGGTCTTCCGACGCGCAATGATCTCGTCGAGCCATGCATGGAGTTTCTTTGCCACCGTCGGCGCGGAGTTGTCCACTCCCGGATCGTTGTTTTTGATCAGCAAACAGGCATTGCAAGATCGTGCTTGCCCACTGAGTGAGTTCCGGATCGGACGAAGGCTGACAGCCGAAGCGGCCGATCAGCCGCGCAGGCACAACCTTGGCTAGTTGGCTGACGACATCGAGACGTCCGCGGGAGCCGGCCACCAGGGAGTTGGCAGTTCTCGCGATAAAGGGCACGATCATCGTCTGGATGTCCGTGCGGCGAATGACTGTACCCATAGGAGCCACGTCGCGCTAGTATTCCGGCGAATTCTGCATTCCAAAAAAAATTCTGTCCGTCGGCAATCACCATCATCTTTTCGCCGTAGGTCACCTGAAACACATCATTTTGGCTGAATACCTCGTGGACATCGGCGGAGCGAGTCACGATTGCGATTCCTTTAATGATCAGAATCGGCTTTACGGGGCGAAGGATCGCGAATACCGGTTCGGGACATTGGGCAAGGTGCTGCTTCAGACGGTCAAGGAACGCAGTGAGCTCTCCTTCGATTCATGAAGTACCCTGGCCTTCAGATTATCGCGGGTCGATCGCACCTGCAGCCATCAATTCGAGGGCTGTGATGCTGGGTACAAAGAAGTACTCTCCGCCGCGCATTTAGACGAAATAAGGCAGGCCGCCACAAATAAATGGGGGATTGGTGGGATCTTCCGTTCCTTGCACGACGAATTTCTCTTGTGGCTGGTGATTTCCAAGCAGCGGATCACGGTCATTGCCTTGATGAGCGTCATTGCCGTACTGCATCCACTGTTGCTGCACAAATTCAAATTGGCGAAAAATGCTGGCGTTCAGTGCCATAAAGACGATGCCGTGTTCGCCGGTATCTTCGCCTGGTCCGTCGGGCGAAGAGCTGCCATAAGGAAGCCCGCGTCGGCTAATACGGCGTCGATCGACGAGTCGCCCATGAAAGCCGAAGGCATCTCTAGGATGGGCCCGGCGAATGTGGGCTCCGATCGGGCAACGAGTGCCAGCCAGGTCATAGCCAAACCTAAAGTTCACATTGCGGGAGTCATCGTCAACAATGCCGGGATCCGGATGGTCGGGGGAAAGTTCCAGAGGAGTACCATCCCGCCACCGTCCTACAAGCTTCGCCGCTAATTTCTCTTCCCCGCCACGGTACTCCGAGCCTTTCTCACGCAGATACCGGCGGAACGTTGCCACGTTCTGGTGCAGTTTCCGATACACCATGAACGTCCCATTGTTTGCCAGTTGGTGCGGTACCGGCGCAACCGGCAGTTCTCCGGCTTCGTCGGGATAGCCCAAAAGGAGTTCCCCGGTGGCGAGTGGCGCCCAAGAACCGTCGGCCATGAGTTTTCCCTGACCCGGCTGAGCATTACGATCCACGCCCAAGTAGTCGGGATTTCCAAAGCCATCGGTGTACCCGAAATGTTCTTTCGTCCTGATTCGCCCGTCGGCCGCAAGAGCAGCGGCATCCTGCGTTCCGACTACTCGACCGGCTCCGGTGTCGGTGAGCGACGCTTGCAATTGTGAACAGCGAGACTCCAACACTGCCGGTGATTGCGCATAAACGCTCAGCCAAGCATGAACTCTTCCGCCGTGCCAAAGAGGGTCCCAGTTTTCCGGTGCGCTCTTTCCCGTGTCGCAAAGTATGGAGGCCCGCGCCTTCATTCCTTGTACGAATTCGACCGGGAAGCTCTGCAAGCTGGCTTCCGGAACTTCGAGTTGAGCCAAGCCTTGATACGTGAAAGCGATATTCAGGGTGGAAATGGGCTTTTTATCCCAGCGCTCACCCGTCGTGATGTCAGGGATGAGTCGGCCGATGAGAGCCCGTGCTGACTGCTCGCGAGACAGTTCCAGGAAAAAGAAACGGGCCACGGGAAAGGTATAGCCGCGCAAGATAAAGCCTTGGATATCGGTAGGATCCAGTGTCATCTTCCGTCCCTGGCAGCGCTGGTCATCAACCCTGGTACAAAGCAAGGCAACGGTTCCGTAGCTTGTCCCCCTGGTGCCGGCGCAGGAGTAGCCGACAGCGACTCCCAGAATGACAGAAACGCCTGCTTCAGTTCCACTGGTGATTTTCCTTGATTCCGCTCGATAAATGTCGCCAATCCGGCTTGTACCTGCAAAGCGCGAAGTGTCTGCTCGACAGTTTTGTCATTGACATCCGCAAAGTAAAAAGTTGTTGTTAATTGGCAGCTCCTCATATAACGCACAAACTCGCGTACATGTTTTATTCCCGGATACCCTTCGCAATGCGACCAGATCGCATCGACTTCCTGCGCTGCTTCGCGCGCCATGCGCTCCAGGTAAGCATCGACGTCGCCGTCAACGTTCGATTCAAAGACCAAGTACGAAGATTTCAGATGGTCTACCCGCGTCGGTAGGCCTGGGTAGATGACATCATCCAGTACGACCAGACGGCACATGTGGGTTCCGGAAATTTTCGCAAACGGTCCAGAGCAGTCGCGGGGAAGACCGGCCAGATATGCGCGCAAGGCCAGGTTGTGCGACACATCCGCATTGTCATCATTCACGATCGGAGAAAAAATAGTGAGGCCGTAAACATTCCCGCTCTGGTTTCCCATAATCAACCTTTTACGTGCCCACTGGCGCCGAGCCCGTTGATCCAAGGTCGCACTGCACCTGCAGCAGCAATGCTTGGTAGGCACGGGCAAACTCTTCGGGCGATAAATCCTTGCTGGAATCAACAAAGCTGTTCAGGGCCGATTCCGTGCGATGCGCCGCCTTCACGTCGTTGGTAGTTGCATAGGGATAGGCGGTGTAGTAATAGTCGGTCTGGAACTGCAGTAACGCGATCGATTGCTTAAATGCGGTCACAGGAACCGCCCCTGGGAATTTTTCACATAATCCCCAAACCGCATTGAGATCCCGGCTCAACACCGCCGAAAACGCATCGATATATTGATTCCATGTGCCGTTGAAATTACTGAAAAATAGAAGATAGTCGTATTTAAGATCCTCTTTCGGCTGTCGATCGGTCACGCGCGGGAATTGGTTGTGTTTGATAATGACCCAGCGAGCAAAATGAATGAAAGAGAGTTGTACCAGACCCGATTGCAAGGGCTTGATAAGACCAAACAGGAAGAAAAAAAGCCGCACGATCCACGTGTTCCGCACTTTCATCGGAGTGATCGTGTTCATGGCATACGCTTTGCCGTGAATATTGCTCACCATCGTTCCTTTCTTACCGGATGTCAGCTCTCGATCGTGTCCGGCGTACCGCTGCTCGGCTGGGGAACGCGCACGGCTCTACATCACCGCCAGAGACGTAACCAGATATAACCTCGCCATTCCTTTTCGATTGACTGTGGTCGGGGGAAGCGCGAACAAATGCCCTGGGGAATTGGACGGAGAGTACTGCGGTTCTTGACGCTTGTCAATCGCCAAATGAATCTGTTTACGAACAACGGACACAACCGAGAGCGGCACGAACGCGTCGAGGAATATCCAGACGCCAAATTTCACTCATTGCAAGACAGTTGCACAACCTCGGCACTGATAAAAGTGACAGTTATTCCTGAATGACTCATCTGTCATGGTATTCGCGGTCCATCGCAGGCAACGCGTGTTCCCGTCCCACTACGTTTCGCGCACTAGCGCTGAAAAATGAACGCTACGAAAAATCTCCTGCCGGCCCTTTTGCTCCTGATCGTAACGAACAATTTTGTCCGTGCCCAGACCTCCTACGAAAAAATCAATTCTCACATCGGCGCGCTCGTAAGCTTCCCGCTGAGCCCAACAAGCCAATATGTACACACAGGTTGGGGTGTCGCCGGAGGAGCAGGATACAACTTCAACAGCCATCACGCACTCATCGGCGAGTTCATGTGGAATCGCCTCTACGCGACAGACCGGGCGCTTGCGCCAATTAGACAGGCGTTGCAGTCTCCAGACTTTGGCGGCAAAAGTAATATGTATGCCTTAACGGGAAATTACCGCTACGAGTGGAGAGGGAAGGTTTTTGGAGCGTATGCCATCGCAGGCGGAGGTTTGTATTACCGCACGACGAATCCATCCTCACTGATCGTAGCAGGTGAGAACATACCCTGCACGCCAGCTTGGATGTGGTGGGGTTTCAGCTGTTCATCAGGAGTTGTAACGCCACATCAATCCCTCGGCAGCGTGGGCTCCAATGCCTTTGGAGGAAATGCAGGTGTCGGCGCTACCATGCGAGTGGGTGAAGAGCCCTACAGGTTATACATCGAAACGCGATATCATTACGCGCCCAACAAAAATGTCAGCAGCCAGTTGCTGACCATCACGGTTGGAATCCGCTACTAGTAGACTTCTCGAACAATTCAAGCCTTGGCGAGATCGATATCGCTACTCTATTTCAGCATTTAAATCCTTGTAGCCGCCGGTCAGGGTTCTGACGTTCGCAGATCGCTTCGTTGCGGTCAGGCGATCGAACGTCGATGGACCAGTTAGGTTGATTCTTTGACAGGAGTCCAGGATTTGTCAGGGTTATACAAATCCATCTTTTGGAATTCATCGAGTGTGCTCGGGCCTAAATCTTTTTCGTACACAATGCCATCGTGGCTCACAATAAAGGTCTTGACCCCAGTCACGTCATATTCCGCAGGCGCGGCAACTAAGGCGAATCCTCCGATCATCACGCCATTGATAACGAAATCGAGTCGCCCAAGTGGAGCCGCGGGACCCTGGCCCTTCAGAATCCTGAAGAAGTATCCGTGGTAAGGTTCCGCGCGGTTGTTGTATCCCTGCTCGATAACTTCTGCGATCTTCTCACCAATCGGTCCCTCCCACGTGCCATCCGAATC
>Ga0126379_10001686_pt1 | contig 13642 bp, 19 predicted proteins | sample PanSoiMetPlot_24_FD_92640 | JGI IMG/M metagenome (GOLD analysis project Ga0126379, IMG submission 92640) | Tropical forest soil microbial communities from Panama - MetaG Plot_24 | ecosystem: Environmental > Terrestrial > Soil > Tropical forest > Bulk soil | place: Panama | collected 2016-02-17 | reverse complement strand
GTCAAGGTCGGCACCGCCGAGCAGCGCGCCGGCTACGGGCCGACGCTCGCCGCGATCGTCGACGGCCGGCTCCACCACGACGCCGACGAGGCGCTGACCCGCCAGATCCTGACCGCGACCCCGGTCACGATCCCCGACGTCGGCACGACGCTCTCGGCGCGCCGCTCGCCCGGGCCGATCTACCTCGCCCGCGCCGCGGTCTGGGCGATCGGGTTCGAGCTCCGCCCCGAGCGCCGCCGACGCGCCCTCGTGGTCGGCGGCTAACTTCGTCCCTTCGCACGATTGAGCGGGCCCGCGCCGGCGGGCATCCTCGAACATGTGGGGATCCGACTGATCCGAGGCGCGGCGCCGAGCTCGCGCCGCCTGCCCGCGGTGATCCCACGCTCGACCCCGCTCGAGCTCGCCGAGATCGCCTGGCTGAGCGAGGGCGTCTCGCGTGAGGCCGCGCTCGCGATCCCGGCCGTCGCCGCCTGCCGCAACCTGATCGTCGGCGCCGCCTGCCAGATGGGCCTCTACCGCTACCGCGCCGACGAGCGGCTCCCGCCCGGGACGCTCCTCACGATGCCCGACCCGTCGATGACCTGGCCGGCGACCCTCGGCGGCACCGTCGACGATCTCATCTTCAACGGGCGCGCCTACTGGCTCGTTCTCCAGCGCGACGCGGAGGGGTTCCCGACGTTGGCGCGCTGGACACCGTTTGTCGACGTCACCCCGCAGACACGCTCGACCGGCGGCTCCTGGGCCGAGCTCACCGGCTACCGCGTCGCCGGGCTCGACGCGATCGTCGCCGTCGACGAGCTCGTGCGCTTCGACTCGCCGCTTCCCGGTGTGCTGCTCACCGGCGCCCGCACCCTCGCGGGCGCGATCGCGACCGAGGACGCCGCCCGCCGGCTTGCGAGCGTTGAGCTCCCCGCCGGTGTGCTCAAGAACGAGGGCGCCGAGCTCAGTGAGGCCGAGGCCTCCGATCTGATCGCCCGCTTCCAGGCCTCCCGCCGCGACAACGGGATCGCGTTCCTGCAAGGGATCGACTACACCCGTGAGGGGCTCGACTCGAACGATCTCGGCCTCACCGACAGCCGCTCCCACTACGCGACCGAGATCGCGCGGCTGCTCAACGTCCCGGTCGCGATGATCGGCGCGAGCCCGTCGGGCAACGCGAGCGCGCTGCTCTACTCCAACCTCGAGCAGCAACTAGCGATCCTCGTCTCGAGCGCGGTCGCGCCCTACCTCCGTTGCGTCGAGGAGACGCTGACCGCGATCCTGCCGCGGCCTCAGTCGGTCGCCTTCGACGTGCAGACCTTCCTTCGTTCCGACCCGTCGGCCGCGGCCGACTACGCGACCGGTCTGTATCAGGCCGGCCTGATCGCCGTCGACGAGGCCCGCGCCTTCCTCGGGATCCCGAGCCCGGCTCCCTCGCCCGACCTCACTCCCGGAAAGGTGGTCTAGATGCTGCTTCGCTTCGACATGGACGTCCTCGCCGCCGACCTGCTCCACCGCTCGATCGAGGGCGTGATCGTTCCCTACGGTGAGGCCGCGAAACCGTCCGGCGCGCCGTTCCCTCTCCGTTTCGCGCCGGGCTCGATCCGCGCCGCCCGCGCCCGCACCCCGCTGCTTCTCGACCACGACCGCGGCCGGCCCGTCGGGGTGCTCGCCGCGCTCCGCGAGGGGCCGACCGGGACGCTCGCGACCTTCCGGATCGACGAGACGCCGGCCGGTGACGAGGCCTTGACCCAGGCCGCGTCGGGGTCGCGCGGTGCCTTCTCGATCGGCGCCGAGCTCGAGGGCGAGATCCGCGCCGGCGAGGACGGGGTCGCCGACGTCGACGGCTCGAGCTCGTGGGCCAACGTGCTCGAGGTGTCGCTCCTCGCGCTCGGCGCCTACGCCGGCGCCGGCGTCACCCGCGTCGCCGCCGAGGAATCCGAGCCCGAGCCCGAGCCCGAGCCCGACGACCAGGACGACGACCAGGACGCCGGCGACGACGAGGCCGGCGACACCAATCCCGATCAAGAGGAGATCCCGATGGAAGCACGTTCCCGCCGGCCGGTGATCCTTGCCGAGCGCGGCCGTTCGCCGCTCTCGCTCACCTGCGGCGCCCATGTTCAGATCCTGACCCGCGCCCAGAACGGCGACCGGGACGCGGTGCGGCTGCTCGAGGCCGCGCTCACCGAGACGATCTCGACCGACCTGACCGGTGTGCTCCCGCCGCAGTACGAGCGGACGATCCTGGGCGAGAAGGTGGTCGACCGCGCGCTCTGGGCGATCTTCCGCGGCAAGGCGCTCCCCGGTGTCGGGCTGACGATCCAGAAACCGACGTGGACGACTCAGCCGGCCGGCGCCTGGGCAGCGAACGTCGACGCCGACGCGACGACCTCGAAGGCGGTGATCGGCCTCAATCCGGCCACGGTCGAGCGCTGGGACTGGGGTACCGCGATCAGTTACGTCGCGGCGCAGCGCTCCGATCCCGACGCGATCGACGCGATCTACTCCGCGGCCGTGCAGGACTTCTACAACGACGTCGAGACGCGGATCGGTGCGCTCCTGACCGGCACCGCCAACGCCGCGGTCAAGCTCGGCGACGGGATCGCCGCCTTCTACGGCGCGACCCAGAAGGCGCCCGACGTGATCATCGTCGCCCCGGACGTGTGGGGGCTTCTTGCCGACGCGACGATGCTGCAGTCGCCGGGCGGGTTCGGCGGCGTGATCGCGGGCTCGAGCCCCGGGACGCTCGTCGCGATGTTCTCGGGTGTCCCGATCGTCGCCTCCGCCTACGTCGCCGCCGGCTCGAAGATCCTCGTGACCCGCCGCGCGCTCGACGTGCGGATCTCCGATCCCGTCCGCCTGACCGCGAACGCGATCGGCGCGCTCAACATCGAGCTCGGCGTCGTCGGTGAGGGCGTGTTCGACACCGACTACGCCAACGAGATCATGCTCCTCACCGCCGGCGCGCCCGTCGCCGCGGTCGAGGCCGCCGGGCGGCGGAGCTCCTAGCCTCGTGGCGACGCCGCCCGCGTGGATCACCGTCGAAGACGTCGCCGGCTACCTCGACCTGCCCGGCGACGTCTCCGGCGACGACAACCTCGCGCTCTCAACCGCGGCCGCGAAGGCCGCGGTCGAGCGGCGCCGAGGCGACCTCATGGCCGGCGACCCGCCCGTGTTCGTCCCGGGCGACGACGTCCGCACCGGCGCGATCATCTGGGCCGGACTGATCTATCAGACCCGCAACGCGCCGAGCGGGTTCGCCGGTTACGGCGACGAGACGGCGCTCTTCGATGCGCTCGGCGCCCGCCGCGCCGAGGTGATGCGGCTGATCGGGTGGCGCCGCCCGGTGGTCGCGTGAGCGCCACCTCGACGAGCTCGCCGGCGGCGCGGGCGCGAACCTGGATCGCCGACAGGCTCGAGGCCGCCGGGATCGCCGCGACGCTCGACGCCGGCGCCTTCTTCCCGCAACCAAACGGCGTGATCGTCGGGCTCCCGACGCTCACCGCTCGAGGGCTGGGCTCGCGCAGCTACTCGATCCCGGTCGACGTCGTCTCCGGCGACCCGCTCAACTCCGAGCTCGCCGTCGACCGCCTCTACGCGCTCGCCGACGACGTCGCGCTCGCCTGCCACTGCGACGCCTACCGGCCGACCTCGTGGCGCGGCGGCGTCAACGCCGAGCCGCTCCCCTCGATCCAACTTACCGCCACCGTCACCGTTCCCGAGGAGGTTCCCGCATCATGAGTGTCACCTTCGCTGACTCCCGGCTCGGGCCGGGCACCCTCACACTCGGCGGCGCCGAGTACGGGCAGCAACTCGCAAACGTCGTGCTCACCCCGACGATCGACTCGACCGACGGCACCCCGACCCTCGCGAACCCCGACCCGCTCCCCGAGGAGTCGGAGTCGTGGGCGCTCGAGGGCTCCGCGATCCAGGATTGGGAGCTCGTCGCCGGGTTCGTCAACTACTGCTTCGACCACTCCGGCGAGGAGATCGCGTTCGTGTGGACGCCTCTCACCGCCGACGGCACCAAGTGGTCGGGCACCTGCAAGGTGAGCTCCGTCCCGGTCGGCGGCGACGCCGGCGTCCAGATCACCGCCGACTTCTCCTTCCCGGTCGCCGGCAAGCCGACCCGGGTTCCCGGGACGCTCGTCGCGAGCGCCGAGGCGCCGGCGTGATCCGTCTCCGCGGCGTCGTCGAGCTCCGCGACGGCTCCCTGATCGAGTGGTCGGCCGGGACGGCCGCGATCGCCGAGTGGGAGCTCTACGCGCACCGCCACGAGCTCCCGACGAGCCCGCAGGCGATGCCATCGCTGTCGATGCTCGTGATCGCCTTCTACGCGATCAAGGGCTCGCTCGAGGGGTTCGAGACGTGGCGCGCCGGTGTCGTCGACGTCGACGTCGACCACGACGACGGCGGCGCCGCCGGCGTGATTGTCCCTCCTACCCTCGCGGAAGCGCGCGGCGGATGATCCTCGAGCTCGCCGTCGCGCTCCGCCTCCCACCGGGCGAGGTGCTCGCGCTCGACGACCGCGACCTCGCGACCCTCGTCGACGCGCTCCACCCGTGAGCACGTTCACGGTCGACATGCAGGGGCTCGCCGAGACTCAGCGCGGCCTTGACGAGCTCCAGGCGGCGCTCGCCCGCCCGAGCTCGGGCAAGCTCCGCGCGACCTCGACCGCGCTCACCGGCGAGCTCGCCGGGATGCTCCGCGCCGCCGCCGCCTCGAGCGGTGTCCCGGTCGCCGCCCGCGTCGCGAAGTCGATCAAGCCGGCCTCTCGCGGCTCCTGGCCGGCCGTCCAGGTCGGCGGCGCCGTCCCGGTCGGCCGCTACGGCGCGATCGCCGCCAAGCTCCTCTGGGGCTCCGAGCGCGGGCCGGCCGGCGACCCGAACCGCTTCGCGGTCGAGCCGAACGCGGCCGGCTACTGGATCGCCCCGACCGTGAGGCTGTTCAAGGACGGGCCCGGGATGCGCGCGTTCACCGCGGCGGTCGACGCGCTGATCTCGAGCGCCGGGTTCAAGTGATGCCCGGGCCGGGCGACATTCTGATCACGGTCGGCGCGAAGACGGCCGACGCCGTCCGCGAGCTCGGCCAGCTTCACGGCGCGCTCGACGACACCGCCTCCCGCTCTCAGAAGATGGGCGCCGCGCTCTCGAAGGCGGCTCTCCCGGCCGCGGCCGCGCTCGCTGGGATCGGCGCGGCCGCGGTGCATGCCGGCAAGGCCGCGGCCGAGGACGCCGCCCTCCAGGCGCACCTCGCCGCCTCGCTCAAGGCGACCGCGAACGCGACCGACGCGCAGGTCGCCGCGATGGGCGACTACATCGACAAGACCGAGCTCGCGACCGGTGTCTCCGACGAGAAGCTCTCGCCGGCGCTCGAGACGCTCACCCGCGCAACCGGCAACCTCACCGAGTCCCAGAAGCTTATGAGTGTGGCGCTCGACGTCTCCGCCGCGACCGGCAAGGACGTCGAGACGGTCGCAAACGCGATGGCGAAGGCGCACGAGGGGCAGACCACCGCGCTGGCGCGGCTTGTCCCGGGGCTCGACGAGGCGACCCGCAAGAGCAAGGATTTCGACGTCGTCCTCGCCGGCGTCGCCAAGACGACCTCGGGCGCGATGGCCGCCTCGGCCGGCACCGCGGAAGGACAGATGCGCCGCTTCGCCGCCTCGACCGACCAGTTGAACGAGGCGCTCGGCAACGTCCTCCTCCCGATCATGAACGCGGTGCTCCCGCTCCTGACCCGGCTCGCCGGCTTCGCGAAGGACAACGCGACCGCGATCCAGGTCCTCGCCGGTGTCGTCGCGACGCTCGCCGCCGGGATCCTTGCCGCCAACGTCGCGCTCAAGGCCTACGAGGCGGCCCAGGTCGCGATCAAGGTCGCGACCGCCGCCTGGACGGCCGCTCAGTGGCTGCTCAACGCCGCGCTCGACGCGAACCCGATCGGCGCGGTTGTGCTCGCCCTGACCGCGCTCGCCGCCGGCCTCGTGGTCGCCTACAAGCACTCCCAGACCTTCCGCGACGTCGTTCACGCCGCCCTGGGCGCGGTCGAGACGGCCGCGCGCGCCGTCGGGGATGCCTTCAGCTTCCTGGTCGGCGCCGCCAAGGCCGCGTTCGATTGGATCGTCTCCCACTGGCAGCTCGCGCTGCTCGGCCTGCCCGGGATCGGTGAGGCGCTCTACCTGATCGCGACCAATTGGGACAAGGTCGCCGCGGCCGCGACCGCCGCCTACAACACCGTTAAGGGCGTGATCGACGGGATCGTCGGCGCGATCGAGAGCGCGATCAACGCGATCGAGCGGCTGATCGACGCGCTCTCACACATTCACGTCCCCTCGATCCACCTGCCCGACCTGAACCCGTTCTCGCTCGCCGCGCCGCTGGCCGCGACCGGACGCTCCGCCGCCGAGATCCCGACCTCCCGGAGCTCACGCTCGAGCGGCGTTGTCGTCAATGTCTACGGCGCGATCGACCCGGAGGGAACCGCGCGCGCGATCCGCCGCATCCTCAACGGCTCCGACCGGCGCATGGGCCGACGGCCGCTCACCTGATCATGGCCTACTCGAAGCAGACCTGGACAGATGGCGTCACCCCGGTCGACGCCGCGCACATGAACCACATCGAGGCCGGGATCGGGGTCGCGACCCCGATCGTCGGCACCTCGCTCCCGGCCTCCCCCCTCGACGGTCAAGAGGCAATCCTCGTCGACGCGGTCGCCGCCCCGACCTGGCAGTGGCGCTTCCGCTACGACGCCGGCTCGAGCTCCGCCTACAAGTGGGAGTACATCGGCGGCACCCCTGCTCGCGCCGACGCCGACGCGAACGAGGCCGCGTCGTCGACCACCTACGCCGAGCTCACGACCAAACAGCGGATCCTTGTCCCGCGTTCCGGGGTGTATGAGTGCCGCTTCGGTGCCCTCACGTGGGGGTCGATCACAAACGCGCAGGGCGACATCGGGATCGTCGACACGACCGCGCTCACAACCGCGCTGATCAACATGAGCACGGGATGCCCGACGGTGAACATCGCCGCGGTGATCCACCGCGAGCGCCAGTTCCCGAGCGCGCTGACCGCGGGCCGCACGATCGCGGCGGTCTACCGGGTCGGCGGCGCGAGCGGCACCCAGAACTACGCCGTCCGCTGGTTCTCGCTGCTCCCCGTCCGGGTCGCCTGACCGTGGCCGTCCTGCCGACGATCGTCGGCACCTTCCTGGTCGGCGAGCGGACGGTCGGCACCTACACCGACGAGCGCTGGATCACCGTCGTCCGCCTCGACGGGGTCGCGCTCGACCTCGCCGGCGTGATCGCCGACGTCACCGTCCGCCACGGCCGCGCCGGCGCCGCCGACCCGCCGCAGGCCTCGAGCGCGACCGTCACGCTCTGGCCTGTCACGCGTGAGCTCACCGGTTCGTTCCGGGTCGGGGTGTCGCTCGAGCTCCGCGCCTCGAGCCCCGCCGGTGAGTGGCCGCTGTTCATGGGCCGCGTCTCTGACGCCGAGGTGAACGGCTCGACGCTCTCGATCGTCGCCGCCGGCATCCTCGCGAACGCGAGCCGGGTCGAGCTCGACCTCACCGGTTGGGCGCTCGAGCCGTGGTCGGCCCGCGCCGCGCGCCTGTTCGCCGCGACCCCGTTCGCCGGCACTGTCCAGGCCGACCCGACCTTCGACCCGCTCGTCGAGGTGCCCGTCGTCTCGTCGACTGACCGCCTCACCTTCGACAGCTACGCCCAATCGCTGCGCGACGACGTCGGCGCCGCGATCGTCGACCAACCGGACGGGACGCTGCTCGCCCAGGCGCTCGGCGCGCGCGCGACGCTCGGCGCCGTGCACGCGCTCGACCCGGCCAAGGTCCTCTACTCGCCCCGGTGGGTTCAGGCCCTCGAGGTGGTCAACCGGGTGGGTGTCCAGTACGGCCCCGACAGCGCGCCGGCGCTTGTCGTCTCGACCGACTCCGCGAGTATCGGCCTCTACGGGCGCCGCTACGGCGACTTGCAGACCCGCTTGCATGCCTCCGCCGATGCGACCACCCGCGCGACCCAGGCGCTGTCGCGCGCCGCCTACCCGCGGTGGGTGATGCCCGACGCGCTCGTGCTCGAGCCGATCCCTGGGCTCGCCGTCGGTGACCGTGTCGTCTTGACCGACCTTCCGCCGGGCTCGCCGTTCCCCTCCTGGACACCGGTAGTCGAGGGCTGGACAGACGAGCTCGCCGGCGGGCCGCGTTCCTGGACTCAAGCGCTCGCGCTCTCCGACCCGCTCCTCTCCGGGCTCTCGCTCGCCTGGAGCCAACTACCCGCCTCCGGGCTCCCCTGGAACGCGGTCAATCCGTCCCTTCAGTGGTTCGAGGCAAACAGCCTCGACGACTTCACCTAAGGAGTCTCATGCCCGGCTCGACGACGCTTCTCGCGCTCCCCTACCCGCTCCCGACCGACCAGGTGTCCGAGGGCGCCGCCGATATGCAGGCGCTCGCCCAGGCGATCGACCCGCTCCTCGCAAACGCCGTCGAGGCGCCCGGGACGGGCCGCTACCGGCTCCAGGCCGGCCGCAGCCCTGGCTACCACCTCTCAGACCACTCCCGCGCAACCGGGACGATCACCTTCCCCGACGCCTTCTCCGCCGTGCCGCTCGCCGTCCTGCTCGGGATCGAGTGCGGCGTCTCCGACCCGGGCGAGCCGGCGCCGATCGCGGTCGCCTGGATCAACACGCTCGCGCCGGCCTCGGCGACGTTCACGCTCCAGCAGATGATCGCCGGTGTCGTCGACCTCTACGTGCACTGGATCGCGCTGGGCCCGCGATGACCTGGGCCGACTTCATCCTCTCGCTCCTCGGCGACGGCGGCGTCGTCGTCCTGATCACGTGGATCCGCCGGCTCGAGCGCCGCTACCGCGAGCTCGAAGACGAGCTCGTCGACGAGTTCGTTTCGGCTCGGCGCGGGCAGGGTAAGGACCCGGCGCCGTGACTACGCCGCAACGGCGCCGGGTTCTACGCGAGCTCCTCGACGAGCTCGAGCGCCTGCTCCGAGATCGCGTCCGCGAACGTGAGCTCGGCGCGCTCGCTCGCCGGCGCCCCCCGCCGCGGCGTGCGCCGAACGACGACCGACGGGAGCACGATCTTCAGTAGCCGCCGTCCCTCGTGATCGTCGCGCTCCTCGGCGGCGAGCACGTCGCGCACCGTCGAGCGGGCGCGCTCGATCTCTGTCGCCTCTCCGCAGGCCTCGAGCTCGCCGCGGCGGAGCTCGACCCGCGCCTGGCGCGCCTCAAGGCCGGCACGGTAGGCGGCGGGGTTTTCGTCCTCGAGCTCGAGGTTGCCGGCCCACTCGACCATGCGCGCCTCGGCCTCGGCGAGCCGGTGCTCGGCGATGATCCGGTCGCCGCCGATCGCGACCTCGACCTCGACGAGCTCGTCGGCGACGGGGCCGGCCCACGCGAGTACCCGCTCGACGATGTAGGCCTCGAGCTCGGCGGCGCCAATCTGGGCGCGCGCCTCGCAGTGGCGCGCGTCGTTCGGGCACTTGTACGACAGCGTCCGCGCCGACCCCGTCTTTGTCCTGATCAGGCCGCGTCCGCACGACGCGCACGTCGCGATCCCCGCGAGCAGCGATTGTGCCTTCCCGCTGTGCCGGCGCCCGCCGTTGTCCGACCTCGAGCGGTTGACGACCTGGGCGGCGTCGAACAGGTGCTCCTCGACGATCCGCGGCGCGCCGCCGACGTTGACGAGCTCGACCTCGCGGCCGTAACGGAGCTCGCCCAGGTAGAGCCGGTTGTTCAGGATCCCGGCGACCGTCGTCCGGTACGAGGCCTTCCCGGTCGCCGTCTCGAAGTAGGCGAGACACTCGCCGTAGGACGCGCCGGCGGCACGCATCGCATAGAGCTCGCGCACGACCTCCGCCTCCTCGTCGACGAGCTCGAGCTCGGCGCCGCGCTCGGCCTGCCGGTACCCGAACGGGATCCGCGCCTTGATCGGGCGGCCGGCCGCGATCGCGCTCTCTTTCGCGACCGCGAACCCGGCCGCCGCCTTCTCCCACTCGAGGCGCGCGATCGAGAAGAACAGGTCGCGCTGGAACCGACCCTCGGGCGTCGAGGGGTCGAACGACTCGCAGGCCGAGACGATCTGGCCGCCGGCGGCCTCGATCCGCTCGACGAGCTCGATCCGCTCGAGCGGCTTCAGCCGCGACAGCCGCGAGAGGTTGTAGACGATGATCCCGTCGAGCTCGCCGCGCTCGATCGCCTCGACGATCGAGTCCAGGATCGCGCGGTTGCGCTTCGATCCCGACACGTCGAGCTCGGGCTCGTAGTCGACGAGCTCGGCGCCGATCGCGGCGCCCTTGACGTCGGTCGCCTTCGTCTGAAACTCGGGCGACCGCAGCCGCTCGTCGCGCTCACCGACACGCGAGACGCGCACGTAGCGGCCGAGCCGCAGCCTCGCGCCTTGCTTCTGTCCGCCCCTGGTTGTAGTTTCCTGCCCGTGCATCGCTGTCCTTTCGCCGTTGGGAACTATCTGTCCATACCCAGAATAGCAAGACTACACATGGTTTCCACGGTGTTCGGTGCCTGAGCTCGCCGCCTTCCTGCTTCGTCGGCGGGCGAGGGGGTCGGCCGGGTGAGGCGCTCTCCCATGCCGCAGGGGAACCCCAGGAGTGTCCTCACTCCCGGCCGGCGCCGCCGCCGCTTCGACCTCGAGCTCCTGGTCGGCGCCGCGCTGTTTTGGATCATCGTCCTCGGCGTCGCCGCGCTGCTCGCCTGGTTCGCCCGTAGCGCCGCCGGCGCGCCGCTCCCGCACTCGACGGTCGCCTACTGGGATCGCGTCGCCGCCTGCGAGACGGGCGGGCGCTGGCGCGGGCTCGGCGCGACCTACCAGGGCGGGCTCGGGATCTACGCCGCGACCTGGGATTGGTGGGCCGGCGAGCTCGGGCTCGAGCGCCGCTACCCCGACGCCGGCGACGCGCCGCGGCTTGTCCAGATCCGCGTCGCCGACTACGGTCGCCGCGTCCACGCCGGCGCCTGGGGCTGCGCGTGAGCTCGTGGTGGGAGAGCGGCTACGCCGGCGGACCGATGGTGAAGGTGAAGGGGTTCCCGCGGCCGCTGTACCCGCCCGATGCGAGCGCGCAAGGCAAGACGGCGTCGGTCGACGGGCCCGACGTCGTCGCCTACAAGCGCACCGTCTCCCGCGCCGGCCGCTGGCCGTGGCAGACCTTCGACGAGGCCTACTCGAACGGCTTCGCGCACGGGACAAGCGGCAACGTCGCCGAGACGGGCGTCGCCGGTGTCCAGCGCCAGCAACACCTCGACGCGACCGGGTGGATCGGCGAGAAGACGTTCAACACGCTGCGCTCGATCCGCGTCCCGGCCGGCCGGCCTCACGCCGGCGAGATGGCGATGGACGCGACCGCGGCGCGCCTGATCGACCAGGCCTTCGATCTGTTCAAGGGCCACGACCCCCCGCCCGTGCAGTCGAGCCCGGTGCGGCTCGCCGCGCTCGAGCGTGCGAAGGCCGAGCTCGGCGTGTTCGAATCGCCGGCCGGCTCGAACCGCACCAAGTACGGCGCCTGGTACGGGATGGACGGGAACCCGTGGTGCGCGATGTTCGTCACGTGGTGCTACTCGTTCGGCGCCGACGACGTCGACCGCACCGCGGGCCCGTTCGTGCGCGGCTCCCGCTACGCCTACTGCCCCTACGTCGTCGCCGATGCGCGCGCGAACCGCTACGGCCTAACCACGACCGACGACCCGATCCCGGGCGACCTCGTCGTCTACGACTGGGAGGGCGACACGGTCTACGACCACATCGGCCTCTTCGAACGCTGGGCCGGCGGCTCGACCTTCGACGCGATCGAGGGGAACACCTCGACCGACAACCAATCCAACGGCGGCAAGGTGATGCGGCGCCGCCGCTCGCGCTCGAGCGGCTACCCCGTCTTCGTCCGGGTCAAGGCGTGAGGCCGCGCGGCTCCTACGCGCTCGGCGATCGTCCGCTGACGCCGCGGATGCGCGACGTGATCCGGTCGGCCGCGGCCGGTGCATCGGTGAACGAGACGGCCGGCGAGCTCCACCTCTCCGAATCGACCGTCAAGACGATTCGCGCCGCCGCGATCGCCCGGCTCGGGACGCGCACCTTCACCGCCGCCGTCGTCGAAGCGTTCAAGCGCGGTGAGATCTAGCCCGTGTACGACTCCGCGCGCCGCCGTCGAAGCGTCAGGAAGGGCCGCGAGCGCGGGTGTTGGGTATACGTCCCGGGAGAAGAGCTCGAGAAGGCCTCGATCCCGCCGGCCGACCCTCCGCCCTACTACCGTCTCTGGCCGCGCAAGCGCGCGACCGTCCTTGTCCAGTTCTACCGCGAGCCGTGAGGACGGGCTCCAAGCGGCTCTCGCTCCTGCGCACGGTCGAGCTCGAGCTCGAGCTCGTCGAGCTCCTGGCCGCGATCGCCGTCTCGCTCGAGCGCGCCCGACGCGAGCTCGAGCGCTGGCAGGCCGACCTCGGATCCGATGCCGCGCCGTAAGCAGCGTCTCGCGTTCAACGTCGACGACCGCGACTATGACGCGCCGCTCGTGCTCGAGCTCGTCGAGGACGTCCTCGCCGACACGGCCGAGGCGATCGCGCTCGAGCCCGAGGTGAGCTCGAGGCGCGCCGCGCGCGAGCACGAGCGCCGAGCGCGGCCGCTCCCGCCGCTGGCGCCGATGCCGCTCGGCGCGCTCGAGCTCCTGTGGTCACTTGATCAAGTCGGGATGGAGCCGTTCGCCGCGCGCTCGATCGAGCTCGCCGGCGGGTTCCGACCGATGCTCGAGCGGGTCGGCCTGCGATGCGATAGCGCCGAGGGCTAGTCGCCTGCGAGAGCGGAAGGCCGGCGCATCCCGTGCGCTCGCCGTCCGGCGTGTGTGAGCTCGAGCTCGGGCCGCACGTCGCACGGTGGGCCGGCCCGCCGGCTTACTCGAGATCGCGTCCTCGAGAACGGGCTGACCGTGTACTCGCAGGCGGACACCTCGACGCGTATAACGGCTGCTAATGCGCCGCGCGAAATCCATAAGCCTATGTGAATAGGTAGGGCGCGGGTGCGTGGTCACGCTTCGGAACCTGCGGCGCGCAACGCACTCGCGCGTCACGCGTCGCCGCGTGTTCCGCACCGCCGCTGGTTCCAACCAAGACAACGGACGCCGGGCGGATGCCCGGCGCCTGTCTGTCCTCCCGCTACTCTCGAGCGATGGGCTCGAGCGCACCCGCCAAGAGAGCGCGAAGCGGCGCCTGGCAGGCGCACGTCCGCGCGCTCATGCCGCAGCTTCGCGCCCGTGCCGACGATCTCTGCGAGCTCTGCGGCGAGCCGATCGACTTCGACGCGCCGCCGCGCTCGCGCCGCTCGCCCAGCGTCGACCACGTCGTCCCGCTCCACGCCGGCGGCGCCGAGCTCGCCCCGTTCGACGAGCTCCGCCTCGTGCACCTCGGCTGCAACGCCCGGCGTGGCAACCGCACCCGCCGCGCCGGCCAGCGTCCGCCGCCGGCGCCCGCGGTCGAGCTCGTCGACGAGCTCGAGCCGCGCGATGTTCGCTACCCGCGCGCGCCGATCGTCAAGCCGGGCCGCAAGCCCGCGACCGTCGATCACCCGCGCCTGTTCGCCGTCGACCCGCTCGAGCTCGTTCCGCGCGCCGACGAGTTTTTCAGCGCGCGCGGACTTTCTTTCCCGCT
>Ga0126379_10001685_pt1 | contig 13644 bp, 6 predicted proteins | sample PanSoiMetPlot_24_FD_92640 | JGI IMG/M metagenome (GOLD analysis project Ga0126379, IMG submission 92640) | Tropical forest soil microbial communities from Panama - MetaG Plot_24 | ecosystem: Environmental > Terrestrial > Soil > Tropical forest > Bulk soil | place: Panama | collected 2016-02-17 | reverse complement strand
GGGCGGCGATAGAACAGGGCGTCCCTCTCCGGCGCTCGTGTTCCTCGGACAGATATCTACACGAGCCAATACAGCCAATTAAGCGTAGCCGAACCTCACAAAACGGTGTGATGAAATCCAGTTTCTGGAATCACATCAGCGCCGTGTCTACGATTCTTCATAGACACCATGTCTTAACACGACACAAATGGCACAATTTGTGCTACTTGTTCTGTCCATAGTTTCGGCCCGTTGCGTGCACACCCGGCAGCCAAGTTTTGTCATGTGGGGTCGTCTGCGGGGCTGTAACGCAAGCGGGTCCTGCCTTCGCAGCACAATTGTTTAGTCGTTTCTGACTTGACAGCAGGACAGCGCGGTAGCACAATGTGCGCCGCACAACGTAATGTGATGTGTCTCACATTGGGACGCGAGGTGCGAGCAATCGCTCCTCGATTACGTCTCCAATCATTCAGCATTACCGCAGTTGGTAGTTGTCGCCGCAATTATTTTTCTCAGCTCGGAGGCGGATGGCGATGAAGAAGCTGCTTTTTCTCCTTATTTCTCTGGCCCTTCTGGCCGGAGTTGCCGCAGCGCAGGTCCAAAACGGTCAATTCGCTGGCACCGTGCTCGATCCGTCGGGCGCGGCTATTCCCAATGCAAAAGTGACGATCACCAATAGCGGCACTGGCTTGGCGGTCACCTCGACGACAAACCAGACGGGTTCCTATGTCGCTAGAGAGCTGCCTCCCGGTACCTACAAAATGACCTCGGAAGCTCCGGGCTTCCGCACGGCGGTGAATACCGCAGTTACCTTGAATGCCGGAGCCATCTCGCGCGTTGACTTCAAGATGGAACTGGGGCAAGCAAGCCAGACGGTCGAAGTGAGCGGCGAGGCTGCCGCTGTCCAGACCGATGACTCCAAGCTGGCCACCTCCATCAACACGACTCAGATTTCGAACTTGCCGTTGAATGGCCGCAACGTTTACGACCTGATGCAGCTAGCTCCGGGCGCCGTCAACGTAGTCGGCGTTGATTTCGAAAATGGCCACAACACCGTGGTCAATGGCTTGCGTGAGGACTTCAATGGCTTCCTGGTCAACGGTGTGTCAAATAAAGGCCTTAGCGGTGGTGTCGACCTTGTGCCGATCCAAGACACAGTGCAGGAGTTTCAGCAGCTCCAGTTGAACATGTCCGCGCAGTACGGCAATAGCGCCGGCTCGATCAACAACCTTGTCACCAAGTCCGGCACGAACACGCTCCACGGCAGCGTTTGGGAGTATGTGCGCAACGACGTCTTCGATGCCAATGAATACTTCCTAAACCGTCAGCCCGATCCGCGGAAGGACCCAACCGGCACGCTCTGCGCAGCAGGTCACACTGCCGATTGCTTCAAGCCGCCGCTGCGGTTCAATCAGTTTGGCGGGACATTCGGTGGTCCGCTCTTGAAGGACAAGCTGTTCTTTTTCGCCTCCTTCCAGGGAGATCGCTTCAAGACCACCGGTACGCCGACGACAATTACTGTGGAATCGCAGCAGTGGCGGGATGCAGTTGGTGCCGCATTTCCAAATTCGGTAGCAAACCTGCTCTATTCGAATTTCAAGCCCAATTTGCCAGGGACGAACCCAATTACGCTGGATCAATACACCAGCGGCGACTACACGTTTTATCTGTGTCCGCAGGCTGTTCCGACAGGGTCTTCTCCGCAGGCTGCAGTCAACGCGGCTAATCTTTCAGCCAAGTTCCAACACTTACTGGGCGTCTACCCTCAGGATATTGCGAATGCAGGGTCGACATGTACGCTTACTCCGCAAGCGGGAGTGCTTTCACTGGCACAACGAGCTTCGATGCCATTCAAGCTGCAGAGCGTAGCGGTCTACGGATCCCAAACGGGGACCTTGGGCAATGGTAACCTTTTCAACGGAAACGAAGGCTCGGTGCGCTTGGATTTCACTCCAAATGCCGCCAATCGCTTGTTTGCGCAGTGGAACTACTACCGAAGCTCCGACCAGTTTGGACCTTGTGACACCGCCTGCACGCGCGGTTTTACGAATCCAACACATCAATTGTTCCCTGGCGGGCAATTTAGCTGGGTGCATACGTTTTCCCCGACACTCCTCAACGAGCTAAGGGTGGGATACCAGGGGAACGTGCAGTTCATCAATACGGGGCAGCCTGGAGTGCCCGAAGCTGGAGGCGCGCAGGGCGCGTTTGATGACGGCACTGCCGGGTTCGGCTCCTATTCAGGCTATCCACAGTTCTTTAAAGAGCATGTGTATACCTACTCCGACATGGTTTCCATCAACCATGGAAACCACAATCTCAAAGTTGGCGTAGACTTCCGGAGGAACATCGAGAACAGCCTCTTCAGCGTTGCGCGGCCGTCGTATGAGTTCTTTGACCCGCTATTCTTTGCGGCCGATGCTCCGGCTGAGGAAGATGGGGGCGTGAATCCGGGCATCTGTGCACCGCCCTGCTCCAGCTTCAACTCCAACCCTAGCGCCGCGCTGCAAGCGAATGTGCGCCACTGGCGCAATCTGGAGTTCGGCGCCTACTTCCAGGACGATTGGAAGGCAACGAGGAAGCTGACACTCAACCTTGGGCTGCGTTACGACCTTTTCACTCGCCATACGGAAGCAAACGGCCTCGTGACGAACTGGTATCCAGGTCCGGGTAGCAACCTTTTGCAGCAGGTGATAAGTTCGAGCGATGATTCGGGTACCTGCACCGCTCCGTCAGGGATCAACGAACTTAAAGGAGTATGCGGGCCCGGTGGCTTTGGACCGGCCAATTCGCTGGGTGCGGGCCGTCATAAGGATTTTGGTCCGCGAATCGGGTTTGCCTACGATATGTTTGGCAATGGGAAGACAGCCCTGCGTGGAGGCTTCGGCATTTCGTATGAGGGCACCTTGTATAACCCTCTTTCGAATTCGCGCTGGAACCTGCCCTATTATTCGTTTAATTTCGTCGATAACTTCCTGAATGGCGACGTCAACTTCCCAATTTATGGACCGACGACTTGCTCAGCCGCAGGATGTGTCCCGAGTGGAGCCGCGCCCACCTTTACCGGGCCGCCGACCAATCCTGGGCAAGGTTTCGGAGCTCAAGCAACTGGCAACTTGACAGGTTGGGCACCATTCAGTCCGAACCAGGCAATTCTGACCGGAATCATCGAGCCTAAGGGCATCGATGACCCATACGTGTACAACTACTACCTCGGTGTTCAGCATGAAGTTGGTGAAAAGACCGTAGTTGAAATTAACTACGTCGGCAATGCCGCCCACAAGTTGTTCCGTGCGGAGAACATCAATCGCCATCCTGGTTCAGTCTTGCCGATTGGTGGTTGCATTACGGACAATCAGGGGCGTACCTGGTGCGGAAATGACGGGTTCGCCAACAACAATTATGGAAACATGCGCGCATGGCGTAACGTGGTGAACTCTAACTACAGCTCGCTGCAGGCATCCGTGAGAAAGCAGATGAGCCATGGCGTCTTGTTCAACGTTAACTATACCTGGAGCCATACTATTGATGACGGCTCGACGTGGCACAGCGGTGCGACCACAGCCAATGGCGCGGCTGCGGGTGAAGGCTACACCACAGACTTTACGAATCCTGGTATCGACCGCGGTAATTCACTGTTCGATATCCGTCATCGCCTGGTCTTGAACTACGTGTGGCAGCTGCCGGGTCAAAACCTGCACGGTGTCATGGGTGCCGTGCTGGGTGGCTGGTCCTATAGCGGCGTTTGGGCGTTCCAAACCGGGGCTCACTGGGAGCCCTTCCGGGGCGGTGCGGCCAGGTTAAGAGAAATCTCCAATTCCAGCAATCCCTGCACTGCGGCAGACGTCAATTCCGGCAATTGCCAAAACCTTGGCGGTGATTTCAATCTCGATCACGGCCGCAACGACCGGCCTGACTCTTCCCTCTCTGGTTTCGTCCCTGGTCGCGTTTCCTGGGAGAACGGATGGTGCCTTAATGGTTCCGTTGAAGCTGGAGATTGTGCCAGCAGCGCTCCGGGCGCGACGCCCAGCCAGGCAGGTCTGCCAGTCTTCAGTTCGCCTTGCCTAGGGTGCGTTGCTAATCTCGGGCGCAACACGTTCGTTGGACCGGGTTTGTGGCAGGCAGACATGACGCTTGGCAAGACCTTCAAATTTACGGAACGCGTGGGCCTGAAGTTCGAAGCGCAGGCCTTCAACGTCTTCAACCGTGCCAACTTTCTCTTGGCGACGGCAGGCGGGGCTGGAAACAACGACATTCGCACCGGAATCTTCGGGCAAGCTGCGGGAACACTCAATGCTCGCAATATGCAGTTCGGCTTGCACCTGACATTCTGAGCTATGTGCCCTATAGGGGCTTATCCTCGTTCCAGAGGATGGGCCCCTTTTATTATTTGTGAGGATATGAGGCACTCCTCTCGAAGTCGAATTCTCTCCTGCCTCGGCTTCCTGCTTATTTCCATTCCCTCCCTGTACGGCCAGCAGTACGGCACTATTGCAGGCGAAGTGCATGTCTCGAAGGGCGATGTTACGGGGCGGATGCTTGTCGAATTGCAGTTACATGGCTCCCCGATCAACAGCGAATACACTGATGAGCAGGGGAAATTTGGCTTTGGCCCCGTAACCAGTAATGTCTACCATATCGTGATTCGCGACGACCGCTTCTATCCTGTCGACCAGAGGGTAACGGTCGACCTATCAGTAACTGCCGTCACCATGGTTCAAATAACACTGATCCCCCGCGAGCAAGCTTCGCAACAGGACAGATCCAGTTCAGTGGGTGGTGCCAATCCATATCTAATCGATCTTTCCGAATACAAACGGCATTTTCCCAAAGCGGCCGTAAAAGAATTCAACAAGGGCGTGGACGCAGATAAGGAGCGGCGTACGGACGATGCCATCCGCCATTACGAAAAGGCGATCAGCCAAGCGCCGGATTTCTATCCCGCACGCAATAATCTCGGCTCCGACTACCTAAGTAAGTCCGATTTCGCCGACGCCCAGCGGCAGTTTGAAGAGTCCATTCGGCTTAACAAGGATGACTCCCAAGCGTATTTCAACCTCGGAAACGTGCTCACCCTCACTGGGCACCTTGAGGATGCGGCGAGGGTCCTCGAGCAGGGTCTAGAGAAGCGGCCAAACTCGGCCTTCGGGCATTTCCTGCTGGGGTCACTCTACAGCCGTGCTGGTCAAAACGCCCAGGCGGAGCAGAATCTCGAGGACGCGCTGAAACTCGATCCGACTATGCCTCAGGTGTATTTGCAGCTGGTGAATCTATACCTGCAGGAGAACCGCAAGGCAGAAGCGATTTCCGAGTTGCAGGCCTTCCTACATGCGTTTCCCGAAGGGGCTTTTACGCCCAAAGCGAAGCAAGTCTTAAAGAAACTGCAGGCGGAACAACAAAGCGCGGTTTCCGAATAGCGCCCTCAATTCACACTGCTCGGCACAGCTCCGCAGAACCGGCTTTGCAGCCGGCAGGCGGCATCGTACTCCGTTTTCGCCGCGTTTTGACGATGTAATTTCTGGTAAGCGAATCCAAGGTTCAAGTGAGCTTCGGCAAGATTGGGATCCTGCCTGATCGCCTCTTCTAAGCTCGTCACCGCCAAACCTAGCCGGCCGCTCTCGGTGTAGGCAATTCCCAGGAAATTGCGGAGACGGGCGTCATCCAAGCCGAGACTCAGCGCCTGCTCGAGATCTTTGGAGGCTGCCCCGTATGCCTTCTGGGTGACTTCCAGAATCCCCAGATCCCGTCGGCCCTGCGCGAAGTTAGGCTGGATCGATACCGCTTTCTGATAGGCCTCAAGCTCCGCCCTGGGGTCGCTGCGGCCTTGGAGAGTCCCAAGCTCGTACCAGGCACGGTAGTTCTGAGGATTGGAACTCACAGCCTTGTCGAGCCACATCTTTGCGTCTCGGTCGTTTCCTTGGGCGTGCAAGGCATGGGACAGGCCGGTCATGGCCTCATCGAAGCCAGGATTCAGTTCGAGGCAACGCTTCAGCTGGGCAACAGCACCGCTCCAATCTTGTTCGCGCAGAAAGAATTCTCCCAAAAGAAAGGGAATTACATACATCTCAGGTTCGCGCGCTGCGACCCTCTCCAGCAATTCCCGTCCGGTACTAAACTGACCAGCCCGGAACCTATCTTGCGCCTGCAATATGGAGTTAAATTCCCAGAGTTTATCTTTGGGGTCCGGCAGGCCCATGGCCAGCGTGTCGCTCGAAACCGGAGAACGATAGGCAACATATCCCAGCGCGCGAAGTTTTTGCGCGGCGTCCAGGCTAAGATTTCCACCGTTTTGTGGTGGCGAGGTCAGTGGGGCGCGCTGAAGCCGCTTCTTCAGCTCGTCTTTTAAGATTGCTGCGATCTCCGGATGCGTGGAAGCGATGTTCTTGCTTTCTTCGGGATCAGCAGTCAAATCATAGAGCTCTGCCTGCGGCGCATCGATGTAGTGGTAACGGCCGTTCTCGAGCGAGTGCAGCGGGCTCCAACCAAAGGAACTGAAAGGATAGAAAGTTTCGCTATAGGCAGGATCATCCTGATCGTCGTTGGCGGAATCGAGAAGGCTGTGCCCCTGGAACTGACCTTCAATTTTGTCATGCATCCCCGCCATGCCCAGCAGGGTGGGAGCCACCAGGGCCGTCTCCACCGGACGTTCCACTCGGCCTCGTGAGACTCGGCTCCCAGCAGGCGGTTTGACGATTAGCGGTATGCGGATGGTGGAGTTGTAAATGAAAAATCCGTGTTCCGATTCGCCATGTTCTCCCAACGATTCGCCGTGATCGCTGAGGAAAACGATCAGACTGCGATTGTAATTGCCACTCTCCTTCAACCATGAAATCAATCGGCCCAGTTCATGATCGGCGTAAGCGATCTCGCCATCGTAGAGATGAGTGCTGTATTCGGAGCGGTAAGGCTCAGGCGGGTCGTACGGGCTATGCGGATCGTAAAGATGAAGCCAAAGGAAAAAGGGAAGATTGGAGGCGTGCTTGAGCCATCGGACGGCGCGGTCGACACTCTCTCCCGCTCTGCGATCGACCAGGCTGATGTCTTTCTTTTTAAAAGTCTCGGCGGAAAAGGCGTCATCATAAAGATCGAAGCCGCGGGCCAGCCCCCAACTGCGATCCAGCACAAAGGAACTGATAACCGCTCCTGTGGCATAACCGGCCCCCTTGAAGGCTTGTGCGATGGACCGGAATTGGGGCGGTAACGGGTGCCCGGTGAAATCCTGGACGCCATTCTGAAACGGGTAGGTGCCGGTGAGAATGACCGTGTGCGACGGCCAGGTCAGTGGCACCTGGGAGAATGCGTGCTCAAAAACAATTCCATCATGCGCCAACGCATCCAGCGTAGGAGTTTGAATCTCCTTGTACCCATAACAGCCGAGGTGATCAGCTCGAACCGTGTCAATCGTGATCAGTACTATGTTGGGATGCGCTAACACACGTTTCCGAGTCGGGACGCCCGGGAAGACCATCCGGCTGAACAGCAACAAAAGAGCTGCGAGCCGGGTCGCGCTCAAGACCGTATTCTGGCGATTCACTGTTGCGAGCCGACTTCCTGCGCTTTGCGCATCTCCTGCTGTGCCTCGACGCTCAGACCCTTGCTGGCCAAAGCCTTGGCCAGCGCAACATGCGTCCCAGACTGCTGGGGCGCTAAGGCTACGGCCTGACGCAATTCGGAGATGGCTTCGTCCACCCGGTCCTGGTCGAGTAACAACTGTCCGAGCGCCATGTGTCCGGGGAGATAGTCCGGAGCAACTTCAATCGAATGTCGAAATGCGGCTCCTGCTTCCTCAGCCATGTTCTTCTTCAAGTAAAGCAATCCCAGATCGTAGGACGCGCTGAAATTCGTGGAATCAAGTTCCAACGTGCGCTTGAGGGTTCGGATGGCCTCCTCGGCCTGCCCCGTCCGCGCGTACGCCAATCCGAGATGAAACGCCGCCAAAGCGTAGTCGGGACTCAACTGCAACACCTTTTGAAACTCGTTGACCGCGTCCGGAAACTGGTTGAGGCGATAGTAGTTCAGACCTTGCAAATAATGCACCGGTACCGAATTCGGCTCGGTCTTGAGCGCGGCGTTGAGCTTTTCGACCGAAGGTTCATAATTGCCGTGCTGGCTCTCTTCAATCGCTTCGGAAATCAGTTCATAAACCTGAATGCGGTCTTTGGGATTGGGTAATTCGGAATTATGCACGTTGGAGAGGCTGCCCCCGGAAAATCCAGCGTAGCCGAGCGATTTCAACCGCTCCATCAGCGCAGGGTCGAGTCCGGTTTTCTCGGCCAGTTCCTGGCCGGGAGTGTAGTCGTGAATTAGGGCTGCCAGCTTGGCCCTCAATTCTTCCGAAACAGCCTTCTTGTCACTATAGAGATTCTGCAATTCCTTGGGGTCTTTCGTGAGATCGTACAGTTCCGGCTTGGGAGCGAGAATAAAGTGATAGCGCTCATTCTCGATTCCGCGCAATTCGCTCCAATTGAAATGGAGGCGGGGAAGAAAGGTCTCGGCGTATAGATAAGAAGGCTCGTCCGGCTTTTTCCCGGAAATTAACGGCAACAAGCTCTCGCCTTGAACCTCGCTCGGGACAGGTACCTTCAAGATTTCGAGAATCGTTGGCATGATATCGACAGTGCTGACGGGACTGGTGATCTGGTGCACCGATGTGGTAGGCGGAAGGTGAAACAACAAGGGCACTCGCAAGGTTGAATTGTAGATGAAGAATCCGTGGGTAGCTTCGCCGTGCTCGCCGAGACCTTCCCCATGGTCACCGCTCAAGACAACGAGAGTGTCGTGATAGAGGTTTTTCTCTTTGAGGAACCGCAGCAGCCTTCCCACCTGCTCGTCGGCAAAGGCGATTTCGCCATCGTAGGGATGAGACTTGTATTCTTCGCTGTACGGCGCTGGCGGTCGATAAGGATAATGCGGATCATACAGGTGCATCCACAGAAAGAAGCGCGTCTGATAATTCTTCGAAAGCCAGTCCAGAGCCTGGTCCGCGACCACGTTGCCAGGACGCTCCATTTCGTCGAGATTGGATTCCTCCAGGCGGTTGAAATCGAAATGGTCGTAATAAAAGTCGAAGCCACGGTTTAGGCCGAAACGCGAATCGAGGACCGCGGAGGCGACCACCGCTCCCGTGGTGTAGCCATGAGCTTTCAGTACCGACGCCAGTGTCTGCTGCTGCGCTCCCAGCCGGTTTCCGCTGAAATCGTGCATTCCGTTCAGCATCGGATAAGTGCCGGTAAAAATCACGGTATGGGAGGGCAGCGTAATCGGAATGGGTGTAAAGGCACGCTCGAACTTCACGTTGTCGGCGGCGAAACTGTCAATATTGGGAGTGTGAATCTGGCTGTACCCGTAACAGCCGAGGTGGTCTGCCCGGAGGGTATCGATGGTGATTACAACTAGGTTGGGTGCCTTATCGGAGTGATCGGCGGCAGAACCCGCCACGGCCACGATCGCGCCGGCTAGAAGAATGGGGAAAAGTCGGAAAACCCTCATTGACAATCGAGATTATATACTTCCACTCGCTGTCCCGACCGCCCTGTGCCTGCCTAACACCGAAGAAAACGGCCGCAACCTGTGTGATTTCGAGCACATGGCAGGGCCGTTGCTATGCGAATTAAAAAGAGGTACAGTCCGTGTTGCTTTGGGGTGGTTCCCGTACTGACGGGGGGAGAAGTGAATGCCCAATTTGTGTGCGCGTTCCCCAATTATTAAATTTCTGCCTGGGCTTGCAATAGGGGCACTTAGCATCGGTCTTGCTGCCCAGCAGTCCGAACCCCAGGTTCCTGGTCCTACGATCCGGGTCAACACCCGCTTGGTACTCGTTGATGTGGTGGTGACCGACAAGCAGGGCCATACGGTAAGCGGGTTGAAGGCGGACGATTTCGCAGTTGAAGAGAACGGAAAGAAACAGAAAATCTCGACCTTTGTCGGTCCTGAAGTTGCAGCTCGAAAGAGCGAGGTGCCAACCTTGGCGCCCGGCTTGTACACAAATCGGCCGGATTTCCGCTCGAATGGAGGCCCGCTCACCATTCTTCTGCTCGATGCCCTCAATACTCCGTTCCGGGACCAGTCGTACGCCCGGTCGCAGATGTTGGCCTACGTGCGCACGCAACTGAAGCCTGACCAGCGCCTAGCTGTGTTCGCTCTGACCAATGATCTGCGTATGCTCCAGGACTTCACTGGTGACCCTCAAATCCTGCTCACGGCTTTGCAAAAGTTGAAGCCAGAAGAGCCAATACTGACGAATGCAGCCGCTCCTCCGGACAGTTCCTTAGGACCGGGTCCCGGCCCCGGTGCTGCCGCGGCAAGTCTAGTCGCCATGGCAGCGAATCAGATCGCGGGTTTTCAAGCCGAACAGGTTGGTTTTGCTCTCGATCGACGCGTGCAAGTCACTTTGGCTGCTATGCGCGCTTTGGCCCGTGCTTTGGGCGGGATGCCGGGGCGTAAGGAAGTGATCTGGCTGACCGCCGCTTTCCCCTTTGAATTGATTCCGGAGAATCGCGATGTCTCGGACGCCGAACTCGAGGCATCTCTTCCCAACATCCAGCAAAAGAGTGTGGGCACTCTTGCGGCGGGTTCTATCGCCGAGCAGCAGAGAGGAGCATACGCTCCCGAAATCCGCGAAGCCGCTGCCGAGTTATCTGCCAGCCAGGTAGCCATTTACCCGTTGGATGTGCGGGGACTGATGAGTGGAATGGAAGGCGCAGCGGCTCGATTGCCAGTCCACTCGCAGGGTGCCGTTGGCTTTGACCCAACTGCCGGAATGCAGGATGTAGCTGCCAGCCAGGACACCATGCGCGAGATCGCCATGGAAACGGGCGGAAGGGCTTACGTGAACCAGAATGACATCAAGTCCGGAGTTGCGGACGTCTTGGCTGATAGCTCGGCCACGTACACCCTCGGCTACTATCCGGAAAACAAGAAGTGGGATAATAAGTATCGCGTTATCAAGGTCAAACTAAGCCGTCCAGATTTCCAGCTTCATCACCGGCGAGGCTATTATGCCTTCGACCCAACCCAAGTCAAGGACCGCAAAGCCGACCAGGAAGTATCCGAGGCGCTCAGAGTCTCGATTCCTGCGACGCTGGTTATTTTCAGCGCCCGTGCCAAGACTAATGACAAGGGCAAACTGCACGTTGACTTCCTGGTAGATCCCACAAGTTTAAGCTCGGGCGAAGCCTCAGGAGGCGCCAAGAAACTTAACGTTAGTCTCTATGCGGCCGTCTTCTCGGCCGAGGGGAAAATGATCGCCAACCGTAGTCTGAAAGTCGATCAGGAGTTCAAAGCGGACACCTATCAACAAGTCCGGCAGCACGGCATGCTGGTGCCCATGGATCTCGACATCGCACCCGCAGCAAACACGCAACTACGCTTAGCCGTGCGAGACGAGCGAACCGGCTTTATAGGAACGACACTGGGCACGCTCACGACGCAATAGCTACGTCCCACTCTTTTTTTGTCTTCAAAGTTGAGCGCTACTTGCGGGCCACCTTGTTATCTGAGTTTTCGAAAATCTCGGTCAACACATGCCCTTCCATTTGTGCTGGCTGCTCTATCCCGTAGATATGTAGGATGGTCGGCGCGATGTCAAATACGCTCGCCTGGAATCCCATCAGCCGCAAATCATGCTTGATTCCCGGGCCCATGGCGAAAAAGGAACCGGGTACATCGTCACCATCGGCGAAATCATGTTTGGCGATGACCGGAGTCGTCTTCTCATGATCCATGTGGGCATGAGGATCGGTTTCCTCAAACTCGCGCAGTGGCTTAATGCCGTGATCGGAGAGGATGAACACGTAGGTATTGTTATCCACATGCTTCAGAATCGTACCCAGCACCTGGTCGAACGCGATGTACTGGCGGGGAAAGGCGTCGGGGCGAACCGAGTTGATTTTCGGATTGTAGCCAACGTTGTAAGGAGCAATGGGATAAAGCCAGTGTCCAGTGCGGTCCTCACAAGACTGCACCATCCAGGTGAAGTCGGTCGGATGATTCGTCAGCAGATAGTCAAAGAGCTTGGTCTGCTGTTCGCGGATAAGATCGACTCTCTTCAACCATGAATCGATAACTTCGCTCTCATGCCCACGCAATTGCTCGGCAGCGGGCATACGCTCGCAGTCAATGTAGAAGTCGCCGACATTCTTGAGTAATTCGGCTTTCATGCTGGTCGGATAAATCGCATCGCCACCCTCCACCTCACTCAGCTTGGGCGCGCACAGGACACCATCCTCGCAGTTCTTGCCGCGGGTCAGCATGCCGCTGATCATGTATCCGTTGACCGGCATGACCGGGAAAGTGGCGGGAACGTTGGCCATGCCTACGGTGACACCATTTTTCGAAAGCATCGACCAGATGGGTTCCTTCTTGAGCATGTTGGTATTGGCGGTGATGCCGCCGACAACAAAACCAGTGACCCCATTCTCCTCCGGTTTAGTGCTGGTAAACATCGTGGTATAGGCCTTCGGGCAATTGGGGGCCGGGACGGTACGGAACTTTCCATAGGCGCCGTTCTTGATGACACGAGCCAGATTAGGCATCGCCCCCTTGAGGATCAGGGGACGGATCACATCCAGTTCCATGCCGTTGACCCCGATCACTACAACCCGCGGCTTAGGCTTTTGGCTCTGGTTTTGCGCGAGGACAAGCGTCGCAAACAGGCCAACGAATACGACGCAGACTGGCCACTTCGGAACCTTCATTTGGAGCACCCCTGGGCGAAAAAACGATTTCATGCAGCCGACCATTATACAACCCAGAGCAGCCGGCGGGGCCGACAAATAGCGGGTTATCGGAGGCAAAAATGGGGTTGTATGTGCTACGCTGATGCCGATGAAACCCCTGCAGGTACTGGGCTTTTGTGCGATCGCGAGCCTATTTTGCTTGGCCCAACTCCATTCCCCCAAGACGTCGTATCCCGATGTATTCCTCGTTACTATCGATACGCTACGCGCCGACCACGTCCACTGTTACGGGTACGAGAAAATCGCGACTCCGACGCTTGATTTTTTGGCGAAAGATGGCGTTCGTTTTCGGGCAGCCTTTACCCCCAGCCCAATCACAAACACTTCCCATACCACGATCCTGACCGGTCTACTTCCGAGCGCACACGGTGTGACCGATTTCGCCGTACCTCTGGCGGGCACCCATCCGACCCTGGCGGAAGTGCTCAAGAAGCAGGGTTACCAGACCGCAGCCTTTATCGGCGCCGTTATTCTCGATAGCAAGGCATTAGCGCCAGGTCTTGATCGTGGTTTCGATTTCTATGACAACTTCCCGCAGCACTCAACCGGTAAGTCGCGTTGGGGAAGGGTGGAGCGGCGCGCAATGGATGTGGTTCAGCGCGCGGAGAAGTGGCTGGACGGGCATCGAACAGGTCCCCGTTTTGTGTGGGTACACCTCTACGATCCGCACGACCCTTATGAGCCCCCGCCGCCCTATTCCCAGACGTACAAGGATCGTCTTTATGACGGCGAAATTGCCTACGCCGACTCTGCATTAGGTCAATTCGTGAGCTATCTCAAGAACCATGGCTGGTATGAAGGTGCGGTCATCGTCGCAGTAGGGGACCACGGGGAAGGGCTGGGAGAACACGGCGAAGATACCCACGGAATCTTTTTGTACGACTCTACGACGCACGTTCCTCTCATCTTCAAACTTAAGCACAACGAG
>Ga0126379_10001683_pt1 | contig 13652 bp, 20 predicted proteins | sample PanSoiMetPlot_24_FD_92640 | JGI IMG/M metagenome (GOLD analysis project Ga0126379, IMG submission 92640) | Tropical forest soil microbial communities from Panama - MetaG Plot_24 | ecosystem: Environmental > Terrestrial > Soil > Tropical forest > Bulk soil | place: Panama | collected 2016-02-17 | reverse complement strand
GCTCGGTGGCGCGGGCCTCGTCGATCTCGTAGAAGACGGCCTCCCAGCGGCCAGCCAGGTACTTCTCCGCCAGCTCGACGAAGACCAGCGGGCTGCCCTTCACGCCGAAGTCCGCATTCCAGCCACAGCCCGCATTCAGGTCGATGTGGCGAAAGATCGCGCCCGGGCAGCGCGCGCGCACGATGCGCATGTTGATGTCGAGCATGCCGGCGATCCGCCGCTCCTTGTCGATCGTGCTCAGGCCCTGGCCCTGCCCGCCCCCGTTCAAATCTCTTCGATGGTTCCGCACTCTAAGCATTTCCACGCTCGCGCGCATATGACCTCACTCACCCCGTCCGGCGCAATGACGCCGGAGGGAAATTCGCCTTCGATCTCGATGACGTGGCCTGAGCCGCAAGCCGGGCAGGCGGGCGCTCGCTCAGCCTTCCTGCGTTTTTTTGAGGGCGGGCTCCCGGAGCCACTCATCTGGTGTCTCCTCGATTTGCTGCGCCGGCTCGGAGAGCACCAGCGACACGATCTCGGCGACCGATAAGCCGGTCGCCTCCGCGATCATTTCCGCGCCCTCTACCAGTTTTGCGACCTGGTTCGCACTCATTCTTCGCGCTGCCATACGTTGTCTCCTTGTTTCTCGATCCACCAGACCCGGGCCCCGGTAATGTGGGCGAGCGACTTGCGGTCCCGTTCCCGCCGGCGGGCGCGGCGGCGCTCGACCCAGGCCCTGGTCACCAGCAGCAAGGCCCACAGCGCGACCGCCACCAGCATGGTGGTGCGCACGCCCTCGTTGGTCGTCACTTGAAGATCCCCTTCACCAGCTCTGCCAGCGCCCAGAAGCCCAGCCCGGCCGCCACCATGTCCGCCCGCGCCGGGCGGAACCCGAAGGCCGCCAGAAAGAACAGCAGCACGGCCACCAGGACCAGCACGTCATGTAGTCCGAACGTCATAGATCACCTCCTGCTTGATTCGCTCGACGACGGCCCGGCAGGCCGCGCAGATACTCTCGGCCGGCAGCTTATCGGCCGGCGCTTGGGTGCGCTTGCGGGCGGCCTGCTTCAGCGCGGCGCCGCAAAAGGCGGTCGCCGGCTGGCCCGCCAGCGCCACATGCTTGGCTCGGATCTCGGGATCGAAGGCCAGGTTGAACGAGTGTCGCGGGTCGGCCCGGAGGAGGGCCCGTTGCCGGGCCAGCACCGTCTCCCACCAGAAGCGGGTCAGGCACTCCAGACAGGTCCCGCCCACAGTGCCCATCTCGGCCCCGCAGCGGACACAGCGCCCGTCCTTGTATGCCAGCTCGGGAGAAGGGGTCAGCAGGTCCATCTAGTTGAACCTCCCGTGCGGCGCCGGGAAGCGCAGCCTGCCCTCATCGGTGAGCGTGATCCCGAAGTCCTCCAGCACGCTCTCCAGGCCGACCAACTTCTCCGCGAAAGAAGTGTTATCGTGGCCGAGCAGCCAGCACATCACCTCGGCGAAGCAGCAGAGGTCCCGCAGCACGCTGCCGGCGACCCCTGGCGGCTCGCGCGGGGGCACAGCGCCCACGCGTTCGGCGTGCTCGATGAGACTCACCAGTAAGTCATGCGCGCGCTGAATCTCGAGTGCGCTGGGAACGATTCTTGGCTGTTGTGGATGATCCATTTCCGTGATGCCTCATCTCTGCCATTACGGCTTCGAGCGCCCGGGCCGGAATCCGCAGGTACTTGCCGCCGAGGCGGAACACATCGTCCCGCCCCCCGAAGGTCTTCCGCACCCAATCGAGAGAGACACCCAGGTGTTGGGCGATCTCGCGGGTCGAATACACCTTCTCCATGGTTGTGTCAACGACATCTATCATGATTCCTCTCGATGTGTAGTGCAGCGACGATTATCGGGTGACACCCACCAAATGCGCAAGAGCCAAGTTGATCTATTTCGGTTTCACCCTGGGCGCGATCGTACATTTCGTCATACGGGGTTCCGAAATAGATATAGCTGACATACACTGGGGTCTGTGATTGAGCGGCGACGGCCGGTCTTGGATCCCCATGGCGCCAACGGCTTGGCGGCGGCGGTCACCCTGCCCGGGGAACTTTCCTCGGCCCCCGAGGGACTTTCCCCACTCCCCTCGCTCACGGCGCTCCTGCCGGACGGCTCCGCGGAGGTCACCTTCGGCCGCGACGAAACGCGCCTGGCGGAGGCTCCCTTCGAGTCCAACCTCGCCCCGTATCTCTCCGAGCACATGTTGCAGTCGATCGCGAGCGAGCTCCGCTTCGCGGTGGAGAGCGACCGCGAGAGCCGCAAGGACTGGGAGGACGCGCTCAGCCGCGGTCTCGACCTGCTCGGCATCAAGAACGAGGACCGCAACGAGCCTTGGCGCGGCGCCTGTGGAATCGTGCACCCGATGATTTTAGAAGCCGCGGTCCGCTTCCAAAGTAAGTCGATCACGCGCCTGTTCCCGCCGGAGGGACCGGCCAATGCCAAGATCATCGGCGACACCGACGAGGCCAAGCTGCAGCAGGCCAAGCGGGTCGCGACCGATCTCAATTACTGGCTGACCCAGCGCATGCCGGAATTCCGCGACGAGGCGGAGCAGATGCTCTTCTCGCTCCCCGTCAACGGCAGCGCCTTCAAGAAGGTTTTCTACGACACGCTGCTCGAGCGCCCGGTGGCGCAGTTCGTGCCGGCCGCGGACTTCGTGATGCCCTACGGATTCCCGAATCTCGAGACCTGCCCGCGCTACACCCACATCCTGCGCAAGTCCTACGGCGAGGTGCTGCGCCTGCAGGCGCAGGGCTTCTACCGGGATGTGGCGCTTAATCGCTCCCCCATCGAGATTAGCTCGATCGAGGAGAAGACGACTAAGCTCTCTGGCGTCGAGCCGTCGTACACGCAGAACGACCTGATCACGCTGTGGGAGTCGCACGCCGATCTGGCGATCGAGGGCGACCGCATGCTGCCCTACGTGGTGACGATGGAGTACGACTCAACGCGCATCCTCTCCATCTACCGCAACTGGCGGCAGGGCGACCCCAAGCGCTCCAAGATCCTCTCCTTCGTCCACTACCGCTACGTGCCGTGGGCCGGCGCCTACGGGCTCGGATTGATCCATTTGATCGGGGGCATCGGCAAGGGCACGACCTCCATCCTGCGCCAGCTGGTCGACGCCGGCACCCTGGCCAATCTGCCGGGAGGCCTAAAATCACGCCAGCTGCGCATCAAAGGAGACGATGATCCCATTCACCCAGGCGAGTGGCGCGATGCGGACGTGCCGGCCGGCAAGATCGCGGATAGCATGTTCGCTTTGCCGTACAAAGAGCCCAGCTCCGTCTTGTTTCAGTTGCTGCAGATGCTCATCGACGAGGGCAAGAGCTTCGCCTCGATCGCGGACCTCGACCTCACGCAGTCCTCGCAGAACGCGCCGGTGGGTACGATGCTCGCGCTGATCGAGCGCGCGACCGAAGTGATCACCGCCGTGCACTCGCGCGTCCACACCGCACTCGGCCGGGAGCTCTCGATCGTGGCCGAGATCATCCGCGACCATACCCCGCCCACCTACGACTACCCGCCGGCCAACAACGTGCCTCCTTCGGCCAAGGCGAGCGACTACGCGCAGCTGCTCTCGATCGTGCCCGTCAGTGACCCGGCGGCCGCCACCATGGCGCAGCGTGTGATGGTCTACCAGAGCGCCCTGCAGCTCTCCGCGCAGGCGCCGCAGCTGTATAACCTGCCCCTCCTGCATAGGTCGATGCTCGAGGTATTGGGCGTCGATAATGCCTCGGAGATCGTGCCCAACAAGACTGCGACCGAGCCGATGGACCCGGTGGCCGAAAACATGGCGATCTTGACTAGTAAGCCGGTGCGCGCCTTCGAGTGGCAGGACCACAAGAGCCATTTGGCCGTGCACATGATGCTGGCGCAGGACCCAAAATTGCAGCAGGCGCTGGCGCAGAATCCGCTGGCGCCCTCCATCATGTCGGCCGGGCAGGCGCATGTTGCCGAGCACCTGGCCTACGAATATCGGAATCAGATTCAGCAGCAGTTGGGCGTGCCGTTGCCGCCGCTCGACTCGAAGCTCCCGCCCGAGGTCGAGCACCAGCTCTCCGCCCTGATGGCGCAGGCCGCGCAGAAGCTGCTGGCCGCCAACCAGGCCGAGCAGCAGGCCAAGACCAACCAGCAGGCACAACAGGACCCGGTCGTGCAACAGCAGCAGGCTGAGCTCAAGCTGAAGCAGATGACGGCGCAGCAGAAGGCGCAGACCGATCAGCAGAAGCTGGCGCTCGAGGGCGCCCGCCTGCAGCAGAAGTCGGCCACCGACCAGGCCAAGATCCAGAGCCAAGAGCGGCTCAAGGCCGCCGAGATCCAGGCGGAGAATCTGCGCCACGGCATTACCGAGCAGGCCGAGAGCCAGCGCGCGCTGACCAAGGCACACGCGGAGAACCTGCGCCACTTGGGCGACACCGCGGCCGCACACGCCAAGATCGCCGCTACCCATGCGCAGCGCGTGAGCGACGCCCAGCAGGCGGCCAGCGAAAGTGCGGCCGAGCAGGCGGCCCAAGCTGCGGAAGCCGCACCGGCCGGCCCTGAGCCACCGCCCGCATGAGCCCCTCTGAGGTCCGGCACTTCTCGCGCCGCCTAAAGGACGCCGACGTCGAGGCCCTGCAGGCCGAAATCCACGCGCTCAAATACAAGGACGCGCGCGAGCACTTCCTGCCCTTCGTGAAGATGGTCTGGCCCGAGTTCGTGCAGGGCCGGCACCACGCCGTGATGGCCGAGGTGTTCGAGCGCGTGGAGCAGGGCAAGGCAAAACGGGTGATTGTCAACCTGCCGCCGCGGCATACCAAGAGCCGCTTCGCCAGCGTGCTCTTCCCGGCCTGGTACCTGGGCCGGCACCCCACGCACAAGATCATGCAGTGTAGCCACACCGCCGGCTTGGCCCTCGACTTCGGCCGTGACCTGCGCAACCTGGTGAGCGAGGGGGATTTTTCCGGCGTCTTTCCCAAGGTCACGCTCTCGCTCGACGCGCGCGCCGCCTACCGCTGGAATACCGCGCAGGGCGGCACCTATTTCGCGGTCGGCAAGTCGGGCGCCGCGGCCGGCCGCGGCGGCGACCTGGTGATCATCGACGACCCGCACTCGGAGCAGTCCGTCATTGAGAATCCTAAACTCGACTTCGAGAAAACCTGGAAGTGGTACCTGGCCGGCCCGCGGCAGCGCCTGCAGCCGAACGCCGCGATCGTGGTGGTGATGACCAGGTGGGGAGAACTCGACTTGACGGGCCAGCTGCGCCGCAGCGAGATCGAGGACGAAGACGGCGAGCAGTGGGAACTAATCCAATTGCCCGCCATCTTGCCCAGCGGTGATCCGCTGTTCCCAGAATACTGGACGATCGAGGAGCTGCAAAGAACCAAGGCCACCATGCCGGTAGCGCGCTGGGCGGCCAACTACCAGCAGGAGCCCACCGGCGAGGAGGGGGCCATCATCCGGCGCGAGCAGTGGCGCGACTGGACCATGCACGACCCGCCCGCCTGCGAGTACATCGCGCAGGCCTGGGACACCGCGCACTCGACCAAGGACTCGGCCAACCGCTCGGCCTGTGTCACCTGGGGCGTCTTCCGCCGGCCGGTCCCGGGCGCCGACCCGCCGCGCATCGAGACCGGCATCATCCTGCTCGATGCCTGGTGCCGCAGGGTGGACTTCCCGAACCTGAAAATATGGGCGAAGAAGCTCTACGACCAGTGGAAGCCGGACACGCTGGTGGTGGAGCGCATGAGCGCCGGCACGCCGCTCATCCAGGAGCTGTGGCGCGCCGGCATCCCGGTGTACGAAGCCAATCCGCACCGCACGCGCGACAAGGTGACGCGCACGCACGCTATTGCGGACCTGTTCGCCAGCGGCATGGTGTACGCGCCCTTGCGAGCCAAGTGGGTGCAAGACGTGATGGAGGAGATGGCCGCCTTCCCGCACGGCAGCTATGACGACCTGCACGATGCAGCGGTGTGGGGCCTGCTGCGCATCCGGGAGGGTTCATTTATCAGGACGACCAGCGACGAGGCCGAGGAGGACTATGTTCCCCGGCCGCGCCGCGCCTACTACTAAAGACTTAGAAGATGGTGGAGCCACCCGAGGTGATGCGAGCGGCCCCTCAGGTTTTTTTTGGTTGGGGCTGATCTTCCGGCGTCTCGGGCTCCGGCGGCACCAGGACCCAGCCCATGCCGCGCCAATACTGAATCGTCCACCCCTTATCGCCGATCTCGATAGGATCGGGTCCGGGGGGGCCGGGCTTATCAGGCGGCGGGGGCTGCGGAAAGATGGGCCGCGGCGGATACACCGGGCCGCCGCCGACGTAAGGCGGATAAACCGGGCCGCCGCCGGCGTAGGGCGGCAGCGGCCAGCCCTGCCCATAGCCAGGGTCAACCGGTCGCGGCGGGTGCGGCCAGATGACCGGCGGGTACACCGGGCCGGTCGTCGCGTACGGCGGCAGCGGGTGACCCTGTCCGTAGCCCGGGTCCACCGGGTGCGACGGATACACCGGGCCACCACCCACGTGGGGCGGGAGCGGCCAGCCCTGCCCGTAGCCCGGGTCGACCGGCGGCCGCGGCTGACCCCACCCGGGGTCGACTGGCGGATATACCGGGCCGCCGCCCACGTAGGGCGGGAGCACGGGCAAGCCGTAGCCAGGGTCGACCGGCGGATTGGGCGGGTTGGGCCAAATACCTACAGGCGGCGTTGGCAACGGGTGTCCTGCGATAGGCGGTAAAGGACGTCCTTGTCCCCAACCCGGATCTGTCCCCCCGCCGAGCGGAATGATAATCGCAAACATGGGTGCTCCTTTCTAACTGGTCTGTCATACACTTAACGCGATTCTCGCGTCGGTGTAGTTGGAGTGTACCAGATAGCAAAGAGAAACTTTATGGAAAATCAGGCGGGTGTTGGCCGTGAAGGGCCAACGACTTCCTCTGCCTCGAGGACCTCAACGCGATCCGGGTTCATCCAGATCAGCAGGTTTGTCATGGGCTGCCCAATGAACTTGCGGACGATCGGCGCGGCTTCCACGATCATGTTGCGGCCCGCTTGGCGCACAGCGACCACGCGCACCGTCATGCGCGGCGAAGACAACCACCACGCGACTTTCATCGGCACGCTGTCTCTTTGAAGATCCCGCCTCTCACCCGTTTGCCCCGTGAGCTGGGTATTGTAACAACACTTTCACCTCTCACTGTTTCTCTCGTGAGCTGAGTACTATAACGAAGGTCGTCGTCTATCCGATCCTCTCACTGTTTCTTCCCCATGAGCCGGGCATTTGCAACGGTCCAATGCGAATTGGCGAAGGTGGCATCAATCCGCTTCTCTCACTTGTCTTCCCCGGTGAGCTGGGCATGATGTACTATCGAGCGTTCTCTCTCACTGCTTTCTCCGGTGAGCCGGGCTCTGGGATGCGATGCCCTGTGAATGGGAGACGCCGCCAACCGGGCACTCTCACTGCCCTCCCCGTGAGCCGGGTACTGCAACACATCCCTTCATGATCGACTCTCACTGCTTTCTCCCGTGAGCCGGGTACTGCGACGATATCTATCCCGACGATAATCGTCCCAGCGTGCGCGCTCTCACTGCCCTCCCCCGTGAGCCGGGTACTGCAACCGTTGTCGTCGATCGCGCCACCGCTTGGATGAGCAGGACCGGTCAGTGAGAGAACAGGATGCGTGAGGCTCTCACTTGTCTCCCCCGTGAGCTGGGCATTGCAACTTCGGCACCCCGTTCCAGCTTCACCGCAGGCTTGTGCGCTCTCACTTGTCTCCCCCGTGAGCAGGGTACTGCAACGAAGCAGCACGTGTTCCATAATGCTCACCCAACTTTACTCCTCTCACTTGTCTTCCCCGTGAGCAGGGTACTGTAACCTTCGGGTCTTCGCTGAGCCGCTCTCACTTGTCTCCCCCGTGAGCAGGGTACTGCAACACCCATTTTGAGAGCCGCATATTCATGGGGGACTCGTTCTCTCACTTGTCTCCCCCGTGAGCAGGGTACTGCAACGGCGGTCGCCATGCTGACGAACCTTTGCGCGGCCTCAACTCTCACTTGTCTCCCCCGTGAGCCGGGTACTGCAACGGGCGGCGGACTCGCACGGCACCGACTGGCAGTCGACTCTCACTGCTTTCCCCCGTGAGCAGGGTACTGCAACGCACTGACGCGGATACGGGAACAGGATGGCACGTTCACTCTCACTGCTTTCCCCCGTGAGCAGGGTACTGCAACCGCGGCGCAAAGCATTGCAAACTCACACCCTTGCCTCCGGCGCTTCGGGCGAAATCTTCGCGGATGGCAAAATTGTGTCGCCGGCCGGCCGATCCGCGAACTGGCGAATGTTCTCGGCGGCATTGTAGTCCTGGTCCCATGTCTCACCGCAGGTGGTACAACGGTGGACGAGGTCGCTCCGCTGATCGAACTGCTGCTCCGACTGGCAGACGTGGCAGCGGCGCGTGGTGCCGCTGCTGGGCACCACCACGAACTCGACCCCCTCGCGCCGGCAGTAGTTCTCAATCGCGCTGCGCAGCACGCTCACCGCTGCGATCGTGCGCATATGCCCGTCGGGAGTCTCGGCGCCGTCCTCGGGGCGCGGTTTTTGCAACACTTTGCGCAGGTCGAACTCCTCGATCGCGACGCGTGCGTACCGCCCGAGGGACGCCGCGAAGATCCTGTACAATTCGCGCCGGTGCGCGGCCGTCTGGTCGAGCAGATTGGCCTGCCAGGAGTAGAGGTGATCCTCCTTTTTGCGCCAGGCCTGCAGGTGCTCGAGCAATTCGCCGTCGGTCCCGTCCGATTGCCAGTCCCGCAGCAGCACGATCAGGCGGCCCGGGCTGCGCCACTGCGCAATATACCGACATTGCTCCTGAAGCCACATAGCGCCGGGATGCTCTTCCAGATAACCTTGGAGCCGCTCGACCGCGGCATTAAAGTGCTGGCCGCGGATCGACTGCAGGTCATGTACTTTTTCAAAGAGGCCCACCATGTTGGCCGGCAACGTGAGCGCGCCCTGCGCCGTGCCGTCGCTCCAATAAGCTACGCGCAGACCGTTATCCGCAGTCAGCCGCCAGCCCACGTCGAGGCCCACCGTGCCGTGCCGCTCGACCGCCAGATCCCGCCGCTCGAGGGGCGCCTCCACGGTGAGCACGAGCCGATGAGTGAAGCCGGTCCCGACCCGCCGGCGGATGACCGCCGCGGCGCGAATGGTGCCCTCCATCGGCAGGTGCCGCCCCGGCCGCCCGTCCAGCCAGCAGTCGAGCGTCAGCCACACCGGCTGCCGCTGGTCGTTGCTGCCGATGCGCAGCCGCGCTTTGGTCCAGCAGCGGCGCCGCACCGCGCGGTCGGCCGACTCCCAGATCGAGAAGTCGATAGGGTCGATCTGCAGCCGCGTATCGGTACCGAATGCGGCCGCCACGGGCAGGCCCTGCTGGTAGCGTACGGAGAGCTTGCCGCCACCGTCGAAGCGATGGAAATGCAACTCTGTGCCCTCGCGCATGGCGCGCTTACGCGCTACCTCGTAGCTGGCGCGCACATCGTCGGAGTTGCACCAATAGAGGTTGCTCGCGGCCATGGCCGCCTTGACCCGGTCGGTGCGCTCCCTCTCCAGCTGCTCACGCTCCGCCTTGAGCTGTTCGGCCTTGGCGCGGCTCTCCGCTTTCGCCTCCGCCCGCATCACGCCCAATGCCTGCCGTAGCTGTTTGGCCCTCTCCCGCAGCCCGTCGTAACTGACGATGTCGGCAAAATAGAGGCGCGGCTTGACGATCGCGACGGTCTCGGGCGAGCGGTCAGCGAGCGCCGACTGCATGGCCTCGACCAAGCTGCGCAGCTTGCCGTGCAGCACATGCTCATAAGCCGCGGATTTTTTGTGCAGCCGGATCTGCTGGCGTAACTCTTCCAGCTGCTCATGGAGCGCGGCGACACGCTGGGTGCTCTCGGTAGCGACCAGCGCGCGGTACTTGGCGCGCGTGTCCCGTTCGATCTCGACGAACTGGTTCCAGAGTTGGTGGCGCCGGTAGAGCTGCTGGCTGGCCAGCGCCATATCGCCCACCGGCCGCGTGCCGAACTCGTAGGCGCGAATCGTCGCGCCGGCCGTATCACGCTTTCTTCCGAACATAGGGCCTCCTTTCTTTAGCGGCTTCAATTTTCTTCGGCTCCGCCGCCTCGTCGAGCACCTCACCCTGGAGCACCATGTTGAGCCCCTCGACCGTGACCGCGGTCTTGTGCGCCTGCATCGAGAGCTCGATCGCTGTCAGAGCGTGCCCGTGCTCCTGCACCTGTAATTTGCGGGCCTTGAGCACCTGGGCGGCAACCTCGGCCGGCATTTGTCCTGACTTGATCTGATCGATCTCGTCCTGGATCGCAGCGAACAGCAGCTGTATCGTAAGCATGTGTTTGCCCTCTCATCACACCTAAGTATCGGCGGGCTCCTCTTCCGGCTCCGGGTGGATTCCCATACTCTGGAGGCTCGGCAGGTATTCCTTTGTCTTCTGGAACTCACGCAAACTTATCAGCGTGGTCTCGCGCAGCGCCGCCTGAAAAGGCGGAAGAGAGCCACAGGAGCGCCACGCCCAGAAGGCGTATGTGTCCTGTTGCAGGTCGGGCGGCAGGGTCTCCCACACCAAGCGGCCGCTCGTGACTTTCTTTGTGCTAGCGCCGATCGACTTGAGCCATTGCCAAATGCCCTTTTCAACGACGACTGCAAATGGCCAGCGCTGCTCAGCTGCTGTCTGCTTTGCCAACTCGAGCAGGTTCTCGTCGAGGCGCACTGAGATCTGTTGCTTGTAGCGGCGGCGCAGGGGCCGCTCTTTTTTCGGAGCCCCGGCGGGGGCCGGCTCCTCGGGCGTCATGCTGCGCCTCGCGCCGCCGTCTCCCTCGCGCGGCCGCCGTCCGGCTTACGCAGACCATACGCGGTGGGATCAAAGTAGGACGTCAGAGGCAGCGCCGGATTCTTGCGGACAATATCGGTCGCGTGGAACTCACGCCAGGCCTCCCGCCCCTCGGCCGTGATCACGAAGCCGCGGCCGCGCTTGTAGGCCACCCACTTGCGAATCAACATGGAGCGAAACGGCCGCTGGTCGAAGCGGCGCGCGTCGTCGATCGGCATGGCGAAGTCAGTGGCCTCCTCGGCGAACGCGGAGAGCATCGGATATTGGCGACAACTGAGTCTCGTCATGCGACCTCCTTCACCAGCTTCACCGCGGGCTTGGCCTGCTTGCCGGCCGCCATCTTGTCCAGGCGCTCGCGCCGCTCGGCGCGCGTCATCTTCGCCCAGCGCGCCTTGGCCGCAGCGGACATCCTGGCGCGCTGCGTGGCGTTGTCAGCCGCAGCCCGCGCCCGCTTCGCCTGCGTCACCTGCCGGCGCCGCTTCATCTCCCGCCGGCGTGCCGCCGCGTCCGCCGGCCAGCCGCTCCCCACCGCGAGCGGTTTACCGCGCGCATTGAGCTGGTTCGGGTGCTTGGGGAGCGGCCCGCTGGGCGGCCGGCCGCGGCGCTTGGCGGGCGCGGGCGCCTCTCCCGCCTGCAGCGCCGTCAGGCGCGCGCGCATCTGATCTAATTCGCTTTGCAGGACCTCGACGGCGCGCTGCATCCCGGGGATGAATGCAGCCAGGCCGGCCTGGGTGTAAATGTCATCGTGAGGGGATGCCATGCAAAAAAATCTCCTGGCACCGCATTATAACGCCGTACCAGGAGACTTTGCCAATAGCTATGTGCGTTTCTTATTAAGAAAATTGCAGGCCCAGCCGATCGTTGGGTGCGTGCTCGAGGTCCTGCCGGCCGCCCAGATAGCGCTCGGTAGTGGCAATCGAGGCGTGGCCGAGCAGCAGCTGGATCTGCTCGAGCTCACCGCCCGCCTTACGGCAAAGTTTGGCGCAGGTGCGGCGTAGGTCGTGCGGCTTGACGCTGGCGTACTGGGCCACCAGCTTGAAAATCCCCTCGTCGGAGAGCGTCTCGCCCAGGTTGCCGTGGCGGTCGACCGAGCGCAGGATGGGCCCGGCGGTGATGCCGGCGGCCTGGCACCAGGCGGTGATGCGCGCCTTCACGCCGGCCGGCACCGGCACGGTGCGCACGCGCCCGCCCTTGCCGGCCAGGTCGACGATCACCCAGCGCCCGTCGCGCTCGGCAATGTGTGCGACCGTGAGCGCGGCCGCCTCGCTGCGGCGCAGCCCGCAGCCCACCAGCAGCCCGAGCGCGGCGCGGTCGCGCAGGCCCTTGAGTGTATCGGGGGCGGGCGCGTCCAGGAGCGCCTGCGCCTGCTCCCGGGTGAGCCAATTGCCCATGCGCACGCCACGCACCTTGGCGCCGGGCACCTCCTTAATCGCCGCGGCCGTGGCGAAGTCCAGCAGGCCGCTCGCTGCTGCCTCGCTCGCCAGCTTGCGGATCGCCGCCAGCCGCTGGTTGATGGAGGACGGCGCGTAGCCCTCCGCCTCGAGCGCCGCGCGGTGCGCCATCACCAGCGTGCGGCTGAACGCCGGCGCGCCCTGCCTGGCGCGGAATGCGAGAAAGTCATCGAGCGCTCTGGCGTACTGCGCGCGCGTGAGCGGGCTCGAGACGGCATTGAGTACGAGCGCCGTGATGGGCTCGAGGTTATGCGGTTGAACTGGTACGAGTGCTGTCATAGTTCCTTCCTGTGATGCTCCGCCTCATGCAGTTTGAGCAAGAGCTCGATGTGTTCGAAGCCGGTGTCCATGTGCCGCATCAGTTCGGCCTTCATGTCGTCCAGGCGCTTGCTGAAATCGTCTAGGCGCTTGGTCGAGTCCACTTTCATGTTCGTCTGAGATTGCCGGGCTCGAGCGAGAGCGCCAGGAACTTGGAACCGTTCACCCTGCTGCCTACGATCTGATTCATGCCTCCTCCACCTCAACGGCTGTCCCGCTGGCCACGTCGTGATAGCCCCGCGCGGTCTGCAGCAACAGCAGCGTCACACAGCCGTCGGCAGCATTGACGAACATGCCACCGCCGCCAGCGAGCGAACCGTCATCCAGGTTCACCGCCAAAGAGACTCCATTGGCGCTGGCCAGTTTGACGGAACCCGGCCGCCACTGCCCGCCTGCCACCCGCACCTTGACCCGATCACCGGTTTTCACAGTGCCGTCTCCTCTCCATTGAAAATCTCCTCGCACGCGTAGGGGCAGACCGCAGGGAAATTTGCCTCGGGCATGCCGGTCTCGTCCGCGGCAGCGATCAGCGCGATGGCATAAGCATCCGCCACGGCCTCGGGAAGCTGCGGCTGAAGGCTGGGATTCTCCTCCAGCACGCGCCGCGCCTGCCGCCGCTGGATCTTGATGCTGGCGATCCAACTGCGTGACCGCCTGAGGGCTTGGTAGTCCCACTTCAGCATGTGCGTCAGCAGCACGGTCAAGTGCGCTTCCAGCCGTCGCCGTTCCTGTTTGCCCAAGGATTCTAATTCCTCCGCCACGTTCTCGATATCGAGCGGCTTTCCCGCCCGCACGCGCGCCGCCTGCTCCAGAGCCCAGGCGGCAAAATCAGTGTCATAGAGCGCTTTCATGCGCGCCTCCGCGCCTGGGCCGGCGCCGGCGCCTTGTGGAAGGCGCAGCCCGGCTGGTGGCCGCGCGCGGTGATGCCGCGCGTGCGGGCCAGCTTGAGCGTCATATTGCCGCAGGGGCAGCGCGGCGCGCTCGTGCGCGGCCGGCCGCCCCGGCTGCCGAT
>Ga0126379_10001682_pt1 | contig 13659 bp, 13 predicted proteins | sample PanSoiMetPlot_24_FD_92640 | JGI IMG/M metagenome (GOLD analysis project Ga0126379, IMG submission 92640) | Tropical forest soil microbial communities from Panama - MetaG Plot_24 | ecosystem: Environmental > Terrestrial > Soil > Tropical forest > Bulk soil | place: Panama | collected 2016-02-17 | reverse complement strand
GGGCGAGCGTCGGCCGATGTTGCAGACATCGATCGGGCGCGACTGATCAAGTGACGCAGGCGCGAAACGCGGCACGTCAACCGCGAGCGGCAGGTAGGTGCACGGCCGACCGGTGATGCGCGCAACGTCCTGGACGCAATGACGGTGCCCAAGAAAGACGTGGTCAAAAGCAGACAAGAGCTCGAATAGATATTCCGGCATCAGATCCGACCAGACTTCGGTGATGAAGCATGCCGCCTTGTGGCAGCACTGGCGCCAGTTGGGAATCATTGCGAGCGAATACAATTCATGGGTGTGGCTGAACACCGGAAAAAAGAGTTCGAAGTCGCGCTCCAAGACCACCTTGCTACGCGGATAAGGCGCAAGTCGGCGCGCAAGCTTGGGCGACCCGGTTACCAGGCGAGCGAGCTTGTAAGCGCGCCGGGAAAACTCCAGAGCCGGCAGGTCAGTCACGTCAATTCGCTGGGCACCCGTAACAGCTGCGAAAGTGTCCTCGAATTCGTAGGAAAGGCAAAACGCGACGAGGTCGGCAATCCGGCGCTGCGATAACAGCAATACCTTACCTTGCACGGGTCCACGCCTTCCGATCAGTTCGACGTTCATGGGTGCGCCGGGGTAGGGTAAAACGAACGCAAAAGCACGTTTCCGTCACTGTGACAAGGCGCGCGCCGGGGGAACCCCTATCGTGGTCACGTGTCTTGCACCGGCCCGCGGGCGTGCTACGACGATTCGGCCGGCTACTCTGCCGGCAGACACGACGAGTTGGCGAGATGTTCGATCGGTCAGCGAAATCCATGAAACCCGCAAGAATCGGCTTGTACGGAAACTTCGGCGCCGGCAACCTTGGCAACGAAAGTACTCTACGGGCGGTCATCGAACAGATTCTGCGGCGCTGGCCTGATGCACAATTGCTGTGCTTCTGCACGAACCCCCAGGATGTGCGAACACGCCACAACATCGCAGCCTTTCCCTCAGAAGCAGTCGACAAGACTGCCGCAGAGGGGGCCGGCTCGCGCGGGCCGCTAGGTCGCTTGGCGCGGATCCTGCGAATTGCGTTCCAGCGGTTACCTCTTGAGCTGGTTCACTGGGTCAGGAGCCTGCGCGCGGTCAGCCGCACGGATATGCTCATTGTTGCCGGAACAGGGATCGTCGCGGACTACGTGTGCGGACCGCTGGGCTGGCCCTACGACATATTCAAACTATCGACGCTTGCAACCCTGTGCCGGGTCAAACTCGTATTCCTGAGCGTTGGGGTTGGGCCCATCCGCCACCCACTCAGCCGTTGGTTCCTGAAAAGGAGCCTCGCGCTGGCCCACCACCGCAGCTACCGAGATGAGGCATCGAAGCACTACCTGGAAAAGATCGGCTTCAACACCGATCGTGATTTCGTGTACCCCGACGTGGTCTTCGGCCTCTCGCAGGGCAAACTGGTCCCCGGTGTTCGGATCGGTGAGAGGCGGGTCGTCGGACTGGGACTCAAGGATTACGGCTCAGCGGGCCGACCGGAGTCGAGGGCATTCCGAGAATACCTGAATGCGATGGCGGCCTTCGTCTCCTGGCTCCAGGGGCATGGTTACGCTGTGCGGCTGCTCATCGGCGATATTCAGTACGATACCCCGGTGGTACAGGAATTTGTTGACGTCCTGAGGAGCCGGAACATTCCGACGGACGCGCCGCTGTTGATTTCCAAGCCGGCTCTGACCGTCGAGGAACTGCTGCGCCAGGTGGGCGAGACCGAAGCCGTGATCTCGGCGCGGTATCACAACCTAGTGATCGCATTGATCCAGAACAAGCCGGTCATTGCACTGTCTGATCATGCCAAGTTGGATTCGCTGGCGACCGATTTCGGGTTGGCGCAGTACCTCGTGCATTTGGAGAACCTGAGCCCCGATGTGCTGATCGGCAAATTCAGGCAACTGGAGAACGACGTGGAGCGACTGAGGCCCTATATCAAGGCGGAATTGGATAAATATCACCAGGCACTCGATGCGTTGTACGCGGCTTTTCTTGCGGAATCGAATGCTCCAGTTCGAGCTGCCGGAGCGCTGCGGTAACCGTGTTTAACTCTTTGCCCGATTGGTGTATAGATTGCATGACGGAGTGAAGCTCGTCGCCGCGGAGCGACGGCGAGCATCAACTCGCCGGCTGCCAACCACACTGGCTCCGCCCGCTAATCTGGATGTGGAGATGAGGATATGGATTATGTACATTTACTTCCGACGACGACCTCATTTGATGGAAAAGGTCTCTTTGGATACACATTTGGCCCTTTGCGGCAAAAAGACCTTGATATTTATTACATTGAGGTCGAAAAGGGACATGATACCTTCATGGTAAGTAAACGGATTACGCGGACCTATTACGTTCTTTCTGGAAGTGGTTATTTCACGATATCTGGTCATAGATATGATGTTCACTCCGGCATACTGGTGGAGATCCCGCCAAAGGTGGAATATTCTTATTCCGGTAAAATGACACTTATAGCTTTTTGCAGGCCGCGTTGGTTTAGCGGCAACGATAAACATACCAAATGGAACCCAGATGTTGTCGAGGGAGATTTCCCTTCGGTAGCTGACGGCGGATCTTGGTTGACGCGGCTGATTAGATTAAGGATTTTTGGCAAATCGCCGGTCAACGCCTTTCTACGTCTTAATCGGGGATTGTGGAACAAGCTTCCGACCTCATTTTACGCTCTTGGCCCGGTACGGTCATATGGTGACTTTTTACATAAATTGGCACAGACATTGGATGTTCGCGCGCAAGCTCACAGCACGTATTTTCTTCGAAATCGGCCCCAACTTGAGTTAATCCGGCGTCTGGTCGAGCGGACCGCCAAGACCAGTACATTGAGGGTAGCAGTGCTCGGCTGTAGCACCGGTGCCGAGGTTTATTCAGTAGCATGGACAATACGGTCTGCGCGGCCAGATTTGAAGCTTATCCTTCATGCAGTCGATATTTCCAGGCGGGCGGTGGAAGTTGGGAAAAGCGGTGTGTACTCGCTCGTCACCTCACAATTGACCCCGACAGATATCTTTCAACGAATGACGAAGAACGAGATCGACGAATTGTTTGACAGGGAAGGGGATACGGCCGCAATCAAATCTTGGATCAAGGAAGGAATCAACTGGAGCGTCGGCGATGTCTCGGAGTCTGGGACTCTGGACGCACTGGGGTCCCAGGATATCGTGATAGCAAACAATTTTCTCTGTCATATGTATCCCTCAATGGCAGAGAAATGTTTGCGTAACATTGCGCGCCTAGTGCGCCCGCACGGGTATTTGTTTGTTTCTGGGATTGACTTGGACATCCGAACAAAGGTTGCAGGTGATTTAGGATGGGCTCCCGTGCAAGAATTAATCGAGGAGATTCACGAGGGAGACCCGTGCATGAGAACGTGCTGGCCGTGGCATTATGGAGGCCTGGAGCCGTTGGACAGGAAGAGACAGGACTGGCAACGTCGCTATGCGTCAGCTTTTCAGTCAATCCCTTGCGACGGGAACGCCCAAAATCGCCGGGGAGTCAATATGGTGGCGTAGAACATGCGCGGGGGCTCGGTCTCTTCCATTGCGTCTTGATGTATCAGCATCAGGGGATGCGGCAAGGTCCAGCGGATCATCAGGGGGCACGTTTCTCTCCCTCAAGCCGCTCCCGGCAATTACACTGAAGCGTTTTAGTGGCGGAGAATCGTGCTATCAACCGTAAAAAGACGCACTAAATACACTAAATAGCAAGCTAAGAGCCGCCTGGTACCCGTCCGAGAAACACGATGCAGGATTTGAAGAGCAAGGCGATTCGTGGTGGTCTTGCAAGGCTCTGTGCCCAAGCCGCGAATCTTTTTTTGCGTGTGGGCTCTCTCATGGTGTTGGCTCGACTCTTGGGCCCGAAGGACTTTGGATTGGTGGGCATGGTCACGGCCTTCACGGGGGCCCTGAGTTTATTCCGCGACTTCGGTCTTTCGTCTGCTGCTATTCAGCGTACGACCGTCACCGAGGACCAGATCTCGACGTTATTCTGGATTAACGTATTGCTTGGAGCGCTGCTTGGGCTGGTGGCGGTGGCATTGGCGCCGGCTATCGCTGCCTTTTACGGTGAGCCTCGGCTTTTTGGGCTGACGTCTGTTCTGGCCCTAGGATTTCTTTTCAACGCGGCAGGAATACAACACACTGCACTTCTTCAACGCCAAATGCGTTTTACGACCTTGGCAGTGATAAACGTAATCTCCTTAATTGTGGGTATAGTCATTGCAATTGGCGTGGCCGAAACTGGTTACGGATATTGGGCCATTGTGGCAATGTCGGTCGTTACCCCACTTACTGCCACTCTTGGTGTCTGGCTGACCGCTGGCTGGGTCCCGAGGATGCCACGAAGCCGGGTAGGAATTCGATCTATGATACACTTTGGCGGGACTCTTACTTTGAATGGCCTCATAGCCTATGTTGCTTATAATGCTGAAAAGGTCATGATAGGCTACTTCTGGGGAGCCGACGCGATCGGGATCTACGGAAGGGCCTACCAAGTTGTCAGCATTCCAACGGACAACCTGAATTCAGCTGTCGGCGAGGTGGCGTTTTCGGCATTGTCCCGACTGCAGGATGATCCCCCTCGTCTCAAGAGCTATTTCCTGAAGGGCTTCTCGCTGGTCCTGGGAATGACACTGCCCGTTACGATTACCTGCGCTCTTTTTGCCGATGATGTGGTTTTCGTTCTTCTGGGGCCAAAGTGGACAGACACGATCGCGATAGTTCGCTTGCTGGCTCCGACGATCGCTATCTTTGCAATAATCAATCCTTTAGGATGGTTGGTCTATTCGATCGGACTGGTGGCACGATGCTTGAAGATCGCGCTGGTTTTCGCGCCGCTCATGATCACGGGTTGCGTTATCGGATTGCCTTATGGACCCAAGGGGGTCGCGTTCGCCTACTCGGCGGTGATGACGTTGTGGGTTATTCCACATATTGTGTGGTGCATACACGGTACACCGATTTCGCTCCGGGATATTCTGTCAACGGTGAGCCGGCCACTGGTCTCAGGCCTCCTGGCCGGAGGGCTTGCCTTTGGAGTGCGGCTGATGTGCGGCCAATTCGTTTCTCCTTTGCCGCGCCTTGTGCTAGAAAGTGGCGTACTTCTCATTACATTCTTCGGGGTGTTTTTGTTCGCTACGGGGCAGAAGTCACTGTACCTGGATCTCCTGAGGGGATTGAAAGGGCCTTCATCAGTTGCGGAGAAAGGGCCCTCATCAGTTGCAGAGAAGGTCTCCGTCTAGGCCTAACGAGGTTCCGCCTCGGATCGAAGACGCGTGCGGAGAGGCCGGTTTGCGGCGAAGCCTCGTTAGAGAAGCATTGACTCCGATCGCCGGTTCATGACGAACTGTGGCCCGTGCTATGTGCGGCTCGGAGCGCGGCGAAGGTCGCCTCCCGAACCGCCGACGGGGTCCGAGACTTTGACGGGATCATCGCAGCGACGTCGGAGGGCCGGACGCCGCGGATGAAGTGGGCCGCGTCATCCAGGCTCAATGGAGCGTGCTCCCAATGAAGCAGGCAAAGCGGGTCGTCCGAAACGAATAAGTTGGCCGGCGCACCGCTCACGCTATCGACGAACACGCCATAGAGCACGCACTCGGAGAAGTCGATCTGTGCAGCAATTGCGGTAGGCCAGGGGCGCCCCGTGGTGGCCGCGACCCGCGCCAACATTCGCCTGACGATCATCGGATCCCAGGCAATGAGCGACGAGATGTAGTCCGGGTACGGTGGCTCCGCCGGCGGCACCCCCAGAAGTGTGCGGGCTACGCGGTGCCAAGTCATGTGGCGCGGCAGTCGCTTGTCGATCTGATTGGGCTTGCGGAAGAAGCGCACCTTGCCATCCCGGATGAACATTTCGGCAGTGAACGGTCGAAGGAACTCGACGTCGGAATCGGCGATCAGCACCACGTCGTCCTCCGACGCCGCGACTGCCGCCAGCTTGATCACCTGTTGCTGGATCCAACCACGCACCGGCGGAAACGGCCGGCCGAGGTTGACCGTGATGTTACTGAACGGTACGGGTACGAACGTGCGGGGCAGGAGGTCAGCCTCGCAGCGGACAAGCGTACGTGGACCCGCGAGCCGACCAAACAGCTTGAGGTCCGACCGAGGCACGATGATGTGATGCTGGACGGTGTCTGGCGCATTGTCGAGCACCGACCGGTTCAACGCCACGCACAACTCGAAGTCAGGCGCGAAGCTTTTCGTCATCATAGCAATGCGCTTCATGGTCTTTATCCTTCACGGTTTTCAGTTTAAGCAAATTAATGGCCCGTGAGCAACGAACCCTGCCTGACAAATCTGAGCTATGCGCGATTTGTCCGACTGGATCGGTGTGATTAGAGCGAACCGTGTAACGCGTTGTGGATTGGTCTCTCCTTCCTCGCCTCGGAAGTTGGCGCCGGTTCCGGCCGCTAAAGTCCCGCCGGCGGTAATCCGAGCGCGATCTGACGGAACACCGGGGGGCGGCTGATCAGGCACCCGATCCGAGCGTACTTCGAACCTCGCAACAGATTGGCCGTGCCTTCTAGTTGCGCATTCGATGCTGCTAATGCAAGGGTACTCTACCGCACCGCCCGTCCAGGCTCCCCACGGGTACCGCAATCACTTGAGAGGCCCGATCCTAATGGAAATCGCTTATTTGATTCCCGAATTCCCCGGGCAAACACATAGTTTCTTTTGGCGAGAGCGCATCGCTTTGAGCGAAAATGGCGTGGCGACCCACCTCGTCAGCACGCGCCTACCGCCTAGCGCGATTATATCCCACGATTGGGCCGTGCAGGCTCAATCGGAGACGTTTTATCTGAGCGAAATCCGTTTAACAGACTTTCTGCGCACAGCCGTCCAGTTAATGAGATTTGGTCCAACCGCCTGGCTCAAGTCAATTAAGGCAGCAATGGATGGTTGCCCTTTGCAGAAATTGCCCCTGAATTTTGCTCTCATTTTCTTTGCAGTCCGTCTGATCGCATTTATGCGAATCAAGGGAGTGACCCACGTTCACTCGCACTCGTGTGCTGATTGCGCGCTGCTGGCAATGCTTGCCAACCAGTTAGCTGGAGTAAGCTATAGCCTAACTCTCCATGGAGACTTACAAGACTATGGCGCACAACAAGCCGTGAAATGGCGCCATGCGGCCTTTGCGATCACGATAACCCGCAGGCTCCACCGTCAGGTCAGCAGGCTTTTGGGGAAAGATCTCCCAAGAAAGGTCGGAATAGCACCAATGGGCGTCGATGTTCGTATCTTCAAAAGACTGAAGTCTTACGAGCCGTGGAATGGGGAAGGTCCCCTTCGTTTGTTTTCGTGTGGACGTCTTAACCGTATTAAGGGTCATCAAGATCTGATCCGAGCGGTTGCAATATTGAAAAAGTCCGGCCTGAGTGTTCATCTCGAAATAGCTGGTGAAGATGAAACCGGAGGGAGGGGCTTCCGCAAAGAGCTTGACACTCTTATAGCGGACCTTCATTTAGTCAAGGAGGTCGTCCTGCTGGGTGCTGTCGGAGAGAAGCGTGTCTTAGAGGGTTTGCAGGCGGCACACATTTTTGTTTTATCATCGCACCATGAGCCTCTTGGCGTCGCAATCATGGAAGCATTAAGTTGTGAAACTCCGGTGATTGCGACGAATATTGGCGGAATACCTGAACTTATCAGCCACGGAATTAACGGTAACCTTGTGCCACCGCAAGATCCCGTAGCGTTGGCTATCTCGATCCGTGACCTTGCAAACAACCCGTCTTTGGCGCGGAAATATTCTGCGGCTGGTCGATCGAGAATTGAGACGTCGTTTAATTCCAGCTTAAGTGCCATGGAATTGAAACGCCTTCTAGAAACCTCCTGATCCCGCTGGTCACGTCCGTCTTACCTGACCGAAGGTCGCCAAGCGTCGCGGTCTCAAACGAGAGAAGGTGGCCGTGGCACGCAAGCTCGTGGGCGGACGGCACGGACCTTCAGCGGAGCAGGACAGAAGCTGCCGCAACTTCATCCGACGACAGCGCATGCCATGGCAAGAAGGATTTGTCTCTCAGCGCGCGTATCTGGTCCCGGGCACTACCTTCACGAGCCGCTCCCAGGATCCAGCGTTAGAAGCCCTTGAGTGCCCGGACCGCTCCGCTCCAGCCCGGTCTACCGCCAGTTGCCTCGCCGACCGGCCAATGCGCGCTGCCAGGTCAGGTTCGGCCAGCAGGCGGTTCATCGCCTCCGCGAAGGCGGGGGTTGGTCCTCGACGAGCAGGGCGCGCCCCGCGACGGCCTCGATCCCCCTCGGCGCCCAGCGTGGTCGAGACGGGTGCCGCCGTCCAGCCGCAGCGGCACCACCCCCGCCGCGGCCGCCGCAAGGTGCGGCCGCAGGGCATCCCCATCCCCGCAAAGGCGAAGGCGATGACCCCTTGCGTCGACCCAAGTCACGTCGCAGCAATTCGTCTGAAAGAAGGTGACGTGATCATGTGCTTTGATCGCTGTCGGGATTTGACGGCATGATAATTTTAGAACTTGACATTGATGTACACTTTATGGCTGCATGCGTGCATACAGCAAACACCATACTCGGGGGCGGAGTGCTCCATTGGGACCCGTCCGGGAGCTATCGCTCCAGAACGAGTGCTTTTGGGGTGACAGTATAATTCCATTCGCCGTGAAAGTGGCGGTGGTGGGATTGATGGTGTTCGTTTCGGCATCGGACACTTTGACGTCGGCCGGATGGAAGCTGACAGCGAACCTTCAGTTCGGTCGTGGTAAAATACGCGATGCTCGATTTCGTTTCACTTGCTGGTGGCGGTATCCGCGCGTGTACACAGGCAGATCACAACCGAGAAATCTGGTCAAGCAATCAGGTTTGAGCCCTAACCACAGGCGCCATCGCCCGTGCGACGCAAGCTGCTTTTCGGCCGACGATGCTTTTCGGCGCCGCAACTACTGCCCCGGAGGTTGTAATCCCAAAATTAAGGCGCGTCCTTGGTGTGCTGCGTGGAGAGCATGCAATGGCGCTTGAGATTATCATTAGCTTCTTCGTGGGTGCTATACTCGGAGGAATGCGACTCAAGGTAATGGGTCTTGTCGTAGCGATCCCCGTAGCAACGCTGTTCGCGGCGATTTGGGAAGTTGTGGGCACCGATCATTTTTGGTCTATCGTTACGGCAATGATTTTGGCGGGGACCGCCGTTCAAATCGGGTATCTGGCTGGAATCCTCGTTCGCGCTGGAATTACATCGGTGTGTCATGATTGATTTACACCTCAGGCTCCATAAAATATGTCGTCTTTGACAAAAGAGTATGCAAGAGAATCTTCATATCGAAAAAGAACGAGGAGTTTTCGATATAATAACGATCACAATTGACGCAGCGATCGATGCTCTTAGCCGTACCGGCAATCTGGCAAGGATCGTCATGATCATGCGCGCAGGTGATAAGTCCAGGCCTCACCTCGTGCAGGTCGGGCGGTGGAAAAGGTCTTCCTGGAGCATTCGTAAACAGGTGGATTCCAACAATTGACATCTCCCCGCACAGAACATTCAGTAGTTGTGGAAGTTTATTCATACCAGAACGGCGCAAGATCTGGCCGAATCCTGTAATGCACTGGATCTCGTCGAGGCTGTGGTTGCATGTCTTTTCTCGCTCATCAACAAGGCTTGTTCTAAACTCGAATATTTCAAATTCCACATTATTGGAGCTGTAGCGCTTATGCCGACACAGAGCGGGTCCAGGAGACTCGATCCTGATCCCTAATGAAATTAGAAAAATGAGGGGCGAAAGTAGCAATAGACCAGCGATTGCAATGAGAATGTCGAATCCTCTTTTACTAAAGGATTGGAAGGAAGAAATCGATCGCCCGATTATTCGCCGCCCAGCGCGGTACTTGCCTATTCGAAACATGACGCGACCGCAGTGCAAGGAGTTAATCGACTTCGCTGACCTGACTTGGCACCACTTGCTACTAACTCGGCGCGGTGATTTTGATTGGCTGAGACCAAACTCGGATAGACCGTCAACCGCTACTATCGACCCAAGCCAAAGAGTCAAAATCACTGCGCCGAGGTACCACTCGAGGCTCCCAGTCCTGGTCCTCTGGCAGAAAACGTTAGGCCATCGCGGATCAGCGTCGGAAGACTCGGAAAATACTGAGCAAATTGCATTTGCGCCATTTTATGACACAAACGCTCAACGACAGCGCCGCACTCCTGATCTAAGGCTCACATCTCGGCGCGGTGAATTTGACTGTTTGAGACCAAACTTGCATAGGCCGTCCGCCTCCACCATCGAACCAAGCCATAGAGTCAAAACCACGTCCCCGAGTCACTACTTGCTTCGCCCCGTCTCTCAAAATGTTACGTACGACATACTCTACTTAAACTCACAAATCTTATCCGAAGAATGTCACAGGACCACGACATCCTAACTCAGGTACATTCACAGGATGAAAACAGCCAATACAACCACCAGATGACTACGATCCGTAGAGACAAGCTTAACGCGAAACTTCGTGGCAGAAAACCGCCCGTTTCCCAACTCCCATCGCGAGGCCTTATGTGAGAAATAATTTCGTTCTTATTGAGGCTGAAACCTGCTAACAATGGGAAACTTAGGCGGCAGCAATCCTGATCTGGAACAAAATCAAGCGTAGGTTTCTGCTACTCTTCTGAACAATTTGCTATAAAAAATTCTCGCGCGTTCATTGTCGCGCAGTCGCACCGACCGTAGCATCGGGTCCGCCACGGCTGCGGCTCTTGAGATGTCGTTTCGCCAGCCCCTCATACACGACCGCGACAATGTCCTCATCTGCCAGCACCGCATCGGTATGGCTTATCCGGCCTTCGCGAAGGTAGCTCACTTCCTGCGCGATCACCCCTCGCTCGTCGCGCCTGCGTGACCGGGCCACGGTGATCGAACTGGCGACTTCATCGACAAACAACCAGCCGCACCTCATTCAAACAGGCTCTGTTTGCGCATCCAGCGCCCATACGCCCGCATCATGTCCATTCGCTCTTATTAGCGCACGCGGACTTTCTTGACGATGACCTTGCGTCATTCGAAGAACCGCGAGGCGACGCTGCGGCAGCCTGCAATCGATGTTCAAGATTTGCCCATTCATAAGCCTTTGGGAATCCTGCCGATTCGCCACGGCCGCGCATGATTCACACCGTCGGCGCTTGTGTGTGGTAAATGCAACATTTTTAGGAAAATCGCCTAGGTTTGTCAGGTGCCATCGTTGCAAGGTCACATCACGTGTTAGACAGCTTGGTTGGAGGGGTTGGGGAACGATGTATTATTTGCAGGCCGTCGCTCGCATCGCCGTCTTGTCGGCAGTGGGTGTCCTCTGCGCGTGTTCCATTTTTCCGACATCGGGTCCGGCAAGTTCCGACGTACGCAACGAAAAACCGGATCCTCAAAGGCTGCCTTACGCCCTCGTTCGGGTGACGCCGGAGGTCGAGAAAGTCCTCGAACGTAAAGCGCCAAGAATTGCGCAGGTGTTTCCGGACCGGGGTGGTCCCGGTGAAATTCGCTTCGGCATCGGAGATGTCGTGAGCGTGACGGTGTTTGAGTCAGCCGCGGGGGGCTTGTTCATTCCGCTTGAAGCCGGTGTGCGGCCAGGCAATTTTATTACGCTTCCCAATCAGGCCGTGGACAATAACGGCAATATTACGGTGCCATATGCAGGTGCGATCAAGGCAAAGGAGCGCACCGTCGTCGAGGTACAAAAGGCCATCGTGGATGCGCTTCAGAACCGCGCACTTGAACCGCAGGCAGTGGTCGCCCTCGTAGAACAGCGTGCATCGTCGATCAGCGTGCTCGGGGATGTGGGAACGCCGTCCCGATTTCCCGTAAATGCGAACGGCGAGCGCCTGCTCGATGTGATTGCGCGCGCGGGCGGCCCCAAAAATCCGGGGTACGACAGCTGGGTAATGCTGGAGCGCCAAGGCCGCCTTGCAAATGCGCCGTTCGCGGCTCTCGTCAATCAACCAACAAACAACGTCTGGGTGCGGCCTCAGGATACCATCTACGTATACACGGAGCCGCGGACATTCACAGCCTTTGGGGCTTCCGGACAACAGGGGTATTTTCCCTTTGCGGCTTGGCGCCTTACCCTTGCCGAAGCAATTGCGAAAGCTGGCGGGTTAAACGACGGCCTTGCGGATCCGGCATCGGTGTTTCTATACCGCGGCGAGCCGCGCGAGGTCGCGGAACTGCTTGGGGTGGATTGTTCGCAGTTCAGCGGCCCCATTATCCCCATCGTATTTAATCTTAATTTGCGCGATCCTTCGGGCTACTTCCTGGCATCCAATTTCGAAATGCGGAACAAGGATGTCATCTTCATGTCCAACGCGGTTGCGGTTGAAGCGACCAAATTCATGACATATGTGCGACTGCTTATCGCCACGGTCAACGATCCGATTGTGGCCGCCATAAACGCATACACCTTGAAGAATATTGTTCAGGGGACAGCTGCGGCCGCCACCATTGTAAATACGCCCGCGCCCATTGTGACTGCACCGGCGCGCTGATCGAACGGCTACGAGCACCTATCTCGAATCCGCGCCGCAGGCCGCCGAATCCCGCCGCAGCGCTCCCAAACTCCCGGCGCCAGCGATAAATCTGCTCGGGAACAATAACAACACGCCGGGCCCCCTCGCTCGCCGATGCGCCAGGCGCAAATGCCTCCTCAACGATCGCCCGCTTCTGACCTTCGCTCCACCTTTGTTCGGGAGGTGCTGCCATGAGCATCCATTACTGCTCCCGCGACCTGGTGCTCCCTTTGGTGCCTATGGCAATGAGTTTTATCCCTCTTTCGGTGCTGTCGCCGCCCAGGTCTTCATCATGTCGATCGGGAATGGAAACACGATGGTCGAACTGCGCTCTCCAGCAATGTCGAAGAGCGTTGCAAGATACCGCAGCTGCATGGCCTGCGGCACCGGAGCCAGGATGCTGGCGGCCTCCACCAGCTTTTGTGCGGCCTGGTATTCGCCTTCTGCATTGATGATCTTGGCGCGTCGCGTGCGCTCGGCCTCGGCCTGGCGGGCGATGGCGCGGACCATGCTCTCGTCGAGGTCGATGCGCTTGATCTCCACGTTGGAAACCTTGATGCCCCACGCCTCGGTCTGCTTGTCGAGGACCTCCTGGATGTCGGCGTTGAGCCGGTCCCGCTCGCTTAGCATGCTGTCGAGATCGTGCTTGCCCAGCACCCAGCGCAACGTGGTCTGCGCGAGCTGGCTCGTGGCGACGAGATAATTGTTGACTTGGATCACGGCCCGCTCGGCGTCGATGACGCGGAAATAGATCACGGCATTAACCTTGACCGACACGTTGTCCCGCGAGATCACGTCCTGCGGCGGCACTTCGTCGACGACGACGCGCAGGTCGATACGTACCATCTGCTGCACGACCGGCACCAACAGGAAGAGCCCCGGCCCCTTGGTTCCAGTGTAGCGTCCAAGCGTAAAGACGACGCCCCGCTCATATTCGCGCAAAATCCGTATGGCGGAATACACAAAGGCGAGCACAAGTATCAAGACGACGATGGCCACGACGGGAATCATGTGTTTTCTCCTTGGACGAACGTGGATAGTTCGGCTGTCAGACCGGTTCGACGACCACGACGAGCCCGTCGCGAGCGATCACCTTGACGCGTGCGCCGGGCTGCAGCGGGCCGG
>Ga0126379_10001681_pt1 | contig 13660 bp, 12 predicted proteins | sample PanSoiMetPlot_24_FD_92640 | JGI IMG/M metagenome (GOLD analysis project Ga0126379, IMG submission 92640) | Tropical forest soil microbial communities from Panama - MetaG Plot_24 | ecosystem: Environmental > Terrestrial > Soil > Tropical forest > Bulk soil | place: Panama | collected 2016-02-17 | reverse complement strand
GTTTTCAAGGTGCGGTCGTAGCGCCCTCTGGCCGAACGGTTCTGGACGCTATATTGTCTACGGGCCGCTCGCGCTCGCTGCCTCGTCGGTTGTGTACGAGGGTCTACCGACCTATCCCGACGCTGGGCGTCCGTGGCGGATCGCCCAAGAGCTCGATGTCAACATCTTTCACACATCACCGACGGCAATCCGCGCCCTTCGACGTGCTGGTCCCGATGAGCCTGCAAAATACGCGGCAAAAGGCTTTTAGCCTCGGGTTGTCTTTGGAATCGCGCTTTTAAAATCAAATTGGCCTGGCCTGCCTAACGCCCCAATTTCTCTCACGTCCGCTTTGGGTCAATAACGGACATCTATGCAAGTTGGAGGAATGTCCGCCTTACCCCCAAAAGCGGACATCGCTGAGCGCGATCGCAATGTCCACTAAGTGCCAAAAGCACACATTCGCGAAACGCGGGATGCCGCAACGAACTATCTACTTGCGTGGAGCTTAGCGCTTTTCCAAGTGGGTGAGCACCCCCGGAGCCATACTCACGTCGGTTTCGACTACGGTTTTGATGAGCGAGTTTTCCGACAAATATTTGTGGTATTGAGTTACAACCGTCTTGGCTTCCTTTAGGGTCGCAAGCCTCCATTGAATTTCCAGGTTTTCGTTCCCAGCGATGCTTTCAACGATTCTGCGTTCTTCGACGAGCAACTTGAATTCACTTGGTTGATCGGCGTCTGCAGGGTCGCCGTTAAGGCGAGTCGCGAAATCGATGCGCCCGGTAGCGACCCAATCCCGCTTTACCACGCCTTGGTTAGGTATTGTTTTTTGACTCATCCAACTCCTCCCACCTTTTGGTTCGGACTTCCAGCTTTCCCAACCCTTTGGTTTAGGCAGCCAGCTTTTCCAAACGTTTGATTTAGGCAGCCGGCTCTTCCAAGCGTCTGATTTAGGCAGCCAGCTTCTCCAATCTTGTGGTTCGGCCATTTCGTTCTCCTCTCTGCCACGGAAGCGAAATGGATGGGGTGTGCAGGAACGTGCCCTACGGTCTTTAACGCACAGCACGCGAGGCGGGTTTCATTGGCCGAAGATGACGCCTAAGACCTTGGGACCAATAGCACTAGCAGCAACAGACACGCTGCAACCAATTGAAGGAAGTATGAAGGCCAAGTGAGAGACGGGGGCGTTGTTAAGATAGCCAACAGCAGTATTATCAGCGCTATCCATAAGACAATGCGGTCTCTGGTAGGCAAATCTTCATCCTTTCAACTTGCCGATGTTGCGGTGTCTCTCTTAAGGCGCTTTGCCGACTCCTAAACTACGGTATGATTTCGCCCGGCGCGAGCGGTCAGCACTATTATGATCGGCAAATACTTCCAGTGCTCCCTTGGTTGCCGTTGCCTCTCAAAGAATTTCTGTTCAGCATCTACTTCCCTGGCGGAGTGGAAGAACAACTTTCCTTGCCTCACTCATGGTCTAGCTCCTTAGATCGACTGGAGCTGCGCCAACATCGGCAAAAGATAAAACGGTTCACGGAGGCGCGTGTTCCACAAAATTCCGGCAGCTAGCTGCAGTCCGTCGCGCCTCATCGCGCGTTGGCAAGTTGTCTCGAGCCGCAGCCCTTGCTCATCCTCGAAATAGACGCAACGGCCCCGAAGTGGCCGTCATATACATCGCCGCTAATGTCCGCTTTGGGTCATTAGCAGACATTGAAGCGCCTTTAACCGATGTCCGCTTTACCCCCAGAAGCAGACATCGGCTGAGCGCATTGAGATGTCGGCTTTTTGCGGACATGCTTGAGCCGAGGCCCAATGACACCCGGCGCGCAAGGTGGTAATTTTCGCTCGTTCGTTGAGAATGCGAAATGTCACAGGTTCGTTGCCTTCTGTCGACGAGCGTTTTCTTGCTTGCAGCCTGTACGGGAGCGGCTTTAGCACAACTGGCGCAAGGCACGGTTGCCAAATCCGCCGTAACAATGCCGGCCCCGCCTGATCCCGTACCAGTCACCGTTAAAGACGCGACCACAGCCATGTTGGTGTTCGATATGGTCGATCCGATTTGCTCGACTCAACCAAAGTGCATGGAAACGATGATTCCGGCTGTCACATCACTTCTGGCCAAAGTGCGAAGCGCGGGTATGTTCGTCCTCTACTCGACGCGGGGGCCGACGCTTTCAAAGTGGCTGACACAAGTCGCGCCGGCCGCGAGCGACCCAGTGATGCAATCGTATGCGCAGGACCGCTTTTACAATACGGAGTTGGACAAAATCCTAAAGGACAAGGGGATCACCACGCTGATCCTCACGGGCTGGAAAGTCAGCGGATCGGTTACTTATACATCCGTCGGAGCCACGGCCCGAGGCTACACCGTCGTTGTTCCAGCGGATGCGAGCCTCGCTGCCACCGACTACGAGACTGCGGTCGGCATCTTCCAGATTCTTAATCAGTTCGACGCAAACGCCACCAACGAGCCGCTGAAGACAAAAGCCTCGACTTTGAGCCGCTCCGATCTGATTACGATACAATAACGCGGGAGGTTGTTGCTGATTGTCCGTTTTGCCCCGAAAGCGGACATCACTTGAATGCTCTCGGATGTCCGCAAAGTGCCAAAATCGGATATGCAAAAGGGCCCCCGGTTCGCTTTAGAGCAAAGCCAAGCTTCAACGGAATCCCGCTGCCCGCTTTGGGGCAGCGGGTAACATGGATTTTCATTCAAGGCGTGGCGATGTGCCAGACGTTGTTAACCCCATCGCCGGTAACGTCACCCGCTTTGGTGTCCTTAGACCAAGTGTAGAGCGGCTTGCTTTTATAGGCCCATTGCTTTCCCCCATCGTCGCGCGTGACAATCGTGTAAGCACCCGTCGGCCTTGCATCGGCAGATGCCATCAGAGGCGGCCAATTTGTCGCGCATGGACCGTTACAGGCCGATTTACCGCCATCATCCTTGTCGAAGGTGTAGAGCGTCATGCCCTTACCATCGGTGAGCACCTTACCTTTAGTGCTGTCACCGGTTTTGGTCGGTGCCGTCTGGGCAAACACAATCGTAGCGGCCAACAGGGTCGCGCTAAAAGCTATCGCACCAATTTTTACCATGGAATCCTCCTGACTACGCGGGATGCGCGTAGGGAAACCCCAACCGCCATTCGAGCATCCATATAACGCGCAAGAAAAATTTTTGATCCTGAAAGGAATAAAGCGCCACCATGTGTTTGTCCAAGCGGACATCAGCACGATAACGCGGAGAATGCCCTCAAAAGAAAAGGGGCCGCCAGTCGCAGAAATAACTATTAGAACTCCTTGCCAATCAGCCGATCGACAGCATACCGACCGCCGCCACGGAAGAAGATCGCGAGGCAGAGTAACCACCACAACAAGGCGTATTCATACCCCCGGACAGTCCAGAAGTAGCCGAATTGCCATTGGAAAAAGACGATGATGACTCCCATTTCGATCCAAATAATCAACGCTGCTAGACGTGTGAAGAGTCCGACCGCAAGGCAGATTGCGCCGACGGATTCAGCAAAGATGGCAAAATAGGCCCATATCAATGGAAAGGACACGCCCATTTGCTTGTCGATAACAACGGCCAGATTCGCAGCGTTGCCAAGCATGATTTTCTGGATACCGTGCGGTATCAGCACAGCGCCAGTTGCAAAGCGCATAAAGGAATAACTCGCGGGTGAAAAAGTCTCGTAGAGACCAGCGAGGCCGGGGAAGATTAGCCGCTTTCTATCGATGATGCCCGTGGTCATGTTTCCCATCCTCACGTTTGTAGTTTCGCATCGAGCAAGGATCGTCACTTAGCCTTAGCCTGAGAACGGAGATTAGCTGTCGTTCGGAAGCGCTTAATTCATCACCCCACGGCAGTAAAAACACCGACAATGTGCAGCTATTCCGATCTTCGGGAGCCGCTGTGCCTATGAACACTCAATGTCCGCTTTGGGTCAGAAGCGGACATTCGGTGGTGTTCGGCGATGTTACCCCGAAAGCGAACATTGCCGGCTGTCGTCAGGATGAGTGCCAAGAGTAGACATTCTGATCAGTGCCAGTGGCGCGGGCGTAGTCCTAGGTGCAGTCAATTTCCCATTTTGGTTGTCGAGGATCGCGTCCGGTCTATTGTGCAGCAAAACAATAAAACAGCCCGTCACCACCGGTGCTGCGCAGATCGTTTTGGCTGCAGCCGCCGTCAGGTCCTCGCGAAGGATGCGACGAATTCCATGAGCGTTGCGCGGCATCGTCGGAAAGGCCCCGACGATCGATGTGACCGAGCATTGCGATGCCCCGGGTGCTGCTCGTCCAATTGCCGCAGGTGCGGTCTTCGCCAGCCGGAAAAGCGCGACCGTCCGGTTGCGAGCCGGTCAGCGCGTCGTGACGGTTGGGTGCAAAACCGAAGCCCGGGATCATCCGGCCGTTCTCGGTTAGCGACGTTTGCATCCCGAGCTTATTGTTATCGCTGTGTAGGTCGTCGATATTCTGTGCCACGACCTCGCCCTTAAAATTCTGCCAGGGACCAGTGCCGATGCGGTCGCGCGCATTGACCGCTGGCTTGCCGTCGGCGGCCTGCGTGCTCAGATAGGCGCGCCAAGTCTTGTTTCCGGCGCCGGCAGCGGACGCCAATTGCTGACAGTAGCGGTCGGCGCTCTCGATGCCGCCAAGGTCGGCGCCCTTGCCGGGCCCGGTGCTGGTTACAAAGAATGTCATGTTCGGCGATTGCGGCGGTTGTGGTGGCGACGGCTGCTGCGCACCCGCGCCTGAGGCAGCACCAAATACCAATACGGCAACGACGGATGGCTTTAGCTTTTTCATCGTGGTCTCCTCGTAAAAATCGAGTTACCCTATGGCCCGCCCAGAGCACTTAAACCCCGGAAGACCGGATCCATTCCACAGGCGAGGCAAACGCATAGCCGCTGAACTGCGGGCCCACTGTGGGGACCCACAGAAGTCCGGGTGCCCGACGGGGTATTCCGGGCGAGCGCTATCCTGATTCGCTTGGGTCATACGCGGACATTCCTGGAGGTTTGCGCGATGTCCGCTTTACCCCCAAAAGCGGACATTCCTGCGCCGCGTGGAAAAACAAAAGCGAAATACGGCGATCGGGAAAAACGGCATATAGACCTACCCCACGCCCCCTAGCCCCAGCTTTGAAAACGCAAAAAGAGACCCCTTCTGTGTTCGCAATTTTTTGTAGCGGCCTTTTTCCGGCGTTGGCGTGCTCTCCGGAGCATTCGTCACAATTTTGGTCCCAATAGAGGTGTTCTCTGAACGCTCGAATCGCGAAATTCGCCGATCTGACCGTCGCGATGGTCAGCGAGGAGAGGCTGCAATGGGCGAGCTGAGGAGCTTCGAATCCCGTTATGGCGCGGCCAATTACAAGCCGCTGCCCGTCACGCTCGTGCGCGGTGAGGGCGTGCATGTCTGGGATGAGGACGGTCGCCGCTATCTCGACATGATGGGCGCCTACTCGGCCGTCAGTTTCGGACACTGCCACCCGCGCTTGGTGGAAGCGATGACGCGGCAGGCGCGGCGGCTGGACATCACGTCTCGGGCTTATTTCACCGATCGGCTCGGACCGTTTCTTAAGCGCGCGTGCGAACTGACAGGTATGGACGCCGCACTGCCGGCCAATGGCGGGGCCGAGGCGGTCGAGACCGCGCTCAAGGCAGCGCGCAAATGGGCCTATAAGGTCAAGCGCGTGCCGGCCGAACGCGCCGAGATCATGGCGGCGGAAGGCAATTTCCACGGGCGTACTATCGCCATTGTGGGCTTCTCGTCCGTGCCGCAAAACCGCGATGGCTTTGGTCCGTTTCCGGCCGGATTCAAGCTTGTGCCTTTTGGCGATGCCGCCGCGCTCGAAGCAGCTATTACCCCCTGCACAGCCGCATTTTTGATCGAGCCAATCCAGGGCGAAGGTGGAATCAACGTGCCGCCGGCCGGTTACCTAGCGAAAGTCGCGCGGATCTGCCGTGCCCACAACGTGCTTCTAATCTGCGACGAAATCCAGACCGGGCTTGGCCGCACCGGCCGTTTGCTCGCTTGCGAGCACGACGGGGTGAGGCCTGACGGCGTCACTCTCGGCAAGGCGCTGGGCGGCGGGCTCATTCCAGTGTCGCTCTTCCTCGCCCGCCGCGAGGTCATGGATGTCTTCGAGCCGGGCGACCACGGCAGTACGTTCGGCGGCAACCCAATTGCCGCCGCGGTCGGACTTGCTGCGCTCGACACACTTATAGAGGAACGATTCGTGGAGAGGGTTGCCGCGCTCGGTCCTCACTTGCTGTCGCGGCTTACTGGAATCAAAAATCCTCTCGTGCGGGAAGTGCGCGGCCGCGGACTGTTTGCCGGCATAGAACTCGACGCAACGAAGATCCAGGCCAGTGTCGTCGTCGAGCGGCTGCTGCAGGTCGGAATCCTCACCAAGGCAACTCACAGGAACACCATTCGCTTGGCGCCACCGTTCATTATCAAGAAATCGGAAATCGATTGGGCGGTCGATCGAATTGAGCAAGTGCTCGGCGAGGTTGTTGAAGATATTGCCGAGCCGCTCGTCGCACAGTGAAGCGCAATGGCTTGCTGCATCGGCATTCGACTTTAGCCTATGTCGAAACGGACGCCTTGGGCGAGCGGAAGTTCTCTGCCGAAATTGATAGTGCTGGTGACGCGGCGCATATAGCATTTCCAGACGTCCGAGCCGGCTTCGCGGCCGCCGCCCGTTTCCTTCTCGCCGCCAAAAGCGCCGCCAATCTCGGCGCCTGACGGGCCAATATTGACGTTGACAATCCCGCAATCTGATCCCGCCGCCGACAGAAAACGCTCGACCTCACGCACATCGTTAGAAAAGATTGACGAGGCGAGGCCTTGGGGTACGCCGTTGTGCAGTTCGATCACCTCGTCGAAGTCGGTATAAGCCATCACGTAAAGCAGAGGCGCGAAAGTTTCGCGCAAAACGGGCCCAGTTTGCCTTGCCATCTCGATCAAGGCCGGCCGCACGTAATAGGCTGCCGGATAGCGATCGGCATGGCAGCGCTCGCCGCCGATGATTTTCCCGCCTAGCGCACGCACCTCCGACAATGTCGCTTGCATCGCGGTAAAAGCCGCCTCATCGATCAGCGGTCCGATTAGGACAGAACCGTCCTCGAGCGGATTGCCAACGTGCGCTGTCGCATACACTTGCTCCAACCGCTCAACGAGTGCTGCGTACACTTTGCGATGTATGAATAGCCGGCGAAGCGTGGTGCAGCGTTGGCCGGCGGTGCCGATAGCGGCAAAGGCAATCGCGCGCAGCGCCAATTCGAGGTCGGCTGAGGGACAGACCACAGCCGCATTGTTGCCGCCGAGCTCGAGAATCGCCCGCGCGAAGCGTTGCGCCAACCGCGGGCCGACGGTGCGCCCCATGCCGGTTGATCCAGTCGCCGATACGAGCGGCACGCGTGGATCGTCGGTCAGCCTGGTTGCGGCGTCGCGGTCGCCGATGAGTACCGCGGACAACCCTGGTGGAGCGTCGCCAAACTTTTTGACGGCGCGCATCACCAATGCCTGAACGGCGAGCGCAGTCAGTGGCGTTTTCTCAGAGGGCTTCCAAATAACGGTATCGCCGCAGACAAGTGCCAATGCTGCATTCCAGGCCCACACTGCCACCGGAAAATTGAATGTGGTGATCACCCCAATTGGACCTAAGGGATGCCATTGCTCCATCATGCGATGCGCAGGGCGCTCGCTGGCAATGGTCAGGCCATAGAGTTGACGAGAAATACCGACCGCGAAATCGCAGATATCGATCATTTCTTGCACTTCGCCGCGGCCTTCAGAAGCGACCTTGCCAGCCTCTATCATCACCAAACGGCCCAGCTCGTCCTTGGCGGAGCGCAACTCCTCGCCTAAGAGTCGAACGAGTTCGCCTCGGCGCGGCGCCGGAACCAAGCGCCATGTCTGAAAGGCCTGGGCCGCGCCATCAATGGCATTGCCAATCGCTGTAGTGTCGGAGCCCTGCACATTTGCAATCGTTACGCCGGTCGCCGGCGAACGCGCGATCCGAGTGCCTTGCTGATACACGCGGCGATCGACGCCAAGGTGCTGCAGGATCGAATCGGTTTCCTGAGCGAGATTTGATGGTGGGGCCAACGGGAACTACTCCGAACGATGGCGCAAGAGTAATCCGCCAAAGATTTAGACAACGCAATTCGCCAGCGAAAGGGGCTACGCCGGCTGCTATCAACTAAGGCGATAGGCACAAAGCGGACATGTCACTTGCACATCGATGTCCGCTTTCGGGAGAATAGCCGCGAAACAACCGTCACATACAGAATTACGTAATCCTCTCAGCACGTTGTAATAACGCGCTCCCCGGGATTTTCGTCTGGGAAGCGAGCGGGAAGCACCAGCTCATGATGGATGGTGGGCTGACGTTTCCGCCCGGCTTGGTCCATTGCCAGGCGTCAGTTTGCACGGCAGCAATCCTGAGCCCGCTCACGAACCTCGAAGCCCTCAGCTTCCGGGGATTTACGGATTTCGCGAGTTTGTGGAAGCTGGCGGACTAATAAGTTACGGGATCAATTTAGTGGCAAATTGGGACCGCATCGTAGCCCTGGTCGATAAGATTCTTAAGGGCGAGCAGGTAGCCAACATACCGGTGGAGTTTCCAACTAAAATTGAATTGCTGATCAATCTGAAAACTGCAAAAGCGCTCGGCCTGCATATCGACGATTTAAATTTGTTGCGATGCACAAAGGTCACTCGCTGATCTGATAGGGTACGGTCCCCGGTTAGCGGGCGGCCCCGCGACGGGAATTCATCGTATTGATGAGTGGCGCTGCGGTATGTCGCCGAAACGGCTAAGAAAAAACTTTACTATGTGGTCTTTTTCAAAAAGGCATCCGACCAAGCCTCAGTGACAACAGCGATGCTTGCGGAGTTGAACGATGGGCGCAAAACTTTTTGGCGCACGCGTGCGACGGCTTGAAGACCCGGCCCTACTTGTCGGTCGCGGACGCTTCGTCGCTGACGTGAAGCTGCCGGGCGTTTTGCACGCCTGTTTTGTCCGTTCGCCGCACGCCCACGCTAGGCTTCGTGGCATCGATATCAAACCAGCGATGGGCATTCCTGGCGTCCACACTGTCCTGACCGCCGATGACCTGCCCGAACCGATGCGCAGCGAGCCGATGCCAATGTTGCTGCCAAATCCAGCAATAACCGTGGCACGCACGCAAACGGTATTGGCGCGAGACGAAGTTCATTATGTTGGCCAGCCGGTCGCCGTGGTGATTGCCGATACTCGCTACATTGCCGAGGATGCGGCGGCTCTGCTCATCGTCAATTACGACCTACTTGACGCCGTCGGCGACTACCGCGATGCGATCAAAGAGGGCGCTGCGCGCGCCCACAGCGACCTTGACTCCAACGTTGTCGCGAAATTTGCGTCGGCCTATGGCGACGTCGATGCAGCCTTTACCGACGCCGTGCACGTTTTTGATGAAGTGATCTGGCAACACCGTGGCGGCGGGATGGCGCTCGAGACCCGCGCCGTGCTCGCGAGCCTCGATCCTGTTGCTGATGTGCTAACGGTGTGGTCCAGCACGCAGACGCCGCATATTGGCCGTCGCATACTCGCCGATCTTCTTGAACGCGAGATCGAATCGATCCGCATGATCGCGCCCGATGTCGGCGGCGGCTTCGGCCCAAAGGCGATTTTCTATCCAGAGGAGGCGGTGATTCCGGCGGTGACCCTGAAACTCGGCCGGCCAGTGAAATGGATCGAGGATCGGCACGAGAACTTCCTCTGTGCGACACAGGAGCGCGATCAATATTGGACTATGACGATCGCTGTCGACGCCGACGGCAAAATCCTCGGCGTCCGAGGCCGCGTGTTGCATGACAGCGGCGCGTTCGTGCCGTGGGGAATCATAATGCCCTATATCGCCGCGGTGACGGTGCCCGGTCCCTACGTGATTCCCGCGTACCATCTCGAAACCGTTGTCGTTCTCACCAACAAAGTGCCGACGACGGTGGTGCGCGGTGCTGGCCGGCCGCAGGCGGTGTTCGCGATGGAACGTTTGCTTGACCGCGTGGCGCGGGAACTGCGGCTTGATCGCGCGGAGGTACGCCGCCGCAATTTCATCAGGCCCGAGCAAATGCCCTACGAGGTCGGCCTGCTGTTTCGTGACGGAAAGCCGCTAGTCTACGACAGCGGCGATTATCCGAAAGCGCAGCAAAGGGCCTTGGAGCTTGCCGGTTACGAATCATTTCGGGAGCGGCAGCGAGTGGCGCTCGATAAAGGGAGGTTCATCGGCATTGGGCTTGCCAATTACGTTGAGGGGACCGGTCTCGGTCCGTTTGAGGGCGTGACTGTGCGAGTATTGCCGAGCGGTAAAGTCGCAGTCGCCACTGGCGCCACCAGCCAGGGCCAGGGCACGCGCACTACGCTGGCGCAGATCGTCGCCGAACAGGTCGGCTGCCGCATCGAGGACGTAGCGATGACGATCGGCGACACAGCGGCCATCGCCCATGGCGTTGGTGCCTTCGGCGCCCGCCAAGCAGTGAACGCGGGCTGCTCGGCGGTAATTGCCGGTCAAGCCGTCCGCACGCAGCTCATTGCGCTCGCGGCGCGCGCGCTTGGCGTGAGCGAAAGCGATGTTAATCTCGATGACGGCTACGCGGTCGCGATGATCGGAAATAAGCCAACAATTCCGTTTGGCGAGCTGGCGCGACTAGCGCAGGGCATACCTGGCGTGTCGCTGCCGACTGGACAGGCGGTTGGGCTCGAGCACACCGCCTATTACACACCGTCGCAGGCCGCCTATTGCTCCGGCACGCATGTCGCCGAGGTCGAAGTCGATCACATGACCGGCGGCGTGAAAATCTTGAACTATACCGTCGCACACGACAGTGGCCGCATAATCAATCCGCTTATCGTCGATGGGCAGGTGCAAGGCGGCGTCGCTCACGGCATTGGCAATGCTTTGCTCGAATGGATGCAATACGACGAGAACGCGCAGCCGCTCACGACGACGTTCGCCGATTACCTGCTGCCATTAGCGACTGACGTGCCGATGTGCACCATCGTCCATATCGAGACTGTCAGCCCGCTCAATCCGCTCGGCGTCAAGGGCGCCGGCGAGGGCGGAACGATACCGGCGCCGGCGGCAATCATCGCGGCGATCGAAGACGCGCTGGCGCCGTTCAAGGTGCATTTCGCTGAAACGCCACTCACACCGAACCGGATCGTGGCAGCGCTGCGCGCGGCCAAAGCACATCAGACGTCATTTGCGACGTGAGCGTTGGTGCACGGATTGTAATTCGATTCCATTTATCACGTTGCGCGCCACTCGATTTGTTCAACTGACTTTCGCTTGCGGTGCAACGCGCACACCGCGCCAGCCAGCGTGATTGAGCGCTCGCCGAGACGCGCTCCAAGCGCTGAAACAAGATTAACCGTCCGGCCACCTAGCTTGCTGGCTTGCACGAGGTCGGCGACCCGCGGATCGATGGCTATCCACGCGCCGTTAATGTCGCCAACCCGTCTATTTCGTCCGTTTTGCCAGTGCAGCGAATACGTTGTATGCGTTTTCAAGCTCGAGTTTGCGCTTTGCTACGTCTTGGCCGACCGATTCTAGGCTGTTCATCATCTCGGCCTGTTCCTTCGCCGGCAGCTTAATGATTTCCCCGTGCTCCGACCAAATCTGAGCCTCTTTGATATAGAAATCCGCTTCCCAGGGGTTGACCTCAGCCGCGGCCTTGCCCGCGTCCCTATCGAGGATCGTCTGCAGGTCCGCGGGTAGCGCGTCGAACCATTTCTTGCTGAGAAAAGACATCGAGAATATGAACGGCTGATTGGTCTCGGTGATATATTTCGCAGCATCGTAATAACGCATTGTAGTATCAACCGTCAGAGCCAACACCGCACCGTCGATCGCGCCTTGCTGAATCGCCGGCAACACATCAGCGAGCGTCATCGCAATAGGCGACGCACCTAACCGCTTAAGCATTTCCTGTTGCATCTCGGCCGCAAGGACACGCAGCTTCTTGCCCCTAATGTCGGATAGGTGCCGGATTGGATTACGCGATACAATCGAAGAGGGCTGGGACACAAACAGCGCAACGCCGTGGATGCCTTTGCTCACACCCAAGGTGAACATCATCTTTTGCAGTTCCGCATCGCTCGCAACCCGGATTCCATGCGCCATGTCGGTGACGAGGCCGGGAGCCGAGAGTACCTGATAACGATCGTCGACGCCGACCAAAAATTCGGGCGGCCCAATATAGCCTTGAATCGCACCGAACTGCACGCCCTCGATCTGACGCGGTATCGGTCCCAATTGACTCGCCGGATAAATTTCTCCCTTTATCCGGCCGCCGGAATCTTTCTCAACCATCGCTACGAACCGCTTGCACCATTCATGCTGCGCATCATTAATCGTGGCGATGCCGAGCTTCATGACATAGGCCTTATCTTCGGCTCGCGCTGCGCTGGAAGTAAGCGCTAGCGCGAAGATGAACGCGCTGATGGCAGCCACTCGCGCATGGACTCTACGCTTCATCAGACGCATGTCAGTTTCCCAGCGCATGTCAGTCCTCCCAACTAGCAAATGCTTTTGTGCGAAGCAAAGCTGCGCTCTAGACGATCATTCCGCGGCTGCGCCCCGCGCGGAGGCTTGTTCTTCACCATAGAGCCGCGCCAGGATACGGCGAGCCTGGATGGCGCCGGCATCGGCGGCAATATCGATCTGCGGCGGATTTCGGATAAGATTTAAGTTGCGCTGCTGCGCGGAAAACACCGCTACGTCTTGAAGGAACGCCGTTTGTATTTGTTCAAATATTTTGTTGGTTGTTTGGGGATTCTTGACATCGAAATCGTGTGCCTGGCCCCAGAAATAATGCGATGTGATCTCTGTCTCCGGCGTGATCGCATTGAGGTTTCGCATATTGATGCCGCCAACTCGCACACCCTCCGGAGCGCCCGTGCCCGTCGGCGTTGCGCCTACGTCGAGCCGCAGAAAGGCGGGCGGCGTGAAGTCGATGATTTGCCAGCGGTCAACATTTCCTCGGAAACCACCGACCTTCTTAAAGGTCGGTGGCGGCTCCTGATTGATGATCCAGCGGGTGACGGCAACTCCGTCCGGCGTGCGGGCGACTTTCACCCTGGCATGCTCGGCGAGCGCCAGATTGCCGATGGTGGTGTCGTGAACGAAAGCAAGGTGCGTCAGATCGAGCAAATTATCGACGACAAGCTGCCAGTTCGCGTCGACATGGAGATAGTCGCCTTTGGCTCCCCAATTCGGATGGTCAAGCCAATGGAAATCCGTAATCGCAGCGGGATCGGCGAGCGCCGGGTCGCCCATCCAGATCCAAATCCAGTGATAGCGTTCGACCACCGGATAGCATCTTACCTTCGCTCCTTGAGGAATTTGCTCCTGCCCTGGGATGTAAACGCAATGGCCATCGCGCGCAAAGCGCAATCCGTGATACAGGCATTGCAGCGTATCGCCCACAAGCTTGCCCATCGACAGCGGCAGATGGCGATGGGGGCAGCGGTCCTCGAAGGCCACCGGAGTTCCGTCTTCGGCCCGAAACAGAACGATCGGGTCGCCCAAGATCATGCGACCCACTGGTTTGCGGCTGATCTCCGTATCGGTCGCTGCGACGTACCAATAATTTCGCAGGAACATGGGCACGTCCTCCACGCGGCGCG
>Ga0126379_10001680_pt1 | contig 13665 bp, 12 predicted proteins | sample PanSoiMetPlot_24_FD_92640 | JGI IMG/M metagenome (GOLD analysis project Ga0126379, IMG submission 92640) | Tropical forest soil microbial communities from Panama - MetaG Plot_24 | ecosystem: Environmental > Terrestrial > Soil > Tropical forest > Bulk soil | place: Panama | collected 2016-02-17 | reverse complement strand
TGACCAGGACGCCGTACGATCCGGCGAAGGATTTCGTGCCGATCAGCAACATCGGCACCAACCCGTTCGTTCTGGTCGTGCGTGCCGGCCTGCCGGTCAACAGCGTCGCGGAATTCGTCGACTACGTTCGCCGCAATCCCAACAAGCTCACCTACGTGGCGACCGGCGTCGGCAGCGTGAATCATCTCTCCATGGCGCTGCTGCTGCACCGCGCCGGGCTCACGATGACGCCGGTGATGTACAAGGGCGGACCGGCCGGACTGACCGATGTCATCGCCGGGCACGTCGACGCCTATTTCGCCAGCGTCTCGCTGGTCGCGCCGCACGCGGCGAGCGGCGCCGTCAAGCTGCTGGCGGTCACCGGCGACACCCGCGCGCGGGAGTTTCCGGAGGTCCCGACGCTGATCGAATCCGGATTCGCCGGATTCAAGGTTCTGCTCTGGACCGGCCTGTTCGCGCCGGCCGCGACCGGGCAGCGGACGGTCGATCGTCTCGCCGCGCAGGTCGCGCGCATGGTCAAGGAGCCGGCAGTCGCCGAGCGTCTCATCAACAACGGCATCGACCTGGTCGGCAACGATCCCAAGGGGTTCGCCGCGATGATCGCCGAGGACATGACGTTCTGGGCGGAGGCGCTCAAGATTGCCGGCTTGCGCGACAAGTAGTGCGGTGCCGGGCGATCGTTGAGGCCGGCGATCACGCGGCTCGTTTGTTGTGCTTGCCCTCGAATGCCGGCGCCACCTCGCGCATGAAGCGGTCCATCTCGTCTTTCACTTGCGCGTGCGGCTTCATCCCCACGTTGAAGTAGAGGATCACCTCGGAGAACCCCGCCGCCTCGACCTTTTTGAGCGTGTCGGTGACTTGCGCGGGTGAGCCGAGCAGAACGGAATTCTCGGTCAGGTCCTCGGACCGCACCTTGTGCAGCCGCTCGACCATGTCGACGAAATAACGGTAGCTCGGCGGTGCCGTCTTCGGATCGCCCGGCAGCGCCGGAATCACGCATTCCCGGTAGTAGCGGATCTGGCGCGCGCGCTGCGCCGCCTCCTGCGCCGTGTTGTCATAGAAGTGGCAGAAATAGCTGCACATCAGCCGGCCCGGCTGGCGGCCATACTTGGCGCAGCTCGCGTTGTAGAGGTCGGCGACCTGCTTGAGGCCGCCGTAGCTCATGGCGGCCGCGAAGGGCGCGACGATCAGCCCGCAGTCGAGGCGCGCCGCAAGCTCGATCGAGGGCTTCGAGAACGAGGCGACGTAGGCCGGCAGCGGGCGCTGCACCGGCTTCGGCGTGATGCGCACGTCGTCGAACGAATAGTGCGTGCCGTGATGCGAGATGCGCTCGTCCGCCGCCCACAGCCGGCGGACCAGCTCCATCCCCTCCTCGAAGATGCCCTGGTTGTTCGCGAAATCGACCCGGAACGGGGCGTATTCGCGGCTGTCATATCCGCGGCCGGCCGCGAAATCGACGCGGCCGTTGCTCAGGAGATCGAGCGTCGCCCACTGCTCGGCGACGCGGATCGGGTGATGCAGCGGCAGCACCGTGACGGCGGGAGCGAGACGGATGTGCTGGGTACGCGCCGCGATGTAGGAGAGGACCAGGTCGGGGCAGGACAGCACGCCGAGCGAATTGAAATGATGCTCGCCGATCCATGCCGAATGCATGCCGAGCTGATCGGCATAGAGCGCCTCGTCGGTGATGTCGGCGACGAACTGGTTGGCGCTGCGCGGATTGTTGTCGTAGTGGTTGTCGCTCAGCGTGAAGTAGCCGAATTCCATCGCGTCCTCCCCGCAGTTATTTCTGGCGTTATTGCCGCGCAGGCCGAGTGTAAGGGGGGTTGAGCGATAGCGAAACCCACCGCTGGGCGACAAATGCCGGGTTACGCGCCTGTCGGCGCCAACCATCCTGCCGGCCCGCTTGGGCGGACGGTGACGCTGAGGTTGCGCAACTACGTCATATCCAGCTTGAACAGCCGGATCGCATTGGTGCGTCCGATCTTCAGCCGGTCCGCCTCGCTGATCGGCGCAGCGTCGAACCAGACCGCCGCATGGTCGACGTTCTCGAACGGCCAGTCGGTCGAGAACAGGATGCGATCGGAGCCGAGCGTCATGAGCGCGGTGAGCAGCGCCGGCGTGCAGAAGTTGCCGGAAACCGTGATGTGGAAATTGGCGTCAAAATAGTCGGCGATCTTCTTTTTCGCCGGATAGGTGTGGCGTTTGCCGACCCACGCGTTGGTGTTGTCGACCCGCCAGATGTGGAACGGCAGGCCCTCACCCATGTGGCCGAGGATGATCGCAAGCCGCGGGTGCTTGTCGAACAACCCGCTTCCCATCAGGCGCAGTGCATGCACCGCGGTCTCCTGGGCGAAGGCCCAGGCGGGGCCGAGCAGCCAGCGGTGGCCCTCGTAGATCTTGGCCTGGCTCGGCAGCGGATTGCGCGGATGCAGATAGAACGGCACGTCGAGCCGCTCGACGACCTCCCAGAACGGCCAGTATTGCGGCAGGTCGTAGTAGACCATGCTGTCGGCCTCGTAGACCTGCGAGAAGCCGTTGACGAGCGCCCCGCGGAAGCCGAGGTCGTTCACGCACCGCGTCAGCTCGTTCGTCGCCAACTCCGGGTCCTGCATCGGCAGCGCGGCGAGCGCCTGGAAACGGTCGGGGCGCCTGCGCACCTGCTCGGCCAGGAAGTCATTGGCGCGGCGCGAGATCTCGTCGGCGCGCTTCGGGTCGGGGATCGCCTGGATCGCGGGCGCGTTGAGCGACAGGATCATCATCTCGACGCCATGGCGGTCCATTTCGGACAAGCGCCGGTCGTGGAAATCGACCAGGCGGCCGCGCAACTCGTCCCAGGTCTGGTCGGGAAGAAATCCCTTGGAGTCGGCGAGCGTGTCGTCGGTCGCGAAATGCTCCTCCAGTCCGATCTTGCCTTTCACCCGCTCTCTCTCCCTGATCGCAGCCGGCATGCATGCGGATACCGACTATAGCAAGCCGCGCCAGTTGCACGCTCGGATTCGTGGGGCCGCGCGGGCGGTCATCGGCGGGCGCTCGGGCGCCTCGTCGTTTTCCGGCGCGGTCTGGGCGCCTGGCACGCGTCGCATTTGCAGCCGATCGGCTTGAGGATCAGGTCGAAATACTCCTTGCCGTAGTCGTAGCCGATCTCCTCGCCTGGCTCGATCCGCCGCCTCGCATAGATGTGGATCTTCCCCCCGACCATGTAGGGAACCGCATTGGGCTTGCATGAATGATTGATGTAACGGGCGATGTTGCTGCGCGGGGAGCCGTCGATCGCCCACTCCCGGCCGAGGTGGAAGAGATATTTGGCCCTGTGATCGGCGTCCTCCCAGCGCACGCGCTTGCCCGAGTATCGGGCGATGAAGCGGCCGCGGCGGATCGGCACCACGGCGAACAGCCCCAACCCGGTGCGAGAGCGGCCGATGCGAAAAAGTGGTTGTTTGGGCCGCCGCCGTGCGGCGGTCTTGCTTTTCCTGGAAATCTTCTTGTTCAATTGCGATACCTCGATTGTCCGGCGCGCGCGCATCTCAAATCACGCGCTTCGGGTCGTTGGCAAGAGGGCGACAGTCCCTCGCGGCAGAAGGCAGATCGTTGCCCACTCGCCATGGGCCGAGGAGGAGCGCGTGGACCCCCGACTGGCGATGCTGGCCTGCCTGCTCGCGCTGCCGCTCGGCTCCGCGGTCGCGCAAGAGAGCGGCGAAAACAAGGATGTCGCGAGCTATCCGAGCCGGCCGATCCATATCGTCGTGCCGTTTCCGGCCGGCGGGCCGAGCGACCTCGTCTCGCGCCTGATCGGCCAGAAGATGAGCGAGGACTGGGGTCAGCCGGTGATCATCGACAATCGGCCGGGAGGCAATACCATCATCGGGGCCCAGCTCGTCGCGCGCGCGGCGCCCGACGGCTACACGCTGCTCATGGCGATCGACTCGACGCTGACGATGAACCAGTTTCTCTACAAGAGCCTGCCCTACGATCCGTTCGGCGACTTTGCGCCGATCTCGCTTGCGACCAAGACCGTGTCGGTGCTGGCGGTTCGCGCGGACGGCCCGAAGACCGCGCCGGATCTGATCGCACGCGCAAAGGCCAATCCCGGCACGCTCAATTTCGGCGGCGGCACCATCACGGCCCAGCTCATGGGCCATCTGTTTCACAAGGCGGTGGGCCTCGACATCGTCTACGTTCCGTTCAAGGGGACACCCGAGACCATGCAGGGCCTGCTCGCGGGCAGCGTCGATCTCGTCTATGCGTCGACGGTCATCGCGGTACCGCTGATCGAGGCCGGTCAGGTGCGCGCGCTCGCGCGCCTCGACAGGCGTGTCGTGCCGGCGCTCGGCGGCGTGCCGCTGCTGCGCGACGCCGCCGGGCTCAAGGAGTTCGACGACCTCTCGGTATGGCTCGGCCTGGTTGCGCCCAAGGGCACCCCACGCGCGATCGTCGACAAGCTCAATGGCGAGGTCGTGCACGTCCTCAACGATCCGGCGGTCAAGCAGAAATCCGAGGCGAGCGGCGGCTATATCGAGACCAGCACGCCCGACGAGTTCGCGCTCTTCATGCGCCGGGAAGCGGCGCGCTGGGGCAGGGCGCTCAAGGATCTCGGCATCCACTATGACTGAGCGAGCCCGATCGATGACGGTGCGGCATCTTGCGGTCCTTGCGCTTTGCGCCATCGCGACGCCGGCCTTTGCGGCCGACCTGTTGCGGGTCGCCTCGCCGCAGCGCGGGAGCTGGGAGGGCGCGATCCCGGAGCTCGGCAAGCAGCAGGGGATCTTCGCCAAGCACGGGCTCGACCTCGACATTCTCTATACCGCCGGCGGCGGCGAGACGCTGCAGGCGGTCATCTCGGGCGCGGTCGATATCGGTCTTTCCGCCGGTACGCTCGGCGTCATGGGCGCGTTCGCCAAGAATGCGCCCGTTCGCATCATCGGCGCGAGCTCGACCGGCTCGCGCGAGCTCTTCTGGTACGTGCCAGCGTCCTCGCCGCTGAAGTCCCTGCGCGACGCGAAGGAAGGCACCACGATCGCGTATTCGACGACCGGCGCCTCCACCCATATCGCGGTGCTGCGCTTCATCGCCGACTACGGCGTCAAGGGGAATCCGGTCGCGACCGGCGACATCTCTGCAACCACCACGCAGGCGATGTCCGGCCAGGTCGACGTCGGCTGGTCGGTCGCGCCCTTCAACCTCGATCCGCTGGCGCGGGGCGAGATCCGGCTCGTCGCGCGCGCGAGCGACCTCGCACGCATCCGCGGACAGACCATCCGGGTGCAGATCGCCAATCTCGCCGTCCTGGAGCAGAGGAGCGACGCGGTTGCGCGCTATCTCGCGGCCTATCGCGAGACGCTCGACTGGATGTATGCGGCGCCCGAGGCGGTTGCCCGCTATGTCGCTTTTTCGAAGCTGCCGGAGAGCGCGGTCCGGCGCATGCTGGCCGAGTTCATCCCCAGGGAGAGCCTGCAGATCGACAGGATCGCGGGGCTCGCCGACAGCATGCAGGATGCGATCCAGTTCAAGTTTCTCACGAGCCCGCTCAGCGACGAGCAGATCCACGAGCTGATCCGAATCCGGGAGCACCAGCCATGACGTCATCCGATGACATTCGGGAGAAGGCGCGCCGCGGCGCGATCGCATTCGGTATTGCGCTGGCCGTTGGTTTTGCGCAGAACTCCGATGTCCATTCGCAAGGAAACAGCCCCATGGCCAGCGCCCCGCCCGACGTCGTCAAGGAGCTTGCCCCGACCGGCAGCCTGCGCGTCGCCATCAATCTCGGCAATATCGTCCTGGCACAGACCGATGCGACCGGCCAGCCCAAGGGCGTGACCGCAGAGCTTGCCCGCGAGCTCGGCCGCCGGCTCGGCATCCCGGTCAATCTTTCGACCTTCGATGCCGCCGGAAAGTCGTTCGAGGCGCTCAAGGCGGGATCGATCGACATCGTGTTTCTCGCGATCGAGCCGGTGCGCGCCGCCGAGGTCGCCTTCACGGCGCCCTACGTGCTCATCGAGGGCGTGTATATGGTGCCGAAGGACTCGAGCATCAGATCGGTCGACGAGGTTGATCGCGCGGGGGTGCGCATCGGCGTCAACAAGGCGTCGGCTTACGATCTCTATCTGACGCGCAACCTCAAGCACGCCACGCTGGTGCGCGGCGACAGCGGGGTCGATCTCTTCGCCAAGGAGAAGCTCGATGCGGCCGCCGGCGTGAAGCAGCCGATCGTCGCCTATGCCAAGACCAATCCCGATGTGCGCGTGCTGGACGGTCGCTTCATGGAGATCCGGCAGGCGATGGGCACCGTCAAGGGCCGCGATGCCGGCGCACGCTATCTGCACGCCTTCATCGAGGAGATGAAGGCGAGCGGCTTCGTCGCCGACGCGCTCAAGCGCAGCAATCAGCCCGACGCATCGGTGGCGCCACCCGGCTGACGCCGCCGGGAACCGGCCCGAACGCGATCGCGTTAGCCAACGGGTGCGGGCATCACCGGGTGCACTTCGCCGGCGGAGCAGGTGGTGAGCCACGACCCAAGACGGAATCACCAGCCGGCACCGGCGAAGGCCGGCAAGCGCAGGGTCGTGATGATCCTCGGCCCCGGGCTCATCACCGGCGCCTCCGACGACGACCCGAGCGGAATCGCGACCTATTCGCAGGCCGGCGCGCAGCTCGGCTTCTCGGTCACCTGGACCCTGCTGTTCAGCTATCCGCTGATGGCCGCGATCCAGGAGATCAGCGCCCGCATCGGCCGAACGACCGGGCGCGGCATCGCCGCCAATATCCGCAATCATTATTCCGGCTGGATCCTGCAGCCGATCGTCGCCCTGCTGCTCGTCGCCAACACGATCAACATCGGCGCCGATCTCGGCGCCATGGGCGATGCGCTTGGCCTGCTGGTCGGCGGTCCGCGGCTGTTCTACGTGATGCTGTTCGGCGTCGTCTGCGCGGCGCTGCAGATCTGGGTGCCGTACAAGCGGTATGCATCGGTGCTGCGCTGGCTGACGCTGTCGTTGTTCACCTATTTCGGCACCGTCCTGGTCGTGCGGATTCCCTGGGGCGAGCTGGCACGCGGCTTCTTCGTGCCGACCTTCACGGCCGACGCAGGGTTCTGGACCACGGTGGTCGCGATCCTCGGCACCACCATCAGCCCGTACCTGTTCTTCTGGCAGGCGTCACAGGAGGTCGAGGAGACGCATCGGATCCGCGGGCGCAAGCCGCTGGTGCGCGCGCCCGAGCAGGGGCCGGGCGAGCTCGGGCGCATCAGACTCGACACCTATATCGGGATGGCATTCTCCAACCTGGTCGGGCTCGCCATCATGGTGACGACCGCGGCGACGCTGCATCCCGCCGGCGTGACCAACATCGAGACCTCGACCCAGGCCGCGCAGGCGCTGCGGCCGGTAGCGGGCGACTTCGCGTTCACGATCTTCACGCTCGGCATCCTCGGCACCGGCCTGCTGGCGGTGCCGGTGCTCGCCGGCTCTGCCGCCTATGCGCTCGCCGAGGCGCGTGGCTGGCCCGAGGGGTTGGCGCACAAGCCGAAGGCCGCCGTCGCGTTCTACGCCACCATCGCGGTCTCGACCATGGTCGGCGCGCTGATCAACTTCTCGCCGATCGATCCGATCAAGGCACTGTATTGGAGCGCGGTGATCAACGGCGTCGCGGCCGTGCCGGTCATGGCCATCATGATGATGATGACCGCCAATCGCAGGATCATGGGCGAGTTCGTGGTGTCCGGGATCGTCAAGACGATCGGTTGGGTCGCAACCGGCGTGATGGGCGCGGCCGTCGTCGGCATGGTGATGGCCATGGCGGCCGGGGCCGCGTGACCGGGTCGAGGCTCCAGAAGTTGTCTGTTTGCGCGTGATCTCGTCGGAAAAGTCAGTCAAACCGGATCAAGTCCGGGGCGGGCTTTTCGGAATCATGCGCTAGTCGCGGCGGCGCGCCCGGATCATCACGTAGCGGACCGCGCGCTCGCGGCCGAGCCGCTCGAGCAGCAGGCCGCCGATCTCGGCTTCGCCCACGCGCCGCAGGCCGAGCCGGTCGCGCCAGCGCCGGCGCCGATGGACCTCCTCGATCGCGCGCGATACGTCGGTCTCGCAGCGCGGCCGCATCAGGTCGGTGAGGTCGCGCGTCTCGATCACCTCGCATCCGGCGGCCGCGAGATGCGCCGACCACTGCGCCGCCGACGGCATGACGGGACAGCGCCACAGCGCCTTGAAGCTCGCGAGGTCGCGCGCGAAGCGAGCCGGAAGGGCGTCGACCGGCATGTCGTCGACGATGACGAAGGTGCCGCCGGGCTGCAGTGCGCGCGCCAGATTGGCGATCGTGCGGGCCGGATCGGTGCTGTGCACCAGGCTCTCGATGCCGTAGATCAGGCTGTGGCCATCCGGTTGCGGCGCGTCGAAGGAGCTGCAGTCGAACGTGACCGCGTCCGCGACGCCGTTCCGGCGTGCCGCCCGCCGGCCGACGGCGCATTGGCGCCGCGAGATCGTCAGGCCGTGCCAGCGTCCGCCGAGCACCGCATGCAGGGCGAACATCGTTCCGCCATAGCCGCAACCGGCGTCGAGCGCCACAACCGGCAGGCGGTCATCGATGCCGCTCGCCAGCATGACGTTGTGGATGGTGGCCGGACTGAATTCACCGCTGACAGGATCATCGAGCCAGCGATGAATGGCGCCGGCCTCGAGCCCGGAGAACGCGCGAAAACCCCGGTTGAGCCGGGTCCACAGGTCGAGGAGATCATAGTAGCGCGACACATCGGTCAGTTCTGCCTGGGTCATTCGCCCCCACCCGCGGATTGGCCGTCTGCGGCAGGCCCGGATGCCGCAGCTCTCGATCGTCTAACAAACCTGCCGCGCGAGTATTCCGCCGTGACGAGCGCAAGACGATCGTTGCCGCGACAGGGTGTCGTCGCGCGTCGCGGATGCCGGCCGGCGCACCATGGCGGGAGCCTATGCACGCCATGCGGCGGCGCGCTAACTTGCGCCGAAGTTGGCCGGCGAGGCCGTGGGAGCGCCGCAATGCAGAATCCGGGATGGTTGTGGCCGAAGAAAAAACGCATTGCGGTCGTGTTCAACGTCTGCCTGGAGGCCTGGTCCGACGGCAAGGCGCCGGGCATCAGCCCGATGGGCAATCCGCTGCCCGCGGGCGTCCTCGACACCATGGCGATCTCGTGGGCGGCGTACGGCGTCAGGCGGGGCATCTATCGCATTCTCGATGGCTTCGCGCGCCAGCGCGCCAAGGCCAGCGTGATGATCAACGCGATCATCGCCGAGCGCGCGCCCGAGGCCGTCAAGGCGGTGGCCGATGCGGGGCACGAGGTGCTGTCGCACTCCTATGCGATGGACGTGATCCCGGCGCTGCTGTCCGACGAGGACGAGCGCAAGAACATCGTGCGCTGCACGGCGCTTCTCGAAAAGGCCGGCGGCAAGCCGGTGCGCGGCTGGCTGTCGCCGCGCGGGACCTCGCGTCCCGAAACGCCGCAGCTGCTCGCCGAGGCGGGCTATCGCTGGTATGGCGATGTGTTCGACGACGATCTGCCCTATGTGCTGACCTTCGGCAACCGGAAGATCGTCGCGATTCCGCTCGCAACCGACGTCAATGACATGCCGTTCATGAAATACGGCAACGCGCCGAAGATGATGCTCGAGTCCTTCAACGAAAACGTGAAGATCGCGCGCGCCCGCAAGGGTGAGCTGGCGCTGATCGACGTGACCATGCATGCGCACATCTTCGGCCATCCGCGCGGCGCCTGGTATTTCGAGCAGATCGTCCGTGCCGCCGTGAAGGCACCCGACATCTGGGTCGGCACGCGCGCCGAGATCGCCGATCACGTGCTGGCGCAGCCAGCGCTGTAGGGTGGGCAAAGCGAAGCGTGCCCACCGCTGACGCGCGCGTGGGCTCGGCGCTTCGCGCCTTTGCCCACCCTACGGCACTAACCCACGCTACGGAGCAACGAGGTCGTCGCTCACCATGCCAACCCAAGTCGGTCGCGGCATTCCCCGCCTCGAGGCGCGCGCCAAGGTCACGGGTCGCGCCGAGTACGTGCACAATCTGCGCCTGCCCAACATGCTGCACGGCAGGATTTTCCGCAGCACCGCGCCGCACGGCCGCATCCGCAAGGTCGACACGACGGCGGCGCGCGCTCACCCGGGCGTCCACCGCGTGGTCACGATCGAGGACGTGCTCCGGCTCATTCCGCATCCCTATTATGGGCCCGCATTCCACGACCAGCCGATCCTGGCGCACGAGAAGGTCCGCCATGTCGGCGAGCCGGTCGCGGTCGTGCTCGCAGCCGATCCGCACGTCGCCGAGCAGGCGGTGCAGCTCATCGACGCCGACTACGAGGAACTGGCCGCGGTCTACGACGAGGTCGAGGCGATGACCTCGGCTGCGGTCGTGCACGACGTGCTCAAGCCCGCCGGGACGTTTCCGGATCTCAAGCATCTCGCGGGACGGCGCGACACCAACGTGGCGCTCGATTTCCGGCTCGTGCGCGGCGACGTCGAGCGCGCCTTCGCGCAGGCCGACCACGTGTTCGAGCACACGTTCCGCACCCCGCAGGCGCTGCATCTGCCGCTCGAGCCGTTCGTGACGGTCGCCGAGCCCGCGGCAGACGGCCTCGTCATCCACACCGCCTCGCAGATGCCGTCCTTCGTGCGCAGCGAGATCGCGCGGCTCCTGGGGTGGCCCGAGAACCGGGTCCGCGTGCGGGTGCCGCATCTCGGCGGCGGCTTCGGCGCCAAGGTCTACATCAAGCTCGAGGCGCTGGTGGCGGCGCTGGCGCTGCTGGTGCGGCGGCCGGTCAAGATCGCGCTCGCCATGGACGAGCAGTTCAGCGTCATCACCAAGCATCCGACCACGGTCCGCATCAAGAGCGGTGTAACCAAGGATGGACGTCTCACGGCGCGGCAATGCGAGGTCTTCTGGAACGGCGGCGCCTATGCGGACATCGGCCCGCGGGTGACGCAGAAGTCGGGCTTCACGGCGCCCGGTCCCTACGATATCGACAACGTCTCGATCGATTCCTACGAGCTCTACACCAACCGTCCGCCCGCCGGTGCATTGCGCGGCTTCGGCATCCCGCAGCTGGTCTGGGCCTATGAGAGCCACACCGACCTGATCGCGCGTGCGCTCGCCGTCGATCCGGTGGCGTTCCGGCGGAAGAACATCCTGCGCCCGGACCGCCCGCAGGCGACCGGCACCGCCATGACGGACGCGGCGATCGCCGCCGTGCTCGACACGATCGCGGCCCGCCTCAACTGGGCGGCGCCGTTCGATCGTGGCAGTGCGAGGCTGCGGCGCGGGCGCGGCGTCGCGGTCGGCTTCAAGGCCTCGATCTCGCCCACGACCTCGGTTGCGATCGTCAATGTCGGCGCGGACGGCAGCACCACGCTTCATATGAACACCGTCGATATGGGGCAGGGGTCCGACACCGCCATGGCGCAGATCGTCGCCGACGTGCTCGCGCTCGACGCCGAGGCCGTGCGGGTCGTGCATCCCGACACCGACGTGACGCCTTACGACATGGGCACGCTCGGTTCGCGCTCGACCTTCCACATGGGCCACGCGGTGCGGCTCGCCGCCGAGGATGCGCGCCAAAGGCTCGCGACGCTCGCGCAGGAGGCCGGGCTGCCGCCGGGCAGCAATACGCCGGTCGCGGATATCTTCCGCCGGCGGTACGGCATGCAGGCCGGCAACGTGATCGGCACTGGCAGCTACATCCCGGCCTATGCGTCGCCCGATCCGGCGACCGGCCAGTCGGCAAATGTGACGCCGTTCTGGATGATCGGCGGCGCGGGCGCCGAGGTCGAGGTCGACACGGAGACCGGCCGGGTGCGCATCCTGCGGCTCGTCAACGCCGCCGATGCCGGCATGCCGATCAATCCGGCGATCGCGCAGACCCAGCTCTCGGGCGCGGCTGTCATGCAGCTCGGCTTCACCATGTTCGAAGAGATGATCCTCGACGGCGGACAGGTGATCAACGCCTCGCTCGCCGACTACAAGATTCCCGGCATGCTCGACCTGCCGCCGATGGACAACGTGCTCGTGTCGGCAAGCCAGCAGAACGGTCCGTTCGGCGCCAAGGGCCTTGGCGAGTCCGGCACGTTCGGCGTGTCGCCGGCGATCGCCAATGCGATCGACGATGCGATCGGGGTGCGCATCACCACGCTGCCGCTGACCGCCGAGGTGGTGCTGCGGGCGATCCGGGAGAAGGAGGGGAGGGCGCTGGATTGAAGCGTGCCCCGGATGCGCTGCAACGCCGAGCGCGCAGCGCGAGGTGGTGTTGCGCTGATCCGGGGCCTCGCTCCGTCGCGGTCCCGGGTCTGCGGCGCACCGTTCCGCTTCGCTTCACGCTGCGCCGCGCCCGGGACACAAGTCACAGCTCAGCGGCCCCCATTCGCCGCCTGCATGAACCGCAGCTTGATCGCGTGCCCGTCGCGGGTCGGCAGCACGCGCGGCGTGTCGGCATTGGAGATGCGGGCATTCACCAGGATCGGGCCCTTGCCGGTGTGCAGAAGGTCGCGCACCGATGCGACGTCCTTGCCGTCGGCGAGCGTCAGGGCGTCGGAGAAGCGGCAGCCTTTTGCGACCGCGACGAGGTCGGCGCCGCCGCTGGTGTGGCTCGCCTGCATGCCGGTCTCGCCATAGTGGCCGTTGTCGAGCACGACGATGACGAGGTTTTGCGGCTGCTTGACCCCGATGGTCGCGAGCGCGCCGAGACCCATCAGCGCCTCGCCGTCGCCGGTGAGCACGGCGACCCGGCGCTCGGGTTTTGCGAGCGCGAGGCCGAGCCCGATCATGGCGGCGCCACCCATGGCGCCCCAGAGATAGAGGTTGAGCGGATGGTCGCCCGCCGCCGCGACGTCGTAGGTCGACGATCCGAGGCCGCACACGACCAGAAGGTCGCCGCGGTCGACCAGCAGGTCTTTGACGAGCTTGCGCCGCTCCAGCATCACCCCACCCTTTCCGCAGTCATTGTTTCCACAGTCATTCCGGGGCGCGAACGAAGTTCGCGAACCCGGAATCCATATTCCCTGGCGCTTGCGGTTATGGATTCCGGGCCCGCGCTTTCGGCGCGTCCCGGAATGACTTGGCGAAAATCGCCGCGTATCACCTCGTCCACCGCTTGCGCCCGATCAGCCGTTGCGACAGCAGGATCGCGACTGCGAGGTCGCCGTCGAACGCCATGTCGCAGCCGGCCGCGACCACCTCGTCGACGTCCTCGGGCTGCTCGACCCGGTAGGTGAGGAAGCCGGCGAGCCGGAGCACCGGCTCGGTGATCACGCCCATCGGCACCTGCCACGGATTGAACTCGGCGAACTCGCCCCGCATGGTCACCAGCACGAGGCACGGAATGCCCAAGTTACGGACGAGCGAGAACATGTTGATGCAGTTGCCGACCCCGCTGCTCTGCATCAGCAGCGCGGCGCGCTGGCCGCCGAGATGCGCGCCGGCGACGAGGCCGACGCCTTCCTCTTCGGTGGTGAGGACCACGTCGGCGATCTCGGGGTCCCGGCAGACGAGCTCGATCAGCCGGCTGTGGCCGGCGTCCGGCACGTAGCCGACCTGGCGGATGCCGACCCGCTTGAAATGGTCATAGATCGTATCGGGCCAGCGGATATTGGTCTGGTCGTCCATGTCGCCCCCCTCGGTCGTCGGCTAGCCCGCGATGCGCTG
>Ga0126379_10001678_pt1 | contig 13671 bp, 14 predicted proteins | sample PanSoiMetPlot_24_FD_92640 | JGI IMG/M metagenome (GOLD analysis project Ga0126379, IMG submission 92640) | Tropical forest soil microbial communities from Panama - MetaG Plot_24 | ecosystem: Environmental > Terrestrial > Soil > Tropical forest > Bulk soil | place: Panama | collected 2016-02-17 | reverse complement strand
GACTACGGGCACATCCTTGGCGTTTTGGCGTGCGAGCCAAAGCTGCCTTTCGACTGGCATTTCTCGTGCGCCATCGCTGATCCACGCTGCATGTCGAAACGGCTGCTGCGAACCATCTTCAGTGCGCTGTTCAAGCTTGGCGCGGTTCGCATCACTGCGCTAATCGATCCCGCCAACCACCGCGCCATCAAGGGCGCGGCGCGCATGGGCTTCGTTTACGAAGGTTTCGTCAGGATGGGCGTCGAGGGCCACCGCGATGCGCTGCTGTTCGGAATGCTCAGGCAGGATTGCCGGTTCCTGAATGGCGGGAAAATTCCCCGCAATTCCCCGCAATTTCCCCGCCAGAAGTTGGAGGCCAAAAATGGTCAGCTCTCCCCGGCCTCCTAACCCCTACCAGCAGGCCAGCGCTCAGCAAGCGTCAGACCTGTATTCGGGGCAGGCCTCGTCGATAATCAACAACGCCAACGAGTCGAACCCGTATGGTTCGGTGAGTTACGGGAACGCCGGCTATGAGACTATCTACGATGCCCAGGGCCGTCCGACCTATGTCCCGCGCTATACCCGCACGGTAAGCCTCAGTCCCGATCAGCAGCGGCTGATGGGGCTGCAGACGCAGACGCAATATAATCTTGGCCAGACCGCAGTGTCACAGTCGGCGAGGCTGCGTGATTACCTCGGCCAGAGCGTCAACACCCAAGGCCTGCAGGGCTGGCAGGCGGCGGCGGCTCCGGGAACGGTGCGTCAGGATCAGGCACCGACCGATCGGGCGGCGGTCGAGAGCGCCATAATGGGCCGCTACAACGTCGATGCGGCGCGGCAGAACGCGGCGCAGCAGGCGCAGCTCGCCGCGCAGGGGCTGGCACCTGGCTCGGCCCAGTACGGCACCGTCCAAGAGGCGCAGGACCGTGCCAGGACCGATGCCCTACAGCAGGCCTATCTGGCAAGCGGCCAGGAGGCGCGGGCCAACCAGGCGGCCTATAATGCGGCCGAACTGCAGCGCTACCAGGAGGGCACCAACTGGGCCGATACGCTCAACAACCTCCGGCAGGCGCAGCTGCAGGAACGGCTGACACTCAGAAACCAGCCGCTCAACGAGATCGGCGCGCTACTGTCGGCCAGCCAGGTGACGACGCCGCAGTTCGCACCCTTCTCGAGGCAGGGCATCAATGCCGCGCCGACCGGGGAATACATCGCCAGCAACTACGCCAATGCCGCTAATGCGGCGGGCCAGCAAAACCAGGGCCTGTTCGGGCTCGGCACCAGCCTGATGGGCGCGGCCGGCAAGGCAGGTGGCTTCGGCGCGCTGTTTCCGTTCATCTGAAAGGGGATAGGACATGGGCTCTTCATCAGGCGGCAATTACCAGATGCCGAACACGCCAGCGCCGCCTAACACCATTCCGTTCGGCCAGTCGGCACCGTATTCGCCGCGTTTCACCAACTTCCTGCCGGATGATCCCAATGCGATGGCGACGGGGCTGACGCCTGGCATGCTGGCCTCGATCAGCCAGAACGCTGCGCCGCCGCCTCAGCCGGCCTGGTCGCCGCCGCCGGCAGCGGCAGCGCCAGCCGGGCCATCTCCGCGGCAGGTTCAGGACATGCGTAATCAGATGGCGGCGACGATGATGATGCAGGGTGCGCCTAGCTATCGCGGGCTGAGCTCCGGTCTGGGCAATCAGTATCTCGGCGGCACGTGGACCGGAGGGCGCTGATGCCTGCACTGCGCAGCCAAGTCTTCTCGTCAGTCGCTTCGCCCAATGCGAACGCGAACCTGCCGCTCGGCATGCGTAACAACAATCCCGGCAACATCAAGTTCTCGGCAAACAACAATTGGGGCGGGCAGCTCGGCCCATCCGAAGGAACCGACCAGGGCGACCAGCAGGTGGTGTTCGATACACCGCAGAACGGCATGGCCGCCGCCTACCAGTTGGCGCTGAAGAAATACATGCAAGGGGCGCACACGCTCAACGAGCTGATTGCCGGCAAGAAGGGCTGGACGCCGGGCAACCGGCAGGCCGCCATGAACATCGCCGCTTCGATGGGCATCGGGGCCGACGACGACATCAACATGCACGACCCGGCGATGGCCGCAAGGTTCCTGCGCGGGCTGGTCACGCAGGAGCACGGCTCGGCCTCGAGCGCCTACAGCGATCAGATGATCCACGACGCCGTTGCAGGCGTGCGCCAGCCAGCCCCTGCGACGGGTGGTCAGTACGATGCGGGCAAGTCGCCGCTCGACTACGCCAGCAAGGAAATCGGCATCAAGTCGGCGGCCATCGGCGATTATTTGAGGACGGGCGGCCAGAATCTCGATCCGGTCACCGCGGCCTGGTGCGCGTCGTTCGTCAATGCGTCGCTTGAGCACGCCGGCCTGCCGACCACCCATTCCGACCTGGCACGGTCGTTCCTCACCTATGGCTCGCCTGTCGAGGCGGCCAACCTGCAGCCTGGCGACATCGCGGTATTCGCGCGTGGCGATCCGAAAGGGCCGTTCGGGCATGTCGGCTTCGTGCAGAGCTACGATCCCAAGACCGGCCAGATTCAGTTACTTGCCGGGAACCAGGGCGGCCAGGTGTCGGTCCAGCCCTATCTCGCGTCGAAAGCGCTCGGCTTTCGTCATCCGGGGACCGCATCGGGGGCACCCGCCGTCGGCCCCGACATCGCCAGCTTGGAATCGCCAAAGCCGCAACAGGCCTATACTGCCGCGAAAGCTGCGCCGTCTGGCGGGGGCGGACTGCCTGCAACGGCCACCACGCCTGCAACCCAGCCTGCTCAGCCTCCCAGCATCTGGAGCACTATCGCCGACGCCGGCAGCGCCTTCGGCAAGGGCATGACCAGCAATCCCTATACCGCGCCACCCATACCGCCGACGCCAGGCGCAGCACGGATCGATGAGGCCGCCGTGCCGACGGTCGATCCGCAGCAGCAGCAGGTCAACCAGCAGCGCATGCAGATGGCGCTGTCGGTGCTCGGCCAAGGACAGCAGCAGCAAGCACAGCAAGCGGCGCTCAGCCAGCAGCGGGCGCAGGCCTCGCAGCAGGCGCTCGCGCAAACATTTGCACAGCTTCAGCAGCCATCATTGTCACAGCTGTTCGCACAGCTTCAGCAAGGCGGGAGGCTCGCCTAATGCCTACGTTCGACCCGACATATAGCACCGGCCAGTCGGTCCCCGGCGGCGGAATGACTTTAGACGAGATCATGCAGCGTCGGAGAGATCTAGCGCGCACGCAACTCGGCTTCTCGCAGGTTGCGACGCCGACGATCGCGGGCGGACTAGGCAACATGATCAGCGCCTTCACGACGGGCCTGCAGGAGCACCAGGCGCAGCAGCAGGAGGCGCAGGGGCGGCAGGCCTTCGGGCAGGCTATGGCCAGTTTCGATCCGACCACCGGCACGTTCAAAGACCCGAATGCCTTGGCGACGATTGCGATGCTCGATCCGCAGCAGGCCGCGTCGATGTCGGCCAACATGTATAATGCCGCCCAGCAGATGGCGATGGAGAAGCAGCGCGAGACATACGAGGCCGGCCTGCCGCAGACGCCGCGGGCTAAGGCTATAGCCGATTACAACAGTGGTAAGTTCGGCACGGTGGGATCAAAGGAAGCACAAGATGCCCTTCAAGCGGCCATTCGCGCAAGCGAGGCACCGGAACTGTCTGTGCAGGATCGCGCCTATCTCGACCAGCAGAAGGCCGACTACATCAGGACCGGCAGCAGCCTACAGGCGCTCACCGATGCCAAGGGCATCCTCGATAAGGGAATCGACACCGGTTACTGGTCAGCAGTCAAACAGGGCTTGACCAAGTGGGGCCTACCTCCTCCGGGCACCGACGCGGAACAGGCTACCCGTACCGAACAATTCAATGCGATCATGGAACAGCAGGGGGCGATCTTGACCGACACCATCTCGAAGGTGCTCGGACCTGCCTCAGCTGCCGCATTCATAAACACCATGACCGGTCCGGCGGATGTCGCAACCAAACAGAAAGCACTGAACGACATCATCATACAGGTGAAGTCCTTCAACGACTCGCAGCGGGCAAACATCACCCGCACCGATCCAAATGCGTTGCCCGAGGTCGGAAAGCAGGCAGGAGCGCCGCCTAAGCCGGGCGATGTCGTTGACGGGTATCGCTTCAAGGGTGGTGACCCCAGCGATCAGAAGAACTGGGAGAAGGTCTGATGGCTGGGCCTTGGGAGAAATATCAATCAACGACTCCAGCCCCGCCATCCGGAGGTGTTCCCACTGAGTTGCAGCCTTGGGAGCGCTATCAGAAACAGCAAGAAGAGGAGGCCAACCAGCCGCCAGGCCCGACACTTTCGGCGGCCGATCAGGCTAGCCAGGACCGCATTCAGAAGCTGGTCGATCTTTCGATGGGAGTCTATCACGCCTACGGAGGCGGCAAGGGATCTCCAGCGGCTGCGGCTGGGGACATTTACAGCCAGAATTATACGCTCGGCCTCACCAAGCCCATCGATGCTCTGGCAAATGCCGTCAGCGGCGCGGTTCAGGGCGCATTCGGTTATGGCGATGTGCCAGATGCCACGATGGGCGAGCGCTGGGCCGCCGCCAATAAGGCCTATGATCAGAAGATGGCTGAGGCACGCGCCTCAGCCGGTGGCCTTGGCACGGCGGCCGGTGTTGCCGGCTCGGTAATGAGCCCGGCCAATTGGGAGGCTCCGGGGGCCAGCTATGGCAAGCAGGTGGCTATGGCCTTTGGAACCGGCGCACTGCAGGGCGCGGCCGAACATCCGGAAAGTGTCGGTAGTGCGGCTTATGGCGCGGGATGGGGTGGCGGACTCAATGCGGTCGGGACGGCGGTGCTTAATCCGCTGCTTCATGGCGCTACGAGCCTATTCGCACCAAAGACGGGGGCGCTGACGCTCGAAAATCCAGAGGCACTGAAAAAAGCCGTTCAAGACATCGAATCCGGCAATAAGCCCAATCCCTTCTCGCCGGAGGAGTGGGCTCAGATGCAGAAGGTGGCCCACGGCACATTGCCGCAAACGATGATGCGCAAGGCTGGTGAATGGGTTGGTAATTACCCAGCAGCGATAAGTACAGGAACAGCGATCGACCTGCTTTCAGAGCATATCCTGTCCGGACAAGGTCTCAGTGGTCTTGGTCTTGGTAGTGGGTTTGGCACAGGGTTGGCGATCTATGGGGGCGGCAAGGCATTGCAAAGAGGGGCTGATGTCATGGCGCAGCGTGATCTCGAAAAGCTTGGCGAGATGGCGGCGGCTCGGCTGCGAGGCGAGCCTTATGTTCCTGCCGGACCGCCGACGAGACAGGCGCTCACGAATGCTATAGCGCGCGGCCTTGGCCTTTATGGCTCGGGAGCGGTCGGGCCGTAGGCTTGTAAACGAAGATGCACCACAGAAAGTAAGCGCCGATGACAAACCAAGCAGGCGGAAATGCTATCAAGCTTATTATACCAGCATAGGCGGGGCCAATGAGCCCTATAGTTATGGCAACGCCTAAAGGTTCACCCAGATTTAGCTGACCGACGAAGATAAGAACGGCGGCGATGGCGTACAGGATGCCGATGGTTTTGAGAAACATGCTCATGGATGTGACCTCATTCTTTCGCGGTTTCGAGATGGGCGACGCGCTCTTCGACGCGGCGGTTGTAGGCATGCATGGCGGTCAACTGGGCACCGATCGAGCTCAATGCGTGCTCGATGCGCCGCAGGATCTCCATCATGACGGTCATGTCCTCGCGCATCGTGGCGACATTGCTGATCAACAGCCGCTGTTGCTCGGCGAGGAAGGCCAAGGTTGGTTCGCTCATGATCGGGATATAATAACTAGGAGTTAGTAAGTCAACCTCAATGGAGAGATATGCAATCCATGGTATGATCGCGGCGAGGGAGCCTGTCCGGGCTCACCTCGCCACTTGCGCACGAACCTGTAAGGAGGTCCGCATGCCAGCTCCAATCGATATCACGGGTCAACGCTTCGGGCGACTGGTTGCCATAGAGTACGTAGGCAAGGCTCTGCCTTATCATCGGCTATGGCGCTGCCGTTGTGATTGCGGCAACGAGGTTATTGCCTACCAAAACAACTTACGGCGAGGCCTTACACGCTCCTGCGGCTGTCTCAAGCGAGAAGTCGTGGGCAACCAATTCCGTACGCATGGAATGAGCAGAACGCCGGAATTTGAAGCATGGAATCACGCGAAAAGGCGTTGCCTCGACCCGAATGATAAACGGTTCAAGCGCTACGCTGCGCTCGGCTTCTATGACGGCTGGGTCGATGATTTCGCGGCCTTCTACGAGCATATCGGTCCAAGACCGGGTCCAGGCTATTCAATTGAGCGCATCGACAATAGTCGCGGCTATTTCCCCGGAAATGTGAAATGGGCAACCAGTAAAGAGCAGGCTAACAATCGTCGATTCCCACGAAGGAGAAAATGATGCTCTCCTATATTGAAAGCACTGTTGAGATCTTTCGCCAGCCGTTTGACGGCAGCGGTAACTTTGTAAGAGTACATAACTGGTCTGACGATGCCGCAGCAGGCATTAAAATCCTATCCTCGAGACATGACGAAGAAGATTCGGGGTTCGCCACTGGTCTATCTTTGGCAATATGTCGCGACGGTCAATCACCAGTCCTTGCTGATATCCCTTTTTCCGGAAAGAAAATTACAAATCTAGGTAATCCTGTCAATCCGCAGGACTCTGCAACCAAGAATTACTGCGACACGCTATCCGGGTGGTCGACCTCGAAGAACATCTCCGGAGCCGACCTCAACGGCCGCTTGAACTTCACGGCGCTGGGCGGCGTCAACGGCATCACCTGGAGCAACGCCGACATGTCCTGGTTCGGCAAGGCGGCGACGGCCAACCAGACGTCCAACCGGCTTGTTGTCAACAACGGTATCGACGGTACTACCGCCAGCCCCGGCACCGATCTGGTGTCGATCGACGAGGGTGGCAGGATCAACCTGTCGTCCGGCGTGCTGTCGAACAACCTCAGCTATGACGGCACGGCTTGGCGTACCCCGGTCGCCGGCAACGGCGCATATCTGCAGGTCGGCACGACCGGCATCAACCTGTATGTCACCGACGCCGCAACGACGACTGCCTACCAGACGGCTACGCTGCGCCAGCATACCCTGCTCGCCGATTCTGCGGGCAGTACCATCTGGCGGATGACCAAGAAGGACGGCACGCATAACCTCACCAATGCCCTTCAGGCTTACACCGGCACCAGCCTGCGCTGGCAGATGCAGCTCGGCAACGCCACCGCTGAGTCCGGCTCCAACGCCGGCTCCGATTTCGAGATCGACCGCTACAGCGACGGCGGCACCTATCTCGGCACGCCGCTGACGATCAGTCGTGCCACTGGCCAAGTCGGCATCACCAACGTCCTGTCCGTCGGTGGTGCAGCCTCCTTTGCCGGCGGCCTGACGGTGAGCGCCGGCGGGCTCGGCGTGTCGGGTAGCCTCTCAGTTAATTCCGGCGACCTCAACGTCGCGGCTGGCTCCTCCTATCTTGGCACTGGCTTCTGGGGCCGCGCCGGGACGAGCGGCGGCTATTCCAGCTACCGACACAATTTCTTCTGGCAAAGCTCCACCGCGAACACGCTCTATGCCTATGTCGAGAGCACGCAGTGGGGCATTGCCATGACCCCATGCGATTACCGTTTGAAAGACAACGTCAGGCCGCTCGCCTCGACATGGGAGAAGATCAAGGCGCTCAAGCCGATCTCCTTCACCTTCAGGGAGCGCGAACTGGTCCCGGCCGACGGCAAGCTGCACTGGGGCTTTCTCGCCCACGAGGTGCAGGAATCCCTTCTGCCGACCGCTGCCACGACCGACAAGGATTCCGAGATGATGCAGGCGCTCGACCTCATCCCGGTGGTGGCGGCGCTGACCACCGCACTGCAGGAGGCGATGCTGCGTATCGAGGCGCTGGAGGCCAAGCTCGCATGAACGTCCAGAGGCTGATCTACGTCAACAATATCGAACCTCAGCCGTGCTCGATGCGCGTGCCGGCCGGAATGGATACCAAGCTCGACCTCTATTTTAAGCGCCAGGACGGTTCGCCCTACCCGATCGACGTCGACGCGCAACTGTCGCTGACGACGCGCTCTGACAACGTCACCAGTTATTTCTCCTTCGCGGCGACCGACATCGTCAACGGCAAGGCCCGCGCCACGATCCCGGCATCTAGCCTGCAGGATCCCAACGGCGCACGCTTGCGGATCGCCGGGACGGTCGATGGCGAGGCGGTGCTCTTGGCGACAGGCACGTTGATCCCGATCGATTTCGCGGGCGTCATGGAGCAGCCTCCGGATGTGATTGATTCGGTGCCGCTCTCCTTGAGCAGGGCGACGACGACCAATACCGCCTTCACGATCAAACTGTGGGACGACGCCGGCAAGACAGACCCCTACGATCTCTCGACCGCAACGATCGCCGCCAAGGTCGTCAGCACTGACCGCACCGCCCTTCTGGCGACCTTCGCGGTGGTTCAGACCGACGTCAACGTCGTGCAGATATCGCTGACCCCGGCTCAGGTTGCGGCGCTGCCCGACAGTTGCTGGTGGCTGCTCACCATCGGCTCCGGCGGCGGCTCGACGACGCTCTGCCAGGGCCCGGTGACGGTGACCGGCACGCAACTCTTGCCGCTCGACTATGCCTTGCAAACCAGCATCGGCGCGACATCGGCGACGACCAGCTTGGTAACGACGGCTTCCTTCACGCCGCCAAATAGCTCGCTGCTGGTCATCGTTGCGTCGTCGCTGGTGCCTAACGGTCGCACTGCGCCAGCCACGATTACGGGCGGTGGCCTGACGTTCACCAAGCAAAAGGAGCAGATCGTCACCAATTCCGGCAGCGCCTGGCAGGCCAATGTCGAGATCTGGACCGCTCCGGTCGGCACGGCCGCGGCCATGACGGTGCAGATTCAGTTCAACCAGACCGCCACCGATCCGGGCGGCTACTACCAGGTCAGAGTGCTGTCGTTCACCGGCTATGATTCCGTTTCCCCTGTGGCGCAGGTCTACGGCACCGGAGGCACAGCCGGCCGCACCGGCGCCTTCACGGCGACCTGGCCGACGACGCCCAATGCCCACAACTACATCGTCACCGCATCCGCCGACAACGACTCCGGCTCGGCTTCGACCGGCAACCTCGCGCCGGGACCGGACTTCACGCAGATCGACGTGTTTGCGGCCGCGGCCGGGTTCTTTCAGACGCTGTCGCAATATCGCACAGGCAGCACCAGTACGACCGTGTCCATGAACAACTATACGACGGTCGGCGCGTTTGCCTGGGCCTTCGCTGGCATCGAGATAAGGGCGCAATTGCAGTGACAGACACTACCGTCGAGATCATCCCCGGGCCGAACCTGCCGACCGAGTTCACGGCGCGCATTGCGCAGCCGTCGACGCCGACACCGTCGCCGATCCCGCCGGTCGGCCTGGTCGAGATCGAGACGGCGGCTGAGCTGATCGCCGGACCGCCCGGTCCGATCGGACCGGTCGGACCGCCGGGACCGCAAGGCAGTCCCGACACCGCGGCGCAGGTGCTCGCCAAGCTGGTCACGGTCGACGGCTCCGGCTCCGGGCTCGACGCCGACCTGCTCGACGGCCAGGACGGCTCCTATTACTCGAGTTGGGCCAACCTGACCGGCAAGCCCGCCACCTTTCCACCGACGCTGCCGATTGCCGAGAGTGACGTCACCAATCTGGTCGCCGACCTTGCGGCCAAGCTGAACTCCAGCACGGCGGCAACCACCTACGCGCCGATCGCCAGCCCGACCTTCACCGGCGATCCGAAAGCACCGACACCGACGGCGGGCGACAACGACACCTCGATCGCCACGACGGCGTTCGTGCAGACCGGGCTCGGCACCAAGATCGGCGACGCGCCCAACGACGGCGTCCAGTACGTTCGGCAGTCGCTGGCTTGGTCCCCGGTGGCGGTGCCGCCCGGCACCTACATCGGCGACAACCCGCCGGGTTCGCCATCCAACGGTCAGCTCTTCTGGGAATCCGACACCGGCAATTTCTACATCTTCTACATCGATCCGGGCGGCGCTCCGGGCCAGTGGGTGCAGGTCAATACGAGCGGCGCTGCGGCGACGGCGACGGCCGATGCCTACAACCGCATCGTCAACGGGGCGATGTTGATCTCTCAGGAAAACGGCAATACAGCGTCGGCTACGGCCGCTTCGAGCGCGGCCTATTACGGAGCCGACCAGTGGTTTGGCTGGTGGTCGCTGACCGGAGGTACGGCCAACTTCAGGTCGGTCGCGCTGGCCGGGCCACCAAGCGGTTCGAAGACCTACCTGCAGATGCAGTTCCCCGGAGGGGCTCCGGCCAATGCCTCTGCCTATGCATTGATCACCCAGCGCATTGAAGGCCTGCGCGTCGCCGACCTGCAGTGGGGCACTGCGAATGCCAAGCCGGTCGTGCTGCGCTTCTGGGCGAACGCCTCGACAGCCGGAACCTATTCGGTCAGGTTCGGCAATGCGGTCGGCGCGGCGACGCGCTGCTATGTCGCGCAGTTCACGCTGGCGGCTGCGACATGGACGCAGGTCAGCTTTGCCGTTCCTGGCGACACCACCGGGGTATGGGCAAGCGATACCAGTCTCGGCATGAGTATCGATTTCTGCATTTTCACCGGATCGACCTTCACTGGCGTCACCGGTTGGCAGGCTGGGAATTTCTTCGCAGCTCCGGGCCAAGTCGCTAGCCTGCCTTCCAACGCGACCTTTCTAGTTGCCGATGTCGGCCTCTATGCCGATCCTTCTAACACCGGCAAGGCCCCGCCTTGGCAGACGCCGGACTATGCGACAGCACTGCGCGACTGCCAGCGTTATTACATCTTCACTGCCGCAGCCCAGTTCGGTTATGGCGGCACGGCATCAGCAGGCGCGCAGCCGCAATATGGCAGCATCTCTTTCCCGTGCCAGATGAGAATTACCCCGACAATGTCAATCGTCAGTCCGGCTTACGGCAACGGCTCGGGCTTTACGGTTCTAACTACTGGCATGGATGGTTTTCGCAGTACTTTCAATTCCGCTGCGGCTGGTACTTGCAGCACCAACTATGGCTACATTGCGAATGCGAGGATGTGATGGCTTTCGACTTCCCTGCCTCACCCTCCCTCAACCAGATCTTCGTCCCGGCCGCAGGCGGCCCGCAATGGACGTGGAACGGCACGGCGTGGACATCGAGCGGCGGCTCGTCGCTCGGCATGCAGATCATCGATACGATCTTCACGTCGAGCGGCACCTACACGCCCGGCAATGGCGTGCTCTATGCGGATGCGCAGTGCTGGGGCGCGGGCGGTGCCGGTGGAGGAGCAGTCGCTACCGGGGCGTCAACACTGGCTGTCGGCGGCGGTGGCAATGCCGGTGCATGGGCATTCGGTTCGTTCACGGCGGCACAGCTCGGTGCATCGCAAGTGATAACCATTGGCACTGGCGGAACAGGTGTCGCTGGTAATGCAGGTGGAAACGGCGGCAGCACCAGTTTTGGCAGCCTTGTGGTGGCAGCGGGCGGGCCGGGTGGAAGCTACGTTGCTGCATCCACCGCATCTATCATCGCGGTACCGCTTGCGACAGTGCAGTCCTCTGCCGGGAGCATTCAAGGCTCAACGCAGGTCGGCAGCGCAGGCATAGCGACGAACGTCAATGGCTATGGCGGGTTCGGCGGCCAATCCAGCCTTGGCGGCGGCGGCTATTGTGCCGCCGTAGCCACTGGCGCAGCGGGTGGCTCGACGGGTGGAGCTGGTGGCAGGGCTGCCGGAGGAGCCGGCTCGATCAATGCCTTCAGCCAAGCGGCGCGGCCGGGCGGTGCCGGCGGTGCCGGCCTGTGCTGGGTCCGCGAGTATTACGCCTTCGCCGGGCAGGCCCCCGCGCCGGGCACGGTCATCGAATACACCTACACGTCGTCCGGCACGTGGACGAAGCAGCCGGGCCTGATGGCGCTGGAGGTCGAGGTTCAGTCGCCGGGTGGCGCAGGCGGCGGAGCCCAGACGACGGGTGCGGGTGCGTTTGCCGCAGGCGGCGGCGGCGGAGCCGGTGGCTGGGGACGGCAGCTTTACAGCGCCGTTTCTCTGCCCGCGACCGTCGCCTATACCATCGGCGCTGTTGCCAATGGCGTCTCGAACGGCAATGGGCAGACTGGTGGAACATCCTCGTTCTCGGCCTCGACGGCGCTGTCGGTGACCGGCGGCGGTGGAGGGGCTATTGGAAATGCCTCTGCGGCAGGAGGCTCTGCGGGCGGCGTCGGCGGCACTGTGTCCGGTGGTTCTGTGGCAGCACAGGGAGCACGTGGCGCGTCTGCCTATTTCATCAATGCTTCCAGCATGATCTGGAGCGGCGCTGGAGCAGCCAGCAGCTTCGGCATGGGCGGTCCACAGCTTAGCGGAGGCACCTCAGACGGCGGAGCCGGTTCTGGGTATGGGGCTGGCGGCAGTGGCGGTGCCAACCTTGCGTCCGTCGGCACGGCCAGAACCGGCGGCGCTGGCGCACCGGCATTCATCAAGGTCAGGGAGTTTTACTGATGGCACGCTACGCAATGGTGCAGGACAGTTCGCAGATCGTGGTCAACGTCATCGAGTGGTCAGGCAACGAGGCCGACTGGATTCCGCCAATCGGCTATACGATGGTCGAGGACACCAAGGGCGAGGCCGGCCCCGGCTACAGCTATGACGGTTCGACCTTCACCCCACCGCCCGGCGGCGAGCCCGGCACTGCTGCTTAGCGGCCTGATCGCGCTGCACACGGTCGACGGCCGCCTGGTACTGGTCAACCCCGCGCAGATCACGCAGGTGCGGGAACCCCTGCCGGAAGGCAACAAAGGCAGGCAGATAACGAAAGGGGTGCAATGCGTCATCACGCTGACCGACCGCAGCTTTGCCGCCGTCAGGGAAGACTGCGCGAAGGTGTATCACGCGGCCGAGACGGCGGAGCGCGGCGGGCTGGCGGTGGAGAAGCCCGGAAAGGGTGTTCGTGCTAGTAGCGATCGTAGCATTATCAATCGTAGCGGCGATAGCGGCGGTAATGCCAGCGGTCCTAGCAGTTCGGGGGGAGGTGGAGCAGTGGGAGGTGGTGGCAGCGCTGGTAATAGCGGCGGCGGCTCTTCTGGCGGCTCTGGGTCTGGCGGGGGTGGAAGTTCAGGAGGAGGCCAAGGCGGTAAAAGCAATCATGGGGATAATGGGAATCATGGTCAGGGGAATAACGGTAACGGCAAAGGAGGGAAATGATGCGAAGTGAGCGACGCAGGCACTGGAAGGTCGAGGCGGAAGCCGCGGCGGCAGGGCCCGACCTGATCATCATCGACATCAGCCACTGGCAACCGGAGCCCGACTGGGCGGTGCTCAAGAACAGCGGCATCGTCGGCGTCTTCATGAAGGCGACGCAGGGCACCGGCTACACCGACGACACCTTCGTCCAGCGCCGTCTCGATGCCACGGCGGCCGGCTTCCCCGTGGCCTCCTACCATTTCCTCGAGCATGGCAGCGTCGACGAACAGATGGCGCATTACCTCGACGTGGTCAGCCCGGTGACCGGCGAGCGCGTCGTCATCGACTACGAGGAGGCTTCCTGCACCAGCGACGACCTGGCGCAGGCCGTCGACAATCTCCTGTCCGATCCACGCGACCTGCAGGTCACCGTCTACGGCGCCTCCAAGCTGACCGACGACGTCAGGGCT
>Ga0126379_10001677_pt1 | contig 13675 bp, 10 predicted proteins | sample PanSoiMetPlot_24_FD_92640 | JGI IMG/M metagenome (GOLD analysis project Ga0126379, IMG submission 92640) | Tropical forest soil microbial communities from Panama - MetaG Plot_24 | ecosystem: Environmental > Terrestrial > Soil > Tropical forest > Bulk soil | place: Panama | collected 2016-02-17 | reverse complement strand
GACCTCGCGCACCTTGCGATAGAGCCCGATCAGCGCGTCATGCGAGGTGTTGAGATTGGGGCAGATCCCCGGATGGATGCAGGATAAGCGGCGGCAATTGCGTTCGATCTCTTTGTCCTTGCAAGCCATGCGATACATGTTGGCCGTCGGTCCGCCGATGTCGGAAATGACGCCGGTAAAACCCGGCGTCCGATCGCGGATCGTCTCGATCTCCTTCACGACGGAGGCTTCCGAACGATTCTGGATGATGCGGCCTTCATGCTCGGTGATCGAGCAGAAGGTGCAGCCGCCGAAACAGCCCCGCATGATGGTGACGGAAAATTTGATCATCTCCCAGGCGGGAATTTTCGCCTGCCCGTAAGACGGGTGCGGTGCACGGGCGTAGGGGAACTCGTAAACGCCGTCCATCTCCGCGGTCGTGAGCGGGACCGGAGGCGGCGTGAGCCAAAGCTCGCGGTTGCCGTGACGCTGCACAAGCGCCCGAGCGTTGCCGGGATTGCTTTCGCGATGCAGAACCCGGGACGCCCGGGCATAGCTTTCTGAATCGTCCTGCACCTGTTCAAAGGAGGGAAGCCGCACAACAGTCTGCGCGCCGCGCTCCATGCGGGCGCCCTCGTCCGCGCTCTCGATGTCACCGGCAGAGAGCTCGAGCCATCCCTCCGGCACGGTTGATTTCATGACCGCGACGCCGCGGACGTCGTCGATCTTCGAAGCGCTGTCGCCATTGGCGATCCGATGGGCGACCTCGACAATTGCGCGCTCGGCGTTGCCGTACAGGAGGATGTCGGCTTTGGCGTCAGCGAGCACCGAACGGCGCACCTTGTCGGACCAGTAATCGTAGTGCGCGATGCGCCGGAGCGAGCTTTCGATGCCCCCGAGCACGATCGGCACGGCGGGGTACGCCTCGCGGCAGCGTTGCGCATAGACGATGACGGAGCGATCCGGCCGCTTTCCACCTTCGCCGCCCGGCGTGTAGCTGTCGTTGTGGCGCAGCCGCCGGTCGGCGGTGTAGCGGTTCACCATCGAATCCATGTTGCCGCCGGTGACGCCGAAGAAGAGGTTGGGTGCGCCCAGAGCCTTGAACGGCTCGGCACTCTGCCAATCCGGCTGCGCGATGATGCCGACTCGGAATCCCTGTGCCTCGAGCAGGCGGCCGATGATGGCCATGCCGAAACTCGGATGATCGACATAGGCATCGCCGGTGACGAGGACGACGTCGCAGCTGTCCCAATGAAGCGCTTCCATCTCCGTGCGCGACATCGGCAGGAACGGCGCCGGTGACTTAAATGACCGGTACGGCGTGTAGGAAAAGAGAGATGGCTGATGCGTTTCCATGGCAGCTGAAGCTTGGGCGGTCGCGGTGCGATTGTGGCCGGACGACATGCGCGCAAGCCCAAAAAGCGCGTCGCAGCACGCCACGCGAGTGTTTCGAAACTATCCTGTCGATACCGGATGCGCAATCTGACGGTGGAGAATGGCGCAATGGAGGGCCCAGAGTGGCAGACCGCCGCGGTTCAAGATCAATTTCGGACTCGGGGTCAAGCCTAACGGCCGGTTTGCGGCGGTAAGCAGACGAAGCAAGCCGGGAAGGTTTACGGCAAAGAATCGCCAATATCTGCCGTAGAATCGGCAATCCCGGGCAGAACCCGGCAAGGTCGATCTAGCGGCTTGGTCCGGCAAGACCCTCGTCGCGCGCAAAACCGCAGAACTCGCACGCTGTAAGGCATCACAAATCGCAGGCACCGGGCTTTGCGCTGTTTCGCTCGCGACTTTTCGTGAGGCAGTATCCAAAGAGAAGCCTCGACGACGAACTTACCGTGTCGGACGCGCACCGGATCTTCCGTGGAGGTCGTGATCCTCAGTCAATGGGCATCGGATGAGATCCTCAATTGGGCTTAAGTCCTACATATTGCCAATCTCCTCGGGAGAAACATGAATTGAAACGTCAATAATTTTGCGGATCATCCTCGTGAGGTGGCGAATTCTCGCAAGCGGCTTCGGGGGAGCGGCGCTGATTGCTCTTATAGTCTGGTTTGGCGACGGCGAGATTGGCTCCGACGTATTGAGAGCCGGGTGGGCCATCCCGGCAATAGTCGCGCTGCATCTTGGACAAGTCATCTTGTCGGGTTGTGCGTGGAGGATCGCGGTGGGCAGTCCACATCTAAGCCTCCCGACCTTCTACCGCCTGCGATTGATCCGTGAAGGTATCAACTCGCTGCTGCCGGTCGCACAGGTAGGTGGTCAGATCGTTTGCATTCGTTTGATGACGCAACAGGGCGCTGGATTGGCATTGGTTAGCGCCGGCACCGTGCTTGATCAAACCGTAGAAACAGGCATGCAGCTTGTCTTCGTAATTCTCGGCGTGGCAATGCTTACCGCAACCGGCATCAATCCTTTCTCGGTGCCTTGGGTCGATGGTGGACTGTTCGTCAGCGCACTCGGGATTCTTGCATTTATAGTCGCTCAGCGCGCCGGCGTCCTCCGAGTGATCGAATTGGCAATGCAACGTTTGAATGATTTCTTGCCAATCGCTTCCGCCGAGTCCTTGCGAGGGCTTCACGATGAGCTAATGCGGTTGCAAGGCCGCACACGCGCCGTGATCAAGGCATCCACAGTGCACCTCTCATCGTGGTCTCTTGGTTCAGCGGAAGTGTACCTTGTGCTGCTCGCGATGGGCGCGCCGGTCGGCCTGCCGCAAGCGTTCGTTATCGAAAGTCTGGGAACGGCGGCGCGCAGTGCGGGGTTTGCCATCCCGGGCGCTCTGGGCGTCCAGGAAGGCGGATTCATACTCGTGTGCGGCCTCTTTGGTGTTCCGCCGGACGCCGCGATCGCACTTTCGATGGTCAAACGCTTAAGGGAGATTCTACTCGGAGTTCCCGGCCTGTTTATCTGGCAATGGTCCGAAATCAGACGTCGATTGTGGGTCCCCGGCTAGCCGTTCGGAATGTCCCAGCACCGCTTCGCCAATACCGAATGGGCGAAAATATCCCTGAGACTGGCCAAGACAGAGCCCTTGGGAGCAGACCGCCGAGGCGCCCGGTTCAGAGTCCGGTCGAGCCCAAGCCCGTAGGCCAGCTATTGGACTTTGAACCAAGTTACGGCGGAGCGCGTTGTTGTCAGACTGAAGCGCCACTGCGAGAAAGCGATTGCGCATGGAAGAATACAGAACGCGATCGCTTCTACTGTCGATGCTCGAAACCTCAGCAGAACTCATTTACCAGTGCCGGAAAGCGCTGAAAGCCGGCGACTTACTCGACCCCCGAACCCTGCGCGTTCAACATCTCGAAATTGAAACCTTCGGCATCGATGCGGCGCTTCGCATCTTCCTGCATGCCGTTAAAGAAGAGGCGGCGCTGTCGGCCTTCGGCGCGATCATGACGCGCTGGGACATCCTGCAGCGGCTTGCGAATTTGCGACGCTTTTGCGACGAGGAGAGGCAAGACCCCGAGATCGTGGCGGAGGCGATCAATGCGCCCATCATCATCACCGGCCTACCGAGAAGCGGAACGACGTTCCTGCAAAATCTCCTTGCCGAAGACCCTGACAATCGGGTGCTTCGCGCCTGGCAAGTGATCTATCCCTATGCCGACACGCGCCGGCCTTTCGCGCAAGACAAGAGGCCGTCGCGCTTCGACCGGCAGATCCGCTGCTTCAACCTCTTGTCGCCCGATCTGCATAAGGTGCATCCACTGAACGGATGCTCGCTGCAGGAGTGCACAGAAGTCACGGCGCATGTGTTCCAGAGCTTGCGTTTCGATACGACCTATCGCGTGCCCTCATACAGGAGATGGCTCGACGGTCACGGATATCTGGCCGCCTACCAGTTCCACAAGCGCTTTCTCCAGCATTTGCAGCATCAGGGCGGTGGCCGACGCTGGGTGTTGAAGGCGCCGGACCATGTCTTCGCACTTGAGGCGCTCCAGGCGGTCTATCCCAATGCGCGCATCGTCTTCATCCATCGCGACCCGGCGAAAGTGCTGCCGTCGAATGCGCAGCTGACCGAGATCCTGAGATCGCCGTTCACGAGGCGGATCGACCCTATCGAGATCGGGCAGCAGAACATGGACGATCTCAGTCTCGGAGCGGCGAACATGGTCGAAGCGAGCCGGCACGAAGTGTTCCCGCCGGGACAGGTGTTCCATCTCCATTTTCTCGATTTGATCGCACGGCCGATGGACGCGGTCGGGCGGCTGTACCGGCATTTCCGAATCGCCATGAAGCCGTCCGCCGCCGAAAGGATCGCGTGCACAATCGCGGCAAAGCCGAACGGCGGTTACGCGAAGAACGTTTACCGCCCGAACCGCCACGGCATCGATGCGGACGAGGTCAGGCTCCGCTTCCACCGCTACGTGGAGTACTTCGACATCGCCCGGGAGTCGACGGTTCAGCCGGCTGCGGCGAAGGAGCGGAAGTACGTTCCCGCTGCAATGGAATCGCTGCGGCACGCGGGGCTGTAGGGGCGGATTCCGCGGAATAGACTCTTGTCTTCTCCGGCGAGCGCGACGGAAGCGGACAAGGCGCTCGACAAGAGTGACGGCAAAGATTCAGAAGCTGCGTTCTCCACTCTGTATGCAAGCGGCTACTGTGCTTGAGCGTGAATTTTCCTGGCAATTGCGATTTGCGACCGGTGACTCTAACCCCAGTTGAATTACTGCAGAGTCATTCTGACGAAACCTTGCCGTCACTCTTGTGCATTTGCGCCAGGTAGCGGGGGCTCCAATGATTGCATATCCACAACTCTTCGAACTGGCTCCAAGGCAGTATGATCGAGTCATCGTCAGGACTGAGTTCGCACCGTCGCGATATTTTTCGGTTGGATGCAGCACTAACGCATTAGCCGTGAAGCGTTTGCAGATGTTGATGTTCGCGGCAATCGGTTGGATCGCAATGGCAGGCTCGCTCTGCGGAGCGTGTTATGCTCTGGTTTCCGCCCGCGCGACGCATAACTTCTTCATGAGAGCCTCTGGGGTTGCCGCGAGCTTTCCGGCGGTGACGATATTAAAACCTCTTTGTCTTGCCGAACCGGGCCTGGCCGAGAATCTGGAAAGTTTCTGCACGCAGGATTACCCATCCACCGTACAGCTTGTGTTCGGCGTCGATTCAGCGAACGACTCGGCCATTCCAATCGTCAAGGCCCTGCAGGCGAACCATCCTAGACTCGACATCGTGCTCGTCGTCGGCACGCGCCGTGCAGCAGCGAATCCAAAGATTTCGAATCTGATCGCCATGCTTCCGAGCGCGAAGCACAACACGTTGGTGCTCAGCGACAGCGACATCAAGGTACCGGTCGATTATTTGCGTACGGCCGTGGCAACGCTGGAGCCGCCAAGCACAGGAGCGGTCACCTGCTGCTACACGGGCGCGGCCTCGGACAATTTCTGGTCGAAAATGGCGGCGATGGGCATCGACTACCAATTCCTTCCGAGCGTGATGTACGGGGTCAGCATCGGACTCGCCAAGCCTTGCTTCGGTTCTACCATTGCTCTCCGAAAATCGGTGTTGGCGCAGATCGGGGGATTCGAAGCCTTCGGCGATAAACTGGCGGACGACTATGAAATCGGCCGGGCCGTTCGCGCGCTCCGATACCGCGTCGCGCTGGCCCCGCTCATCGTGAGTCACGCCTGCGCGGAACAAAGCGCAGCGGAGCTGTTTCGCCACGAGCTTCGCTGGGCGCGCACGATCGCAAGCGTTGACCCAGCAGGTTATGCTGGCAGCATCATCGCGCACATGGCGCCGCTCGGCTTGCTAGGCGCCGTCTTACTCGATGGCTCGTACCCGTCGCTGCTGACTCTGGCGCTCGCGCTTGGGGCCAGACAATTTATGAAGCATGAGATCGATCGGGCGTTCCGGAGCCGCGGATTACCATCCTGGCTTCTTCCACTGCGCGATATGCTATCGTTTGCGGTGTTCGTGGGTTCGTTTTTCTCAAGACAGGTCGACTGGCGCGGCCGCACTTATCAAGTGAATGCCGACGGCTCGCTGGTGCGGGATTGAGGATGTAACGATGCTTCGTTCGCTGTTCCTGCAGGCGCCCTCATTCGACGGCTTCGACGGCGGCGCCGGCGCGCGGTATCAAGCCAAACGCGAGATCAGGTCCTTCTGGTATCCAACCTGGCTCGCGCAACCCGCGGCGCTTGTGGAAAACAGCCGCCTGATTGACGCGCCGCCGCATGGGCAAAGTCTCTCGGACATCCTGCCGTTGGCGAAAGACTACGATCTCGTTGTCCTGCACACCTCGACTCCTTCGTTTAAATCGGATGTGGCGACCGTCGCTGCAATGAAGAGCGTGAATCCGAACATCAAGGCCGGATTGATCGGCGCAAAAGTCGCCGTCGAGCCCGATATAAGCTTGCAGGATGCACCGGAGATCGACTTCGTCGCCCGCAACGAATTCGATTTCACCATCAAGGATGTCGCGGACGACGTGCCATGGGCCAAAATTCCGGGCCTGAGTTATCGCAATCCGAATGGAGTGATAGTTCACAATGAGGAGCGGCCGATTCTGGAAAGTATGGATTCCCTGCCTTTCGTCTCGCCGGTGTACAAGCGCGATCTAAAGATCGAGAATTATTTTATTGGTTATCTGAAGCATCCCTACATTTCGCTCTACGCTGGGCGGGGTTGCAAATCGCGCTGCACCTTCTGCCTCTGGCCGCAAACTGTCGGCGGGCATCGCTATCGAACACGTAGTGTCGGCCATGTGGTTGAGGAGATTGCTTGGGCGAAGAAGGCCTTTCCGCAAGTGAGGGAGTTCTTCTTCGATGACGATACCTTCACTGATGATTTGCCGCGTGCCCAAGCTATCGCGAAGGAGCTTGGCAAACTCGGCGTTACGTGGTCATGCAACGCGAAGGCCAATGTGCCACGCGCGGCCTTGAAGGTGATGCGCGAAAACGGCTTGCGACTCCTTCTTGTGGGTTACGAGTCCGGCAATCAGCAAATTTTGTACAACATCAAGAAGGGCATGCGTATCGAGGTGGCGGAGAAATTCACCAAGGATTGTCACGACCTTGGAATTACGATCCACGGGACGTTCATCCTTGGTCTGCCCGGCGAGACGGCCGAGACCATTGAGGAAACGGTGCTTTTCGCAATCCGGATCAATCCCCATACGATACAAGTGTCCTTGGCTGCGCCCTATCCCGGCACATTCCTCTACAAGCAAGCGGTCGAGAATGGCTGGTTAGATGCCAAACATGCGGAACTGGTCAACGAGAAGGGCGTTCAAATCGCACCGCTGCATTATCCAAATCTGAGCCACGAACAAATCTTCGATTCGCTGGAGAGCTTCTACAAGAAGTTTTACTTCCGCCCCAGGAAAATCGCTTCGATCGTGAGCGAAATGATTCTCAGTCCCGAGATGATGAAACGTCGTCTGCGCGAGGGCGTGGAGTTCTTCCACTTCCTGCGAGCGCGGCGGGACAGCATCGCTTGAAGCGCCTGATCATCACGGCTGACGATTTCGGTGCCGCGCCCGAAGTCAACGCGGCTGTCGAGGTGGCGCATCACGAAGGGATCCTCACGGCCGCAAGCCTCATGGTCACAGGGCCCGCGGCCGCAGACGCGGTTGCACGCGCGCGCAAGATGCCGTCGCTGGGCGTCGGACTCCATCTCGTGCTTATCGAGAGCCGCCCGCTATTGCCCCCTGCCGCTGTGCCCACGCTTGTAGACAAGGACGGCCGCTTCCGTTCGGGCATGGTGCGACTCGGCGCGGACATTTTCTTCAGCGCGCGCGCCCGCACCGAGCTTGCGGCCGAAATGACGGCGCAGTTCGAAGCCTTTCGCGCCACCGGCCTTTCGCTCGATCATTGCAACGCGCACAAGCATTTTCATCTCCATCCGACAATCGGGAGGCTAATGGTCGATATCGGCAAGCGGTTCGGCCTCAAAGCATCGCGCGTGCCGACAGAGCCGAAGGCGCCGCTAAAGCTTGCCGAGCCTGGCGCCAATCCTGTCCCCGCGTGGGTTACCGCGCCGTGGGCGGGGCTTCTTCGCCGCAGGTTACGCGCGGCGGGAATCCTTACTCCCGATCAGGTGTTTGGGCTCCGTTGGTCCGGGGCGATGACGAAGGAGCGGCTGCGCGGCCTCATTCATAACTTGCCCCCAGGCTTGAGCGAAATCTATCTTCACCCGGCGACCAGCGGAGCTTTTGCCGGGGCCGTGCCTGATTATCTGTACGAAGATGAATTAGCGGCGCTGATCTCCAGAGACGTCATTGCCGAGTCACGCGATCCATCGCTGAGGCTAGGCGGCTTCGCCGACTTTCTGACGTCCAAGAACGGCGGCGCGATGCTGGGGGCGTCCCAGAATGGAGAGCGCAACAGGAGTTTGGCGCCGTGACGCAGCCGACCCGAGCCGCTTCCGGGTTTCCCGACGCTGCCGCACAAGCCAGTCCAAGGAAACAGTTCCCCTTCGGCGGCGATGAGCATAAGACTGCTTTCTGCCGCATGTTGCTCGATTCGTTCAATCCCTACAAACCCGCGGTGATCGATTGGCCTAAGCTAGACCCAGGGGCGCGCGACCGCCTGATCAACCTGCCCATCTGGGACATCGCGGTACAGACCGAGGGGCGCGCCCGATTGAATGTCGCCTCATACGCCGCATGCGTGTCCGACCCGCTGCTCAAGAAAGCGATTGAGCTGAACGCCTTCGAAGAGGGCCGGCATAGACATGTGCTCTCGAATCTGGTCGTGGCCTACGGCATCGCGCTCGCGCCCGAGCCCGAATATGTGACGCCGAAGGATCCGGAATGGGCTTTCATGGTCACGGGCTTCAGCGAGTGCATCGACACCTTTTTTGCCTTTGGCTTGTTCGAAGCGGCGAAGCGATCGGGTTTCTTTCCGTCGGCGCTGGTCGATACCTTCGAGCCGGTGATCCAGGAAGAAGCCCGTCACATCATGTTCTTCGCCAATTGGGTGGCGTGGCACCGCCGCACAATGAGAGTGCTGCGCCGACCCTATTTCGAGCTGAAAGTGCTCGCGGTCTGGGCTTTCCTCATTTGGGAGCGGATCGGGATCGCCCGTAATGTCGGAAGCGGCGTGCAAGACAACAATTTCACCGTAACAGGGGCGAATTCAGTCGGTGCCGATATCAGCGTATCGGAGTTGATGACAATTTGCCTGGCCGAGAACAACCGACGCATGACGGCGTATGATCCACGGCTCTTAAGGCCGAGCACGGTTCCGGCGCTAGCACGGTTCGCGTTACGCTTCATGCGCCTCGGCCGCCGCCAACATGAAACTTAAGTTCATCGTCATCGCCACGTTTGGCGCCTTGTTGTCCGTCTATCTCATCGGCCATATCGGCTTTACCGCGGTTTTTTCGGCCGTGCTGACCATTGGATGGGGTGGGTTCGCCATCTTTTGCGCCTATGCGCTGATGCTGTTTGTTCTCCTTGGAACGGCGTGGTGTGTCCTCGTGTCGCGCGCGTCTTTCGCCGAGCTAAAAACTTTCATTTGGAGTCGAATGGTCAGGGATTCGGCGGCCGAACTGCTGCCTTTTTCCCAAGTCGGCGGATTTGTCTTTGGCGCTCGCGCCGCGGTCCTCGGCGGCGTCACCCCCGCAGTGGCCTTCGCCTCCACCGTCGTTGACGTGACCACGGAGATGATGGCGCAAATCGCTTATGTGGCTCTTGGTCTCGCACTGCTTGCCGGACGCGCCCCTCAGACTTCCCTCACCGCGGGTTTGACGAGAGGGTTGATCATCGGCCTCGTGGTTGTCGGCTGCACGGGGGGAATCTTTCTTCTCCTGCAGGTTCGCGGGACGGGGATCACGGAAAAGCTTGCACCACATTGGCTTCCGCAAACGCTTTCACATGCGAGCGCATTCGCCGCCGCTCTCGAGGCGATCCATAAGACGCCGCTCCGTGTAGCGGCATCCATGGGCTTACATTTCGCAGGCTGGATCGTGAGCGCGCTGTCGACATGGGTTGCGCTCCGACTGATCGGTGTCCCAGCTGGGGTCGGCACGATCATCGCCTTGGAGGCCTTGATCTGCGCGATGAGGAGTGTTGGGTTTGCCGTCCCTAGCGCCTTGGGCGTGCAAGAGGCCGCTTATGTCGTGCTTGCGCCGCTCTTGGGCCTTGGCTCCGGAATCGGCCTCGCAGTGTCGCTCCTGAGGCGCGCGCGCGACATCGCCATCGGGGTGCCCGTGCTTTTGACGTGGCAGGCGATGGAGGGACGGCATGCTCTCGCTCCGCAAGCCGTCAATGGGAACTATCTCAAAAGCTGACATGGGCGGCGCATGACAAGCGGCGACCGCGAACTCATAACCGGCGCCACCGGCTTTGTTGGCGTTCGTAAGCTGTGCGTAGGGCGCAAAAAGTTTGGGGTCAGAGTAAAATCATTTCTGGGCTGCACAAATTTGAAGGTGGCGCACCGGACAGGATGAAACCGCGAAGGGGTCCTTGTCGGTGCCCCATTCATACTGCCTCAGACTCCGCCTGGCCGATCAATAATCAATGTCCGGAGTGCGCTCCTTTTTTGCTGTTCGCAGCGACTGTCCCTTACGGCTGAATCTCGCCAGAATCGGTCATTGGCGAGACGCGTCTCACTCGCACGCGAAGTCGTCGGCGCCGACGGGATGGCACAGGTCCGGCCAACCCCGCGCCTTCCAGTAATCGACCAGACCGGAACTCCGCGCGAGAGTCTTGAAGCGCTCCGTGTGGCGCGCGTCCCGATAATTGGGTGCCCAAAGGGAACCGGTGAAAGCCTGAAAACCCGCAATCGCTCTGCGCTCGTAACTTTCAAGACTGCGTTCCGGCAATCCCGCATAGGTGAACGCGAAATCGAGTGCGCCCAAGGAAGGAATGTCACCAGAGGGATGAGACGGCGCCATGCGCAGGAGACGCACCGCCGCGTCAACCTGCTCGCGCGGATAGCCCGCAACGCCAGACACTTTGTCCGCGGCGAGTTTGTACTGACCCATCGCGGCATATACGGTGCCTTCACCGATATAAAAACCAGGAAACCCATAATCCGGCGGCAGAGTCTGCGCCACCGCGAGCGCCCGCCTCGTGTCGCCAGCCGCCAAATAGTGCGACGCTGTAATTGCATTATAGACAGGCACAAGCGGCTCCAGCGACAGCAATTGCTCGCGCATGGGAGCGGAGTCACGCAGAAGACCCGCACCCTCGAGCATCTCGCTATACATTTGAAGTGCGTCTGGATTGAGCGGCTCGATAGCGAGCGCCTGCCGGAAAGATTGTTCCGCTTCGACACGCCTTCCGCGTAGGGTTTGCGCCTGTCCCAGACCGGCATAGCCGTCGGCGCTACGCGGATCGAGTTTGATGGCGCGGCGAGCCGCGGCTTCGGCCAAGGGAAGATCGCGCTCCACGACCTGCCGCAATTGGTCGGTCGTACCGCCGAGATGCGCAGGGTCGTAGGCGGGGGCAGCATCGTAGAGCAGCGATAGCAGCGCCCAAGCGGGTGCATAGTTCGGCTGTTTGGCCACAACCTTCTCAAGAAGGGCCAGGGGAGGATCAAGCGCTACGCCCGCTTTGCGCGATCTGTACAAAGCCTTGGCGCGCAGATAGTCCAGATACGCATCGGGACTGATGGCGCGATCCGGCACGAGCGACTCGCCTTGCTTCAGCCCCAAGGGCGCCTGCAGCGAAGCTGCGATCGCGCGCCCGACATCGTCTTGCAGCGCGAAAATGTCCTTCAATTCGCGATCGTAGGTTTCGGTCCATAGACTGACGCCATCTTCGGCGCGAACCAATTGGGCGGTGATGCGGATGCGTTCCGCAGCCTTTTGCACCGAACCTTCCACGAGATAGCGCGCGCCGAGCGCAATTCCGATCTTGCGGTTGTCCTGATTGCCCGCCTTGAACTGAAACGCCGACTCGCGCCCGACAACCCGCAACGATTGCACTTTCGCGAGCGCCGCCATGATCGCGTCTGTCATGCCGTCGGAAAAGAATTCCTGGTCGGGATCGCGCGAAAGATTTGCAAACGGCAACACCGCGAGGGAATTGCCGCCTACCTGCGCGACCGCGGCGGGTTGGGTCGCGGCCTCTCCTGTGGGGCGAACGTAGACGTAGAACAGAATGGCGACGCCAACGAGGAGAACGGAAAGGATTGAAAATTCCGCGCGCGAGAAGGTGCGGCTGGCACGTGCACCGTGAAACCAGGCGAACGTGATCGCGAACGGAAGGCCGAGAATGAGCAGTAGCATCGTGCTGCGCGCTACAGCGTTCGGCCATTCGAACGATTCGCTCGTCAATATCACCGCGTGCTGGATCGCGTAGGCGACCGCAATATAGGCAACGGTCCACTGCACGAGCTTGTGCTCGTTGATCCGCTGCCAAAGCTGTGCGAACCGATCCACCGGCGGTGCCTTGGGGTTTTCTTGCCTCTTGGGCTCCGTCATAAGAAGGCGGTAACCGCGGCAAACGCAGCCGCTACGAAGGGGTGGATATGCCGCCACTTCAATTCAGCTAAGAAGTTCATGGAAGCCCCGTCCGATCCGCGCGGACGATAGCACGGGGCCGGGATCGAAGAAGGGGGCGTTTCCCTGGTCAAATCGGCCCCTGTGCGTCCGAAAGCTTAGGAACCAGCCGCGTCGAATGTCCGTCTTGGGTCAGAATCGGACCCAATTTAAGCCCCTGAACTAGGTCTGTTTCTCGCCACTTAGCAGACGCTGGCTGTCTATAAAGGGCTCGCTACGCCTCGCGTTATGAGGAGCGCGAACAACCACGTCGGGACAAGAATGGCAGTCGCACCTATTGCGGCGAGTACAGCCGCAATCAGGAAGATCCATACGACCCGTCGCCTAAACCACCGCTGCTTGGCGACGTCCGAACGAGCTTGCTCTTTTTGCGCGAGCCACAACGCTGCGAGGCTGGACCACTCGTTATCGTATAAGTGACCCCGAAATTTGAACCGAACGTATGACTCCCCCTCGGCTTCGAATCTTTCGAACGCCATCGCAGGATCAGGCGTTACGGATGGTCCGATGTCGGTTATTGCGCCCATCGTCGAAACGGGGTCCACAATCCTCGGTTTGGATTGTTGCGCCGGCGGGGTTAACGGCTCGTTGCAGTGTCAAACTGACAGCGGGTTCCAAATTCCGCACAGTTGCCCGCGCTATATCTTTGGAGCCATTGGAGTCCGGTTAGGGTCATCTTTCCCGTTCCCGACCGCGCGGCCGAATGACCGCTCTTCCCAAGAGCGGTCATTCCGGGTCGTGAAACCGGACATGGTCAGCGGAGCGGTTGAGTAGGAACCAGAAGCGGTCGAACGCTGAGAGGCCTCATGCCGGCGGTATGTCGCCAATCTCTCCCGTGATGCGGTCGATTCTCGCGGTCCGGTCGGCGGAAACAACTACGGACCGATCGCGCGGATTGGATTTCGCGGGTTTGACACGCGCGCTGCGCTTCAGCAATTCGGTGATCTCGCGGGAATGCGCGACCTTGCCCATTTTTGCGAACTGTTCGTGATTGCTTTCGATGATCGCGGGATCGTAAAGGTAATTCACCATCATCCCCAGCGACTCCTCGATGCCTCGCGCGCTCGGATTTGCCGCCCAATGCACGCGTTCCAGCCGCGCACCGTTCCCAAGATGAAAGCGCGCCACGGGGTCCTGTGGCCCCACGCCGTTGTTGGCGTCGGTCAGGTAGGTTGCAAGAAGGCGGAGAAGAAGCCGTTTGGTTCGGGTATCCGTCCGTTCGAGATTG
>Ga0126379_10001676_pt1 | contig 13680 bp, 9 predicted proteins | sample PanSoiMetPlot_24_FD_92640 | JGI IMG/M metagenome (GOLD analysis project Ga0126379, IMG submission 92640) | Tropical forest soil microbial communities from Panama - MetaG Plot_24 | ecosystem: Environmental > Terrestrial > Soil > Tropical forest > Bulk soil | place: Panama | collected 2016-02-17 | reverse complement strand
TACCGGCTTCACCGGCCAAGGCGTGCGAGCGGAAGTTCTCGACGTGGGCACGCGCATCTCGCATAACGAATTCCAGGCCATCCCGCTGCTTAGGCACAACATGCTCACCAACGGAGATCACGGGACGAGCACCACCGGGATCAATTTCGCTAGCGGGGTCAATTCGTCGGCGCGCGGCATCGTGCCGGACGCGCAGGGAATCGTCTCTACGGTGATGCAGTTTCCGATGCCTAATCGCTACCAGCACACCCAAGAGCTGGTGAACGATCCCTATTTCGCCGTGTATCAGTCAAACAGTTGGGGCGGCAATCTGACGACGCAATACACGAGCGAAACTGCGGAGATGGATGACATCATTTTCAACCTCGATTTCTTGATTGCGCAGTCGCAGAGCAACAGTGGCACCCAACAATCCCGTCCCCAAGCCTGGGCGAAGAACATCGTCTCGGTGGGTGGAATTCTGCACTGCTCTCCACCCCCTTGTACGGAGGACATGTCGCTGCACCACTGGAGCCACAGCGGCAGCATCGGACCGGCTGCCGACGGTCGCATCAAGCCGGACCTCGCCCATTTCTACGACGGCGTGTACGCGCCCAGCGGGGTGAGCGATAGCAGTTACAACCAAAACTTTGGTGGAACGAGCGCGGCGACACCCATCGTCGCGGGTTACTTCGGCCTCTTCTTTCAGATGTGGCACAACGGGCTTTTCGGCAACCCGACGGGCGATAGCGTCTTCGATAGCCGTCCTCACGAAACCACGGCGCGCGCCTTTATCATCAACACGGCAGTTCAATGGGATTTCCAGGGCGAGACGCACGATCTGACCAGGGTGCACCAGGGATGGGGACTGCCATCGGTTGCAAATCTTTATGACTTGAGCAGCCAGATCTTCTTCGTTGACCAGACGGACGTGCTCCAGGAGATGCAATCAACGGAGTACGACCTCGAGGTGGTGGCAGACACGCCGGCCCTCAAGGCGACGATGGTCTACAAGGATCCTATGGGAACGACGTCCTCCACCCTGCACCGGATCAACGATCTCGACCTTAAGCTGACCTCACCCAGCGGAGAGGTCTACTGGGGGAACAATGGGCTGCGCCAGGGCGTGTGGTCCATGCCCGGTGGGAACCCCGACCCTATCGACACCGTAGAAAACGTTTTCGTCCCAGATCCGGAAGTAGGCTATTGGGCAGTGGAAGTCATTGCGCGCGAGATCAATCAGAACTGCTATCGAGAGAAGACCCAGCTCGGTTGCGACTATGCCCTCGTCGTGAGCGGTGTCGTCGTGCCGACGGTGAAAGGGCCGATCAAGAAATTTGGCCAGTAGGGAGGGCCCGCGCGGCCATCAGGCTCGCGATGCGGACGCGGCTCCGAGGAACTCCCGGGTGAAGTCCGCGATGTCATCGCACGCCGCCGCGAGCTCGGCCACAGGTGGCAGGAAGACGATGCGGAAAGAACCGCTTCCTCGGTCCATTCCGAAGCCGGAGCCGTGGACGCAAAGCAGACCCTTGGACCGCAGAAGCCCCAGGACGTAGTCCTCATCGCTTCGACCCGGCGGCAGTGCAACCTGCGGCATGACGTAGAAAGCGGCCGCGGGAGGAACGCAGGAAATTCCGGGGATCGCTTTCAGCCGGTTGACGGTGAGCTGGGCCCGCTCGCGCAACGCCGCGACGAACTTCGCCTGATGGGTGCGGGGGCCGTCTAGAGCCGCGGTGACGGCGTGTTGCATCGGCACCGGGCCGCATAGCCTTCCATCCGCCAGCTTCTTGATTGCAGCGAGAAGGCCGGACAGGCGTTCCGTCTCGTTGACCGCCAGCCACCCCGAGCGCCAGCCCGGCGCCAGGTAACCTTTGGAGAGGCTTCCGAACGAAATGATCGCCGCGTCCGGCGCCAGGGTCGCCAGAGGGGGGACGGCTCCACCGAAGGCCAGCTCCGCATAGACCTCGTCGGCGAGCAACACCATCCCGCGTTCTTCGGAGAAGGCGATCAGAGCGCGGCGGGTTTCGGCGGGGTAGACGGCGCCGGTCGGGTTGTTCGGATCGACGACGACGATTGCCCGAGGCTTTCGGCTAGGAAGAGACCTCAGGTGGGCCAAGTCGGGCAACCACCCTCGTGCGGGGTCGAGCCGGTAGTAGACCGGGCGAGCTCCGATTTTTGCCAGTACCGCCGTGTACAGCGGATAGGTCGGGACCGGAACGAGCACCTCCTCCCCCGGGTTGACGAGCGCGGTGAGGGTCATCTCGATTCCCTCGGAGGCGCCGGAGGTCAGCACGACGCGGTCGGGCGAGATGGAAACCCCCTTACGAGCGTAGTCGGCAGAGACCGCCTCGCGAGCCGATAGAATCCCCGGCGACGGTCCGTAGCCGTTGTGTCCGTCGCGCATCGCCCGCTCGACTGCCGCGAGCAAATGGGCGGGTGTCCCAAAACCGAACGCGACCGGGTCTCCGATATTGAGGTAGCGGACGCGCCGGCCCGCCTGTTCGACCTTCTGCGCCTCGGCGACGATGTTCCGAATGGCATAGGTAAAGCCGGCGATTCGGTCTGCGACAGCGATCCCTTCCAGAGGAGCTGGCCGTGGCATTTCGCGGGCAATCATCAAAACGGCTACATACCGCGATCGCAGCGGATAGGCACCCTGCACCGGTTGTGCGATGAAGGCGCCGCTGACGGCACCGCCGGCATCCGGTACGGTGCGATGAAATGCCGCTCCAGCACCGCACCGACACCGTAGGCTCCCTGCGAATGCACTACGTGCTCGACGGTAGCGGCCCCCTGGTGCTGCTGCTTCACGGTTTCCCGGAGTTTTGGTGGTCCTGGCGTTTTCAGATCGCGCCCCTGGCCGCCGCCGGGTATCGCGTCGTGGCGCCGGATCTCCGGGGTTACAACGAGACCGAGCGCAGCGGACCGTATGATCTGGATACGCTTTCCGGGGATATCGCCTCCCTCATCGCGCACCTGGGCGAGTCGCGAGCCACCATCGTTGGTCACGACTGGGGCGGAGCGATTACCTGGCACCTGGCAGCGATGCGCCCGGACGCCTGCCAGCGCGCCGTCGTGCTCAACGCGCCCCACCCTGCGGTATTCGCCGCCGTCCTCCGCCACAGCCTCGGCCAGCTGCGGCGCAGCTGGTACATGTTCTTCTTCCTGCTCCCGTGGTTGCCGGAGCGGTGGCTGGTCAAGGATGGAGCTCGTCTGCTGCGCCGCATGTACCGGGGAAATGCCGTGGATCGCTCGAATTTCACGGATGACGACGTGCGCCCATTCCAGCAGGCGATCACCCAACCCGGTGCCGCGACCGCTGCCCTCGGCTACTACCGGGCGGCTTTTGCAGGCCTACTCAAGAATCGAAGAAACATCGGCCGCTACCCACTAATCACTCGTCCCACCCTTCTGATCTGGGCAAAGGATGACCAGGCGCTCGACTACCAGGAGCTCGTTCCACCGACGCGCCGCTGGGTATCTGATCTCCGGATCGAGCCGATCGAGCAATGCGGGCACTTCGTTCACCAGGAACGGCCGGAAGCGGTCAACGCTCGGCTCTTGTCCTTTCTCCAGAGCGCTTGAGCTGCCCCGTGCAACCCGGTTTGAGTAGGCAATGGCGGGCGAGCCAAGGTATCTAGCTGCGATGCCGCGAGATTTTTCCACCCTTGCGATTTTCGCCTGGTTGGTCGCCGGCTTAGCCTGCTCCGGTCGAACGGACAAAGGACAGCAGGTTCGCCCGCCACCGCAGGTGAGCGTGGCGAGGGTCGAAGTTCGCGACGTGGCGGTGGAAGTTCATGCTCCGATCGACTTGCGGCCGCTGACTCAAGCGGAGGTCGGCTCGAAAACGCTCGGTTATCTCGATGCCGTTTTCGTGGACCGCGGGGATCCGGTCAAGCGTGGCCAAATCGTCGCGCTGGTGCGACCCAGCGATCTGCCGGATCAGCTCGCCGCTGCGCGCGGCGCCTTGGCGCAGGCCGAAGCGGCTGCCGCGCTCGCCGAAGCGAACCGCCAGCGGGCAGAGCACCTCGCGCCAGACGGCATCGTCTCCCAGCAAGAACTGCAACAGGCGACGACAGCCGCTGCCGCCGCGCAAGCAACCCTCGCCTCCGCTAAATCCTCCGCGGCTGGAATGGCGGTGCGCTTGGGCGAGACCCGAATCGACTCCCCGCTGGATGGAGTGGTGACCCAGCGGCGCTTGGACCCTGGGGCGCTGGTCGGTCCCACCGCGAACACTGGCTCGATTCTCACCGTCGCGCGCATCGACGTCATCCGGGTATTCATTCCCGTTAACGAGCGGGAAGTGCAGATGATCCGGGTTGGGCAGGGAGGCCGCGTAGAGTTGGACGCCATCCCGGGCAAGAGCTTTCGCGGCGAGGTGGTTCGCGTCACGCCGGCGCTCGATCCAACTACCCGCACGGTGGATGCGGAGATCCAAATCCCCAATCCAAGTCTAAGCCTCAAGGTGGGGATGTACGGCCGAGGGTCGATCGTCACCGGCGTTCACCAAGGAAGCATCGTCGTCCCGGCGAGCGCAGTGCAGATCAGCAACGAGCGCCACTATCTCTTTGTGCTCAACAACGATCGCGTCAAGCGAGTAGAGGTGCATCTCGGAGTGGATGGCGGAGAGTGGCTCGAGGTGACTTCCGGACTTGGGCCGAACGACGAGATTGTCACCGCCGGCTCCGATGTCCTCTCCGATAACGCACTGGTAAGAGCAGTGCGGGACATCAACCCTTACACCGGGGCCGCCTCGCGGGAAAACGCCATTCCCGGCAGCAGCAACTGACTTTAGAGGGAGAATCGAAGGATGTGGCTTACCCGTCTGGCGCTGAGGAATCCGGTTCTCATCCTGATGCTCTCGCTGATGACCATTGCGCTCGGAGTGGTCTCTCTTCAGCGGCTGAGCGTTGACCTCTTCCCCGAGATCAACATCCCGGTTGTTCGCGTGGCGACCTTCTATCCGGGGGCTGGCCCAATCGACGTGGAGAAGACGATCACCGTTCCCCTCGAGCGCGCGGTGGCCGCCTCGCCGGGCGTCGACCGCGTGGAGAGCGTCTCCAAACAGGGATTCTCGTCGCTCAGTGTCTGGTTCAATTATGGCGTCAATCTCGACAACGCGGAGTTCGATGTGGCTCAGCGCATCGCCCAGATTCTCAACACCTTGCCGCCTGGGCTCCAACAGCCGTTCGTCATCAAATTCGACGTCACCAACATTCCGGTCGTTTCGATCGCGATTTCCGGCGAAGGGTTGGACGAGCGGCAGCTGTACGATATCGCCTACAACACCATCGAGCCCCAGCTGGAACGTATCAAGGGCGTTGCCAGCGCAAACGTCGGTGGCGGCAAAGTTCGCGAGATCGAGGTCAAAGTTCAGCGGGACGCGCTGCGCGCGCGCGGCTTGGGCGTGCTCGATGTGGTCAACGCGGTGAGGTCATCGAATCTCTTGTTGCCCAGCGGCGATCTCAAGACGGGCGACCGCGACTACAACGTATTTTCCAACACCCAATTCGGCGAGGCTCGGCCGCTGGGCAGCGTGGTGGTGCGCCCGGGGATTGCCCAGGGCGGTGTCGCCGGGCCGCCGGTGCGGCTGTCGGACGTGGCTACCATCGAAGACTCCTCGGCGGACCAACAGGAAATCGTCCGGATCAACGGAGAGCGAGGCGTGTACATTCGGGTCTTGAAACAGCCCGGAGCGAACACCGTCGAGGTGGTGGACGCGGTGCGGGCGGCAATGCCCAATTTGCGCGGCGTGCCGGAGAGCATAAAGCTGGCCATCTCCTTCGACCAGTCGCAGTACATTCGAGCGGCGATCAAGTCGCTAGAGCACGAGGCGGTGCAGGGCGGCCTGTTGGCGGTGGCGGTGATCCTCATTTTCCTCATCAGCCTGCGCGCCACGGGGATCATCGCGGTGGCAATTCCTCTCTCGATCATCGCCACCTTCACCTTGCTTTTCTTCACCGGCCAGACGCTGAACGTGTTCACTTTGGGAGGCTTGGCGCTTGGGGTGGGGAGGTTGGTGGACGATTCAATTGTCGAGTTGGAAAACATCCACCGTCACCTCGCGCTCGGCCAGCAGCGCAAATCGGCGGTGCTCAACGCCGCCCAAGAGGTGGCGATGCCGATTCTCGTCTCCACCATCACCACCATCGTCGTCTTCTTCCCGGTCGTCTTCTTGACCGGGGTGGCGAAGAACCTGTTTCTCCCCCTCGCCCTCACCATCGCTTTCTCGCTGACGATGAGCTTTTTCGTCTCCCGTACCGTCACCCCGCTGCTCTGCCTGCGCTTTTTACAGGCCGAGCCGCATGACCTGCAGGGTCAGCGGGGGGTGCGGGCGGCAATCCTGCGGGCGCTCGAGCGGCTCGACCAGAGCTATGCTCGCGCGCTGCGCTGGGTGCTTGGCCATCGCGCGCTGGTAATCGCGGCGATCCTGATTGCTTTCGCGTCCTCGCTTCTTCTCAGCAAAAAGCTCGGCACCGAATTCTTCCCCGACACCGACGAGAGTCAGTTCCAGATCACATACAAAACACCGATCGGCACTCGCGTCGAGAAGACCGAGCAGGTTACCGACCGAATGGAGCGGGCGGTGGAGTCGACCCTCGGCGGCGATGGTAAGGTGAAACGGCGGTTGTACACCACGATGATCTCCGATACCGGTTTGCCGCTCGGTCGCACTGCCCTATTTACCTCCAACACTGGCCCGCACTCCGGCAATCTCTCGGTGAACCTGGTGCCGCGAACGCAGCGCTCGGTCTCCGATGTCACTGCCGCGGAGCAGGTCCGGGCGAGCCTGCGCGATGCGCTCCCGGGGACGCAGACCTACTACTTCATCGGCGGCATCGTGAAACGGATATTGAACTTCGGCTCTCCGGCTCCGATCGACGTGGAGATTCTCGGATACGACCTGGACGCTGGTGGAGACTACGCGAAAACCCTCTTCGCGAAGATGAGGAATCTCTTCGACGCCGACGGCAAACCGCTGCTGACCGACGTGCAGATCTCTCGGGAGGAGAACTACCCGGAGCTCGACGTCGTGGTGGATCGCGAAAAGGCGGGGGTGCTCGGCCTCACGGAGCAGCAGATCGCCCAGAGCGTGCTCACCACGCTGGTGGGCAACACGCAGTTCAGTCCGATCGAGTTCACCGACAAGACGACGGGCAACGAGTACTACATCAACGTTCGGATGGATGATCCGTACCGCTCGCACGTCAGCGACCTGGGCGACGTATTTTTGCGCACCCCCGGCGGCTCGATAGTCTCGCTGGCGAACCTGGCGGAGGTGAAGCGCGCCACCGGGCCGGTGCTCATTTCGCGAAAATACCTCCAGCGGATCATCGACGTGACCGCCAACGTGGCGCCCGGCAAGGACTTGGGCACCGCCAGCCGGAAGGTGGAGGAGGTGCTCAAACAGACGCCACCGCCGCAGGGCTTTACCGCCAACCTCGGAGGCCAGACGGCGGCGCAGCGGGAGGCGTTCACCGGGCTTTCCTTCGCCGCGTTGATGGCGATCGCGCTCGTCTACATGATCCTCGCTTCGCAATTCAAATCGCTGGTGGATCCGCTGGTGATCATGTTCAGCGTACCGCTGGGGATTACCGGGGTGATCGCCGCCCTGCTGCTGACCGGAACCACGCTCAGCGTCAACAGCTTCATGGGCGTCATCATGATGGTCGGCATCGTCGTCTCCAACGGCGTGCTGTTGGTGGACTTCGCCAACGTGTTGCGCCGCCGAGGCAAGCCTTTGCTCGAGGCGACGGTCGAGGCGGGGCGAACCCGCCTGCGGCCAATTCTGATGACCACCATTGCCACCATCTTTGGTCTTCTGCCGATGGCGCTCGGAATCGGCGAGGGGAGCGAGACGAATCTTCCGTTGGCCCGCGCGGTGATCGGCGGTCTTACCGTCTCCACCGTCTTCACCCTCTTCTTGATTCCCGCGCTCTACAGCCTGCTCGATCGCTTCGCGAAGAAGACGCCGGAGGAGGACGAAGGCGATGCTTCCGGCGCGAGGGGAGCGCTGCAGGATGCCTAGCGCGCTTCTGGCGCTCCTTTTGCTCGCCGCGCCCAATGAAACGGCGGTGCCTTCTCCACCGATGGAGCGCATCACTTTCGACGAAGCAGTCCGCCGGACGCTGGCGCGCAGCGTCGCTACCCAGGTCTCGCTCCAGGAAATCCGCCGCGCCGAGGGATTGCTCAGCGAGGCCAGGTCCGGCTCGCTGCCGAACTTAGTGGCGAATGGAATCTACACCCGGCTCGACGACGACCGGCACCTGTCAGGGGACCCCTCGCGGGTCATCCTCTCGAAGGATCAGATCTTCGCCAACGCGGTCGCGACGCTGCCGCTGATTGTTCCGAATCGATGGGCGCAGTGGTCACATGGCGAGGACACCCTCGAGGTGGCGAAGGCGAGCGACGCCGAGGTGCGGCGGCAGACCGCGATCACCGCGGCCCGTGCTTACTTGAGCATTGTTGCAGAAAAGCGGGTGCTCGACGCCACCGTGCGCGCTCGCGACACGGCTCGCGCCCACTACGTCTTCTCGCGCACTCGCCGCGAAGGCGGCGTCGGAAATCGGGTGGACGAGGTGCGCGCCGAGCAGGAGCTCGCCACCGACGAGGCGCGGGTTTACGTTTCGCTGGCCGCGCTACTTCGTTCCCAAGAAGCGCTGGGGACGATCGCCGGAGCCGACGCCCCCTTGGATTCCGCAGAGGAGCCGGTATTTCCTCCGGCGCCAAGCATGGCAGAGGCAGCACGGGACGCGGAGCAGCGGCGGGAAGACATTCGCGCCGCGCAGCTTCGTGCCTCCGCCGCTCAGCATGTCAGCCGGGATAGCTGGCTGGACTATCTGCCCACGCTGCTCGGCACGTTTCAGCCGTTCTACCAGGGTCCCCCTACCCTGACCCAGCCGCGCAAGGGCTGGCAGGCGCAGCTTCTGCTGTCGATCACCATCTACGACGGTGGAACGCGAACTGGACAGGCCAAAGAGCGGGACGCGTCGAGTGAGGAGTCCCGCCAGCAGCTCGAAGGTCTTCTTCGCCAGGCCCGCTCGGAAGTGCGGGTGGCCTACGATTTCCTGCAGCGGGCGAATGCGGCGCTCAGCGAATCCCGGCGCGCCGCGCTGCGAGCTGAAGAGGCGCTGCAGTTGGCCGACCGCGCCTATCAAGCGGGCGCGACCGGCAACCTCGAAGTCATCGACGCCCAGCGGCGAGCACGAGACGCGGAGACCGACGCTGCTGTCGCCGAGGACGCCGTCCGACAAGCCCGTCTGGATCTTCTCTCGGCGACCGGTCACTTCCCCTGACACAAGCCATCGGTAATCGAACAACATCGCTGACGGTGTTAGCTGGTCTCGCCGTGCTGTGCGCCTGTCGTGGGACGAGACAGGTCAGTACCCAACCGCCGGCGGCCCTGAGCGCCGCGTGGGCAGAGGCACGCGTCTATGTCAGCAACGAGGAATCCACCGAGATTGCGGTGATCGACGCAACCACCGATACGCTGGTGAGCCGCATCTTCGTCGGCAAGCGCCCCCGCGGTATCCGGGTGAGCCCAGACGGTAAGAGCCTATTCGTTGCACTGAGCGGCTCGCCGATCGCGCCGCCAGGCACGGACGAGAGCAAGCTGCCGCCACCGGATCGCGCCGCGGATGGAATCGCGGTCGTCGATCTCGCAGCGCAGAAGCTGCAGCGCACGCTTTTTACCGGAGAGGATCCCGAGTCGTTCGACACCAGCCCGGACGGGACGATCCTCTACGTCTCCAACGAGGATGCGGGCACCGCCAGCATCGTGAGCTTGGTGACGGGCGATCTGCTCGCTGCCCTTCCCGTTGGGCAAGAGCCGGAGGGCGTTCGAGTACGGCCGGACGGCAAAGTGGTCTACGTGACGAGTGAGGCAGAAAATCAGGTGGCGGCGATCGACACGCTGACCAAGCAGTTGGTTGCTCGCATCGATACGGGACCGCGCCCGCGAGGAATAGCTTTCACCTCGGATGGGCGGCGCGCCTACGTCACCGCCGAGCAGGGCGGCACGGTGGCGGTGATCGACGCGCAGAAGCACCAGCTCCTCTCTGAAATCAAGATTGATTTCCCCGGGGCGAAACCAATGGGGGTAGCCCTCTCCCCAGGCGGAGATACGGCCTACGTGACTTGCGGCCGAGGCGGGGCGATCGCGGTGATCGACGTTGCGACCAATCAGGTGCGGAAGATCTTTCCGCAGATCGGCGCGCGCCCATGGGGGATCGGGGTATCGCCGGATGGACGAAAGCTCTACACCGCCAATGGTCCGTCGAACGACGTCTCCGTGGTGGATGCCGCGAGCGGAGCCGTGCTGACCAGAATCCCGGTGGGCAAGGGTCCGTGGGGGATTGCGGTCGCTCCTGAGTCGCCGGTCTCGAAGCGTTGAGCACCGTGCCTACGGCGCGATTGACCAGTTAACGCGGGTCCCTTAGGTTGCTCGCGCTTAGAACGAGGAGGGAACCTTGACCCGAAAATGTGGGCTGCTGATTCTGGCGTTGGCGGTGCCGTTGGTCTCGGGCTGCTTCACGGTGAGGTACAACACGGATAAGTCGGCCGTCGGGACGCATCACGAAGAGGGAGCCGACTTCTTTCTCTGGGGGCTCGTCGGGGAGAAAGTCGTTAGCCTGGACAGCATCTGCCCGCAGGGCGTGGCGCGCTGGTACAACGAAGCCACGTTTCTCAACGGATTCTTGTATTTCATCACTCTGGGAATCTACGCACCACGCACCATCGTGGTGGAATGCGCCAGCGGAAAGGCTTTTCGAATGACGCCAGAGATTAAGGCGAGGCTCTTTGCGGACGCTGGCCCAAACGCTAAAGCCGGAGGGCAGTGATGCGCGCGCTTAAGACCGTCGCTTTGACTCTGATGTTCTGCGCCGCCGGCTGCTACCGCATCAAATACACCATCACCCAGCCCGCCGCCCCGGCGCCGAACTATGACGAGTGGCACCACAACATGATTTTTGGCCTGGCTGAAATCAGCCCGCCGGTGAACATCTCCCAAGCTTGCCCGAACGGCGCTTCCGTGGTGGAGAACGAACAGACCTTCGTGAATGGATTGGTGAGCTTCCTCACCCTCTTGTGGATCTGGGAGCCCACGACAGTGAGGGTGACGTGCGGTGTAGGCAAAGCAGACGCGGATCAGCGGCGTCGCAGCCTGGCTCTGAGCTCGGCAGTCTCGCCGCCGACGAACTTTCCCGTCCAGGGGTGGTAGCCCTGTAGCGAAAGCCTGACCTCGATCTGTGTTTTCGGATACTGGTTTTCGATGAACAGAGGGGTTTCGCCGAGAACCTGGCTGCCGATTTGGATCTTCGCGCCGGCAGGCTCGCTGTGAATGCTCAAGATCGGCGTCGCAGTGGGTGGCTGCCTGGGCGAGCGAAGCCGTCCGGAGAGGAGCGGATAAATTGCCGGTGCTTGCCAGATTCCGACTCCGATGAGCGCGACCAGCGCAAGCCATTTGAGCAAATGCCCGCCCGGTCTCGAGCGCCGCTCGTACATCCTGGTCGCTGCTAGAACGGCGGCCTGGCTCTTGGCCGGGTCACGGTCGACCTTTTGCGAAGAGGGGTCCTCCTGAATGGGCGGCGGTCGGCGGGCAAGCTCGATTGAATGCACGTCTGCCAGGGAGCGAAGCCCTTCGGCAGGTGGGGCCTGTCGCCTTCTTGCGGTGCGCGGTTCGCTGGCCGGCGCCCCGCGAATCTGCCCGCTCGCGTCCAGCTCGGGCCCAGACGGTCTCCAATCCTTCTGGAGGCTCTCAATCTCCTCGGCCTGCCATGGGCTTCGCTCACGGTCCATGACAGGGTGAGGCACATCCCCGAGCGAGGGCATGTCGAGCGAAAACGAGCCAGGTAGCCGGTCGCGGATGATGGTGTCCTGGCCGGCCGCCAAGGGGAGAGCGGGAAGCTTGAGCCGGTGAAGAAAGTCCGCCAACTCCTGTGTGGTGCTCGGGGCCCCGCACGAGGATAGGAATTGGGCGAGCGAGCGCGCGAAGCCCTCGGGAGATTCGAAGCGATCCTCCGGCGCCTTGGAAAGCGCCTTACCTACTGTTTGCGAGAGAAGAGGGGGAACGCCGGGTAGCGGCGCTGGCGGCCGATGGACGATTGCTTCCAGGTACGCCATCGCGTTTGCGAAGCGTCCGAACGGATGCTCGCCGGTAAGCATCTCGTGAAGAATGATTCCCAAAGCAAATTGGTCGCTGGCGCTGCTCGCCGATTGTCCCTGCAGCACTTCCGGTGCGCTGTAGGCGATCTTCCCCTTGAAAGTGCCGGGGTCGGTTTGGTTCAGCGGCGCTTGAAAGCGCGCGATGCCGAAATCGGCCACCTTCACCTCGCCCTCGGCGGAGATCAGGATGTTCGAGGCGGACACGTCCCGGTGCGCGATGATGATCGGTTTGCCGTCGATCTTCTGCTTGTAAGCATGACGCAGTCCGGCCAGCGCCTGGGAGGCCACGAAGGCAGCGAGAGGAGGCGAAAGGATGGTCCCCTCGCGGGCGGCCTCATCAATCACCGTGCCAAGGTCCCAGCCGTTGACCAGCTCCATGACGATGAAGAGCCCGTCCGGCCCGCGCCCGACGTCGAAGACCTGCACGATGTTCTGATGATTGAGAAAAGTGGCGAGCTTCGCCTCGGAGAGGAACATCCGGACGATCTGCTCGTCCCTGGCCAGGTGTGGGAGGATCCGCTTGATCGCGACCGGCTTTTCGAAACCTTCTGCGCCGGCGGCCAACCCCAAGTACACCTCCGCCATTCCTCCTCGGGCAAACAAGCGAATCAGCCGGTAGCGCTCGCCCACCTTGCCATTCTATCGGTTGCCGGCTGATCGACCGAGCCGTCGGAGAGGTCGCCGCGAGGTGCGATATTCGAGTGCAATGCAATCAAAGCCGTGTCGATCGGACCGGAGTTGAGCGAAGCTCCGCTCGAAAGGATTCGCGCCTCGCCGCGCGTTTCGCAGTCGTTTCTTGAATCGCATCGTGGTTGCCACTACGTTGTTCAAGGACGCGTAAATGCTTCAACTTCGCCGCTGGCTTTTCGGAGCACCGCGGGACATTGAGGATCCACACGTCTTCCACCGCATCTCCCTCGCGGCGTTTCTCGCGTGGGTGGGATTGGGTGCCGACGGCCTGTCCTCCTCGGCCTATGGACCAGACGAATCCTTTAAGGCCCTCGGAAGCGCGCATTACCTGGCCGTCGCGCTTGCCCTTGCTACCGCATTCACCGTCTTCGTCATCTCTTACGCTTACTCGCGCATCATCGAGCATTTCCCCTTCGGAGGTGGCGGGTACATCGTCGCCAGCCGACTGCTGGGGCCCAAGTTCGGCGTTGTCTCCGGCTCCGCGCTGCTGGTCGACTACGTCCTCACCGTCAGCACGTCGATCGCGGCGGGAGCAGATGCGACCTTCAGCTTTCTTCCCGCCGAGTGGCACAATTACAAGCTGATCGTCGAGTTCATCGTGATCGGCGGGCTGATGGCGATGAACCTGCGCGGGGTCAAGGAGTCGGTGACCTCCTTGTTGCCCATCTTCTTGCTCTTCCTTGCCACCCACGTCGTTCTCGTCTTTGGGGTACTTGCCACCCGCGCCACCGAGTTCCCCGAGATTGGCCGCGAGGTGTCCTCCGGTTTTCGCGGTGGATTGGCCACGCTGGGCTTTGGCGGCGTATTCGCGCTGTTTCTTCGCGCCTATTCGATGGGCGCGGGCAC
>Ga0126379_10001675_pt1 | contig 13682 bp, 11 predicted proteins | sample PanSoiMetPlot_24_FD_92640 | JGI IMG/M metagenome (GOLD analysis project Ga0126379, IMG submission 92640) | Tropical forest soil microbial communities from Panama - MetaG Plot_24 | ecosystem: Environmental > Terrestrial > Soil > Tropical forest > Bulk soil | place: Panama | collected 2016-02-17 | reverse complement strand
CTGTTCGCGAACAACGGCCTCGACATCGAGTCGATCGCCTTTACCGGCGACGCGCGCATGCAGCAGGCGATGGCGTCCGACAGCCTCGACATCGCGCTCGGCTCCGGCCCGGCGATGGCGTTCATCGTTAAGGGCGCGCCGATCAAGGCGGTCGCCGCCATGGCCGGGCCGCCGCTCTTGCTAGCAATCGTGGTGCGGCCCGATGGCCCAAGGGCCGCGGCCGATTTGAAGGGCAAGAAGATCAGCGTGTCGACCGCGGGCTCGCTCACTTATTGGCTGGTCAGCGAGACCTCGCGGCGGCAGGGCTGGGGTCCCAAGGGTATCGAGATCGCCCCCATGGGAGCACTGGCGGGACAGCTCGCGGCGATGAAGCGCGGCGACATTGACGGCGCGATCATGGATATCGGCAACGCCTTCGCGCTCGAGAAACGCGGAGAGGGCCGCATCCTCGTTCGCTTCACGGACATCAAGGACTTCCATATCCACGTTATTTTTGCGACCGGCAAGCTCATCACGGAGCGGCCGGAGGCGGTGCGCGGATTCCTCAAGGGCTGGTTCGAGACCATCGCCTTCATGCGCACAAACAAGACAGAAACCGCGGCCATCGCCAGCGAGGTCACCCACAAGGATGCCGAGATTACCTCGCGCGTCTACGACGAGTTGATGCCGATGTTCTCGGATGACGGACGCTTCAACCCGCGTGCGCTCGCCACGCTGGCCAAATCATACGTGGAATTACAACTCTTGCCCCAGGAGCCGGACATGACAGCGCTCTATACGGAGGCATTTCTGCCTAGGTGACGCGGGGGTTCTGCCGCTCATTTCTGTGCAAGCGGAGATACCGTCCCGCTCTGGGCGGGCTTCCTGAACAGATTATCAGGAATCTATTTTGCAACTCCGCGGTTCTTCGCGCATTAATTTCGCGCCCAGAAGGAGGACTGTTATGAAATCCATAGTCACCATTATTGCGGCGGGCTTGATGGCCGGTTCGTTCGCCATCTCTGCCGACGCTGGCACGAAGCACTCCGGAATGGCCGAGCTTAAGGCGCAGTGCCAGGCACAAGCCAAAAAGAAATACTCGGCGATCCACTTTCTGAAACGGCGCGATTACGTGAAGAACTGCATGAATCAAAGGGCATAGCGTAAATCCTTTCGGGCCGACTCATTTGCTCCGCGAATTCCCGCGCATAGCGCGGCGAAGGCGCGCGTAAGCGCGCTTGTGCTGGGAATCCAGAGCAGCCGGCTCGTGCCTTGTGATCTGGGTCCCGCTTTCGTGGGGACGAGCGGGAGGCTGCGGGCTCACACCAGCTCCGGCCACGGCACGATGGTCGATTTGACCGTCCTCATCGCCATCGCGTCCTTGACCGCGCGGGAGACGCCGTCTTCGTCGAACGGGTAGAGGGTCTGCATCTCCAGCCAAGGATATCTGTTGCGCGCGCGGTCGAGCATGTCCACGCCGAGCGGCAAATCGTTCGCGGTGAAGGCCCATGAGCCCAGCACATTGAGGTCCTTGGCGCAGATGCGGTGCCAGGACGTGGTGATCGCGCCAGCATCGGTGAACTGGCCCATCTCGACATAGGTGCCGCCGTCACGCAGCATCTCAATGCCCTCGGGGCCAGCGCTCGGATGGCCGGAACAGTCCATCACCAGATCGGCGCCGAAGCCGCCGATGATATCGCGCACGCGCTTGATCCGCTGCTGCGGCTCCGTCATTTCCTCGAGGTTCACGGTCGCCTCGGCGCCGAATTTTCGCGCGAGCTCAAGGCGCGGCTTCTCTGGCGCGCCGATGCAGATCACCCGACCAGCGCCCATTTCGCGCGCCGCCGCGATTGCGAGAATACCGATCGGCCCCGAGCCCTGGATCACGACGGTGTCGCCCCAGGTAAATCCGCCGGCCCGAATCGCGCGGTTGAATGCGCGGATGCAGGAGGTCAGCGGTTCCGCGAGCGCCCCGAGGCGCAGCGGCATGTCATCGGGAAGCTTGTAGACCTTGGTGCCCGGCAGCATGTCGAGGTCGACATAGACATATTCGGCGAAGCCTCCCCACAAATGCGGCGGCTTGTCGAAGCCGAGATAGCGTCCATAGTAGACGGGAGTCAGACACTTGTTGGCGCGCTCCGGATAATGGACGCAGTAATAGCACCGTCCGCACGGCATGAGCGGCGGGATCATTACTTTCGAACCGACGCCAAGCGGCTTGCCCATGAAGTCTTCGGCGAATTGCGCTCCCGCTTCGACGATGACGCCACCGAGCTCGTGACCGAGCGTGAAAGGCCAGGGCAGTGGCTTCGGCCAGTGACCTTTCAGAATATGCAGGTCGGTGCCGCACACGCCGCACGCGCCAATCTGAATAAGCGCGGCATTCTTGGGAACTTTCGGCCATGGCACGGAACGGATGATCGGCTCGGCGCCGGGTCCGGCGAAGGTGGCGACGCGGACGGTGCTGTTGCGCATGGACTCGGTAGTGCCTCAGTTGCTCGACGCTGTCGAGCTACTCTATGGACGACAGAATGTGCGCGCCAGCTCGATGTCGTCCACCAAGGCCGAGGATACACCAGTCCCAAGCGCGTCGCTGCAGCGCGCGAGAATGCGCTCGGCGTTCTCCATTCCGATGACTGGCCCGGTAAAGCGGAGAAATTTTTTTCGCACCTCCGCTTGACCGAACGGCAGCGCCGGATCGCCAGGAACATGAGTCACTGTCCGTTCCCGCTGCGCGGAGGCGGCGGTAACGCGTACGCGTGCGGGCCAGCTGTGCGGGTAGCCGGCGAGCAACCGCTCGTCCGCCGTAACTTTGATCTTTACCATCAACGCCTGAACGGTCGGCGGTAGCTTGGCGGATGTTTGCTGGATATCGAACGCTGCCTCGGGCGCGAGCGCCGCTACCGCCATGCAATATTGGACGCTCGTGAGATAGGAGGCGCGGTCGCCGGTGACGATGCCGTGATCGATCATCTTGAGGTGCGGCGGCGGCACCGCGACCGTGACCTCCTCGATCGCGCTTGGCGCGATGCCGCTCGTGATGATGTCTTTGAGCGCCTGCGTCGCCGCCATGGTTTGCCGCGCCGCGCACCACGGCTTGAAGGACACCTCTGTCAAATCGAGGCGTTCGCCGAGCGCCTCGGTGAGGGCCGAGACGTCGGCCGTAATGCCGAAGATACCCGGGAGCAATTGACCCTCGATCAGTTTGTGATCTGAGGTGAAGCCGCGCTGTGCCGCCAGCGCCGCGGTAAGCCCGTTGCGGGCGGCATTGCCCAGAGCGAGCCAGCGCGAGGTTGTCGCCGCGCCGTGTTGTCCCACTGCCGGCGCCGCGAGCGTGAGCGCGAGCGCAAGCGCATCGGCGGCGTTCTTCGCATCGAGCTTGAGCAGCCGCGCGGCGACTGCGGCCATGCCGAAAGGCGCAACGAAATAGGTCGGCCAGATGCCGCGATAAAGGATGCTCGGGCCGTCGAGCGCGCGTCCGAGCCGGGTCATTGCCTCGGTGCCGGCGATAATCGCGGCGATCACGTCATCGGCCGTGATGTCTGGCGTCGCAGCGGCGAGTGTCATCGCGCCGGGAATGACGATGGCGCCCGGCGTGGTCATGGAGGAAAGATGGATGTTGTCGACCTCGCTCAGCCGCGCGAGCGCGCAGCGGGTGGCCAGATCGAGCGCCAATGCCTCACTTGCTTGCCCGTGTTTGCGCGTCATCGCGCGAAATCGCAGTAGGTTTTTGCCTTCGACGGTCCCCGTGCTCGCGATCCACGCACCCACGGTGTCCATGAGGTGCAGCTCTACGAGCTTGCGCAAGGCCTCGGACGGCCGCCTACTTTCCGCGATATAGCTGGCGAGCTTTTCGAGAGCCGTCATGTCACGGCCCGGATTCAAATTCCGTCCGAGCCGCCGGCGTCGCCGAGATCGGTGTCGGCGAACAGCGCGTCGAGCGACAGCATCTTGCTGATCATGCCCTGCTGGTAGGTGTAGCGCAGGACGGTCTCGAGATTTTTGCGGTTGGCGGGGGTGAGACCATACGCCCAGGGATCGCGTCCCAGCACCGCTTCCTGCTCCTCGAACGTGCTGCGCATCCAGGCGAGCGGAACCGTGCGCGGATCAGCCATTCTCCGGTAGGCGATCTGCTTTGCCTCCTCGAAGGCCTTGGCGAGGTTAGTTGGCACCCAAGGAAACTTCTCCACGATCTCCTGCTTGACGGTGGTGACATGCATGATTGGGAAAATTCCGGACTTGCGGAAATACGCGAGTTCGATGTCCTTGTAATTCGGAAAGAGCCGCACAATCCGCTTGTCGCCCGCAAGGAACAGGCGCGGCAGCTCCGGCGAGAACATGGCGGAAATTTCACCCTCCGCCAGCATGACGTCGAGCCTTTTTTCTATCATCTCGATACGTAGGTCCTTGGGCGGCGTAAAGGGAACATCCTCGCTGCGCTCGACGACCCACGTCACCTGCCGATGCGGCAGCGCGTATTCCTCCTCCAATATGCCGCGCATCCAGATGTTGGACGCCGGCTGAAAATTCGTGCCGCCTATTTTTTTGCCGATCAGCTCCTTAGGCGCGCGAATACCGGCCGCGGCATTGACGAAGAGAAACCCGTGGCGAAAGCGCCTGTGCAGAAAAACAGGGATCGCGGTGAGTGGCGCGCCACGGTCGCGCTCCATGAAATAAGCGCCGACGTTGGTCTCGCACACATCGAATTCGGCACGGCGCGCCATGCGCCAGTGCCGCTCGCGCGGGCCCATGCCCGCGAGCATGATGAGCTCGAGGCCGTCAGCGGTAACCGTGCCGTCCTTGAGCGCGCGGACGATCTCATAGTCGCCGCATGCAACCGTCAACCTGAGCATTCCCGCCATTGATCTACTCGCTATGCCAGCGACTAAAATGCAGCTCGGCCCGGCGCACGATCTCGTTGAGCACGATGGCCATGGCGGCGAGCACCGAGATAAGCCCTAAGAGCCGGGTCGGATCGAAGTTCTGCGTGAACAGCGTGGTGAAATGGCCGATGCCCGCCGTTGAGACATAGAGTTCGGCGAGCAAGACGCCGAGCAACACGCCGGTCATAGCGAGCCGCATGCCGGCGAAGAAGCTCGGAATCATGTGCGGGAAAACGACGTAGCGTAGGATCTGCCAGCGGCTCGCGCCCATGGCGTGGGCGCTCGTAAGCAGGATCGGCTTGATGTTCTGGACGCCCGCGACAACCGTCATAACGATAGGAAAAAAGCCGTGGCTCACGCCGAAAGCGATTTTGGATGCCGGGCCGATTCCGAAATAGAGCACGAACAGCGGCAGAATGGTGACTTGCGGCGTGCCGTAGAGCAATAGGACAATCGGCATGAAGCTTTTGCGCGCGAACGGCTGCAGTCCGACGGCTAGCCCGATCGCAAGCCCGATCGCCACCGAAAGAGCAAAGGCGACCGCGAGCTCCCACAACGTGACGCGCAGCGCCGCCGGCAGGCCGCGCGTATCAAAGAGCGCCGGCAAGGACGCAATCACGCGCGAGGGCGGGCTGACAAACATCGGATCAACCCACCAACGCGCGGCGACCTCCCAGAAACAGAGCAGGAGGACGATTACGCCTGCGCGGGCGACCCACGGCCGCTGCATTGTGTGCCACGTCAGCATCATCGGCGCCTTCCCCGCGACTCGAGCGCCGAGACGAGCGTATTGAGGATCGCCGCGATCGCGACAACGAAGGCGATATAGGCAAACATCGGTGCCATCTCCATGCCTTCGGCCAGATAGACGATACGGTGGCCAAGCCCCGCCAGCGACGCGATGGTCTCGCTGCCGATGATGGACAGAAGCGCGACGGTAAATCCCATGCGCATTCCAGTCAGGATGATCGGCAGCGCGGCTGGTAGAAGTACGTAGCGGAAGAGCTGAAGGTCGGAGGCGCCCATTGAGTTGGCGGCGATGACGAGCGTCCTATCGACGTAGCCGAACCCAGCGATGGTATTAAGCGCAATGGGAAAGAAGCCGATGGTCGCCCCGAGCGCAATCTTCGAGGCCGGACCCAGCCCGAACAACAGAACATAGAGCGGAAGGAAGAGAATAATCGGCACCGAATAGATGCCGGCGAACAGTGGCTCGAATATCTGGATGCGATATTGCGACCGGCCTATGAGGTAACCGAAAAGGAGACCTAAGCTCGCAGCAATGCCGAAAGCGGACACGAACTCCGTCAGGGTCACGCGCAAATCGCCGATGAATTCGCCGGTTATGAGAATGCTCCAGAAATCGCGCAGCACCACGAGCGGGTTGGGCAGAAGCAGCGGACTCACCCGCCAGCGCGTCGTGGCGAGATACCACAGCACAAGCAGCGCGATGAGGAACGCCACTTGAACCGCCCGGCTGGCGAGCCGTGTCTCGCGTTGATTGCCGCTCATGGCGCTCGCCCGCCTGCAGCGCTCGCGGAACTCTCGGCCATGGTCTTGCGAATTTCATCGTGCAGCAGGGCATAAAGCTCGTTGCGGATACTGGTGAACTTCGCCGAGGTTACGAAGTCCGGCCTGCGTGGATGCGGCTCGTCGACCGTGATGATCTTCTTGATGGTGCCGGGGCGAGCGGAGAACACCGCGACGCGATCCGCGAGAAAGGTCGCTTCGCCCAGGCTGTGGGTGACAAACACGATCGTCTTTTCGGCCCGTGACAGCAGCACCGAGAGATCCTCGCCGAGGATCATGCGGGTCTGCTCGTCGAGCGCCCCGAACGGCTCGTCCATCAGTAGGATTCCGGTTTCGAGACTGAGCGCGCGTGCGAGCGCGGCACGCTGGCGCATGCCGCCGGAGAGCTGCGCGGGGTAGTGCTGCGCGAAATCCTTGAGGCCCACGGCTTCGATGGCGCGCCTCGCGCGCGCCTCGCGCGCGGCGAGCAGGACACCCTGGAAGACCATCCCGAGATTGACGTTCTCGAACACGGTGTTCCACGGGAATAACGCGTTCTCCTGGAAGACGAAGGCGATGTCGCGTGGCATCGGTCCGCGGACGCGCTTGCCGGAAACTTCGACCGAGCCGGAGGTCGGCGCGAGGAGACCGCCGATGATGTTGAGCAGCGTCGATTTTCCGCAGCCACTCGGCCCGATCAGACATATCAATTCGCCGCGCGCGACGTCGAGCGAGGTGTCGTGCAGCGCGCGCACATGCCGGGCCTCGCCCTCCTGGCCGAATTGATGCGAGACGCCGTTGATCCGGATCGCGACCTGATCGGGCATCATGCGATTTCGCCAGGATCGTCACGCCGTACCTGTTCCCGCGTCGATCTTAGCTCAGCTCTTGCGCGCTCCGTCGCCGGGTGGTCGATGCTTAAATCCTCACGCAGCACTACGCCATATCGATCGCTCGCCGCTTGCGTCGATACGAACTCCTCCCGCACGTCCGCACGAACTGCGTTCGGGTCGCGCTCGAGCGGGTCGCCCCAGCCGCCGCCCCCGCCGGTACGCACGATCACTTCGGACCCGACCGGCACCGGCCGGTGCACACCGCGCGCCGCGCTAAATTCGCGCTCTGCCGGCTCGCGTAACAGATACATTCCGTATTCCCCAGCCTCTCCACCCCAGAGTCCCCACGGCGGACACTGATTTCGCTTCACCAGCTCAAAATTCCATTTCCCTTCCACCAGATTGCGCACGCGCATGTCGATACCCAGACCGCCGCGATATTTTCCCGCCCCGCCGGAGTCCGTCCGCAACGCCCGGCTCTCGACCAGGACTGGGCATTTGAGCTCGATGCCTTCGATTGAGCCGTTGCGCACGTCGCCCTGGCACACGGACACCGTGCCGGACTCGCCGTCCTCGAATGGCCGCCCGCCCCAGCCGCCGCCTTCGATGCTCTGGACCACGAAACGGCGGTTGCTCTGCGGATGTGTGCCGAAGAACACGACCGAGCCGCCGAGCAAACCGTGATGGCCGGCGGGCACTTGCTCCGGCATGGCAGGAGCGAGCGCGGTCACGATAGTGTCCACCACCATGGGCACGATCACGCTCCAACTCGACATCGGCGCGGGGAAACGCGCCATCATGATGTTGCCTTCGGGAATGATCACTTTGAGCGCGCGGAAGGAGCCTTCGTTGACCGGATCGAGCGGACCCGTCAGCGCCTTGTAGGCGACGCGCGCGCCGGCGAGCGTGCGCGAATTAAGCGCGGCGCGGCGTTCCTGCGAACAGCCGGAGAGATCAATGGTCATCCGGCCTTTGTCGATCGTGACCTGAGCGCGGATAGGAACCGGTTCGCCCGGCGTAACGCCATCCTCATCGAGCGCGGCCTCCGCTTCGTAGGTCCCGTCGGCGAGCTGCGACACCACGTTGCGGCATTTCGCCTCGGTTTCCTCGAAGATGCGCGCGATCGCCGCGAGCATGGTGTCGCGTCCGTATCTGGCGAACAGCTCGTCCATGCGCCGAGCCGCAAGCCGGCAAGCCGCCATTTGCGATTTCATGTCGCCGAGCGAAGACTCCGGAAAACGAATGTTGTCGTTGAGCACGCGATAGAGCGTTTCGTTGAGGTTTCCTGCTTCGTAAATCTTCAGCTGATCGAGCTGCAGCCCTTCCACCCACGGGTCGGCAACAGTGGGGCCGGCGCCGAAGCCGGTGCTCATGCCGCCGACGTCGATCCAGTGCGCCCGCACCATCGCAAACATCAATAGCTCCCCGTCGTGAAAATAGGGGGCATAGATGACGACGTTGTTGAGATGCTGCCCCGCAACAGCCTGATGATTGGTGATGAAAACGTCGCCTGGTGCAAAGCCGTGCTTGCCATACCGCCTCACGGCGTCGGTGATGATAACGCCGAGGTCGGCGACGAAGTGCGACACGCCGCCGACGTTCTGACAGATCAGCTCGCCCGCCGTGTTGACCAGCGCGGTGCAGAAGTCGCGCACCTCGTAGATCATCATGTTGTAGGACGTGCGCTGGAGATCGATCGCCATCTCGTTGGCGACCGCCGGCAGCGCGTTGCGGATGACTTCGAGGGTGACCGGATCCAGGGCCGTCATGTGCGTCGCTCGAAAAGTTGGTGCTGATCCGTTCGTTCGCAGGAGTGAGCGGTGGAGAGATGGACTTTCATGACATAGCCCCCACCGTGATGATCAGCTCGCCCGAGGGTGCCACCGTCAAGGTATCCTGCGCGAAGAGAACCGTCGTCGTCCCGTGCTCCTGGATGAGCGCCGGGCCGAGGATCTTGCTGCCGGCGCCGAGTGCCTCGCGCCGGTAGACCGGACAACGCAAGGCTTCGTCGGCGAAATAAACCGCGTGCTCGTGCGACGGTTTTGCGGGCCCGCCCTCGGCAAGTCGTGGGAAGCTTGGTCTCGGGCGTTTACCGATCAGCGCGAGGCGGATATTGATCATTTCCACCGGCTCTTCCGGCGAATGGTGCGCATAGCGATGTTCGTACAGCGCATCGAACGCGGCTCTGATGCCGGCGCGATCGCCTGCCGCGATCGCCTCGAGGGTCACCGGCACCTGCAGCGTGAATTCCTGACCGACATAGCGCAAGTCGAGATGAACTTGCGGCTGCGCCTCCGCAGCATGCCGCAGCGCCGCCGAGGCTTCCACCACCATCTCATGGTGGATCTGCAACAGGGTCGCGAAATCGACGGTGGCGAGATCGGCATAGAACGTGCGGATGAAGTCGTGCCGCTCATCCGCCAGCAGCATGCCGAGAGCCGAAAAATGCGACGGGAAAAGCGGCACGATGACACTGGGGATGTGCAGTTCGCGCGCGATAGCGACCACATGCAGCGGGCCCGCGCCGCCCGAGGCGACTAGCGCGAAATCGCGCGGATCGTAGCCCTTCGCCACCGAGACTTCGCGCACCGCGAGCGACATTTTGGCGATGGCGATTTCGACGATCGCATGCGCGGCCGCCACCGCACCCATCTTCAAGGGATTGCCGATCTTCTCCGCGATGCCGCGGCGGGCGCTCTCGGCATCGAGCTTCATCTCACCGCCGAGAAAATTATCGGGATCGAGCCTCCCCAGCACCACATTGGCATCGGTAATTGTCGGCGCGCTGCCGCCGCCGCGATAGCAGATGGGGCCGGGATTGGCGCCCGCGCTTTGCGGGCCGACCTTGAGCGCACCGATGTCGTCGAGCCAAGCAATCGAGCCGCCCCCCGCCCCAACCTCGACCACGTCGATCATCGGCAGCATCACCGGATGGCCGCTGGCATAGCCCCCGACATAGTAGCCCGGTGCCATGGTGGGCTCACCGTCGCGCACGAGGCTCGCCTTCGCCGTGGTGCCGCCCATGTCGAATGATATGACGTTGCGGTAGCCGAGCGCGCGGCCGACCTCGGCCGAAGCAATGATCCCGCCGACCGGACCAGACTCCATCATCGCAGCCGGCCGCTCCGTTGCGACCTGCGGCGTCATCACGCCGCCGTTCGAGCGCATGATCGCGAGCGCGCCGCGAAACCCGATCTTGCCGAGACTCGCGCCAAGCTGTTTCACGTAGCCGCCAACCTTCGGCCCGATATAGGCGTTCACGACCGTGGTCGACGTGCGTTCGAACTCGCGGTATTCGCGCAGGATCTCGTGCGACAGCGAAATGTAGGCGTCCGGCATTGCGGCGCGGATCATCTCGCCGGCGACGCGCTCGTGGGCCGGATTGACGTAGGAGTGAAGAAAACAAACGGCGACGGCCTCGATCCCTTCGGCGGCGAACGCGCGGCAGGCTCGCGCGATGGCGCCGCGATCGAGCGGCGCATGCACCTCGCCGGAGCTCAGCAGCCGCTCGTCGACCTCGCGCGTGAGATGCCGCGGCACCAGCGGCAGGTGGCGGTGAAAGAACAGGCTGTAGGCCTGCGGACGATTGCCCCGGCCGATGATATAGACGTCGCGCGTGCCGCGGGTGACGATAAGCCCGGTTCTTGCCCCCGTTCTTTCGATCAACGTGTTGATGGCAATGGTCGAGCCATGGATCAGCTCGTCGATTACAGCAGCGGCGAGTCCGCTCTTGCGGATGCAATCGATGACGCCTTGCTCCAGCTGTGCTGGCGTGGTGAGGCTCTTTGCCTCAACGAAGCTCCCGGCGGTGTTGTCAAATCCGATCAGGTCGGTGAAAGTTCCTCCAATGTCGATAGCGACGACGATCACGCTGACTCTCCCCTCGTCCGCCACGAGAGCGATCCGGAACACGCGGCTGCGCGAGCAATCCGCGGCGGATGGAACGTTGTGCGGGATTGCCGCATTGCGCCGGACATAGGCAGGCGGCAGAAAATCAGCGATAGTCGAGCAAAAGGCAAGGACTTCAGGGAGAGTGCGGAATGCGGATGTGGCTTGCGGCTGCGGTAGTGGCTTCTCTATTGGCCCCACCGGCAGCGGCGCAGGAGGGGGGCTATCCGAATAAACCGGTGACGATCATTGTGCCGGCCGCGCCCGGCGGGGTGACGGATGCGCTGGGCCGCACGCTGGCGCAGCGCTTCACCGAAGCCTGGGGCCAGCAGGCAATCGTCGAGAACAAACCCGGCGCCAACAACCAGATCGCGGCGGAATACGTCACCAAGGCGGCGCCCGACGGCTACACAGTATTTGTCGCCCCGGAAGTCACCTTCGTGGTCAATCCGAGCCTCTATCCCAAGTTGCCCTATGATCCCGTGAAAGGCTTCACGCCGATCTCCGGCCTCGTCACCATCAACCACGCGCTGATCGTCAACCCCGCGTTGCCGGTGCACAACGTCAAGGAGCTCATCGCCCTCGCCAAACAGAAGCCGGGCGAGCTCAATTACGGCACGTTCGGCATCGGATCGAGCGGCCATCTCAACATGGAGCTGTTCCAGGCGCTCTCAGGCGCGAAATTGCAGGCAGTGCATTACAAGGGCGCCACCCCGGCGCTCAGCGACGTGATCGCCGGACACATCCAGCTGATGTTCATCAGCGTGGGCAGCGCGGTGCCGCAGTGGAAGGCGGATAAGGTCAAGCTCATCGCGGTCGGCGCAGCAAAGCGCATGGCGCTGCTGTCGGAAATTCCGACCGTCGCGGAAAGCGGGTTGCCCGGTTACGAGGCGGTCTCCTGGTTCGGCCTGTTTGGTCCGCCCGGAATGCCGGCCGACATCGTGGCCAAGATCAACGCGGAAGTGCGAAAGATTTTCGCCGATCCCGAGATCCAGAAAAATTTCCTCGAGCGGCAATATTTCGAATCGATTGCCGGCACGCCCGAGCAGCTCGCGAAGTATATCAAGGCCGACGAGCCGAAATGGCGCAAGGTGATCCACGACGCGAAGTTGAAGGGCGAGTGATCGCCTGATCCTCAAATTCTCAGCAGCTTGCGCGCATTGCCGCCGGCAATGGCAGCGACGGTCGCGGCATCAAGGCCGTCGACAGACGCCACGTGCGCGACCGGATCGTACTCGGCCATGTCGAAGGGATAGTCCGTTCCCATGAGAATGCGGTCGGGGCCGTAGAGGCGCACCAACTCGGCGAGCTGGTGCGGCGTGAACACGACGCTGTCGAAATAGATCTTCTTGAGATAGCTGGTGGGCGGTTGCGGCAGCTCGCCATGCGCATCTGATCGCGCGCCCCAGGCGTGATCGATGCGGCCATGGTAAGCGGGCAAATATCCGCCGCCATGCACCGCCAGGATCTTCAGCTTCGGATAACGCTCGAGCACGCCGTCGAAGATCAGGTAGTGAAGCGCAATCGTGGTTTCGAGCGGGTTGCCGATGACATTGTTGAAGTAAAACCGTTTGAGTCGTCTGGCGTCGGTGAAGCCGTTGGGATGGATCACCACGAGCGCGCCCAGCGCCTCGGCCTTCTGCCAGAACGGCGCGTAGTCCGGCTCGGAGAGCTCGCGCCCCGCGACATTGGTCAGGATCTCCGCGCCTTTCATGCCGAGTGACGTCATGCAACGCTCGAGTTCGCGCGCAGCTTCCGTCCCGTCGATCAGTGGCACCGTGCCGAGCGCGACGAAACGATCCGCCTTGCGTGCTACGTATTCCGCAAGTCCGTCGTTGACCATGCGCGCGGCTTTGACCGCGATATCGAGCGCCACGGTGTAATAACATTGGTTCGGCGGCGGCATTACCAGCTGGAGGTCAATCCCCATGGCGTCGAGATCGGCGAGGCGTTCGTCGTAGCCGGTGATGCGCGCGCGTACGTCCTCCTCTTGCTTTTGGCTAAGCGCCTTGGTCTCGGCATTGGCAAAATGCGCCAGTGGAATCGTAGACGTGTCGAGATGCGCCTTGACGAAAGCGGCGGCCTGCGGGATCGCGACATGCGAATGGATGTCGACTGTGGTGCTCTTCGGCCTCACGTCCCGCCCCGGTTTGCGGTGCCTGCGCGCCGCGGTCGGTCCATACTTGTTCCATTGGTCGGGCATGCGATCGACTCTCGGTTAAGACATTCTCGCTATGGTCATGCCAGAAACCTGTTCCGGGCGTCAGCGTCTAAGTAAGACATTCATGGCCGGGACGAGCCCGGCCATGACGGGAAAATAGCATCGGTGTGGGCGGCATCAGAACACGCCGAGATGCTGGGAGACAATGGCGTCGTCGAGCTTGATCTGATCAGAGGTTCCGCGAAACACGACCCGGCCGGTATTGATGATGACGATGTCGTCTGCGAGGTCGAAGGTGAGCTTGATGTTCTGCTCGACCAGCACGATCGACTGCCCCTCGGACTTGAGCTGGGCAATGGTGCGGCCGACCTCGGCGACGAGTTGCGGGGCCAGCCCCTCCGACGGCTCGTCCATGAGGAGAACGCGAGG